>Ga0070695_100000354_pt1 | contig 23498 bp, 25 predicted proteins | sample KBSK1252metaG_FD_65471 | JGI IMG/M metagenome (GOLD analysis project Ga0070695, IMG submission 65471) | Corn, switchgrass and miscanthus rhizosphere microbial communities from Kellogg Biological Station, Michigan, USA - KBS K1-25-2 metaG | ecosystem: Host-associated > Plants > Roots >...
CCGGGTCCGCGTTCGCCCGGCACCTGCGCTCCGCGGAACCCGGCCTACGTACTAATCGCCGGGTCCGCGTTCGCCCGGCACCTGCGCTCCGCGGAACCCGGCCTACGTACTAGATCCGGCTACGGCAACAACGGTTTTTGGCCCGGCGGCAGCTGCTGGTCGAACACGGTCAGCAGCACGTCCTCGCGCGCGTGCGGCGCCATGACGTTGACGACGAAGTCGGACAGGTCCTGCTGGCCGAACGCCGCCTTCGCCCGCGCGTAGGTGTCGGCGCCGACGTTGTGGCGGCCGATCAGCTCGCGGCCGAACTGAATCAGGATCGCTTCCTTGTCGGAGAGACCGCTGGTCGGCTTGTTGTGACGGACCGCGTCGATCGTCGCGGCTGACAAGCCGTCCTTCAGCGCGGACACCTCGGTGAGCGTCCAGTCGTACTGCTGGTCGTTGAGCCGCGCGGTGACGAGCGCGGCCAGCGCGACGAGCGCCTTCCCCTGGCTGGCTTCGAGCGACCTCAATCCGGCCGCGAACCGCCCCATCGACCCCGGCCCGGTCGGCGGCGGCGCCAGCGTGCGGCGATACAGGCCGCCGTTGGCCCCTTCGCCGCCCCCGTTGCCCTGCTGCGGGCGCGCGTTGGGATTGCTCACCGGGATGCGGCTCCGCGAATCCGGGAGGATGTCGTCCGGCATCGTGAACGGCAGCGGGAGGAACTGCTTCATCTGCGGCGGCATCCACTGGTTCGCCGCGCTGAGGTTCACCGCCGTTCCCGCGTAATTCGACATCAGATCGACGGCGTCGACCAGGTCCGTCTCGCCGAACAGCTTCAGCGCGCGCGCGTACGTCTCGGGCGTGACCTTGTGCTTGCCGATCTCGCGCCCGAGCTGGACGATCGCCGCTTCCTTTTCACCGAGACCGGTGAGCGGCCTGCGATTGCGGACCACGTCCGCGATCTGCGGCTCGAGTCCAACGGACAGGGCTTCCATCTCGTGCAGCGACCACTCGTAGGGCTGGTCGTATTCGCGCGCCATCGTGATGATCGCCAGCTCCGACAGCCGGCGGCCGATGCGCGCGTCCCAGCGCACGTCGACGCCCGAACGATGGAGCCGGATGGCAGCCATCCCCCGCGGGCCGCCCGGCGAGGCCGCCACCGCATCGGCGTACGCCTTGTTCATCTGCGCGCTCAACCGCGCGGGCTCGATGGGCGGCAGGCGGTTGCGCGTGTCGGGATGCACGTCGCGCGGCAGCGCGGCGTCGGCGGCGCTCCGTCCGTTGGGAGACGCGGGAGTCTGCGGATTGGCCGGCCGGTCCGCGACGACCGATGCGGCAATCGCGAGTATGACGGCGGCTACGATGTGCGCGGCGTTCATGTCGCCCTCCTCGAACGCGATCAGCTGTGCGTCACGCGATTCACAGCCAGGGGCGTTCGTAATTCAGACGGAACAGCGCGATCGCCGCGTCGGCGTCGGCGGCACGCCGGATCCAGAAGCTCACCCATCCCGACCGCGGCAGGATGTGATGCGGCTCGGCGCGGCCGGCCTCGACGAGCTCGCGGCGAATCGGCACGGGGAACGGCAGGTCGGCCAGGCCATCGCCGTGCAGGTGGCCGAGCTCGCGACGACCGACGCGGAACTCGATGCCGCCGAAGCGATGCGGCGACACCGTGACGCCCTCCCAGGCGCCGACCTCCCGCTCGATACGCTCCCGGACCAGTCCCATGCGTCCTCGCCTACTTCGGCGGGGTGGCGCGAAATTCGTTGTCGAACGCGTAGCACTCGTATTCGAGGAGCTGGATGTTCGGCTCCCGGTGACGGTAGAGAATCATGCTCATGCGCCACGGGCGGGTGAACACCTTCGGATCCTCCACGGTCACCTCGTACGTCAGGTGATCGGCGTCGAGCGGCGTGAACCGTTCGACCAGGTGCAGCTCGTCGCTGTGGAAGTTGCCGGCGCGGTCGAACCAGGTTTCCTCGTTGAAGTCGACGACATCCACGACGAGCGTATCTCCCTCCCAGTGTCCGCGTGAATCGCCCATCCACCAGTCGATGTGCCCGGGTGGATGCGGCGTCCCGTTCGTGTACACGAAACGCGTCGCGTGGACGTACTCGAAGAGCATCGTCACCATGTCGGCGCGCTGGAAGATCTGAAACGGGTACGGCATGTACATCAGGCGCGGTACACCCGGGAGGTAGCACTTCGATTCCGGATCGGCGGTCGCGCGCTGCTCGAAATTCTGGCGCTTCTTCGCCAGGGCCGACGGCTGGTAGGGGATCTCGTTGCCCACCACGACCCCGATGCCTGCCGGCACGCCCTTCTGCGCCTGGTGATCCTGGATGTCCCACGCCGCCGTGTTCATCACCTGCCAGATGCCGGTGAGATCGGGCCGCCCTTCCTTCGTGCGCGCGATTCCGCCACCGGCGGGCGTCTGAGCCGCCGCCGGCGTCAGCGCAAGTAACACCATCACGACGACGACCCATGGCAACGTGCGCGCACTCATGAACGCCCCTCCTGCCGTGCGCAGTGTATCCGATGACGAAATCGGAATTGAAGCAGCGGCATTGCACGGGAATTTCGCGCGCGACCCGAACTGGCGGAATCACCCCCGGTGACGGGCGGGGACCGTTCGGACCTACAATGGCCCTTCTATCTAATCTGCGCTGACGAAGACCTCCAGGCGTAATACCCGCGGTTCATTCATCTGCGGCCAACGTCAACCACGTTTTCACTCAAGCGAGGAACGTCATGCGCACATGGATAGCTCTGGCCGCCGTGCTGACCGCGGTGGCCACGACAGTGGCTTGCGGGGCGAAGGCAGGAACGCTGCAGGCGTCGGCGGACGCGCTCGGGGCGGCCGACACCAGGACCATCGAGTTCTCGGGGACGGGCAAGTGGTACCAGTTCGGCCAGGCGCCGAACCCGACGCTGGCATGGCCGGCGTTCGACGTCAGCGCCTACACCGCGTCGATCAACTACGACACGCCGGCGGCGCGCATCCAGATGACGCGCAAGCAGGTGGTGGAACCGGGCAGGCTGCGGCCCGCGCCGGCGGACCAGAAGGTCGATCAGTACATCAGCGGCGGCGCCGCCTGGAACATGGCGGCCGCCGGGGGTGGCGCGCCGGCGCCGCAGCCACAGCCGGCCGCCGTCGAAGAGCGGACGATGGAAGTCTGGTCCACGCCGCAGGGATTCCTGAAGGCGGCGGCGGCCAACAACGCGACGTCACAGGAAACGGGCGGCGGCTCCGAGGTGACGTTCACGGCCGGCAAGAACAAGTACGTCGGCACCATCAACGCGCAGAACCAGGTCGAGAAGGTCCAGACCTGGATCAACAACCCGGTGCTCGGGGACACGCTCGTCGAGACGACGTTCTCCGACTACCGCGACTTCAGCGGCACGCAGTTCCCGGCGCACATCGTCCGGCAGCAGGGCGGCTATCCGGTACTCGACCTCACGGTCTCGTCGGTGACGAAGAACGGCACCGTCGACCTCACCGCGCCGGAACAGGCCCGTAACGCGACGGTGCCGCCGGTGATGGTCACGAGCGAGAAGCTGGCCGACGGCGTCTACTACCTGAAGGGCGGCTCGCATCACAGCCTGGCGATTGACCAGACCGATCACATCGTCGTCATCGAGGGGCCGCAGGAGGAGGCGAGGTCGGTGGCGGTCATCGCGAAGGCCAAGGAGCTCATCCCGAACAAGCCGATCAAGTACCTGATCAACACGCACGCGCACTTCGATCATTCGGGCGGGCTGCGCACGTTCGTGGACGAGGGGGCGACGATCGTCACGCACGAGATGAACAAGGCGTATTACGAGAAGGCGTGGAGCGCGCCGCACACGCTCAGCCCGGACAAGCTGGAGCAGTCGAAGAAGACGCCGATGTTCGAGACCTTCTCGAGCGACTACGTCGTCACCGACGGGCGCCGCCCGATCGAGATTCACCCGATCCAGGGCAGCGGCCACAACGACGCGTTCGTGATGGTCTACCTGCCGCGCGAGAAGATCCTGGTGGAGGCCGACGCGTTCACGCCGACCGCCGCGGACGCGCCGCTGCCGACGACGCCGAACCCGTTCACGGTGAACCTGTACGAGAACATCCAGCGGCTGAAGCTGGACGTGCGGCAGATCGCCGCGCTGCACGGGCCGCGGCTGACGACGATGGCGGACCTGCGCGCCGCGATCGGTCAGAAGGGCGGCAACACGACGAATTAACGGTCGGGGATCAGGGATCAGGGATCAGGGATCAAAAGCTTGAGATCCCACGGATCGGGAACCGAAAGTTCTTGATCCCCGATCCCCGATCCCCGATCCCTACCTGACGGCCATGAAGGAGGCTGTATGGTGCGAAAGCTACACGTTCTCGTCGCAGCGTTGGCGGTGATCATGATGACGGCGATCACGGCCGGACCGGCGTCGGGCCAGGACGCGCGGACGATCTTGCAGGCCGCGTCCCGGGCCATGGGGAATCCGAAATCGATTCAGATGACCGGGACCGGCTGGAATGCCGCCGTCGGTCAGAACTTTACCCAGGAGGAGGACTGGCCACGATTCGACGTGACGCGCTACGTGCGCACCATCGACTTCGACGCCGGAACCTCGCGCGAGGAGTTCACCCGGAGGCAGGGCAGCAATCCGCCACGCGGCGGCGGCGGCACGCCGCTTCAGGGTGAGCAGCAGCAGGTGTTCATCACCAGCGGCAACTTCGCGTGGAACATCCAGGACGGCAAGCCCGTGCCCCAGCCAGGCCAGTACCTCGCGGGGGTCACGGTGGCGGAATTCCGGCGCCTCGACATCGCGCTGACACCGCACGGATTCCTCCGCGCCGCGATGGCCGCGAGCAATCCGACCGCCGTCTCTCTCACGTTGGGGAGCCCGACCGGCGCGGTTACGCCGAATGGAAAGCAGACGCTGGTCGCGTTCACGCTGATGGGCAAGTACCGGGTCGTCGGCACGTTCGACGATCAGAACCTGCTGGCGCTGGTTCACACGTGGGTGCCGAATCCCGTCTACGGCGACATGCTGTACGAGCTGCGCTACCTCAATTACAAGGACGTCGGCGGCGGCGTGAAATATCCGACGGTGCTGCACATCCACCAGGGCGACCCGCGGCTGATGGTGGCGCACAACTCCATGGAGATCACGCTCAGCAACGTCCAGCCGAACGTCACGGTCCCCGCGCTGCCGGTGCCGGCGGAGGTGCAGTCCGCGACCGCGCCGCCGGTGCGTGCGGAATCGCAGAAGCTGGCCGACGGCGTCTGGCTCATCGCGGGCGGCACGCACAACAGCCTGGCCGTCGACTTCCGCGACTTCGTCACGGTGATCGAGGCGCCGCTCAACGAGGAGCGCTCGCTCGCGGTGATCGCGGAAGTCGGCAAGCTGATCCCCAACAAGCCGATCAAGTACGTCGTCAACACCCATCACCACTTCGATCATTCGGGTGGGCTCCGCACGTACCTCGCGCAGGGCGCGACCGTCGTCAGCCACCAGGCGAACCGGGAGTTCCTGGAGAACGTGCTGTTCAGCCCGGCGCCGCGAACGATGATGCCCGATCGGTTCTCGACGTACTACCCGTATTTCTCGGGCGGCAGGCGTCCGCTGCCGATTGAATGGGTGAATCAGAAGTACGTGATCAGCGACGGCGCGCGGACGATCGAGCTTCTCCCGATGCAGGGCAACAACCACAACGGGGGCATGATGCTCGTCTACCTGCCGAAGGAAAAGATCCTGGTGAACGCTGACATGTATACGCCGGCGGCGCAGGGCGCACCGGCTCCGGCGCTGAACGACAACATGCGAAACCTGCAGCAGAATATCCAGCGCCTGAAGCTGGACGTCGTCCAGCACGTTCCCATCCACGGACAGCCGGGAACGGGCCAGCAGTTCACGCAGATTGTCGGCAGGGGCACCAACTAGAAAGCGGTCAACATCCAACCTCCAACTTCCAACTCCCAAGGAGCACCGTCTCGCGAGGCTGTGCTTTTTTGGGAGTTGGGAATTGGAAGTTGGGAGTTCTATTGCCCGCGTCCGCCCGCCGGCGCGGGCTGGATGGTCTGCTTCCACCCTTCCACGTCGTAGCGAATCAGCCACGCGCGGAATCCCTTCATGTCCGTGAAGTGATGGGGCACGCCCGGCGGCACGTAGAGGAGATCGCCGGCGTGCACCGGCCGCGCCATGCCGTTGCGAATCGTCTTCGCGCCGTTGACGTCGACCATCTGCCCGTCCGTTCTCGCGACCGCTTCACCCGCGGTGACGAGCCACAGATCGGCCGTCCCCTCGTGCGTCTGCGGCTCGTCGCCCGGCAGGACGATCCTTACGTTCGCGCTGATGTTCGCCGGACCGTCGAAGATGCGCGAGTTGATGCGCTTCAGCGCTTCGTCTTCCTTCCAGCGCGCCTCGATGTCCGCGGCTGGCCAGAACATCGTCTTGTCGGTGGCGAGCTTCGGCACGGGCGCAGCGGCCGCCTGTCCTCCCCGCCCTCCACGTCCTTCGCGCCCGGCACCGCCTGCGGCAGGCGCGGCGCCGCCCCCTCGAGCGGGAGCCGCCGGCGCGGGCGTCGTCCGCTCCAGCCCCAGCGTGTCGAAGCGCATGAGCCACGCCCGGAACCCGTTCATCTGCGTGAAGTGGTGCGGCACGCCCGGCGGCACGAACAGGACGTCGCCGGGGTGCACCGCACGCTCGGTCGCGCCGGTAATGGAGCTCTTGCCGCCGCTCTCGACCAGCTTGCCGTCGGTCCGGGCGACCGCCGATCCAGCCGTCACGATCCACAGGTCGGCCGTCGTCTCGTGCACGAGCGGCGGATCCTCGCCCGCGACGATACGGACGTTGGCGGAGATGTTGGTCGGCCCGTCGAACAGCCGCGAGTTGTTTCGCTTGAGCCGCTCGTTGTCCTTCCAGCGCGCCTCGATGTCCGCGGCCGGCCAGAACATGGTCTTGTCGGTGGCGAGTTTCGGGACCGCTGGCGCCGCGGCTCCGGCACCCCGTTGTCCCCCGCCCTGGGCCTGGGTCAGCGTCCCGCCCAGCCCAATCAGGGCAAACGCGGCGATTGCGGCGAGCATCCTGTTGCGCATGTCTGGTCCTTTCGTGAGACCACTTGGCGAATGCGTTTCGGCAGGGCGATCGTGTGGGCGGCAGGCGGCGGTGTCAACAGGAGATTGAAGGGCCCGTGCATCCTGAGGTACGCTCCGCCCACCCCAAAACAGGTTTCGAGGAGGTCGCACGTGATGAAATGCGCTCGCGCCGCTGTCGCATCCGGGGCCGTCGTGCTCTTCGCCGCGCTCGCCTACGCGCAGGGGGCGCCCGATTTCAGCAAGGTCGACATCAAGGCCAACCGGGTGACCGACAAGTTCTACACGCTCGACGGCCAGGGTGGAACCATCGGGGTCCTCTTCGGGCCCGATGGCGTGTTCATGGTGGACACGCAGTTCGCGCCGCTGAGCGAGAAGATAAACGCGGCGATCAAGCGCCTCACGCCGCAGCCGATCAAGTTCATCGTCAACACGCACGTGCATGGCGACCACACGGGCGGTGACGAGAACTTCGGAAAGATGGGTGCCACCATCATCTCGCGCGAGGAGCTGCGATACCGGCTCGCGTATCCCAATCCGGGCGCCAACGGGACGCCTGGCGTGCCGATGCCGGCTGCCGGCCTGCCGCGGCTGACCTATCGCGACCAGCTGACGATGCGCATGAACGGCGAGGAGATCCAGATGATCGCCATCACCCGCGCGCACACGGATGGCGACACGCTCGTGGTCTTCCCCGGCCTCGACGTGATCATGACCGGCGACTTCTACCGGTCGATTCAGTATCCGAACGTGGATCGCGCCAACGGCGGGTCTCTGCCGGGCCTCATCGACGGCCTGGGCGTGGTGATCGGGCACGCGGGCCCGAACACGAAGATCATTCCGGGGCACGGACCGACCGTGGATCGCAATGCGGTCGTCGCGCATCGCGACATGGCGCTGATGGTGCGCGACCGCGTGGCGCGGCTCGTCGAGCAGGGGAAGACGGAAGACGAGGTCGTCGCGGCCAGGGTCACCGCGGACCTGGACGCGAAGGTGCAGGAAGCGGGCATGACGGGCGAGCGATTCGTCCGCCAGGCGTACGCGGAGGTGAAATCGGGCCGCTGACTGAGGGATTCAGGCCGGGATCCGGGATCCGGAATCCGGGATCCGGGATCCGTCAGGCGATCGGTTCAATCGAACGTAGGGCCGACCTTTCGGTCGGCCCACGCGAGCGGTCACTCCCCGGCTGACCGCCATCGGCATCTAAGGGGGACGTGTTGCTTTCTCTGCGTTGGATCGCCGGGGCACTCATCGTCATCATCCCAGTCGTCGCGTCGGCCGCCGAGCCGGGGGCTGCAGGGCGCATCAAGGTCGTGTCCGGCTCCGTCGTCGTCGTCCGGGCGGCCGTCGCCACACCCGCCACCGCGGGCCAGGCGGTCTTCGAGGCGGATACGCTGAGGACCGGCGCCAACGGCCGCGTCGGGATCACCTTCAACGACGACACGCGCGTCTCGCTCGGGCCCGACAGCGAGGCGCGCCTCGATCAATTCATCTACATGCCCGCCGAGAAGCGCGGCGGCCTCGTGCTCAGGATCGTGCGCGGCCTGATCGCGTACGTGTCGGGCCGAATCGCCAAGCTCTCGCCCGACGGGGTCAAGCTCGAAACGCCGAACGCGATTGTCGGGGTCCGCGGCACGACGCTCGCGCTGCGCGTGGACGCGAAATGAGTCGCGATCCGCGCCTCGTCGTGCTCCTGGTGACGACGGCGTGCGCCGGGCTGTGCGCCTGCGGTCACCCGCGCGTACAGCCGCCCCAGCGTCAGGCGGGGACGCTCGTCGTGCTGTTGCCGGATGCCGATGACGGCACGGTGGGACGGGCATTCGTGTCCACGACCTCCGGCATGGCGGAGCTCGCATCGGCGCGCGCCTCGACCAGCGTGGTCGGCAACGGCGCCGCGGGCACGGTGGCGCCTCTCAGCGAGGCCGAGGTGCAGACGCTCTTCGGCAGCGCGCTGACCACGATGCCGCGCCACGCGCACCAGTTCACGCTCTACTTCCAGTTCGAGTCGGACGAACTGACGGCGGAGAGCCGCGCGCTCGTGCCGCAAGTCGTGCAGGCGGTGAAGGACTACCCGTTCCCCGACGTCGAAGTGATCGGACACACCGACACCACCGGAAGTGCCGCGTCGAACGTCGAGCTCGGGATGAGGCGCGCGACGCTGGTCCGCCGGCTCCTGCTCGATGCCGGGCTCGACGGATCGATCGTCGACGCGACGTCGCACGGCGAGGCCGATCTCCTGGTCGCGACATCCGACGAAACCATGGAGCCGCGCAACCGGCGCGTCGAGATTTCCGTTCGATGACGCCGCCGCCGCGCCTGCTGCTGCTGTGCGGCGCCGTCCCGGCGCTGTGTGCCGTCGCACTCTCGCTGCTGCGTCCGTCGTTCCTGGCGCCGCTCGAATACCGCACCTACGACACGCTCGTCCGTAGTGGCGGAACGCGCCCGCCCAGCGGCCGCGTCGTCATCGTCGACGTCGACGAGCGCAGCCTCGCGGCGGTCGGCCAATGGCCGTGGAGGCGCGACGTCCTCGCCAGGCTCGTCACGCGCCTGCGCGGCATGGACGCGTCGGCCATCGCCCTCGACATGGTCTTCGCGGAGCCCGATCGCAACGGCGGCGGGGACGCGGACGCGGCACTCGCCGGCGCGCTCGCGGGTGGCCGCGCCGTCATCGGTCTCGGGATGACGTTCGACTCGCCTGGCGGCACCGCGTGCGGCGAACGCTCGCTGCCGCTGGCCATCCTCCGGCGCGGCGACGAGGCGGAAGATCCGTTCTTCAAGGCGACGGGAACGATCTGCAGCCTGCCGGTGCTGACGAGGGCCGCCGGGGCGTCGGGGTTCCTCAACGCCGCGCCCGATTCCGACGGGCTCCTCCGCCGGGTCCCGCTGCTGATGGAGTTCGGCGGCCGCGTCTACCCGGCGCTGGCGCTCGCGGCCGTCGCCGCGAGCACCGGCGCCCGCGATGCCGTGCTGCGGGTGTCGGACGTGAACTCCACGTCGCTGACCCTCGGCGGCCTGCACGTGCCGCTCGACGGCAAGAGCAACATGCTGCTGCGGTATCGCGGCGCCAAGCGCGTGTTCCCGTACGTCTCGGCCGCCGACGTGCTGAACGGCAGCGCGCCTGCCGGCGCCTTCCGCGACAAGCTGGTGGTCGTGGGCACGACCGCGCTCGGCACGCGTGAGGTCGTGTCGACACCGCTCGACACGTTGTTCACGGGCGTCGAGGTGCAGGCGACGATCGCGGACAACCTGCTGCTGCAGGACTCGGTTCATCGGCCCTCGTACGCCGCCGCGCTCGAAACGGAAGTCGTGCTCGTGCTCGGCGTCGTGCTGGTGCTGGTCGTTCGCCGATTCGGTCTCAGCTGGGGCGTGCTCGTGACGACGGGCGTCGTCGCGCTGGTGTGGGCCGGAGCGGCATTCCTCTTGTCGTCGGACGGGATGTTCGTCTCGCCGTTGCTGCCGACCCTGCAGCTGGCCGCCTCCCTCGGAGCGATGACGGTGGCCAGGCTCACGATCGAACGGCGCCGCGCGGAGCACGCGGACGAGGAGACCGAGGCGTCACGGCGCCTCATGGTGCAGACGCTGCTGTCGCTGACCCAGACACGGGATGCGGAAACGGGCGGGCATTCGCGCCGGACCGGGCAGTACGCGCGGGTGCTGGCCGAGCGTCTCGCCACGCATCCGCAGTTCAGCGCCTATCTGACGCCGCAGCGGATCACGCAGCTCGCGCGCCTGGCGCCGCTGCACGACATCGGCAAGGTCGGCGTGCCCGACCGGCTGCTGCTCAAGCAGGGGCCACTAACGCCGGAGGAGGTGGCCGAATTCCGCAAGCATCCGGTGTACGGGCGGGACGTCATCGCGGACGCCGAGCGGCAGGCGGGCGTGCATGACGACGCGACGCTCGCCATCGCGAAGGACATCATCTACACGCACCACGAATGGTGGGACGGCACCGGCTATCCGCAGGGGCTGCAGGGGACGAACATCCCGATCGCGGGCCGCATCATGGCGCTGGTGGACGTCTACGACGCGCTGCACACGCGGCGGCGCTACGGTTCGGCGCGCTCGCACGACGAGACCGTGTCGCTGATTGTCGCGGGGCGCGGGACGCACTTCGATCCCGCGGTCGTCGATGCCTTCGTCGCGGTGTCGTCCGTCCTGCGCGCGCTCTCGGAGACCGCCGATGAAAACGGCGACGCCCGTGCCGAGCCGTCGTCGTCGCGCGTCGGGATCTCGCGGTGATGGCTGTCCGGATGGACTGCCGGGCGTTACTTCGTCCGCGCTGCAGCCCGCCGGCGTCGTACGGGCCGTTCCGGCGCCGGGGTCGAAGAGGGCGCGAGGCGCACGAGCGGCGTCGAGAAGATGCGCGAGCCGTGGTCGTCGAATTCGATGACGGTGTGGCGATCGTTCGCCATCATGATGGTGCCGTGGCCGAACTGCAGCTGGGTCACTCGATCGCCGATTGAGTATGCTGGCACGTGCGTCTCCTCGAGGGCACAGGGTTACCGATCGTTCACGCCGCCACGACCATCGCCGCGCCGCGATGCCGTGGCATCGACCGCCGCGCAGAATGTCTCGCCGTCGAATCCCCAGTCGCTGTTCAACGGAAATTCAGCCGCCACCTCGAACATGTCGCGCCACGAGCGCGCGCCGTGCGTGAGCCAGGCCGCAATCTCGGCCCGGGCCGCCAACGCGGTCAACGCCCGGTAGCGCAGGATCCAGACGAGCGCCCGGTTCAAGTCGTCGGTAAAGCGCGAGCAGACCATGTCGATCGACAGCGGCTCCTCCATCCGGACATCGGAGGCGAACTCGTCGATCGACAGCGGCACGACCTCCTCGGGCGAGCTCGGAAACGGCGTTGGGGACGTCTCCTCTCTCAGCACAGGGTCTGCGGCACGGCGATGAAGGCGCTGTTCACGGATAAACTCCCCGTCTTTGATGAGGGAGTCCACCGTATGGATGGGCTGGCTCAGGAAAGTCTTATCACTATATAAGCTCCTGCGCTCAGCCGCAATGTGATCGGGCGTACGGAGGCGCGATTCTCGACCGCCGCAGCGACAGGACGTCTCGAAACACTGAGGATTCAGGCGACGCGGCGGCGGTGCCGCGTCGCGAGCGCCAGCAGCGCCAGCCCGAGGCTCGCGATGGTGAGGCCGCGAAGTCGCCGCACGAACGCCACCGCGAATCCCGCCGTGAGCGGCAGCCCCATCACGTCGAAGATCTCCGCGTACGACCCTTCCGCGACCCCCAGCTGCAGCGGAACGAACAGGAACGCGAATTCGAAGAACTTGATCGACGCCTCGATCGCAAACGCCACCACTCCCGGAACCGTGACGTCGAGCGCCCGCAGGAGCCACAACAGCTCGAGCACCAGCACGCCCTGGGCGGCTGCCTCCAGCGTCGCAATCGTCAGGCAGCGAGCGGGCGAGTCGCGGAGCACCGTCAGCAGCAGATCCTCCATCCGGTTGATCCACGCCATGTCCGGGGTCAGGCGTCCACGGAGCACGCCAACGCGCGCGAGCCAGGCGATGATCGTTCCAATCAGGTAGAACCGGCGCGCGATCGCGACGGTGGAGACGGCGAGAAACACCCCGCACGCGCAGATGATGCCGATGGCGATGGCCGCGGCCGTCGCCGGCAGCTCGACACTCGAGAGGATGTAAGCGAGCCCCGCGATCGACATCGCCGCCGTGACGAACGTGTAGAGCAGGTATTCGGTGATCGTGGCGGCAAAGCCTTCCGTCAGCGTGAGCCCGCGCGTTTCGAGCAGCCACGCCTTGGTCGGCTCCGCGAGGACGGGACCGGTCAACGTCAGCGACTGAATCGCCTCGCCGGAGAGCCGAATCGCGAGCGCGTCACGATAGCGGATGACGCGCGGCCGCAGGACGCAGGCGTGCAGCGCGAGCGCGCGCGTCGCGTGGTGCAATGCGCCGAGCAGCAGCACCACCACGAAGAACCAGCCGATGCGCGTGAGCGCGTCGACGATGTCCGATGCGCCGAGCTGCCGGATCAGGAGGAAGAGGAGCGCCGCGCCGCCGACGAGGAGAACGATGCGCATCATCTGCGTGTGCGACGAACTATCGCACGGCCTCAGCCGCGAGGCCGGTGCCGCCGCACGGACATGATGGGCGTGCGGCTTCCAGAATCGGCATCGCCTCCGGCGTGACAGCAGTCTCCTCGGAAATGTCACTCACAATCGTCGTCCGCTGACAAATTCTGTCGTGCTGACAAATTCTCGCGGCCGGAGCTCGCCACGGCTGCGCACGCCTGCGCGGCTCTGCCGTTGGCCGCAATCCTGCTCAGGTATGGACACTACCCCTCGGCTGTCGATCGGCAGGAAGGACCACATGTTTCCGCCTCGCTGTTTGGTCGCTGGTGCTCTCGTCGTCGTCCTTACGATCGTCCCGGCGCTGGCATCGGCCGCGGAGCCGGCCGCCGCCGGACGCATCAAGCTCGCGTCGGGCGCGGTGTTCGTCGTGCGCGCCAATGCCGTCGTACCGGCGGTGGCGGGTCAGGTCCTCTTCGAGGCCGACACGCTGCGCACCGGCGCGGACGGCCGCGTGGGCATCACGCTGAACGACGACACGCGCGTCTCCCTCGGGCCTGGGAGCGAGGCGCGTCTGGCCCAGTTCGTCTACGCGCCTGCCGAAGGGCGTCTCAGCCTCGTGCTGAACATCGTCCACGGCCTCGTCGCCTACGTGTCGGGCCGCATCGCGAAGCTCTCGCCCGATGCGGTCAAGCTCGAGACGCCGAACGCGATTGTCGGCGTCCGTGGAACGACGCTCGCGCTGCGCGTCGACGCGCAATGAACGGCCGCCGGCACCTCGTCGCCCTGACCATCGCGGCGTGCGCGGCCGGCAGCCTCTCCGCCTGCGGACGGTCCCGTGTGCACACACCGGAACGTCCGCACGACTCCACCGTCGCGCTGCTGCCCGATCCGGACGATGGCGTGGTGGGAAAGGCGGTGGTCACGAACGCGTCCGGAACGGCGGATCTCGCGGCGGCGCGGGCCTCGACCCGCGTCCAGAACAACCAGGCGCCGGGCACCGTCACGGCGCTCAGCGAGGGCGAGGCGCAAGCGCTCTTCGGCGACCTGCTGGCGACACTGCCGCCCAAGTCGCACCACTTCACGCTCTACTTCGAGTTCGAATCCGATGAACTGACGGCGGAGAGCCGGGCACTGGTCCCGGCCGTGCTCCGGGCCGTCATGGATTTTCCCTTCCCCGAAGTCGTGGTGATCGGACACACCGACACCACGGGCACCCCAATCTCAAACGTCGAGCTCGGGCTCAAGCGGGCGAGCACGGTGCGGAAGCTGCTCGTCGACGCCGGCCTCAAAGCCTCGCTCGTGGAGGTGACGTCGCACGGCGAGGCCGACCTGCTCGTGCCGACGGCCGACGAGACGTTCGAGCCACGCAACCGGCGCGTCGAGATCTCGGTTCGATGACGTCGCGGCCGCGCCTGTTGCTGCTGCTGTGCGGCCTGGTCCCGGTGCTGGCGGCCTCCGCGTGTGCGCTTCTCCGCCCGTCGTGGCTGACTCCGCTCGAATATCGCGCCTACGACGTGCTCGTCCGCAGCGCGGAGATGCGGCCGCAGAGCGGCCGGGTCGTCATCGTGGACGTCGACGAACGGAGCCTCTCGGCGATCGGCCAGTGGCCCTGGCGCCGCGACGTGGTCGCCGGGCTCGTCACGCGCCTGCGCGAGATGGGCGCATCGGTCGTCGCGCTCGACATCATCTTCGCGGAACCCGATCGCACCGGCGGCGTGAACGCCGACGCGGCGCTGGCCGGCGCGCTGGCCGGAGGTCGCGTCGTCATCGGCTACGCGATGACGTTCGAGTCGGCGTCCGCCGCGGCGTGCGGCGATCGTCCGTTTCCGCTCGCCATCATCCGCGCGGACGACGAAACCGAGGAATCGTTCTTCCGGGCGAAGGGGGCGATCTGCAGCCTGCCGGCGTTGTCGCAGGCGGCGGGCGCGTCGGGCTTCCTCAATGCCGCGCCGGATCCCGACGGGCTGCTCCGCCGCGCGCCGTTGCTGCTCGAGCACGGCGGACGCGTCTACCCGGCACTGGCGCTGGCCGCCGTCTCGGTGGTCACCGGCTCCGGCAGCGCGGCGCTGCGCGTCTCGGACGTCAACTCCGCGTCGCTCACGTTCGGGAGCCGCCACGTCCCGCTCGATGGCAAGAGCAACATGCTGCTGCGCTATCGCGGCGCCAAGCGTGCGTTCCCCTATCTGTCAGCCGCCGACGTCCTGGCCGGCCGCGTGCCGGCCGCCGCCGTCCGCGACAAGGTGGTGTTCGTCGGCACGACCGCCCTCGGGACGCGCGAGGTCGTCGCGACGCCGCTCGACACGCTGTTCACCGGGGTGGAGGTGCAGGCAACCGTGGCGGACAACCTGCTGCAGCAGGACTCGGTGCACCGCCCTGCCTACGCCGTTGCGCTCGAAACCGAGGTGACGTTCGGTCTCGGCATCGCACTGGTGCTGCTCGTTCGAAAGAAGGGCGTCGGCTGGGGAGCGGCCGTGACGGCGGCGAGCCTCGTCATGCTGTGGGGCGCGGCAATCTTCCTGATGTCGGCAGCGAGCACGTTTCTCTCGCCGCTCTTCCCGACGCTCGGCCTGACGGCCTCGCTCGCGGCGATGACCGTCGCGGGCTTCGTCATCGAGCGGCGCCGCGCGGATCACGCGGATGAGGCAACCGACGCGTCACGGCGCCTCATGGTGCAGACGCTGCTGTCGTTGACCGAGACGAGGGATTCCGAAACCGGCGGCCACTCGCGGAGGACCGAGCAGTACGCCCGTGTGCTCGCGGGAGAGCTCGCCAAGCACCCGGACTATGCGGGTTACCTGACGTCCGACCGGATCGCGACGCTCGCGCGGCTGGCGCCGCTCCACGACATCGGCAAGGTCGGCGTTCCCGACCGCCTGCTGCTGAAACAGGGGACGCTGACGGACGAGGAGCGGGACGAGATTCGAAGACATCCGGTCTACGGGCGCGACGTCATCGCGCAGGCCGAGCGGCAGGCGGGGGTGCACGGCGACGCCGCGCTCGCGATGGCAAAGGAGATCATCTACACGCATCACGAGTGGTGGGATGGCACCGGATACCCGCAGGGCCTGAAGGGGATCGCGATTCCGATCGCGGGCCGAATCATGGCGCTCGTCGACGTCTACGACGCCGCCCACTCACGGCGGCGCTACGGGTCTCCGAAGTCGCACGACGACACCGTGTCGCTGATCGTGTCGCGGCGAGGCAGCCAGTTCGATCCCGCCGTCGTCGACGCCTTCGTCGCGGTGTCGTCCACCTTACGCGCCCTCTCCGAGGCCGCGGAAGAACACGCCGCAGCACGCGCCTGACCTATCCGCTCTACCCGACGCCAGTCGCGCGGCCAGCGATGGTTGACGCGATGGATCGAGGCATGAAATCCTCCCGTCCCGATGAACGACGAGACGCGCGACCAGCTGCGGACCCGCGCACGCCGCGTCATCACGGACCTGCGCGAGCTGGCGACGTTGACCTCGACTCCCCACGGGGCTCAGCGCGTGGCCTGGGGACCGGTGTGGAAAAAGGCGCGCGGGTGGCTGCAGGACAAGGTATCGCCGCTCGGACTGGCGCCCGGGCCGGACGCCGCGGGGAACAACTGGGTGACGCTACCGGGTGAATCGCCCAGGACGGTGATCATCGGCGGGCACCTGGACTCGGTGCCGAACGGCGGGTGGCTGGACGGAACGCTCGGCGTGCTCGTGGGACTGGAAGCGCTGCGCCGGTACGCCGCGGGTTCGAAGCCGCCGGTCACGCTGAGGCTGGTCGACTGGGCCGACGAGGAAGGCGCGCGGTTCGGGCGCAGCCTGCTCGGCTCGTCGGCGGCCGCCGGCCGTCTCGTAGTCGATGAGATACGCGAACTGCGCGACGCCGAAGGGACCCGCCTCGAGGACGCGCTGCGGGAGCATGGCGTGAAGCTCGACACCATGCTGAACGCGCGGCAGGAGCTCGCGCGCATCGACGCGAAGGCGTACCTCGAGATGCACATCGAGCAGGGGCCGGTGCTCGAGTCGATGAACCGCTCCGCGGGGGTCGTCCTCGGAACGTTCGGCCTCGAACGGAACATGGTGCGGTTCGTCGGGCAGGCCGCGCACTCGGGATCGACGCCGATTGCGATGCGGAAGGACGCATTCCTCGCCGCGGCCTCGACGGCCCTCGAATGCCGTGAAATCGCGCGGCGCCATTCCAGGCCGGGCGCGGGCGTCGTCTGCACTACCGGCGTCGTCAAGGTCGAACCGGGCATCGTCACCGCGGTGCCAGGCGTCGCGGAGATATCGATCGATCAGCGCGCGCTCGATCCGGAAGTCCTGGCGACGATGGTCCGCGAGGCGCGGGACGCGTCGCGTCGTTTCGCGGAGGAGAACGGCGTGTCGGTCGAGTGGAGGCCGCTGTTCCGGATCGAGCCGCGCCCCTTCGACCCGCACCTGCTCAGCCTATGCGAGGACTCGGTCCGCGAAATCACCGGCGATGCGCCGAAGCTGCCGTCCGGCCCGCTGCACGACGCGGCGGAGATGGTGCCGCACATGCCGGTCGTCATGCTGTTCGCCTATTCCGCGCGGGGCCTGTCCCACTGCAAGGAAGAGGACACGCCCGAAGAGCACCTGGAGAAGGCGATCAGCGCCTTCCTGCTGCTGGTCGACAAGACCGTCGCCAGCGTCGCGCGCAGCTCATAGAAATAGATCGTCAGCGAGGTCGGCAGACGACGCTGGATCGGCGCGGTATCCGGAGAGGTCGGTGATCCCGGCGTCGCGCAGGACGTCCTCGTCGATGAAGAACCGCCCGGTGCGGGACGGATCGCTCGTCACGATCGCGTGCGCGGCGTCGGCGACGATCGCTGCCGTCCGGCATCGCGATCGGTCGGCGCCAGGGACCAGGTTGAGTGCGGCGGTGTCGATCACGGTGCGCGGCCAGAGCGCGTTGACGGCAATCCGATCCGCGCGGAATTCTTCGGCCATGCCCAGCACGCACAGGCTCATGCCGTACTTCGACATCGTGTAGGCGACATACGGCGCAAACCAGCGCGGCGCCAGGTTGAGCGGCGGCGCGATGTTCAGCACGTGCGCGCCGCCGGCCTTCTTCAGGTGCGGCAGACACTTCTGCGTGCACATGAAGGTGCCGCGCACGTTCACCTGGTGCATCAGGTCGAAGCGCTTCATCGGCGTGGCCGCGGTGCCGGTCAGCGAGATCGCGGAGGCGTTGTTCACCAGGATGTCGATGCGGCCGAACGCGTCGATGGCGCGATCGACGGCCGCCTGCACCTGGGTCTCGTCGCGGACGTCCATCTGCACCGCTGTCGCCGAGCCACCCCGCTGCCGGATTTCGTCGGCGACGGTGTGGATCGTCCCGGGGAGCACCGGGTGCGGCTCGACGGTCTTGCCGGTGACGACGACGTTCGCGCCATCCGCGGCGAGTTTCAGCGCGATGGCCCGGCCGATGCCGCGGCTTGCGCCGGTGATGAACGCGGTCCTCCCCGTCAGCGACATCGCTCTACCGCGTCATCGCCTTGTCGATGAAGGCGAGCAGCGCGTCGCGCGTCTCGTCCATGTCGAGGAGCCCGAGCTGCTCGTCGAGCTCGAGGGCCAGCGTGTCGTCCAGCGAGAGACGGACGGCCGCGTGCATCGATCGCCTGGCGCGCTCGAGTGCGTGCGGCGCCTTGGCGGCGAGCTTGCGCGCGAAGGCGTAGGTTTCGCCGAGGAGCGCGTCGCCCGCCACGACCCGGTTGAACAACCCGATCCGGTGCGCTTCCGGCGCGGGAATCATCTCGCCCGACAGCACCAGCTCCATCGCCCTGCCGAAGCCGGCGAGAAGCGGCAGCAGATACGTGGCTCCCAGGTCGGGATGCAGTCCGATGCGGTTGAAGACCGCCCCGATCGAGGCATCCGCCGACGCGATCCGGACGTCGCAGGCCAGCGCCAGGCTCGCGCCGCCGCCGGCCGCGGCGCCATTCACCGCTGCGATGACCGGCCTGGACGAGGAGACGATCGTCCGCACGATGCGGTTGGCGCTGGTGACGAGCTCCCGCGCGCGGCTTCGATCGCGCGTGACGACAATGTCCTTGAGATGGGCGAGATCGGCGCCGGCGCAGAACCCGCGGCCCGCGCCCGTGAGCACGATCACGCGGCACGACCGGTCCCCGGCCGCCGCGGCGACGGCATCGGCGACGTCCGCGGCCAGGGACGTGTCGAACGCATTCATCGCTTCCGGTCGATTCAGCGTGACCGTCGTAATCGACCCGTCCCGGCTTACCGCTACGCCAGCCATTGTTCAAACACCTTCAGGATTTCTCAGGCGCATGAAGATGGTGTCCTTGTGGCTGAGCACCACCGCGCTTTCCTGGTTGAGCAGCTTCATCAGTGCGGTGACGATGCCGCGATCCGGCTTCGAGGCGGAGCGCCGCTTTGCCAGCCAGGTCACTTCGAGCGAGAGCTCGTCGCCCGGCCGCACGGGCGCGTGGAAGCGCACCTCGTCCCAGCCGCCGGCCGCAATCACGCCGTCCTGGATCGGCACGCGATGCAGCAGCAGGGTGCGGATCGCGAGTGTGTGCGAGCCCGACGCGGTCAGCCCTCCAAACATCGTCCGCCGCGCCGCGGCTTCGTCGACGTGCACCGGGAGCGGATCCCAACGCCGCGCGTAGCTGACGATGTCGTCGGCGTCGACCCGGTAGCTGCCGACGCGGACGCTGTGCCCGACCTCGATGTCTTCGTAGAACACGTGCGCAGATTACTCCCTTCACCATATTTGCCGCACGTGCCTTGACAGCGCGCGCGGCGGGCGCGCACCATTGCGGCCGGCGTCAGTGGAACCCGGTCTGCGCACCTTCGCGTTCGGCCTTGCGCTCGTGTGCGCGGTCGCCGCCCCAGCCGCGGCGCAGTGGCTCCATGTGCCGCAACCCGGGATTCCTCGAACGGCGGACGGCACTCCCGACCTGAGCGCACCTGCGCCGCGAACGCCGGACGGCAAGCCGGATCTATCCGGGATCTGGCAGCGGCCGCGCGGCGTCCCGCCCGGCACCGGCGGACGGGACGGCATCGCCGAGGGCGTGACGGTGCTCTTCCAGCCAGCGGCCGAAGCCGTGTACAAGGCGCGCGGCGACAACAACAGCAAGGGGACGCCGAGCGAGCGCTGCCTGCCGCACGGCATCACGAAGGCCTTCTCGGTGCCCGAACCGTTCAAGATCGTACAGACGCCCGCGCTCGTCGTCGTGCTGCACGAGGAGTTCAACCACCATCGGCAGATCTTCATCGACGGCGGGCCCGGCGCCTTGTCCCGAGCGAGCGACGCGAGTCGAGGGGCTGCACGTCGAGCGCCCACCTCGTTCGGCTACTCACGCGGCACGTGGGAGGGCGACTCGCTCGTCGTCGAGACAACGGGATTCGTGGACGACACGTGGCTCGACTTCCGGGGTCACCCGGCCACCGATGCGCTGAAGATTGTCGAGCGATACCGGCGGCGCGACTTCGGGCATCTCGAGATCCAGTTCACCATCGACGATCCGAAAGCCTACCGGCAACCGTGGAACGTCACGATGGGGTTCGATCTGCTCCCCGAAACGGAGCTGATCGAGCACATCTGCGAGAACGAGCGGGACTCCGCCCACATCGTGGGCAGGTAACGTCATGCCGAGCATCCCGGCGCGGTGGATAGCGGGTGGCATTGCGATCGTGCTGCTGCTGTGCGGCGTCGGCAGCGCGCAGGAGCCGGCGGCGCCGAGAACGCGCGATCGCAATCCCGATCTGTCGGGGATCTGGCGAAGTGCCAGCACCCGGTACCTGACGGATCTCACCGCCGGCAGCGCGCGCGTCGCGCTTCAGCCGTGGGCGCGAACGCTCTACGACCAGCGGCGGGCCGGCAAGGGCAAGAGCCGTCCGTCCGACCGGTGCCTCCCGCGCGGCGTGCCGTCGATGATGCTGGCGCGAAACGAGCCCTGGAAGGTCGTGCAGACGTCGGACGCCATCACCATCCTCTTCCACGAGTCGCTGCACTACCGGCAGATCTTCATCGACGGCCGCCCGTTTCCCGACGACCCGGCGCCGAGCTGGTTCGGCTACTCGATCGGCCGATGGGAAGGCGAGACCCTGGTAGCCGAAACCATTGGTCTCACCGAGGAGACCTGGCTGGACGAGGGCGGCCATCCGCACAGCGATGCGCTGCGCGTCACCGAGCGCTTCCGGCGCGTCGCCGTGGGCCGGATGGACGTCGACGTGACGATTGACGACGCGAAGGCGTATGCCGCCCCGTGGACGGTGACCGTGCGGTTCGAGCTGCTCCCGAATGCCGAACTCGGCGAACGGGTCTGCGCGGTCGCGCCGGTTGACGACTCGAAGAACTGAAGAATCAGGGCGCCTCGGCCAGCATCTTCATGTTCTTGAGCGCCCCTTCGAACCGGGTGCGCCGCTGCGCCATGTCCGCCTGCCTGGCCGCCTGATCGGTCTTGTCCGAGATGTCGTACATCAGCGTGTAGAGCACCTTCGATGTCTGCGCCGTCACCGGCCTGGCTTCGACGAAGCCGTGATACAGGTTGTAGAACTGCCCTTCGCGCACGGGCTGCGTGTAGCCGTACGACAGGTCGGTTTTGCCGACGAGAATCTCGGTGACCCGTCCGCCGCCGAGCACGCGCACGGTACCGACGCCGCCGTCGCCGGACTTGATCACGCACTCGATGTTGTCCAGCCACTTGGTGATGTCGCAGTAGCCGCCGACCCGGGCCCAGACCGCCGCTGCCGGTTTTGCAACGTCGATTTCCATCTTGATCGTCGTGTACTGCGGGTCCGCCGCCATGGCATGGCCGGCGAACACGAGAGTGCCAACCAGTGCAGCAATCACATAACGGTGCATATCCGCTCCTTTGGTGGCGAAATCAGGCCATCCTCCCCGTCGCACGGATGCCGGCCGTAGCCTACACCACCGCCGCATCAACGGGGACGGGTAACGACACGTACTCTTCACGCCGATAACTGACTCAATCATGTCGCACGCTTCGACCGTCGCCGCCGACTCCCTGTCCGCCAACGACCTGGAAACATCGCTCTTCGGAGATCCTCCCGCCAATCCGTCCGTCAAGTACGCGGCCGCGATGATCATGGCGATGCTCGACAGTGGCGAGGGCATCAGCGACCTGATCTTCTCGCCTGGTCGTCCGCCGCAGGTGGAGAAGCACGGACGGCTCACGGCGGTGGCCATCCCGCAGGTGCCGACCCTGCAGCCCGAGGAGACGAGCCGGGTCGCGCGGGAGTTGATCAACGGCAACGGAGCGGCGCTGCTGGCGTTGCGGGAGCACGGCGCCTGCGACCTCTCGTACTCGATCCCCAATTGCGCACGGTTTCGCGTCAACGTGTTCCGGCAGCGCGGCACCTACGCCGTCGTGATGCGGGTCATCTCGCCGACGATTCCGACCATTGACGGCCTCGGCCTCCCGGCGGCCCTCAAGGAGATTGCGACGCTCAAGAACGGCATCGTGCTGGTGACGGGTCCGACCGGGTCGGGCAAGTCGTCGACGCTCGCCGCCATCATCGACCTGATCAACGAGACGCGCGCCGAGCACATCATCACGATCGAGGACCCGATCGAGTTCCTGCACCTGCACAAGCTGGCGACCGTCCACCAGCGCGAGCTGCACAGCGACACGCCGACCTTCGCGCTGGCGCTGCGCGCCGCCCTCCGCCAGGCGCCAAAGGTGATCCTGGTCGGCGAAATGCGCGACCGCGAAACGATCGAGATCGGGCTGACCGCGGCGGAAACGGGCCACCTCGTGTTTTCGACGCTGCACACCATCGACGCGTCCAAGACGGTCGACCGCATCGTGGGGACCTTCGAGGCGGGAGATCAGGCGGCCATCCGCAGCCGGCTGGCCGCGTCGTTCAAGTTCTTCGTCTCGCAGCGGCTCATCCCCAAGAAGGCCGGCGGCCGCGTGCCGGTGCTCGAGATCCTGAAGTCGACGATGCGGACGAGGGATTACATCGGGCGCGGCGAGTCGGAAGGCAAGTCGCTGCTCGACGCGATGCGCGACGGCGCGCTCGACGGGATGCAGTACTTCGACGGCGAGCTGGAAAAGCTCGTGCGCGCGGGCATCATCACGATGCCGACGGCGCTGCTCTACGCCACCAACCCCGGCAACATGCAGGTGGAGATGGCCGACCTCCCGCCGGAGGAGCTCGTCGTCACGCGCTGACGCGCGCGACCCGCTCCTTCCAGAGACGCTCCTGCGCCGCGGCGATGCGGACCGCGTCGCTCTGCTCCCAAATCGGCGTCATGGCGCCTCCTTTCGTGGCCTGTCTCTCCTAATAACGATGGAGCGGCGGCCGGGAAACACCCTGCCGCTGGCCAACGGCGGCCGGGCGGCATAGACTTCCGCCCGTTGGACGGGAGGACGCCATGAACGCCTGTGCGAAGCTCGCCGCCGTATGTCT
>Ga0070695_100000355_pt1 | contig 23470 bp, 23 predicted proteins | sample KBSK1252metaG_FD_65471 | JGI IMG/M metagenome (GOLD analysis project Ga0070695, IMG submission 65471) | Corn, switchgrass and miscanthus rhizosphere microbial communities from Kellogg Biological Station, Michigan, USA - KBS K1-25-2 metaG | ecosystem: Host-associated > Plants > Roots >...
TGGTCGGCACCGACTCCCACACCACGATGATCAACGGGCTAGGGGTTGTCGGCTGGGGCGTGGGCGGGATCGAGGCCGAAGCGGCAATGCTCGGCGAGCCGCTGTCGCTGCTCGAACCCGACGTTGTCGGCGTCTGCTTCTCAGGACGGCTCGGTGCCGGCGTAACCGCGACCGATCTCGTACTCCGCGTGACCGAGCTGCTCCGCCAGGCGAAGGTGGTCGGAAAGCTCGTCGAGTTCCACGGGGAGGGTGCCGCGACGTTGTCGGTGCCGGATCGCGCCACGATTGCCAACATGTCGCCCGAGTACGGCGCCACCATGGGACTGTTCCCCCCGGATGAGGAGAGCTGCCGCTACCTCGCCGCAACGGGACGGTCGGAGCAAGAAGTCTGGCTTTTCCGGAGCTATCACCAGGCGCAGGGCATGTTCGGCATGCCTGGCCGCGGAGCCTGTGACTACTCAGCCCTCCTCGATCTCGATCTCGGTGAGGTGGAGCCGAGCGTCTCCGGTCCCCGCCGGCCCCAGGACCGAATCCCGTTGCCATCGGTCAAGGCGGCGTTCATCGATCTCCTCCAGCGTCCCGAGGGCTACGGCAAATCGGCAAGCGAGCTCCAGCATCGCTTCGCCGTCCGACTCGGAACCACGGGGAGGGATCCTTCCGTTCGTCCACGAGCGGCTGCTGGGCACATCCTGATTCTCGACTGTCGTGCGGCCCGGGGTCTGCTACGTAGGACCGGCTCGGAACCGGGAGCCAGAAGCGCCTTCGCGCCCCCCTGCCCATTTGCCCGGAGAAGACAGGCCATGGTCAGCCGACCCAGGGGGAGCCTCCGACCCTTCTCACGTGCATCTCTCCCTTCGCAGGACCAACGCGCGCGCCACACGGCCACCGAGGCGGTGCACGGCCTGGACGATGGCCGAGTACGAATCGGCGTCGGTCGCCCGTGCGACCACCTCTCCCCCTCGTACGAGAAGGGCGCGTAGCCGGCATTCCTTATCGATTCCACCGCGAGGTCCGTTGAGATCCGCCACCGATGCCTCGATCTCTTCGATCCGATCGTCGAATCGATCGAGTGCAACCCGCAATCGCCTTTCAGTGAAGATCCGAAGCGCATCCGTGACCTCGAGGTCGCGCCCTCTGATTTCGACCCGCATCAACCCTCCTCGTGGTTGGCCATGGAGCAGCGTTCATGCCAGGGATCTCTAGCTCCTAAGGCGGTCCCCGATGGCATCCGGAAGTCTCGCTGGGCGAGGGAGTGCGGCAATCTTGGGCTCTGATGGGCGCGGAAACGGGGATTGGTCCTCGTCCCGGAGCCGGGGAGATTCGTGCCAGTGGAGAAGGCCACCCCAGTTCAGCACGCTGAGGCCCCCTTCAGCCGGGACGATCCGACGATCCGCTCCGCCGTGCTACGCTCGCAACAATGGCCGACCGTTACGCACCCCTGGCCGAGTACGGGCTGATCGGGGACCTACACACGGTGGCGCTGGTGGGGATGGACGGGTCCATCGACTTCCTGTGCCTCCCCGAATTTGACTCGCCCTCCGTCTTCGCGGCTCTCCTCGACGCGGAGCGGGGAGGCCGGTTCCAGATCGCGCCCATCCTCCACCGCGCCGCCCACAAGCAGCTCTATCTGCCCGACACGAACGTGCTGCTCACGCGCTTCCTCGATGACGAGGGCGTCGCCGAGGTGTCGGACTTCATGCCCGTAGATGACGCGGGGAGAGCCCACAATCTCGTGCGGAGGGCCAAGACGGTACGGGGCGAGATCCCTTTCCGGATGCGCTGCGACCCGCGATTCGACTATGCCCGGGCTACCCACAGGGCGGAGAAGCGCAGCGACACTGAAGTCCTTTTCGTCGGGCCCGCCGGGAACGGAGAGCTGGCGCTGCGCCTTCGCTCCTCCGTGCCCATGCGCCTGGAGAACGGGGTCGCACTGGCCGAATTCACACTTACCGCCGATCAGTCGGCCTGGTTTGTGCTCGAAGTGGTGCGGCCCGGAGAGCCATCCCCCTCGGAGCAGCCCCACTACGCAAACGACGCTTTCAAGGAAACCGTGAACTTCTGGCGCCGGTGGGTGGCGCGCGGCACCTATCGTGGACGCTGGCGCGAGATGGTCAACCGCTCCGCGCTGACGCTGAAACTGCTCACTTCGCAGCAGCACGGTTCCATGGTGGCCTCCCCCACCTTCGGTCTCCCCGAGGTGATCGGCGGTGGGCGCAATTGGGACTACCGCTACACCTGGATTCGCGATTCTTCCTTCACCCTGTATGGGCTGATGCGCCTGGGCTACACCGACGAAGCTGGGAACTTCATGCGCTGGATCATGGCGCGGTGCCAGGAACTCGAGCCCGACGGCTCGCTCCAGATCATGTACGGGCTGGATGGACGGCACCAGCTCCCCGAGGAGGAGCTGCCCCATCTGGAGGGGTACATGGCCTCAAGGCCCGTACGGATCGGCAATGCCGCCTACGACCACCTTCAGCTGGACATCTACGGCGAGCTGATGGACGCCATCTACCTGTACGACAAGTACGGGTCTCCCCTCGCCTATGACACCTGGGCCAACGTGGTGCGCCTGATCGAGTGGGTACGCGCGAACTGGCAGCGCCCGGACGAGGGAATCTGGGAGGTGCGGGGCGGGAGGTGGGAGTTCCTGTACTCCCGCGTGATGTGCTGGGTGGCGCTCGACAGGGCTATCCGGCTGGCCAGCAAGCGCTCGTTCCCCATTCCCCTCGGGCCGTGGTACGAGACGCGAGACGCGATCTACCAGGACATCTTCACCCGCTTCTGGAATCCGGAGCTGCGGGCCTTCGTCCAGCACGGGGGCGCGTCTACGCTGGACGCCGCCGCTCTCTTGATGCCGCTCGTGCGGTTCATCTCGCCCACCGACCCCCGGTGGGTCTCCACTTTGCAGGCCATCGAGCAGGAGCTCGTGAGCGATTCCCTGGTCTATCGCTATCGCCTTGTGGATGGATTCTCGGACGGCCTGGCCGGGCAGGAAGGCACGTTCTCCATGTGCTCGTTCTGGTACGTCGAGTGCCTCTCGCGCATGGGCGACCTCCACAAGGCCCGCTTCTTCTTCGAGAAGATGCTCGGCTACGCCAACCACCTGGGACTCTACGGCGAGGAGCTGGGCCCTCAGGCGCAGCACCTGGGCAACTTCCCGCAGGCCTTCACGCACCTGGCGCTGATCAGCGCCGCGTACGACCTAGACCGCCGGCTCTCCGCGGCGGGACACGCGGGGTGAGGCGGCGACCGGATGTCACCGCGGTGCACGTGAGGGAGCCGGGGTACCATCCGTCCAGCGGAGGTCTCATGCGCCGCTCTCTGCCGGTCGGCCTGATCCTCTTCGGCTGCATCTTCGTCGCCTACGGCATCCACATCGTTCGCGCCGGGGGCTCTCCCGGCTTCGCGCGCACGGTGCTCGGTCTGCTCGGCGTGGGTGCCGCCGCCATCGGCGTCGGGCTGTGGCGGCGGGATTCACGGGCGTTCAAGGGGTACGTCCTCTGGTCGGCGGTTTCGCTGGCGCTCGGCTTCTGGCGGGAGCTGTCGCTGGCGCGCGAGCCGCTCGGCGTGGTGCTCGCCTGGCTCCTCTTCGGCGTCCTGCTCTACGGCGCGGTCGGCCTCTACCTGCACGACGCCCTCCGCTCTACTCCGCATGCAGGCTGAAGCGGACCCGCACCCCGCCGGGGGGCGCTTCGTCTACCACCCATCCGGTCGCCGGGCCTCCACCCAGCCGCGTCCGACGATCGATGGAGGACCTACCGATGAATGTGGGCATGATGCGTGATGGCTGGACCTATCTGTGGATCGCGGCTCTCTTCGAGATCGGCTGGGCGGTCGGCTTGAAGCAGACGCATGGGTTCACGAAACCGTGGCCCAGTCTCCTGACGATCACGGCCATGGTGGTGAGCCTGGTCTTCCTGGCACTGGCCGTCAGGACCATCCCCGTCGGCACCGCGTACGCGATCTGGACCGGCATCGGTGCAGTTGGGACGGCCACGCTCGGGATCCTCTTATTTGCAGAACCGCTGACCGCCTGGCGTGTCGCATGCTTGCTTCTGATCGTGGCCGGCGTCGTTGGCCTCAAGTTGACCGCCTCGTAGGGCATAATTCGTGCCTCTTCAGAGCGCGGCCGCCCGCGGGCTCGGTCAGGGTGGTCCCTGGCGCGCCGGCGTGACCATGGTTACGGTCCTACAACCTCAGAGGAGGAGGGATGAGCGCGAACGCGCCGAAACGAGGCTCAGCCAAGACTGTCGGATCGCCTGGGCCCGCAGTGTTTCGCTCCGTGCTCGTTCCGATCGACCTCACCCCTGGCTCGGATCGCGTCCTGGGGCGCCTCCGGATGCTTCCCCTGGCCACCGACGGCGACGTGACGATCCTGCACGTCATTCCCGGCAGCCTTCCCCCGAGAGAGCGGCGGGAGGCCGAGCGCTACGCCAAGAAAGCCCTCGCAAGTGAGGCGCTTCACCTGCGTGAGTCCCTGTCTACGAACGTCGGCGTCGACGCACTGGTGACGCTCGGCTCCGCAGCGAAGGATATCGGCACCGCGGCGACGGAAACTAAGGCGGAGTTGATTGTCATGGGTCGGGGCGGCGGGCGTGCGTTGCGCGACGCCTTTCTGGGTTCCACGGCCGAGCGCGTCCTTCGCCAAGCCAAGCTACCCGTCTTGGTAGCCCGACTGGCTGCGCGAGCGGCTTACCACCGGCCGGCCCTCGCCCTCGACCTCGACCAGGCAGCGCACGAGGTCTTACGCTGCATGCTTCGTCTGATTCCCCCACCACGCCCCCCCGTTACCGTCATCCACGCGTTCGACTTTCCATATTCGCGCTCCGCTTACACCATGCTCTCTGAGGACGAAGCCGAGGAGAGGAAGGCCGAGATTCAATCCAAGGCTGCTCATGAACTGGCTAGGTGCCTGCGCGAGGCGCTGACGAAGGCACACGTCCCCCCCGCGCACGCGCCACACTGGGAGATGCACGTCCGGTACGGCTCGCCGCGGCTCGTCGTGCCCAAGGCTGTCTCGAAGGCGGAGACCGACCTTCTGGTGCTCGGCACGCGGGGCTACACTGGCCCGGCCCATGTATTTCTAGGGTCTGTCGCCGGCGACCTCCTGCGGGAGGTGAAGTGCGACGTCCTCGTCGTTCCCCCTTCACCTGGGGCGGCGAAGACACACCCGTGACCGAGAACCGCCCGCCTTTCTCGCCTATTCCATCCCTTCCGTGGACCTGTGGGAAGACGTCATGGGCAGCGGCGTCCCCGGCGCGTTCGCCATGCGTCGTCGGAACAGCGTTACCCGCGCCAGTAACACGGTCGTGACTGGGACCGTCATGGCCAGCGTGACGGTGATGAGGACGGGGTGTGCCGCCACGCGTTCCTCCCGAGTGGAGAAGTAGACGATGCTGGCCAGTGTCACGCACCAATTCCCGAACGTATATGCGAGCGCAGGTGGATGCATACGCTGAAAGAAGTCCCGCAAGAAGGAGAACCCGATCGCCGCGATGACCACGAAGACGCCGCTCAGCACGAGCAACGCGGCTACGACCCCCTCTACCCACAGGGGCACCGCTGCGCTCATTCGATAACCTCTCCCCGAAGGATGAACTTCGCCAGGCCAGATGAGCTCACGAAGCTGAAAAGGGCAATCAGCAGCGCGGCCTCGTAGTACACGTCGCTTTGATAGCGGATGCCAAGGACCAGCGTCACGAGCATCGCGCAACAGTACAGAAGGTCGAGCGCGAATACGCGATCCTGGGCGCGGGGCCCACGGACCAGTCTCACGAGTACCAGGATGGACGCCACCGCATAACATCCCAGCGCGGCGAGCACCGCCCCAGAAAGCAGCGCGCTCATTCGAAGATCTCTCTGAGAGGTTTCTCGTAACGAGCCTTGTAGCGCGTGATGAAGGCGGCCTCTTCGTGGACATTCCACACGTGCAACAACAGCGCACTGTGATCCAGCGCAAGCTCTGACCACACCGTACCCGGAACGATCGTGGTCACCATGCATAGGGCCGCCAAACCGTGTGGGTCACGCAGCTCCAGGGGTATCCTCACGAACTTGGACCGAGGACGTCGCCACTGCCATCCCACCACGTCGCGGGCAACCTCCACGTTCGACACCACCACATCCCAGGCCACTCGAAGGATGAAGCGGACCACCACCAGCGGTCGCTTCACGTGTGCCTTCGCCGGCCGTAGGCTTCGCGTCACCCGCGGCACTGCCACGGCGAGCGCCACTCCCAGGAGCACTTGTCCAGCATCCGTCGATCGTGAGAGCCCCAGCCACAGCGCCAGCAGCGCGGCCGAGAGCAGCGGAGAAGGCAGAAGCTTCTTCCACAGCATCATCGCGGCCCGTCTCGATCGACCACCAGACGGGTGGGGCCCGGCCGAGGTTTCGCCGACAACACCGCCTCGATGTAGGCACTGGGCGAATGGAGGCCAGAAGCCGTGGCACTCGTGTAGCGTAGGATGGCGTCGGCAAAGACCGTGAGGCCGATGCAGATCAAGACTAGTGTCAGGACAGACACTGCCTCAACCACCTTGATGCGGTGCTGCGGGCGTCGCCCGCTCGACCAGAACTGTCGAATGCCCGTCCTCGCAAAAGAGACGATGGCCACGAACCCTGCGACGAGCAGCAACCCCAGGAGCCACCAAGCGGCTGCGATCGGTGCGGTCGTACTCCCCTCCCCCGGCCGTCCCGCACTCACGACGGCTTTCAGCAGCGAGAGCTTGGCGACAAATCCGGACAGCGGCGGCACACCCGCCAAGACCACAGCGCAGGACATGAACGCCAGGCCGAGCCATGCCATGGACCCTGGGAACGCCCTCCCAACCAGCGGCAATTCCTCATCATCGAGGTTTGTGTCCTCGCCATTGGCGACATCGATATCTCGTCGTGCCTGCCCGTCCGTTCCGATGCGATCGATGATTTCCACGAGAAGAAAAAGCGCACTGACCGCCACCGTTGCGCTCAGCATGTAGTAGAGCGCCGCCGACGTGACGGAGTCCACCCCCATCCCCGTTGCCGAGAGGAGCGTCCCCGACGACACCACCAACGAAAAGCCCGCGATGTAGCCCACCCGCATGGTCGACATGAGACCGAGCGTGCCGAAGACGATCGTGGCCAGCCCTCCATACAGAAGGACCGAACCACCGAAGTGCGCCGAGGCGCCACCGGCGGGGAAGAACAACGTCCACAGGCGCAGGAGCACGTAGATACCCACCTTGGTCATCAGCGCGAATAGCGCGGCCACCGGCGCGCTCGTCGCCGTGTAGGCCGGCACCAGCCAGCCATTGAGCGGCCAGATGGCTGCCTTGACAAGAAAGGTGACTGCCAGGATGGCCACGCCGGCGAGCAGAAGCCCACGATCACCGGCTGCGACAAGTGGTAGCTTCCTGGCGATGTCCGCCATGGAAAGCGTGCCTGTCGTACCGTAGAGCATTGCGAGGCCGATGAGAAAGAGGGAGGCCGCCAGCAGATTCACGGCGATGTAGTGCAGCCCGGAGCTGACCCTGGGTCTCCCCGATCCATGCAGTTGCAGACCGTACGACGCGGCAAGCATCACCTCGAAGAACACGAACAGGTTGAAGAGATCTCCCGTGAGAAATGCGCCGTTCACTCCCATCAGCTGAATCTGGAAAAGAGGATGGAAGTAGACGCCCGCCCGTGCCCACCCCGCCTCCGCGTACAAAGCGGCGCTGAGGCTCACGACTCCTACGAGTACGAGCATGAGCGCGGAAAGCCGGTCCGCCACGAGCACGATCCCGAAGGGAGCCTCCCAGTTTGCCGCGAGGTACACACCGACAGAGCCAGACCCACCGCCATTGATGCTCCGCAGGATCGCTCCCGCAACAAGGAGCCCTGCCAAGGTCGCCCCGATGTTGATCAGGGACTGAAGTCGCCGTCGCTTCTCACCCACGAGCACCAGCGCGGCCGCCGTGACGAGGGGAAGGACGATGGGGGCCACGATGAGGTGCCTCATGGCTCCCCGAGCGTGCCATCGACGTGGTCCGTTCCGCTCAGCCCGCGGGAAGCCAAGAGCACGACCAGAAAGAGCGCAGTCGTCGCGAAGCCGATGACAATTGCCGTGAGGACGAGGGACTGCGGCATGGGATCGGTATAGTGCTCGAGAGTCCCGGGCAACCCGGGTTTCACAATGGGCGGCTTGTTGAGGAACAGGCTCCCGACGCTGAAGATGAAGAGGTTCACCGCGTACGAGAGCAACGTCAGTCCCATGATCACTTGAAAGGTTCGCCGGCGCAGTACGAGCCAGACACCCGCACCACCCAGAACACCAATGGCGATCGCGAGTAGGGATTCCACCTAGCTCACCGTCGAGTTATTCGGCGGTACCTGCTCCGGTGACCGACGGGCGCGGATGGATTGGTGCGCCAATGCGGTGAGGATCAGCAGCGTCGCCCCCACGACCACTGCGAACACGCCGAAGTCGAAGAACGTGGCGCTGGGCAGATGCACTTCGCCGACCACCGGGAGCCTCAGGTGCGCCGTGTGGGTCGTGAGGAATGGATATCCGAATGTGATCGCACCCATGCCAGTTGCGGCGGCGATCAACAGCCCCCAGGCGATCCAGCCCGGCGGGTAGAGACGAATGCGTCCCTCTACCCATCGGGTTCCGAAAACGATGTATTGGGTGAGGAAGGCGATCGCCACGACCAGGCCGGCGACAAAGCCTCCGCCCGGCTCGTTGTGTCCACGCAAGAAGAAGTGCGCAGCGACCACGAGAGACACGGGCAAGAGCACGCCAGCGATGACGGCCGGCACCATCATGTATCCCCGGGCTGCACCCTTCTCGATAGACGGGTCCACGAGGTCCGTCACGCCACCTGCCGGCAACGCACGTTGCTGGTGCGGCTGCTCGAGGCTCTCCAGCGGAGGTCGGAAGCGGCGTAACAGCGCGTAGACGGTCAAAGCGACCGTACCGAGTACGGTGATCTCCCCCATGGTATCGAAGGCACGGAAGTCCACGAGCATGACGTTGACCACGTTCGTGCCACCGCCTTCTGGAAGCGCGCGGCCCAGAAAGAAGGGTGAGATGCTGTGCGGGGCGGGGCGGGTGAGCATGGCGTAGGAGAGCGTTGCCAATCCGCTACCCGCCGCGATCGCCAGGAGCAGATCGCGCGCACGGCGCCCCCGGTCTCGTATGGTGGCTGGCGCCGCCGCCTCTTTGGGAAGCCACCGCAGCCCGAGCAGGAACAGAATCGTCGTCACCACCTCCACGACGATCTGGGTCAGCGCCAGGTCTGGTGCAGAGAACCACAGAAACGTGAGGCAGGTGACCAGTCCCGCACCCCCCATCAGCGTGATTGCGACGAGTCGGTGGAACTTCGCCATCACGGCCGCGCCTACAGCGCACACCATGCCCATGATCCACAACAGCACGAATGCCTGCGACGCCGGAAGGCGCTGCCGATCTCCCCACGTCAGGGGAACGCTCCTCGAGGCGAGCACCCCGGCCAGAAGTGCAGCGGTGACGATGGTGAACATTTGTGTTTGAAGACGTCGAGAACCAAGAAGTTTGACGGCGACACGCGACATGCTCGTGAGACCGACGAGGGCGCTTTCGAACAGGCGCCTACCGTCGAGCCGGACCACGGCAGGTACGTCCTGGACCCGACCGCGGCGCTGGCAACGGCGGAGCCACAGGTAACCGACGGTACCTCCGAGGATCGCCACAAGGCTCATGACAAGGGGAAGGGAAAAGCCGTGCCACACGGCCAGGCTGTACCCGGGCAGTTGCCCGCCCACCACAGGTTTCGCCGCAGCTGCGAGCGCGGATCCGATGGACATCTCCGGTATCACCCCGACCACGAGGCAACTCAGAACCAGGACTTCGATGGGGATCCGCATCCACCGTGGGGCCTCTTCTGGCTGGCGAGGCAGGTCGGTGGAGGGCCGGCCGAAGAAGATGTCGTAGCCGACACGCAGGGAGTAGACCACGGCGAAGACGGACGCGATGGTTGCCATCGCCGGGAGCGCCACGTCCACCCATGGGTGCGAAGACAAGAACACCGTCTCGGCGAAGAACATTTCTTTCGACAGGAAGCCGTTGAGGAGCGGCACGCCGGCCATGGCCGCGCTGGCCACGAGCGCCAGCGTCCCAGTGTGTGGCATGTAGCGCATCAAGCCGCTGAGGCGGCGGATATCACGCGTCCCTGTTTCATGATCGACGATACCTGCGGCCATGAAGAGGGAGGCCTTGAACGTTGCGTGATTCATGATATGGAACACGCCAGCCACCGCCGCCATCGGGCTGTTGAGGCCGAACAGAAGCGTGATGAGGCCGAGATGGCTGATGGTCGAGTAGGCGAGTACCCGTTTCAGATCGCTCTGGAACATGGCGATGTACGCACCGAGCACAAGCGTTGCCATTCCGGCGCCGCCCACCAGCCAGAACCACAACGCGGTCCCAGAGAGCACGGGCCAAAGCCGAGCGAGCAGAAACACGCCGGCCTTCACCATGGTGGCCGAATGTAGGTAGGCGGATACCGGCGTTGGCGCCGCCATCGCCCGTGGCAGCCAGAAATGAAAAGGGAACTGCGCGCTCTTCGTGAGCGCGCCGAGCACAATGAGGACGAGCGCCACTGGATAGAGGGGGTGTGTGCGCAGGAGGTCGCCGGAGGCGAGCACCACGTCCAACTCGTAGCTTCCGACGATGCGACCGAGGACGACGACCCCGCCGAGGAGAGCTAGCCCCCCGGCACCGGTCACGATGAGCGCCATGCGCGCACCACGCTGTGCATCCACTCTGTGGTGCCAGTAACCGATGAGCAGGAAAGAGAAGAGGCTCGTGAGCTCCCAGAAGATGACGAGCTGAACGAGGTTCCCGGAGAGGACGAGACCGAGCATCGCGCCCATGAAGGCCAGCAAGAAGGCATAGAAGCGAGCCACCGGGTCCTGGGGAGACATGTAGTAGCGTGCGTAAAGACACACCAGCGCACCGATGACGCTGACGAGTACGGCAAACATCCACGCGAAACCGTCCATCCGCAGGATGAGGTCGAGACCGAGCGAGGGAACCCATGAGACCGTCTCGCGGATCACGCCACCATCACGGACCTGAGGAAACAGACTGATGATCCATACCGCGGCGATGGCCGACACAAGACCGGCGCAACCCGCGAGCACCGTTCGGGCGCGTGTCGGAAGAACAGCGGTGAGTAGGCTGCCCAGGAATGGCAGGAGCAACAGGGCAAGGAGGGACATGACGCGAGTACTCTACCCCGGAGGCCGACCCGGACGTGGCGAGACAATCGCCCCCTGATCCGGCGGTCTTCGATCGGAGGGTGCGCTGCCGTGGACACCATGCGGCTCTTGATCGGGTATGACGGCTCTCCGTCCGCGCAGGTCGTGCTGGAGGACCTAGGGCACGCCGGCTTACCACCGCACTCTCACGCGATCGTCCTCTCGATCGCGGACATGATCGCCTTGCCGCCCGGCGGACCGGACCTGGACCCGACGCTTCCGGAATGGCTCGCGGGCACGATCAGGCGGGCTCAGTCCGAGCGCCAGTCGGCGATCGAGGCCATGCGCTCCCAGGCCGACCTAGCGGCGGGTCGTCTAGAAGAGGCCTTCCCCACCTGGAAAGTGGACGCCGAGGCCCACGGGGACTCTCCCACCTGGGGAATTGTGAAGCGCTCGGATGACTTGCACCCGGATCTCGTCGTCCTTGGCTCCCGCGGACGTGCGGTGGTAGAGCGCCTGGGCCTCGGGAGCGTGTCGCTTCAAGTCCTGCACGCAGCCCGGTGCTCCGTCCGTATCGCACGCTCTCGCCCGCGGAAACAGGGCGCCCCGCTTGGACTGCTGGTTGGGGTCGACGGGTCACGCCATTCTCTGGCGGCCGTTCGTGCGGTGACGTCACGGACCTGGCCGCCGCTCACGCAGGTGCGTGTGGTCTCAGCACTGGATGCGTTTCTGGCCACCGCCGTTGTCTCCCCACGACACGATCTCGCGCGCTGGCTGCAAGAGAACGCAGAGACGTCGACGTGGGTCCACCGAATGGTCGAGGACCTGGCACAGGAGCTTCGAGCGGCTTCTCTGGATGCCGAGGGCGTCGTGCTGATTGGGGCACCGAAGGCCGTGCTCTTGGAGGAAGCCGAGCGCTGGCAGGCTGATTGTGTGTTCCTCGGATCTCAAGGCCTCAACGCGGTCGAGCGGCTGATGCTGGGGAGTGTGTCTACCGCGGTCGCCGCGCGGGCGGCCTGCAGCGTCGAGATCAGCCGCCCTTGATTGCCACTCCTGCGTCGCCCATGTAAACGTCCAGCCTTCCCTCGTCTATCGGCTGCAACTCGTGGCCGGAGGCGGAGAAGAGCCACAAACAAAGCGTCGTTCCGCTCGGATGATCGAGGAGCGCTCTGATCCCGCCGCGAGAAAGCGTGGAGCGACGGTCCTGGGGCGGGGCGTTCTCCCCCAGCCGGGGCGGTTCTCCCCGGCGCGTGCGCCGTCAATTCGGAAAGAACTGCGGGTTTGGAACGGCCTCCCGTGGCATCGGTGTTGCTCTCTTGGGGGCATCGAAAGGAGCGTCCGATGGAACGGCTATCCGTCACGGTCACCGACGTCGATTCTCACAGGCTTCGTCAACTCATCGACCATCCGCCCTCCTCGGAGCGGCAGGAGATGCACAGCTTGGAGTCGCTGGAGGAGCAGCTGTCCGATGCGGAGGTCCTACCTGCGGTCCAGATCGGTCCGGACATCGTGACGATCGGCTCTCAGGTACGGGTGAGGGACCTCGACACTCAGCGGACCCGCATCGTTCACGTGGTCCTTCCCGGATGGTCCAACGTCGATACCGGTCGGATTTCGGTCCTGGCACCGCTGGGTGCGGCGGTTCTCGGCCGTAGGGTTGGGGATAACGTGGTGTGGCGCGCGCCTGGAGGTCTTCGACGCCTCGTGGTGGAAGCGATCCTCTACCAGCCGGAACGAGAGGGGCTCGATCTTGCCTGAGCACCTCCATGCCATCGTTCTGGCCGCAGGAGACGCCGAGCGCGCTCTTCGCTTGACGGAGAACGCGCTCCGCCTCTCCGTCCCCAAGCAGTTCCGCCTCGTGGGAGGAAACCGCACGCCTTTGCAGGCCACCCTCGACCGGGCACTTCGGATGGTGCCTCGGGAGCGCATCGTCGTCGTCGTGGCTGAGGAACACCGACGTTTCTGGAGCCGAGATCTGGCCGGCTACCCGGCACCCTCCTGTGAGGCTCTAGCCGTCGTTCCGGTGGCGGCTAGCGGCCAGAGCCATGTGGGCATGTCCGGAAAGCGCGGGCCCTTCCTGGCGTGCGCCCAGCCTGAACCCGCTCGTTTCCACCCGTCCGCATCTCAAGATCAACCTCGCACCCGTGCCGCGCTGTGAACACTGCCTCGGTGCGGCGCTTTGGGGATATCATGCCCCCTCAGGCGATCATCAATCTCGTTCTCCTGCGCGTTCAAGACATCGTGGTTCGCGATCCGACCCCGACCGTTGGCGCCCAGGAATGGGTGGCGACGCTCTAAGAGTCTCGCCGGGCTGCCCGGCAGCGAAGACACACGGGAGGGCTCGCCCATGAAAGCGGTCCGGGTCGGAATCAACGGGATGGGAAGGATCGGAAGGGCCGTCCTACGCCAGATAGCCGCCCGGACAGACGTAGAGGTCGCGGCCGTCAACGACCTCGTCGACCTCGACGAGCTGACCTACATGCTCCGGTTCGATTCCGTCCACGGCCGGTTCGGCCCGGTGGAGAGGCGAGCGTCCACTCTGGTGGTTCGAGGTCAGGAAGTCCCCTGTTCTTCCCATCGGACGCCGGCCGAGATCCCGTGGCGTGACGTGGGCGCCGAGGTCGTGATTGAAGCCACCGGCGCCTTTCGCTCGAGAACGGCGGCGGCCGGTCACCTCGATGCGGGGGCGAAGCGAGTGATCCTCTCCGCTCCTTCCGATGACGCAGACCTGACTGTGGTCCTCGGTGTGAACGAGAGCGACTACGATCCCGCCCGTCACCAGGTCGTGTCGATGGCGTCCTGCACGACCAATTGCCTGGCTCCCATGGTGAAGGTCCTCCACCAGGCCTTCTCCGTCGAGGTCGCCGTATTCACGACCATTCATGCATATACCTCCAGCCAGTCGCTGGTAGATGGGCCGGCACGCAAGCGACCACGCGGCCGCGCGGCCGCGCTCTCCATCATCCCTACCACCACTGGCGCGGCGCTGGCGGCAGAAAGGGTGCTGCCGGAGCTGGCCGGTCGAATCCACGGGATCGCCATGCGCGTCCCTGTGCCCGATGGATCGGTCACGGATTTGGTCGCTCGGCTGGGGCGCCAGGTCACGGACCAAGAGGTTAACGACGCCTTTCGATCGGCGGCGAGCCGGCCCGACTTGCAGGGCATCCTCGAAGTCAGTGACGAGCGACTCGTGTCGGCGGACATCGTCGGAGATCCCCGCTCCGCGGTGATCGACGCTCCCAATACACAGGTGTCGCAAGGGCTGGTGGTTAAGGTGCTCGCCTGGTACGACAACGAGTGGGGCTACGCAGCCCGTCTCATCGACTGCGCCCGCTACGTCTCCACGAGAGACTCGGGGGCCTAGACAGTCAAGCTCGCGGGCTCGTTCACGGCTAACTCCTCAGGATGTCGGCAATCCCAGAGCGGAGAGCTTGGTCCGGAGCGTCTTCCGGTCCACTCCCAGGATCTCGGCGGCCTTGGTTTTGTTCCCGCCCACGCTCTCCAGCACGCCTTGGATGTGCTCGGCCTCGACCTCGGCCAAGCTGCGCTGAAGGACGGTTGTTCTCGGGGCGGAGAAACGCATCAGCGACGGGAGATCAGGTACATCGATCTCGTCCTCTTCACTCATGATGGACAGTCGCTGAACGACGTTCTCCAGCTCCCGGACGTTCCCGGGCCAGGTGTACTCCTTGAGGGAGCGCAGGGCGGCGTCCGAGAAGCGCAGGGGCCGGCCCCCCCGCTCGCTGGCGAAGCGGGCAGCGAAGTGGCGGGCGAGCCTGACCACGTCATCGCCGCGGTCTCGCAGCGGTGGCACCTCGATCGTCAGCACGTGAAGCCGGAAAAAGAGATCCTCGCGAAAACCACCCTTGGCGACTAGGGAGGGCAGGTCCTTGTTGGTGGCGGCCAGGATCCTCACGTCCACGCGACGCGTGCGCGTGGAACCGAGCATGGCGATCTCCTTGTCTTGGAGGACGCGCAGGAGCTTGACCTGCAAGGACGGGCTCAGCTCGCTGATCTCGTCCAGGAAGATGGTCCCTCGCTCCGCCGTTTGAAAGAAGCCAGCCCGAGTCTCGGTGGCCCCCGTGAAGGCCCCCTTGACGTGGCCGAAGAGCTCGCTCTCGATCAGGCCCTCCGGGATGGCCCCGCAGTTCACGGGAACGAAAGGTTCAGAGGCCCGCGCTCCGCCGTAATGGATGGCCCGCGCCACGAGCTCCTTCCCTGTACCGCTCTCGCCCGTGATCAGCACCGTCGCCATGGTGGCGGCGGCCTTGGAGATCGCTGCCAGGAGCTCCTTCACGGCGGCCGACTCACCGACGATGCTGGAGTGCGTCATGACCTGACCGTCGGCCACCGGCCGAGCGGCCTGGCGCAGGCGCAGTTTCTCAAGCACTCTCGCCACCGCTTCCGACAGCTCCTCGTCGGTAAAGGGCTTGGTGAGATACTCCTCCGCTCCCGCCTTCACTGCAGTAACCGCACTCTGGACGGAGGGGTGGCCGGTGATCATCATCACCTCGGTGTCCCGCAGGTTGTCGTGGACATGGCGCACCAGGTCGAGGCCGCTGACGGCCGGCATCTTCAGATCGGTGATGACGAGATCCACGTGCTGGACCTCGAGCAGGGAGATCGCCTCCGATACACTTGCCGCCACCATCACCCTGTAGCCCTCGGACGTCAGGTGGCGCTGGAGAACCTCCCGCAGCTCCTGGGAATCGTCAACAACGAGAACGTGCGCACGCGGACGCGCGTCGGCCTGCTTCGCTTTTCGCTCAGGCATGCCGAGCATCCGAACTCTGAGAGAGAATCGGCAGAGATACTTCGAATCGCGCACCGGCTCCTGGCCGGCTCTCCACCTGGATCGATCCCCCGTGCGAGGTCACGATGCCGTGGACGACTGACAGGCCCAAGCCCGTACCTTCCCCTACGCCTTTGGTCGTGAAGAACGGCAGGAAGATCTGTTTCAACGCTTCCCCGTCCATTCCGACCCCTTCGTCCTCCACGATCAGGAGCACACGATCGGGCTGCGTGAGCGTTCGCACGACCAGCTTTCCGCCCCCAGGCATGGCCTGGATCGAGTTGACGACCAGGTTCACCACGACTTGCCGGAGCTGCGAAGGATCTGCCGTCAGCAGGGGGAGGTCGGTCGCCAGGTCGGAGACGAGGTCGATCCCACCTCGCGACAGCTGGGTGGCCACGAGCTTCAGTCCGTCCTCGACCAGACCATTCAGATCCACCTCCACCCGCTTCGCCGGCATCTGCCGGGCGAACAGCAGAAGGCTACGCACGATCTCTCGGGCGTGGAGTGCGGCCTGGACGATCTTGTCGATGTCTCGAGACGCCTGGGCGGGAAGTCCCTCGACCTTCGCGGAAAGCTGGGCGAAACCGAGGATGCTGCCCAAGGGCCCGTTCAACTCGTGGGCGACGGACGCGGAGAGCTGTCCGATCGTGGCCAGGCGTTCCGCGTGTCGCAGTTGGTCCTGCAGTGTCGCTGCCTCCTCCTCAGCCCGCCGGCGCTCGAGGAAGAGTCCCACCTCGCGGGCCACGGTGTCCAGCAAGTAGCGCTCTTCGCGCAGGAAGGGGCCCTCCTCCATCTCTGGCGTGGATTTCGTATACCCCACTTCGATGGTGCCACGGGGAATGGAACCGACGACGATGCTGGCGGACTGCTTCTGAACGATGCGCGACACGCGAGGGGACTGGTAGCTCTTGCCGTCCCAGAGGATGCGCGCGGCGGCGATCTCCGTGTGCCGCCAGGCCGCAGGGAGGAGATCGACGACGGCCCGCAAGAAGGCCTCTACCGAGGCCTCCTCACGCGTTCTCAGCTTCACGATCTCGTACAGACACGTGAGCTCCTTCACCCGCTCCCGGAGCGCACCCTCGATGGACGGGCGCTCTCGGCGAGTCCGAGTCCCCTTGCGTGTCGCCGGTTCCTTGGACGCCATGAGGTCCCTGAGCATACCAGCGCAGATCACTCATAGTGATCGAGTTCGACCGAGGGGTCATCGGCACGGTCGAGAGGCCAGGTCGCGCTCCGACTCGCTCTGGAGTGCGCGAGCGCCCGTCGGGCACCGACCTCCGTGCCGACCTGGATCGCCTCCAAGACCTCACTCTCCGTGGCACCCTCTCGCCTGGCACCGCGCGCGTGGACACGGACACAATCCGGGCACTGCTGGACGTAGGCCACCGCCACTCCAATGAGGTGCTTGGCCTTGGGGTCCAAGCCTTCGGCGGTGACGACCTGCTGCCTGAGAGCCTGCACGGGAATCTCCTTTCTTCTCAGGCCGAGTAACCGCAAGAGGCATGCCTGGATGAAACGCACCCCGCTGACGGATCGTGAGACTGGCAGGCGGGGTGTCTCGCCCCGGCGGTGCGCTTCTCCCCGCTCCCGTCCCGGCTACCCATCGATGCCGATATTCCACTTGGACACCGTACTCACGGCCGGTCCACAGGCGACCCCTGACGTCGCCCAAACAGCCGCGGGTTGCGCCGCACGAAGCCACGCACCGAGTGGGCAATGAAGGAATAGTGTCCGGCTTTCATGTATGCCCACCCCATCGCAGCCACCACAATCGCCCCCCCCGTGTCCACGATGAGATCGTGCATCGTGTCACGCACGCCGCTCTCACCTGTCTGCATGTTCAGCGACGGCGCGATGAGGTCCATCACGTACTCGAAGATCTCCCACACCACGCCTGCCGTCACCGCAAACGTGACGGCGAACAGGCACACGAATGCGGGGCGGAGGCCCACGGGGATTCGGTCGGACTCGTTGAGCAGAAAGATCGCCAGGAAGCCAACCACGCCGAACAGAAAGCCGGAGCCGGCGTGCAGCACGATGTCCCACCACCAGTACTTGTAGTAGAGATCGACGGCCGAGCCAAGAAACAACGTGAGGAATACGAAGAGGGCGGACACAAGCTGAAAATCCGGAGGAATGGAGATCCCGAGCCGTTTCTCGAGAAGCACTGGCAGCAACGTGAGAACGATCACCAGCCCCGTGAGGAACACGTTCTCCCAGTCTTGTCTCCAGCAGAACAACGCGAAGGCGACGACCAGCACCATCTGAACGAGGAACGTTATTCGCATTGCCAGGCTTTGCTGATCTGCGCTCGGCGGCTCCATGCGGAAGAGCCTATCCGACTCGGACCGGGGGCAGGGCGCAGCCTGAGAGCGCGGACGCCTTTCCCTGCACGAGCGTCATTGGGACACCCCCTTGCTGGCAGGTACTTCAGGCCAATCCGAGCGCCACGCCTCGACAGGAGCTGTCTTCTCATACTCAATCCTGACCGGCATCGTACTGAGGCGCTTCAGCAAACGACCGTGGGCTCGAATAGGCCACCAGTCGTACAAGAACACCTCCAGTGGACGCCACATGGCAACCCAGCCACCGATCAGGAATCCTTCGCGGATGATGTCGCTCAAACGGCTCTCCCCAAGGTAGCCAGAAACAGCGTCGCCGACTGCGATGGACAGAGCTAGAAACGCCAGCGCGATGATGAGACTGATGCGTCCACGCCGAAACAGCGCCCGCAGTCTTCGCCTGGTGGCCAGGAGTCGCTGCCCGAAGTACTCGTGGATCGCATCTCGCAGCGCCGTAGCCTCGTCAGCTCTTCCCGCCGAGCGATCCAGATGCACCAGCAAAGCCCATGGCTTGTCCATTCTCAGATCACTGGCCCATCCGACAATGAATTCTTCGGCCCGAGGATCGAGATCGCGATGACTGAAAGGAGAGGGGTCGATCGCGTTGAACAGCTGTCGCAGCTCCCCGACCCGAATCTCGATGAGTTCGCAGTGTGGGGAAACGGAATCGCCGGCGGCCGATCGCGGCTGCGGAGGCACTTCTCCTCCTAGACAGGAATGATTCTTGGCGTCGATAATAGCCGAGGTTCTGGAGACACTGCGTGAGGAGCGTGGTCGATGGCGACGCCTACAGTCCTGCCCACATCCCGCCTTCAGGCTCTCCTTCCTGAGCTGGAACGTGTTTACACGGATATCCACGCACACCCCGAGCTCTCCATGCAGGAGACGCGGACTGCCGGTATCGCCGCGGCTCGACTTCGCACGGCCGGGTACGAAGTGACCGCGGGACTTGGCACAACCGGGGTGGTGGGAGTCCTGCGACGTGGCGATGGGCCCACAGTGATGCTCCGCGCCGACATGGACGCACTGCCAATCCGAGAACACACCGGGCTGCCGTACGCCAGCACGCAAACCGTGACCGACACAACCGGGAAGTCTGTCCCTGTCATGCACGCCTGCGGTCATGACATGCACGTCACCTGGTTGCTTGGCGCGGCCATCCTGATGGCTGAGGCGCGAAATACGTGGAACGGCACGCTGATACTTGTATTTCAGCCGGCGGAGGAGACAGGGCGAGGTGCTCGAGCCATGGTGGATGCGGGACTGCTCACCCGATTCCCCAGACCTGACGTCATTCTGGGCCAGCACGTGATGGTTGCACCGTCCGGCTCGGTCGGTACTCGGCCCGGCGTGATCACGTCCGCTGCTGACAGCTTGCAGATCCGGATGTTTGGGCGAGGGGGGCATGGGTCGATGCCCCAAGCCAGCGTCGACCCGGTCGTGATGGCCGCAGCGACGGTGCTCCGGCTGCAGACCATCGTGTCGCGCGAGGTCGCGCCGTCGGAGGCGGCCGTAGTGACAGTCGGCTCCTTGGTCGCAGGAGACAAGGAGAACGTGATTCCTGACGAAGCGATCATCAAGCTGAACGTGCGCACGTTCAACGAAGAGGTGCGTATGCGCGTGCTCGATGCAATTACGCGCATCGCGAACGCTGAGGCCGTTGCCTCGGGCGCGCCACGTCCCCCGGAAATCACGCCCTTAGATCGCTACTCTCTTGTCGTCAACGATCCTGACGCCACACAACGCGTTGTCGACGCCTTCCGCACCCAGTTCGGCAGCGACCGACTCCGCGAAGCCAAACCGACCTCCGCCAGCGAGGACTTTGGAGTATTTGGCGCGGCCTGGAAGACTCCCTCGGTCTTCTGGTTCATCGGCGGCACTGACGCACAGCAGTACGCGGAGGCCAAGAAGGCAGGACGCATCCGGGAGCTTCCCACCAACCACAACCCGCGATTTGCCCCCGTCCTGCATCCGACCCTCGAGACCGGGGTCGCGGCAATGGTGGTCGCCTCACACGCGTGGCTCGGTAATGCCGGTCATTGACCGGCCTCACCCTCGCAGACTAGTCGTCGCGTGGCTCGGTGGCTGACGTCGCCCTCACTCGCGCGTCGCCAGCCCGGATTGGATGTCGGCGCGCCCATCATCGTGCCTCTGGTTTTCGGCCCTTCGGTATGGTGAGTGTGATCGACAGGATGGCCGCAGCCACCATGAGGAGGTTGAACGCCAACGCAACCATTGCGGCCTGGCGCACGGCGATGTTGTCCTGCCGACCGGCAAACGTGACCACTCCCTCGAGCCAGCGGGTCGAGCTACTGTCCGCGCTCAGTGCGGTAAACATCGCGGCGGAGATCGCGACGCCGAACGAGGCCCCGAGCGACGAGGCCATCTTGTAGATCCCAGCGCCGGATCCAGCTTGATCGTCGGGCAGATTGGAGAGCGCAGCATCCGTGGAAGGCGTGGCGTAGAATGCCAGGCCCAAGCCGAACAGCGCGTAGGCGACGACCGCGATCTTCGTGTATTGCCCGATGAACAGGGTGGTCGGCATCAACAACGCGATCGAGAGTGCGACGATCAGGCTTCCCCAGATCATCGGCTTGCGTGCACCGAACCTCTGGAGCAGTTTTTCACCGACGCGAATGAAGGCGACGATGGCGATGCCATAGCCGAGGGTCAGCATCCCCGCGTCCTGAGCCGACAAGCCTCCGCCAAGCTGCACGAGCATCATCGATACCAGCAACATCCCGGCCGCCCCGTTCAGCAGGAAATTTGAGATCGTCGCACCCGTGTACGTCAGGTTGCGGAACAGCCCGAAGTTCACGAATGGATTGCGAGCTCTGATCTCAGCTCTGAAGAACGCGACCCCAACCACCAGTGCAGTCGCAGCCAGGCTCAATGCGACAGGACTCGTCCAACCGAGTCCACTTCCCTGAGTTGCCAGCACCTGCAAGGCCACCATCGTGATCATGAACGTCAAGACGCCCGTAATGTCGAACCGGTACCCCTGGGCCGGGACGCCCTTGCTCTCAGGCGTTCCCCGCACCAGCAACATGCCGGACATGGCCACGGCTGCCGACGCGAAGAAGATCCAGCGCCATCCAAGGTGTTGTGCCACGAGGCCGCCGAAGAGGGCGGCAAAACCGGATCCACCCCAAGACCCCATGGACCAGAGGCTCACCGCACGTTGACGCCCAGCGCCGTCCCAATACGTCTTGATGAGGGCCAGGCTGGCGGGCATGATAAACGCTCCCGACAGTCCCTGACAGATCCGACCCAGCATCAGCATCAGCATTGCCAGCGCGCCGGCTGGCGTCAGCCCCACCAGCAGAGAGCCGGCGAGGCTGAAGACGAAGCCCCACATCAGGATCTTCACTCGACCGACACGATCGGCAAGACCGCCAATCACGACGATGAAGATGCCAGAGAACAGAGCGGTGATGGAGACGGCGATGTTCATGACGCTCGTGGACACTCCGAGGTCCGCCGCCATCGCGGGCGCAATGTTCAACGGAGTCTGCGCAAACAGCCAGAAGGCGAGCACACCGAGAATGATGCCAAGAAGGAGCTTGTCGCTCCCGCGATTCGGAGTTGGCGTCATCGCTGGTCCTCCCCACGTTCGCGCTTCCTCGGCTCTCCAAAAGCCGGCAAGGACCAGCCGAACCTGATTGCTGCACTTCGTACGCCCAACGTCACGGCAAACCCGGCAGTCATCGCCACCAGGCGGTCCGATGCGAGCGCGTTCAGTCCGGTAAACACACAAGCGCCCAGCACCGATGCCGTTACGTAGATCTCATGACGGAGAAGAACCGACGGTTCGTGGCCAAGGGTATCGCGAATGATGCCTCCGACCGCACCAGTGACCGCGCCCATCGCAATTGCAACGAGCGCAGGCGCTCCCACGTCCGAAGCCTTGGCCGTGCCCGCGACGGTAACCAGCGCCAGTCCGAAGGCATCGAACCACAAGAGAGTCTTGTAGCGAGACTCCACAAGCGGCGCAAGGAAGTGCATCAGGACGGCCGTAACAAGGCACGCAGACACCTGAACTGGGCTGCGAACCCAAAAAACAGGCACGTCGAGAATCAAGTCGCGCACGGTGCCGCCGCCAACTCCGGTGATGACGGCAAACCAGATGAACCCCATCACGTCCAGGCCCTTGCGGGAAGCGACAAGTGCTCCCGACACGGCGAACACGACGGCGGCAAGGATGTCAAAGAAATGGATGAGACGGAGCAGGCTCGCAGGATCGACCAACGTGGTCTGCATGATCCGTCACCTCCATCGCTTGGAGTTTGGTGAAGCGGATCCTACTCCGTCCTACAGTTGTTCGGGCTCGAGGCCTTGCCACTGGCATTCGTACCCGTGCGCGCTTGATGGTGGACCCCTCGCGTGCCGGGGAACTGACTACCAGGGTTGAGCGCCGGCAGCCCACGGTCCAGCCGGAAGACCTCGACGCGGGACCTCTGCGGGCCAATTCCTCAGATGCCAACGCGATGGCAGCCACGGAGTCTGGTATCCCGGCTCCATGGGAGGGTCTCCCATCTCGGCCGTCATGGGGCCTGGACGATTCCGCGCGGATTGGCCGGGCCGGCTACCGCCACCCGGATTCCGGGAACCCGCGTAACGGTCTCCTGCGTCTACCGGTTCCGCCACTCCGGCGCGCCTGGAATCCTATTTCAGCGAGGAGATTTCCGTCCATCGTCATCTCCGCCGACACTCCGGTGTCCAGCCGGAGGCCAGTATGCTGTCCGCCATGAATCCCACCTATACCCTCTCCGCCCCCGAGGAAGTCTTCAGCCCATCCCTCGTGTTCTACCCGGAGCTGATCCGCCGGAACATCGCGCGCGTGCTGGAGATGGCCGGCGACCCCGCGCGTCTCCGCCCGCACGTGAAGACACACAAGACCCGCGAGATCGCGCAGCTCCTCATCGACGCCGGCGTTAGGAAGCACAAGTGCGCCACGATCGCGGAAGCGGAGATGCTGGCGAGCATCGGCGCCCCCGACGTACTGATCGCCTACCCGCTGGTGGGACCGAACGTGAAGAGGCTGGCCGAGCTCATCCGCCAGTTCCCGGGCACGGCGTTCTCGACGCTCATCGACCACCCGGAGGCGGCTCGGGAGCTGGCAGCGGGGATG
>Ga0070695_100000357_pt1 | contig 23457 bp, 12 predicted proteins | sample KBSK1252metaG_FD_65471 | JGI IMG/M metagenome (GOLD analysis project Ga0070695, IMG submission 65471) | Corn, switchgrass and miscanthus rhizosphere microbial communities from Kellogg Biological Station, Michigan, USA - KBS K1-25-2 metaG | ecosystem: Host-associated > Plants > Roots >...
GCGCGGTACTTTCTCGATCATCTGCCGCCGGGGCCGAAGACGTCCGCAGCGACGCAAGAAAGTCGATGAGCAGCGCGCTCACACGCTCGGGCTGTTCCTGCTGGACCCAGTGCCCGGCGCCGTCGACGAAATGGACGCCGGTCATGTGCGTGCACGCGGTCTTCTGCATCCGGTCGAGCGCGCCGGGATTCTGATACGCGCCCCAGTCGCTCCTGCCGGCGATGAACATCGACGGCTGATCGATCGTCCGTCCGGCGAACACCTGCAGATCGCCGTTGAATCTTCCGCTCTGCCCGATGCGATATGACTGCAGGCCGCCCTGAAATCCTGTCCTGGCGTACTCGGCGCTGTAGACACGCAGTTCGTCGTCGGGCAGCCATTTGCACGCGGCAATCTCGGTGGCGGACGGCATCTCCGGCGCAACCGTCTGCGCCATCCCTTTGTCGAGATCCATGACGTAGTAACGCGGCAGCTTCGCCCACTCCTGTGCGGTCCTCGCCGCGAGCGGAAACGGCTGGTTCGGTTTCCAGTCCGCGCTCTTCATGTGGTAGTAGGCGCGTAGAAACGCGTGCAGCCCCTGCGGCGCGCGCCGCATGTTGTCGTTCGCCTCGCGCGTCGAGTAGTACCGCTGATAGTGTTTGCGAGGCGGCGTCAGCTTCGCCAGGTCCTCGTAAATGCGATCGTTCGGCACACTCGCACCCGCGCCAGACGTCGCTGTCCCGGCCGTGTTGAACGGAAGTGACGGCGGCCCGGCGAACGGCGCGCTCATCAATACCGCCGCGCGAAACACATCGGGCCGCATGACCGCGCACCACGCGGCGACCGGCGATCCGAAATCGTGTCCGACGACGGCGGCGACCGACCGATAGCCGAACGCGGACACGAGCGCCACCATGTCGGTGACTTCGTTCAGCGTCCGCCACGGCGCGAGGTCGTCGTCGAACGTGACGTCGGTGCCGCCGCTGCGCCCGTAGCCTCGCAGGTCGGGCGCGATCACGTGATACCCCGCCGCCGCGATCGGCGCCATGACCTTGCGCCAGCTGTACGCGAGCTCCGGAAAGCCGTGAACCAGCAGAACGGCCGGACTGCCGTTGGCTCCAGCTTCGAGCACGTGCATCCGGATGCCGTTGACGTTGTTCACGACGCGCGCACGCACGCCGCGAGGGAGGACGCTTTGATCGAGCGGCCCGATGCCGGCCGGTTGCGCCGGCGGCGATTGCGCACGCGCCGCCGCCCTCGAGACGATCGTCGCGATCGTCGCAGGCGTGAGCGCCGCAAGCGTCCGAAGAACGTTACGCCGTGTCATCATGGTGGCCCGATCTGCGGCCGGCAGGTGGAGGTTAACACGCGGAGTTGCTCATGAAACGGCTTTCATTCATCACGACGATCGTCCTCGTGCTCATCGGCGTCACTCGCGTCTTCTCGCAATCGTTCACGGCTGACACGTTCTCCGGCTTGCGCGCGCGATCCATCGGGCCGGCGGTGACGTCGGGCCGCGTGATGACGATCGCGGTCGATCCGTCGAACCACGCCGTGTTCTACGTCGGCGCCGCATCCGGCGGCGTCTGGAAAACCGTGAACGGCGGCGCGTCGTTCCAGCCGGTGTTCGACACGCAGGGATCGTTCTCGATCGGATTCATCACCATCGACCAGAAGCGACCGAACATCGTCTGGGTGGGGACCGGCGAGCGCAACTCGCAGCGATCGGTCGGGTACGGCGATGGCGTCTACAAGAGCGAGGACGGCGGACGCTCGTGGACGAACGTCGGGCTGAAAAGCTCCGAGCACATCGGCCGCATTGTCATCGATCCGAAGGACGGCGACACCGTGTATGTGGCGGCCCAAGGTCCGCTCTGGGCGCCAGGCGGCGACCGCGGTCTGTACAAGACGACCGACGGCGGCAAGACATGGACGCAGCCGCTGAAGATCTCGGAGCACACCGGCGTCACCGACGTGGTGCTCGATCCGCGGAATCCCGACGTCATCGTCGCGTCGGCGTATCAACGGCGGCGCCATTTCTTCACGATGATCAACGGCGGGCCGGAGAGCGCGATTCACCGCAGCACCGACGGCGGCAAGACGTGGAAGAAGGTGAATACCGGCCTGCCGGACGAACAACTCGGGCGCATTGGACTGGCGATCTCGCCGGTCAACCCTGATGTGCTCTACGCGAACGTCGAGGCGGCGAACAGCAAGGGCGGCATCTTCCGGTCGACCGACAACGGCGTCACGTGGGAGAAGCGCAGCGACTACAACCAGGGCTCGATGTACTACGGCGACATCTTCGCCGATCCGGTGAACGTCGATCGCGTGTACGTCCCCGACGTGATCTTCCAGGTCTCGGACGACGGCGGGAAGACGCTGCGGGCGCTGGGCCAGCGGAACATGCACGTCGACAACCACATCATCTGGGTCGATCCGGCGAACACGAATCATCTCCTGGTCGGCAACGACGGCGGGCTCTATCGCTCCTACGATCGCGGCGCGACGTGGGTGTTCTTCGAGAACCTGCCGCTCGCGCAGTACTACGACGTCGACGTCGACAACGCGGCGCCCTTCTACAACGTCTACGGCGGACTGCAGGACAACAACTCGCTCGGCGGGCCGTCGCGCACGCGATCGGAGCACGGCATCCTGAACCAGGACTGGTTCGTGACGCACGGCGGCGACGGGTTCGTGTCGCACGTCGATCCCGAGGATCCCAACATTATTTATTCCGAGCTGCAGCACGGCGTCATCGTGCGCTACGACAAACGGACGGGCGAGAAGATCGGCATCCAGCCGCAGGAAGAGAAGGGCGGCGTGGCGCTGCGCTGGAACTGGGACTCGCCGTTCATCATCTCGCCGCACTCGCACACGCGGCTGTACTTCGCCTCGCAGTTCCTGTACCGCTCCGACGACCGCGGCAACTCGTGGAAAGTCATCTCGCCCGATCTCACGCGGCAGATCGATCGAAACACGCTCGCGGTGATGGGAAAGATCTGGGGACCGGATGCGGTCGCGAAGAACACGTCGACCGCGCTGTACGGCAACGTCTCCGCGATCGCCGAGAGCCCGAAGAAGGAAGGCCTCCTCTATGCCGGAACCGACGACGGCCTGGTGCAGGTGAGCGAAGACGGCGGCGGCCGCTGGCGCAAGATCGACAGGCTGCCGGGAGTTCCGGCCGACGCCTATATCGCGCGGATTCGTGCATCGCAGCACGACGCCGCCACTGTTTATGTGGCGGCCGAGAACCATCAGAACGGCGACTTCGCGCCGTACCTCTTGAAGAGCACCGACAGCGGGCGCTCGTGGAAGTCGATCTCCGGCGATCTGCCGGCGCGCGGCTCGACGTACTCGATCGCCGAGGATCACGTCGATCCCAATCTGCTGTTCGCGGGAACCGAGTTCGCCGCCTACTGGAGCAAGGACGGCGGCCAGCACTGGACGAAGATTGCCGGAGTGCCGACGATCGCCGTCCGCGAGATCGCGATCCAGAAGCGCGACAACGATCTCGTCCTCGGCACCTTCGGCCGCGGCGTCTACATCGTCGACGACTACTCGCCGGTGCGTGTCGCGACGCCGGCCAGCATCACGACGGCTGCGGCGCTGTACCCGGTGAGAGACGCTGTGTTGTTCGTCCCGACGCTCCAGTACGGGATGCCGGGCAAGGGGTTTCAAGGCGAGATGCTCTATGCCGCTGCGAATCCTCCGTACGGCGCCGTCTTCACCTACCACCTGAAAGACGGCATCAAGACGCTGAAGGAGAAACGGACGGACGCAGAGAAGGCGGCGGAAAAAGCGGGCCAGCCGATCACGTACCCGTCCGCCGATCAGCTGCGCGCCGAGGCTGACGAGGAGGCGCCCGCAATTCTGCTGACCGTGGCCGATCCCGGAGGCACGCCCGTCCGCGTCGTGACCGGTCCGGTCGCGAAAGGGCTGCAGCGAGTGGCATGGGATCTTCGCGCGCCGGCGCATCAGCTGCCGCCGAATCGTCCGCGCGGCGAGCTCGAAGAGCTCTTCGGCGATCCGCTCGTCGGACCGTACGTCGTGCCCGGCACGTACACGGTCACACTCTCGCAGCGCGTGGGCGGCGTCGTCACGCAGCTTGCCGCGCCGGTCACGTTCAACGTCGTCATGGATCCGCAGGCCGGCCACACGAAAGCGGATCAGGAGGCGCGCTGGCAGTTCCAGGACAAGCTGCAGGCGCTGCGCCGCGACATCGCCGGATCGCTGGAGCTCGCCAACAGCACGACCACGAGGCTCGAGGCGATCCGAAAAGCGCTCGACGCCACGCCCGCCGCGCCGCGCACGCTGCACGATCAGGCACGCGCGCTCCAACGGCGGCTGACCGCGATTCTCGTGGAGCTCCAGGGCGAGCGCCGTCTCGGCGCGCGCGGCGGGCCGGTGCCGGTCGCGATCTCGGAGCGCGCCAACACGATCAGCGGCGAATTGAACCGCACGCTGGCGCGGCCGACGACGACGCACGAGCAGCAGTTTCAAATTGCGTCGGAGTTGTTCGTGGTGGAGCGGGCGAAGCTGAGGGCGCTCGTCGAGACCGATGTGCCGGGGGTCGAGAAGGAGCTGGAGCGCCTGGGCGCGCCTTATACGCCAGGGCGTCTCCCGAGAGAGTAAGGGACGCAGGGCTGAAGCCCTGCGCCGCATCCAGCCGCTCTGACCATCATGGCCGCTTCACGAAGGTGAGCTGATCCATCAGCAGCCATGTGTTCGGATCGAACGAGACGGCCGACGGCTCGTTGTCGGCCGCGATCGTGAACACGCTTCGCTTCGTCTTCATCTCGAGGCGCTCGATCCGCGTCGACGGCCGCGGCTGACCGTCCGTGGTGATGCCGATCTCGAACGGCATCCGGTACGGCTCACCTGATTGCGTCTGGGTGATCTCGACTTCGATCTGTTTGGCTTTCGCGTCGTAGCGCCAGCCGCCGTCGAATGATGGCGAGGTCGGACGTTTGAGCCACTGGTCGAAGAACCAGCCGAGATCCTGCTGCGACGCTTCCTCCATCACGCGGCGCAGGTCGTCAGTCGACGCGTGGCCGTCGCGATAGCGCCGGTAGTACTCGCGGATGCCCGTCCAGAACTGCTCCGTACCGATCACACCGCGGAGCATGTGCAGCACCCAGCCGGCTTTCTGATAGACGAGCTGATTGAGCACCTTGCTCATGTCGGACAGGTTGTCGTGAATCACGCTGATGCCGGGCAGCGACTTCTCCGTCGCGATCGCGCGCGTGCGGCTCGCGCGCAGGCCGGCGACGAAGGCGTCGCGTCCCGAGGAGTGCTCCGTGAAGAGCAGCGTGAAGTAGGTCGCAAACCCTTCGCTGAGCCACACGTCGTCCCAGTCGCGCTCGGTGACCGAATCGCCGAACCATTGATGCGCGATTTCGTGCGCCACCAGGTTCGTCGCCGGCGTGGCGCGGACTTCTTTTTCGCCGTAGAAGATGGCGCTCGCGTGCTCGGTGCCGCCGCCCAACCCGGCCGCCGCGACGTTGGCGAGCTTCTCGTACGCGTAAGGCCCGATTCGCTCGCTGAAGAACTCGAGCGCCTGGCGCGCGGGCGCCTCGAAATACACGCGTCCCGCCTCCGCGTCCTGATGCGCCACCCAGGTCTGCAGTTCGACACCTTTCACGACGCCCGCATGAAACACCGCGAACTGCTCGACGCCGATCGCGTTCAGCCACGACGCGATCGGCACCGACTGCTTCCAGTGCGTCCGCCTGCGGCCGTCACCGAGGTCGGTCTCTTCCTGCAGCAGACCGTTCGCGACCACCTGATACTTCGCCCCGGTGATGACGATGAACTCGCTCGTGGCCTTGTCGTAGGGGTGATCGATCATCGGCAGCCACTCGCGCGCGCGATTCGGCCAGTTCTCGCTGAACGCGCTCCACTCGCCGTACTTGTTCGCCAAGATTCGCAGGCCGCCGGCCGGCATGCCGAAATACGTGATGGTGAACACGGCGTGCCGCCCTGTCGTGGAAGGCGCGGACAGCGGCAGCGTCAGGACGTTGTTCTGGTGCACGTATCGGACCGGCTGTCCGCCGCTCGTGACGGCGGTCACCGTCATCCCTTTGCCGCCAGCGGGCGACGCGAAATCGAGCGAGACCTTGTCGATGCCGTCGCGGGTGAACGCGAAATCGATCGTCGCTTCGCCGGTGATTTGCGGCGACGCGTCGGACAGCTCCAGACGAAACACATAGTGCCTCGCGTCGACGCCGGATTGGCGCGGGTAGGTATCGGCGGCCGCGGGTGGAACCGCGAGGAAAAGCACGACGAGGGCGAAGATCGCCAAGGCGATCCCGATGTGGAAAAAATCGACGCAGCTTGCCCGCTGACCCGGGGCAGAAACTGCCACGATGAGAGGTCGCGATCGCCTCGAATCCTCAAAATCCGTTCGAATCCGCGCTGGCATGCCCCGTGCTCCTTACTGCGAGACCATGAACGGGCGGCGGTCGACAGTCAGATTGGTAGCGGCGCTGATCGGAGAATCGCTTCGTGAGATGGCGGTACTCGTCATCGTGTTCGCTCCGCTCGACCTGGTTGTGCAGAGCCAGTCGTTGACGCTCCGATATGTGTTGGGTACGATGGCCGTATTCGCCGTTCTGTTCGTAACAGGAATAGCCCTCGAGGTCACGTGGCGATGGAAACGCTAATCATTCCGGCGCTCGCCGGCGCATTGCTGATCATTATGGGCTTTGGCGCTTTGGCGTTCGATCGCTGGCAACAGCGGCGTCGCCGCACCGATTCGAAGTAATCGCTTTCGAGCCCGCCCGGCTACTTGACTTTCCACTCCTGCACGCCCGCCGACCATTGCGGCTGCATCGTCACCTCGAGACGCAGCCCACTCGTCGTCACCGGCGTGAACGCGACCGCGTTGTATCGATCCTTCTCGACGCCGTACGGGCCTCGGATCTCGACCGGCTTCCAGTCGTTGCCATCCTTATACAAGACGCGCCACGACAGTGGCACCCGGACTTCGCCGCGGCCCGTGTCGTCGAACCAATAGATCTCCGACGCCGAGACGGTCGCAGGGGCGGCGAATGCGTACTCGATCCACTCGGTGCTGCCCTTCGTCGGCCACCAATCAAAATACGACGCCGAGTCGCTCGACGCGCGCGGCTCCTCGCCGTCGTTGATCCCGCGCGGGTTCTTGCGGCCCGAGGTCGTGACTTTGCTGCGCGTCGCGATGGTCGGATACGGGGTCGGACGCGCGGTCGCTTCCGTCCGCGGGATCCAGACGAGCATTTCGCCGCGGCCGCGGTTCGCCCACGTCGCATACGGAATGGCGACGAGCGTCTGCTCCGTTTTGACGACGTTTCCCTTCGCGTCGAATGCGAGACCGTGACCCTTCGCCGTCACCGTCTGCACGCCGCTCAGGAGATCGGCGCGGAACTGCGATGCGAGCGCCGCGTCGTCGGGAAGCACGAGATTCCGCGCGTGACCGCCCGAGTTGTCGGCCCACTCGGCGGCGTACACGATCGGTCCGCGCTGCAGCGCGACCCTGTTGCGATCCGCCTCGACGCGATCGTTCGCAACGATGCGGCGGACGGGCATCGGCAGCGCGAGATCGATGACGTCGCCCTGCTGCCAGCGGCGGCTCAGCGTGACGTATCCCTTGTCGAGCGCGGGCGCGGCCGACGTGCCGTTCACCTTGACAGTCACCGGCTCGCTCGCGGCGTCGAGGAAGCGATAGAGATCGCTCGGCACCGGCTCGTTTCTCGCCCAGCCGGGAATGCGGAGCTTGATCGTGAAATCGCCGGCGCGCTGCGGCTTCACGGTCATCCGGACCGCGCCGTCCCAGGGATAACGCGTCTGCTGCGCGATGTTGACGCGGCGGCCGCCCAGCGTGATGTCGGCGGTGCCTGCCGCGAACAGATTCACATAAATCGTGTCGCCCTGCTGCGCGTAGACGTAGCCCGGCACCGACGCGAGGAAGCGCGTGATGTTCCCGGGACAGCACGCCACGCCGAACCACGGACTCCGCTCGTGCTGGCCGTTCGATTCGAGCGGGTTCGGATAGAAGAACGCCTTGCCGTCGAGCGACACGCCCGAGATGAGGCCGTTGTAGAGCGTGCGCTCCATCACGTCGATGTACTTCGCATCGCCATGCAGCAGGAACAGCCGGTGGTTCCAGAAGTCGTTGCCGACGGCGGCGCACGTCTCGTTGTACGCCGTCATGTTCGGCAGCTCGTACGGACCGCCGAACGCTTCGCCGCCGCCCCTCGATCCGATGCCGCCGGTGATGTACAGCTTTTTCGAGACGACGTCGTGCCAGATCGCGTCGACGGCTTTGACGTACGAGGCGTCGCCGGTCATCGCGGCGACGTCGGCCATCCCCGAGTACATGTAGGTCGCGCGCACCGCGTGGCCGACGGCCTCGTTCTGTTCGGTCACGCGCTGCTGCGCCTGGTTGTAGGTGAGACCGCGCGGGTTCGTCCTGCCGTCCGACTGAGGTCCGCGCTCGTCGAGCATGAACTTCGCGAGCGACAGGTACTTCTCGTTGCCGGTGACGCGGTACAGCTTCGCCAGACCCATCTCGGTGATCTGGTGCCCCGGCCAGATCGATTTCTTCCCGGGACCGAACGTGTCGATCAGCAGGTCGGCGCTCTTGATGGCGACGTCGAGCAGCGTGCGCTTCCCGGTCGCCTGATAATGCGCCGCCGCCGCTTCGTACAGATGTCCGAGGTTGTACAGCTCGTGGCTGTCGTCGCGCTCGAGTTCCCAGCGCTCCTTGCCGGCCCAGCGATGCGGACTCTCCGGATTGATCGTGCGCGTCGTGTAGAGATACCCGTCCGGTTCCTGCGCCGCTCGGATCTTCGCGATCATCCCGTCGACGTACGCGTCGAGCTTCGGATCGGGACGCACGCTCAGCACGTACGACGCGCCTTCGATGACCTTGTAGAGATCGGTGTCGTCGAACGGATAGCCGGGCGGCTTCGTGTTGGTCAGCGCTTCGCCGCGCAGCGCCTTCGCGGCGCGCTCGAAGTTGTCGACCCGCCCCGACAGCTCGCACTGCTGGAACGCGAACGGAATCGAGACCACGCGGTTCGTCTCGATGCGCGGCGCCCAGAACACGTCGTTCAGGCGCACGGCGGTGAACGGCACCGGTTGAATTGGGTAGTCGTGGCCCGGCGACGCCGCCTGAAACGACAGCGCCCCGGCAACCGCGCCGGCAAGCAGCGATGTTCGATATGTCATACCGCCGCCCGGAAGGATACGTCAGAAACTGATGCCCGCGCGGATCTGCATGCTGCGCGGGCTCGTGTTGTTCGCCGGCCGATCGGTCTGACCGAACGTCTGGCTCGTGATGTTCGCGTCGACCAGGAATCCCGAGGCCGTGCCCAGCATGGTGTTCCAGATCGCGTTGTTGAACAGGTTCAACACGCCGAGCCAGATCGTCACCCGCGTCTTGTCGGTCAACGCGACATCCTTCGTGAGCGACGCGTCGACGTTGAAGACGTTCTTGCCGTAGAGGAAGATGAACTGGCCGAACTGACCCGGTTCTGTCGGAACCTGCAGATAGTCTGGATTGGCTCGTCCATCCGGCCCTATGAGCTTCGGATCGACGAAGTACCTGTTGAGGCCTGGTCCAGGGTTGATCGCGATCATCTTCTGAATGTCTTTCACCGTGACGCCGGGCGCGAGGACGATGCCCGAGTCGCTGTTGTTGACGGTGAAGCGGCCGCTCGACAAGCGAAACGGCGTGCCCGACTGCAGCGTCAGGATGCCGCCGACCGACCAGCCGCCAATCAGACCGTTCACCACGCTGTTCCCGCTGCGAAGAGGCAGGTCGTAGTTCCAATAGCTCTGGAGCACGTGACGCACGTCGAACGGCGATGGCGCTTCGTCCAGGCTCTTGTCGCGCAGCGTGTGGTAGTTGACCGTCTGCGTCGCGTTGTCCGCCCAGATGTCGGTGGTCGATTTGCTCAGCGTGTAGTTGACCGTGACGCTGAGGCCGGCGTCGAGCCGGCGGCGGAGCTGAAGCTGCAGGCCGTTGTATTTCGTGTACGAGTTGTCGTCGACCACGTTCAGATTGAAGCCCGCGGCGTACGGGTTCACCTGAAAGAAGTTCATCGGGTACGGACCGGAGGTGTCGTAGCCCAGACGCGCACACGGGTTGAACGGGCTGCCGATCATCCGGCACAGGTACTGTGAGCTTCCAGCGAGGCTGTTCGCGAGAGCCCCAGCGGTACCCTGCTGAAGATTGGTGATGAACGCCGCGTTGGTGAAGCCCGATCCCGCCGGAAGCGCGGCCTGCGACCCGCGCGCGCCGAATGCCGCGTCGAAAATCGGCAGCGGCACCTGACCCGGCAAGCCGCCGTTCGCGAACCCGGTGCGCCCGTTCGCAATATTGATCGCCAGGTTTCTCTGCGCGTTCTTGAACTCCTGAAGGAATCCGTTCTCGAAGATGTTCACCTCGTTCAGGTTGTGTGTCCGCCAGAGGTGGCTGCCGCGGTTCCCGAGATAGCGCGCTTCGACGACGGTCTTCGAACCGATTTCACGCTGAAGGCCGACGTTCCACGACTGGACGTGCGGCATGCGCAGCCGATCCTTCATCGTCGAAAAGCCATTCGAGAAGGTGAAGTCGGCCTGGCTGAACGTGCTGCCGTAGGCGGCCGGAAACGCGACGTACGGCGGCAGCGGGCTCTGCAGCGTCAATCCGCCGGGCGAGAAACCGGGCGCGACGCCGGGCCGCAGATCGAGACTCTGCTGCTGGCCCGGGTTGTTGCCGGGGAGCGACGAGAAGAAATTCGTGCCTTCGTCGTAGTAGTTGCGCGCGAAGCCGCCGCGGACGACCGACTTGTTGTCGCCGCCGAACAGCCACTTCAGAAAGCCACGCTCGACGTTCGGCGTCCAGACGACGCCGACATTTGGCGCCGCGTTGATCAGATCCGCTTTCGACGCCGTCTGGCCTCGCAGGTTCACCGGATTGGCGACGCCGTTCAGCACGCCAGGCTGGAACAAGCCGGTCGACGGACCGAGCAGGTTCGCGTAATCGGGGAAGACCGCGATGCCCAGCTTGTTGTACGGCGCGGTCGCGAGCTCCCACCGGAGTCCGTAGTTCAGCGTCAGCCTCGGTTTCACGCGCCACGTGTCCTGCGCGTACACGCCGCCCATCTTCGAGGCGGTCCAGTTCTCGAAATTCGTGATCGCGTACTGCAGCGTCTCCGGATCCACCACTCGCCCCGCGAGGACGCGCGTCAGGCGTCCGGTCAGGAGCGCGTAGAGGTTGTTCGCGACGGCGAGATCGGTCGTCTGCACGCCCGGCATCGTCGCGGCGGTGAACAGGTTCGCGGCCGGGTCGCCCGCGGCGGAGCCGAGCGTGAAGGCCGGCGATCCGAGAAGGCCTCCCGGACCGCTGAAGCTCGTGTCGTGCCAGTCAGTCAATCGGAACGCGCCGCCGACCTTGAACGAGTGGTCGCCGCGCACCATCGTCAGCGTGTCGTAGATGGTCGTGATGTAGTGCCGGCCGGTGATCGGCGCGTCCTGCTGCGCCATCGGCACGAGACCGAGCGGCAGAATCCCGGGAGGGGCCACTCCGGTCGTCGTGCCGAAGCGTACCGGCGCGCCGTTCAGCGTCGGATTGGCCGTCATGAATTCCAGCCCGCGGCCCGGCGTCGTATCGCCGCTGTGCTGCACGCCGTAGCGGAACTCGTTGAAGTTTCGCGACCCGAGGGTCCAGTTCACGCCGGACGACGTAATCCACCACGACTGATTGAAGAGATACTGCGTGGGCAGGTCGGGCAGCGGCCACTGGCGCCGGCCGTAGTCTTTACCTCCAAACAGATTCCAACTGCCCGTCAGCGCGAGATCCTGCGTGATCTGGATGTCGAATCGCGCGGTCGGATACTGCTGGATCAGTTTGTTCGGCTCGAGCCAGACGAGGCTGCTCGTGCGCAAGTCATTCGTGCTCACGACGGTGCCGTTCGCCAGCGCCTGATTCTGCTTCGCCAGCAGCGCGGCCATCGTCGGATCGAGCGTCGACTGGAACCCGTTCTGCGCGGCAATCTGCAGCAGGTTGGCCGTGCGCACTTCGCCCGTGGCGGTCTGGTAGCGGAAGATGCCCTGCTGCGCCTCGGCCGTCAGGATGGTGTTGGTCTGATTCTGCGTGCGGGGAAAATACGCTTCTTCATAGTTGATGAAGAAGAACACTTTGTCTTTCCGTCCGAGCAACGGAATCGGTCCGCCGAAATTGCCGCCGAAATCGTATTGCCGCACCTTCGTCTTCGGCAGACCGCGCGCCTCGTTGAAGACCGTGTTCGAGATGAGCGCGTCGTGGCGGAGCTGTTCGAACGCGCTTCCGTGATACTGGTTGGTCCCGCGCCTGGTGATGAACTTGAGATTCACGGCGCCTTCGGCGCCGGCATCAGCGCCGAGACCCGCCGTCTCGATCGTCACTTCTTCCATCGCGCCAAGCCGCGGAGGGACGGTCGCGAAGAAGCTCGTGCCGCCGCTCTTGAAGCCGTTCGACGCGTTGTTGATGCCGTCGATCGTCCCGTTGATGGTGCCGCCAGGCATCCCGTTGTAGTGCGTGTCGCCGCTGTTGACCGGCGTCTGCGTGCCCGGCATGAGGCGCGCGAACGCGAACGTGCTGCGCCCGTTCAGCGGCAGCTCCTGGAGCGCCTTGCTGTTCACGGTCGTCGAGACGACGTTGGACGTCATCTCGAGCACGGGCACGAAGCCTTTCACCTGCACCTGCTCCTCGACCGCGCCCACTTCGAGCTTGATCCGCAAATCGGTCGTGCGCGACGACTCGACCTTGACGTTCTCGTACACGGCGGTGTGGAACCCTGAGAGCGTGACCGTCACCTTGTAGGATCCGAACGACAAATCGGGGAAGAGAAACGCGCCGGACGCGTTCGTGATGGTGTCCTTCCCGATCCCCGTGAACTCGTCCACGAGCTGCACGGCGGCGCCGGGGACAACGGCGTCGGAGTTGTCGGTCACGGTTCCGGCAATCGCGCCGGCGATGCGGATTTGGGCGAGAGCGGCTGGCGCGCCGGGGAGCGCGAGGACGATCAACAAGCTGACAGACGCGGGGACGCGGCGAAGGGCTGGGGACATTCAATCCTCCGTCAGCAAATTGGGCATATAGTACTCAACCCACCCGCACGCGACGGCGGCTGCCTTTCAAAAGCGTGATCCCGGTTTCAGATCTGCACAGAACGGCCACTCCAGGCTCAGCCGTGTTCTCGAGATTTCTCGAACGAAATCGCGTGATCGCACGGCGGCGCCGGCTGGTTCTCTCCTTGCCCTGAGCTGGTCGTCCCGCATTCGACTATCTGGAGAACCCACGGGTGAAATCCGTTTTCAATATCGGTCTGTGTTTCTTGACGATTCTGGTTGGCTCGGGCGCGGCGCGTGCCGCGACGCTGACCGTCAACGCGGGAGGCGACCTGCAGGCGGCGATCAATGCCGCGCAGCCTGGCGACACGATCGTCCTTCAGGCGAATGCGACCTTCACGGGTAATTTCAAGCTGCCCGCCAAGGGTGGTACGACCTACATCACCATACGGTCCTCCGCGCCGGATTCCCAGCTGCCGCCCGCCAGCGCACGAATGACGCCGGCATCGGCGGCGCTCCTGCCGAAGATTCGCTCGACCCAGAACGGTCCCGCGATCAGGACCCTGCCGGGCGCGACCTACTGGCGGCTCCTGTTCCTCGAGTTCCTGCCGAGCGCATCGAACGCCAGCGCCAATCTCGTCGAGTTGGGCGCAGCCGGCTCGAGCCAGAACACGTTGTCGTCGGTGCCGCACCATCTCGCGATCGATCGCTGCTATCTTCACGGCGATCCCGGCTACGGCCAGCGCCGCGGTGTCGCGCTGAACAGCGGCGACACGCAAATCACGAACTCGTACTTCGCCGACTTCAAGGGCGTGAACCAGGACACGCAGGCGATCAGCGGATGGAACGGTCCCGGGCCGTACCTCATCGAGAACAACTATCTCGAAGCGGCCGGCGAAAACATCATGTTCGGCGGCTCCGATCCGAGCATCCCCAGCCTGGTGCCCGCCGGCATCACGATTCGCCGCAATCTGGTGAGCAAGCCGCTCGCCTGGATGTCGCAGAGCTGGACGGTCAAGAATCTCATCGAGTTCAAGAACGCGCAGGACGTCGTCGTCGAGGGCAACACGATCGAGAACAACTGGGCCGCCGGGCAGCAGGGATATTCGATTCTGTTCACGCCGCGGAACCAGAGCAACACCGCGCCGTGGTCGGTCGTCAAGAACATCACGATCCGGCACAACGTCATCCGGCACGTCGCAGCCGTGTTCAACATCGCCGGATACGACAACCTTGCGCCCAGTCAGCAGACCGACGACATCTCCATCGTGAACAACCTCGTCTACGACGTCAGCACGTCGTACCATTCGGCCGGCCAGACGGCGAACGGCTGGTTCGCGATCATCGGCGCGGGTCCGAAGAACATCACATTCGATCACAACACCGTCGACAGCAGCGGCAGCAACACCATCCATTTCTACAAGGGCGCGTCGCCGACCGGGACGAAGATTTACGGGTTCGTCCTGAAGAACAACCTGCTCCGCGACAACCGATACGGCATCCTCGGCGACAGCTCCTCCGAGGGGATTGGGACGCTCACGGAGTACACGCCCGACGCATACGTTCACGCCAACGCGATCGGCGACGGCTCGCGCACGGCGTATCCCACTGGCAACGACTATCCGTCGATCGCGCAGTGGCTCGCCGACTTCGTCAGCGTCAGCGCCGCAAATTATCAGCTCATCGGCACGAGCCTCTCGAAGGGTGCCGGCACCGACGGCAAGGACATCGGCGTCGACTTCCCGGCGCTCAATGCGGCGCTCGCAGGGTCGCCGGCGCCGGCGACGCCCGCGCCGAAACCACCGCTCAAGGATTTCGACGGCGACGGCAAAGCCGACATCACCGTCTTCCGCCCTTCGACCGGCCAGTGGTTCGTTCTGCAATCGAGCGGCTCCGTCGCGACGTATTCCTGGGGCCTCGCCACCGACCAACCAGTGCGCGGCGATTTCGACGGCGACGGCAAGATCGACCTGGCCGTCTTTCGTGCATCCACCGGTCAGTGGGTCATCTGCAAGTCCTCCACGAATTTCACCGGCGACGTGGTTTACTCATGGGGTCTGAGCACCGATGTGCCGGTGCCAGGTGATTACGACGGCGACGGCACAACCGACATCGCCGTCTATCGCCCTGGAACAGGCGAGTGGCTCATTCTGCAATCCAGCGGCGGCTTCACGTCATACAGCGTTCATACGCTTGGACTCAGTACTGACGTGCCGGTGCAGGGCGATTACACGGGCGATGGAAAGACTGACATCGCCGTGTTTCGTCCGTCGAGTGGCCAGTGGTTCATCCTGCAGTCCGACACCGGCTTCGGATCGTCCACGGTTTACTCATGGGGCCTGGCGACCGACACGCCGGTGCCGGCTGATTACGACGGGGACGGAAAAACAGACCCCTGCATCTTCCGCCCGGCGACGGGACAGTGGTTCATTCTGAAGTCGAGCGCCAATTACGCGAGCTACGCGCTCTATTCGTGGGGCCTGGATACCGACACGCCCGCTCCGGCCGATTACGACGGTGACCGCAAGAGCGATCCAGCGGTCTTCCGGCCCTCGACGGGCCAGTGGTACGTTTTGAAATCGAGCACGAATTACGCGACGTTCTCGGTTTATTCCTGGGGTCTCAGCAGCGACGTTCCCGTGCTGCAACAACCGTAACCGCGCCACGCGCTACGCGAGCGACAGCTGCAGGCGCGTCACCGATGCCGGCGGAAAGGTGTGCACGAGCGATCCCGCCCGCGGCGTGACGGCCGTGTCGCGCGGCGCGAGCGCCGACGGATGCTCGAAGCTGTTGTGCGCGCGCAGGTCGGTCGATGACAGCACGGTCGCGCGGCCTTCCTTCACCACGGCGCCCTTCGTCGCGATCGCGCATGCGCGCGCGTCGGTCGCGTGCGGGTTGACGACCGTCACCGTCAGCTCCTTCTCCCGCAGCGATGCCGAGCCGCCGAGCCCCCACAACGCCTGCGCCCTGCCGTCGCGCGCAAAGGCGATCGACGGCGACGAGAACACCGTCCGCACCGATTGCCCACCCTGATGCGCGGCGTACATCGCGAAGACGTGGAAGTTCGGGGTCACCGCGAACTTGTCCTCGTGCGCGATGAAGAGCGAGTGGATCGTGTTGATCAACTGCGCGACGTTCGCCATCACGATCTTGTCCGCGTGACGGTTGAACGTGTCGAGCGTCAGCGCGGCGACCAGCGCGTCGCGCAGCGATCCGGGATACGCCCACAGGTAGTTCGCCGGCATGTCCGCCGATCCGGCATGCCACGCGCCCCACTCGTCGACGATGAGCTTCACCTTGTGCGACGGATCGGACTCGGCCATCGCCGACCAGTGCTGCGTCACCAGCGACTCCATGCGGTCGGCGCGGGTGAGCAGGTCGTACCAGTCGTCGGTCGTGAACTGAATGGCGTTGCGGTCGCCGGTGCTGCCGCAGTAGTAGTGCAGCGCCCAGCCGAAGACGGCGTTCAACGCGCCCGGCCCGCGCGCGGTGAGCGTGCGGAAGAACCTGGTCGTCCATTCGCGATCGCCGCCGTTGGGACCCGCCGCGATGTATTTCAGGTCGACGCCGTACTTCGGCACCCACGCGGTGTAGCGCCGGAACTCGGTGGCGTACTCCTCGGGCGTGAAGTTGCCGCCGCAGCCCCACGGTTCGTTGCCGACGCCCCAGTAGCGGACGCCGAACGGCTCACGATCGCCGGCGGCCGCGCGCAGCTCCGACATCGTCGTCGCACCCGCCGGCGCGTTGCAGTACTCCACCCACTGATAGAAGTCCTTGGCGGGCAGGCTGCGCACGTTGGCCGCGATGTAGGGCGCAGCGCCGGTCAGGCGGCAGAACCGGATGAACTCGTTCGTGCCGAATCGATTTGGATCGAAGCGCTGCGCACCGGGCGTCGCGGTGCGATTCAGGCTCGGCCGCGTGTCGGCCCAGAAGTCCGTACGGCGCGGCCGCTTGTCGGGCGCGCCGATCCCGTCGCGCCAGTCGTAGCTGTCGGCGAAGCATCCGCCCGGCCATCGGACGACCGGCGGCTTGATCTTCCGCAGCTCGTCGACGAGCGCCTTGCGAATGCCGTCGACGTTGGGCACCTTCGAGCCTTCGCCCACCCAGATGCCGTCATAGACAACACCGCCGAGGTGCTCGACAAAATGACCGTAGATGTCGGGCGCGATGGTCCCGATCGGCTCGTCGATCAGAATCTCGAGCCGGGAGTCGTCCGTTTGCGCGCGCAACGCCGGCGCATCGCGTGTGAGCCCCGTAAGCGATGTAAGCGGTGTGAGCGATGTCAGACAAGACCCGGCAGCCGCCGCCGCCGCGGCGCGTCCGATGAACGCGCGTCGATCGATCGTCATTTCTTCACACCGAATGCAAAGACGGTTTGCGATTGATAGCGCTCGCCGGGGCGCACGATGGTCGACGGGAAATTCGGGTGGTTCGGAGAGTCGGGGAAGTGCTGCGTCTCCAGGCACAGGGCGTATCGCTGCTTGTAGACGTGCCCCGATTTTCCGGTGACGGTGCCGTCGAGAAAGTTGCCGGAGTAGAACTGCACACCGGGCTCCGTCGTCGACACGTCGAGCGTGCGCCCGCTTTTCGGATCGAAGAGCGTCGCCGCGTGGCGCAATTGTCCCGGCGATCCGTTCAACACCCAGTTGTGATCGTAGCCGTTGCCCCGGCGAATCTGTTCGTCGTCGGCCGCGATTCGGTCGCCGATTCGCGTCGCCTGGCGGAAGTCGAACGGCGTCCCGTCCACCGGCGCCAGCTCGCCCGAGGGGATCAGCGTCGGATCCACCGGCGTGAAGCGATCGGCATCGAGCGTGAGCTGATGACCGAGGATGTCGCCGCTCCCCTCGCCGGCGAGATTGAAGTAGCTGTGCTGCGTCAGATTGACGGGCGTCGGCCTGGTCGTCGTGACGTCGTAGTCGACGACGAGCTCGTTCGCGGGTGTGAGCGTGTACCTGACGCGCGCGGTCAGCGCGCCGGGATAGCCTTCCTCGCCGTCGCGGCTCACGTAGGTGTAGGCGACCCCTTGCTTACCGTCGCGCGTGAACGGTTCGGCCTGCCAGATCACTTTGTCGAACCCCTTCACGCCGCCGTGGAGGTGATTCGCGCCGTTGTTGGTCGCGAGCCGGTACGTGACGCCGTCGAGCACGAATCGTCCCTTCGCGATCCGGTTGCCGTAGCGCCCGACGACGGCGCCGAAGTGCGGATGGTCCTTCTGGTAGAGATCGGCCGTGTCGAAGCCGAGCACGACGTCCTCGAGCCGTCCGGTCCGATCCGGGACCTTGATCGACATGATGATGGCGCCGTACGGAATCGTCCGAACTTCGACGCCGTTTGCATTGGTCAGCGTGAACATTTTTTCTGCGTTCGTGTCGGTCGCGGCGTTGCCGCCAGGGGCCGAGCACGCGGACAGCAGCAGCGCGAGCGTCGCGGCGAGGACGGGTTTCACGGAGCGGTATGGTATTACGATATGCGCCACGTGGGACGGCTCGACGGACAGATTGCGCTCGTGACCGGCGGCGCGCGCGGCATCGGCCGTGCGATCGTCGGGAAGTTCGCCGCCGAGGGTGCGTCGGTCACGTTCGTCGACGTCGACGAGCCGGCCGGCCGCGCGACCGCGCACGAGGCGTCGGCGGCCGGCGCGCCGGTGGAATTCCGCCGCGCCGACATCACGTCCGAGTCCGATGTCCGCAGCGCGATCGATGACGTGCTGGCCCGCGGCGGCGCGCTCGACGTGCTCGTCAACAACGCCGGCATCAACGCGTACTTCGACGCGACCCAGATGACCGAGGCCGAGTGGGACCGGACCTTCGCCGTGGATCTGAAAGGCGCGTGGCTCTGCGCGAAGTACGCGCTGCGCGCGATGACGCGCGCCGGCCGCGGCTCGATCGTCAACATCGCCTCGATTCACGCGAACCTGACCGTCCCCGGCATGTTTCCCTACGCCGCCGCGAAATCGGGGATCGTCGGGCTGACGCGCAGCCTGGCGCTCGAGTACGGGCCTGCCGGCATCCGCGTCAACGCCGTGCTGCCCGGCTTCACGCGCACGCGGCTCGTCGAGGAGTATTTCGCGAAGCAGCCGGATCCGATCGAGGTCGAACGCCGTACGGTCGCGATCCATCCGCTGCGCCGGATCGCGACGCCGGAGGAAATCGCGAATCTCGTCGCGTTCGTCGCGTCGGCCGAAGCGTCCGCGATCACCGGCGCCTCGCTCGCGGCGGACTGTGGTCTCGGGATCATGTACGCGACGTGAGCTGTATTCAGGCAAAATGCAACCACGAAAACGCGAAAACACGAAAAAAACCTCAAAACTATGCGTTCCACTGAAACGATCCTGAACAGTCTGAATCTTCCCGCGCGCGACGGGTACGACCTGCCGGCGTCGCGCAAGCGCTTCGCGGACGGCGGCCAGTACCGCATCGAGATTCCCTCGTGCGAAGGGCCGCGCGCGATGGAGGCGGTCGTCTCTGCGGCGCGCGAGCACGGCGTGGGGATTCATCGCGTCAGCCAGGGCAGCGGCGTGATGCTGCAGACCGACGAGGAGATCGGACGCATGGTCGCGCTCGGACGCGAGCACGGCATCGAAGTCTGTCTGTTCGTCGGCCCGCGCGCGAACTGGGACGTCGGCGTGCAGGCGGCCAGCGCGTCGGGCAAGGTGCTGGGCTCGTCGCTGCGCGGCGCCGATCAGCTCGCGTACGGCATCGAGGATGTCCGCCACGCCGCCGCGCTCGGCATCCGGTCGGTCCTGGTCGCCGACGTCGGCCAGCTCCTCGTGCTCGGCCGGATGAAGGCCGCGGGCGATCTGCCCGTCGATTTCGTCCTGAAGATTTCGGTGACGCTGGCGGCGGCCAACCCCGCGACCGCGCGCGTGCTCGAAGATCTCGGCGCCTCGTCCATCAACCTGCCGGTCGATCTTTCTCTGCCGCAGATCGCCGCGATACGACAGACGATCGACGCGGCCATCGATTTCTACGTCGAGGCGCCGGACGATTTCGGCGGCACGGTGCGGCATTACGAGATCGCGGAGCTGGTGCGCATCGCCGCGCCCATCTATCTCAAGTTCGGCGTGCGGAACGCGCCGGGCATCTATCCGAGCGGGCAGCATCTCGAATCGACGGTCCTGGCGCTGTCGCGCGAGCGCGTCCGGCGCGCCGCGATCGGGCTCGCGCTGCTGCGGCGCTACTCGCCTGACGCCATCGCCTCGCCGCTGGCCGTGCGCGTCTGATGGGCGCGCCAGAAACATCCGTCGCCGTCGAGCTCGTGCTCGATGCGCGGACGGAGTTGGGCGAAGGTCCGGTCTGGGATCCGGTCACCTCGTGCCTCTACTTCGTCGACATCCTGCGCGGCCGCATCCATCGCTACGATCCGGCGGCCGACGAGATCCGCACGTATGAGATCGATCGCATGGTCGGCGCGGTCGCGCCGACCGAGGCCGGCGATCTGGTGCTCGCCGTGCACGACGGCTTCGCGCGCATGGATCTCTCCACCGGACGCGTGCAGACGATCGCCGAGGTCGAAGCCGATCGGCCCGATCAGCGCATGAACGACGGCAAATGCGACGCGGCGGGCCGCTTCTGGGCCGGCACGATGGCGCTCGACGAGCGCGGCGGCGCGGGCGCGCTCTACCGGCTCGATCCGGACGGCCACGTCCACACGATGCTGCGCCACGTCTCGATCTCGAACGGCCTCGACTGGAGCGACGATGGCCGGACGATGTACTTCATCGACAGCCCGACGCAATCGGTCGACGTCTTCGACTTCGAGATGGCGACGGGCGCGATCGCGAATCGTCGAACGCTGATCCGCGTCGGACAGGTGCACGGCACGCCCGACGGCCTGACGCTCGACGCCGACGGCTATCTGTGGGTCACGCTGTGGAGCGGCGGCGAAGTTCGCCGCTACGCGCCCGACGGCTCGCTCGCGGCCGTCATTCGCGTGCCGACGGCGTATCCGACGTCCTGCGCGTTCGGCGGCCCCGACCTGCGCGATCTCTACATCACCACCGCGACCGTGAAGCTGTCCGATCCCGATCGCGCCGAGCAGCCGGCGGCCGGCGGGCTGTTTCGCGCGCGCCCCGGTCCGGCCGGCCGCCCGCCGAACCGGTTCACGGGGTAAGCAGTCGCGTGCCCGCCGTCGAGTTCCATCGCATCGACAAATCGTTCGGCGCCGTCGCCGCGCTCCGCGACGTCAGCGTGTCGATAGACGACGGCGAAGCGCACGCCATCGTCGGCGAAAACGGCGCCGGCAAGTCGACGCTGCTGAAGATTCTCGCGGGCAGCCTGCGGCCCGATCGCGGCGAGCTGCGCGTGGGCGGCGCGGCCGTCTCGCTGGCGAGCCCGCGTGAGGCGCTGGCGCGCGGCATCGGGCTCGTGCACCAGGAGATGCTCGCGTTCCCCAACCTGTCGGCGACCGCGAACATCTTCGCCGGCCGCGAGCTGACCGGCCGGTTCGGGACGCTGCGCGAATCGGCGATGCGCGATCGCGCGCGCGACCTGCTGTCGCGCCTCCACGTGCCGGTCTCGCCCGATGCGGCCGTCGAGTCGCTGCCGGTCGCCTATCGGCAGCTCCTGCAGGTCGCGCGCGCGCTGGCGTTCGACTGCCGCACGCTCGCGCTCGACGAGCCGACGACGTCGCTGACGGCGGCGGAGACGGATCATCTGTTCAGGATCCTCGACGATCTGAAGCGCGGCGGCGTCACGGTCATCTACGTCTCGCACCGGCTGGCGGAAGTCTTCCGCTTGTGCGATCGGATCACCGCGCTGCGCGACGGCCGCTGCGTCGACACGTTTCGCCGGGCCGACGTCACGCCGGACGACGTCGTGCAGGCGATGGTCGGGAGAACGATTCCGACCCGCACGCACGACGCGGCGGCGCGCGACTCCGGCGCCGTGCGACTGCGCCTGCAGGGGCTGACGAGCCGTCCGTGCTTCGAGGAGGTCTCGCTGTCGATCGCGCGCGGCGAGATCGTCGGAGTGTTCGGGCTCGTCGGATCGGGGCGCACCGAGCTGCTCGAAACGCTGGTCGGGCTGCGGCGCGCGGACCGCGGCGCGATCGCCATCGACGCGCGGACGGCGCCGTTTCGGTCGCCGCGAGAGGCGGCGCGCGCCGGCGTGGTGCTCGTGCCGGAGGATCGCCAGCGGCAGAGCCTCTTCTTCAATCTGAACCTGCGCCACAACCTCGTGCTGCCGTCGGCCGAGGCGCGGCGTGCGCGCCTCGTCCGCGATTCGGAGCGCGCCGTCAGCGCGGCGCTTCTGCGGCAGTGGCGCATCACGGCGCCGTCGATCGACGCGACGCCCGATCGGCTGAGCGGCGGCAACCAGCAGAAGATCACGATCGCGAAGTGGCTCGCGCTTCAACCCGGCGTGCTGCTGCTCGACGAGCCGACCAAGGGAGTCGACGTCGGCGCCAAGTACGAAATCCACGGGATGGTCCGCGAGATGGCGGAGAAGGGCGCGGCCTGCCTCGTCGTCTCGAGCGATCTGCCGGAAGTGCTCGCGCTCGCCGATCGGATCCTCGTGATGCGCGAAGGACGAATCCGCGGCGAGCTCCGTGCGGCCGACGCCGACGAAGAAAAAGTCATGCGGCTGGCAACGAGCGAAGGGGGGCCGGGTCCCACGAGCAGCATGGAAACAGGTGTCGACGCGTGACGCGGCTGTGGGAAGTTCGCGAGATCAGCACCGTCGCGATTCTGGCGATCGAGATCGCGTTCTTCACGTGGTATCTCTGGCCGGAAGGCGGACGGTCGCATCCGTTTCTCAACCAGGCGAACGGACTGCTGATCCTGAAGTACTCGTCGATCTACGGCATCGCGGCCATCGGCGCGGCGATGGTGATCATCTCCGGCGGCGTCGATCTCTCGCCCGGCGCGGTCATCGCGCTGTCGGGCGTGGTGCTCGGCATCCTGTTCGTGGACCGGCACTGGAGCCTCGCGTCGAGCGCCTTCGCCGGACTCCTGGCCGGCGTCGCGTGCGGGCTCGCGAGCGCCGCGCTCGTCGTGCTCGTCCGCCTGCCGCCGTTCATCGCCACGCTCGGCGTGATGGGCATCGCGCGCGGCGCGGCGTTCATCATCACCGAGGGGCGGTACTTCGACGTGTCGGGCGAATTGCCGTCCGGCTGGCGGCTGTTCGGTCTGCCGCTCGATTGGACATCGCCGATGCTCATGGTGCTGCTCGCGCTCGCGTTTCACCTGTTGATGACGCGCTTTCAGTGGGGACGCGCGATCTTCGCCGTCGGCGGCAACGAGACCGCCGCGCTCTTCTCGGGCGTGCGGGTCGGATTCGTGCAGGCGTCGGTCTATCTCGTCGCCGCGGTGCTCGCGGCGCTGTCCGGCATTGCGCTCGCCGTCGTGCAGGGTCAGGGCAAGGCGGATCTCGCGATGGGGTACGAGCTCGATATCATCGCGTC
>Ga0070695_100000359_pt1 | contig 23407 bp, 17 predicted proteins | sample KBSK1252metaG_FD_65471 | JGI IMG/M metagenome (GOLD analysis project Ga0070695, IMG submission 65471) | Corn, switchgrass and miscanthus rhizosphere microbial communities from Kellogg Biological Station, Michigan, USA - KBS K1-25-2 metaG | ecosystem: Host-associated > Plants > Roots >...
ACGCAGACCCGCGACAGGTCGTTGCGCTCGAGATCGACGATCATCACGTGCTCCGCCGCGTCCTTCGCCGAGGAGATCGGCACGCCGGCGGGACGCGTTCCCTTGATCGGCATCGTCCGGACGACGCGACCGCGCTTCTGCAGCAGGAGCTCCGGCGAGGCGGAGACGATCGTCCAGCCGTCGCCCTGCAGCGGCGCGGGCTCGAGCGGCCGCAGCGGAGCGAGCGCCGCGGCGAGCGCAAGCGGGTCGCCGGCGAAGTCCGCCCGGAGATGCTGCACGAGGTTCACCTGGTACACATCTCCCTCGCGGATCGCCTCCCGCACCGTCTCGATCGCCGCGGCATACGCGGTGGGCGTCCACGTCTCGTGCCACTCGCCGGTCCGGAACGATCCGGTGGACGCAGACGGCCGGTCGAGCGAGTAGGCGACCTTCGGGAGCCGGCACGGCTCCCGCGCAGACGGTGCGGTGGCGCCGTAGCCGATGAAGACGCGCGCGACCTCGAACTCCTCGCCCGCGAGCGCCGGCTCGAGCTCCGCGAGGGAGCCGAGCTCGACCGTCACGCGGGCCTGCGGCTCTGCACGTAGCGGTAGCCGAACCGGCCCTTGATGCAGAGGTTCCCGCGGGTGACGTCGTGGTCGTCGGGCGAGGTGACGTTGACAATCGCGTCGTCCTGCACGTGGAGCGTGAGGTTGCAGCCGACGCCGCAGTAAGGGCACACCGTGTCGACCTCGGTCTGCTCCTCCTCACGCCACTCCCCCGCCTCGCGCAGGTCGAACTCGCTCTTAGCCATGAGCGCGCCGGTGGGGCAAACGGCGACACAGTTCCCGCAGTAGACGCACGCGGACTCGGGAAGCGGCACGTCGAGCTCGGTCGAGATGTGGGCGCCGAAGCCGCGTCCCGCGACCGTGATCGCGAACGTGTTCTGATGGTCGACCCCGCAGGCCTCGACGCACTTGTAACAGAGGATGCACTTCGAGTAGTCGCGGACGTAGAGCTCGTTGTCGACCTTCACCGCCTGCGCCACCGTGAGCGAGTCGGGGCCGAAGCGACCCGGCTGTGCCTCGTAGCGCTCGATGTACTCGAGCGCCTCGGGCGCTGTCGAGAGGTCCGCGGCCGAGCCGAGCAGCTCCATCACCAGCCGCCGGCTCGTGCGCACGCGCTCGGAGTCGGTGTGCACGACCATCCCTTCCTCGACCTTGCGTGAGCAGGCCGGGACGAGCGCGCGGGCCTTCTCCACCTCGACGACGCAGACGCGGCACACGTTGACGGGCGTCAGCGTGTCGCCGTAGCAGAGCGTCGGCGTGTCGATGCCCATCTGCCGCGCGGCGTCGAGGATGGTCGAGCCCTCCTGAACGTCGGTCGTCACGCCGTCGATCGTGATCTTCACGCAAGCACTCCGAGGTTGTGGATCGCCGAGTCGACGGCGTTCGCAGCAGTCTGGCCGAGACCGCAGATGGACGCGTCGCGCATCACCTGGGTCAGGTCCGCGAGCACCGCGATCTCGTCCCCCTGCGTCTTGCCGGAGGCGAGCCGGTGCAGCGCCTCCTCCTGGCGCACCGTCCCGATGCGGCACGGGACGCACTGCCCGCACGACTCGTCGCGGAAGAACTCGGCGATGCGGAGCACCGCGTCGACGAGGTCGGCTTGCTCGCCGTAGACGATCACGACGCCCGAGCCGAGCGTGGTGCCTGCCTCGCGAGCGCCTTCGAACGAGAGTGGGAGGTCGAGCTGGTCGGGCCGCAGGAAGGAGCCCGCGGCGCCGCCCATCAGAACGGCCTTCGGCGGCTCGGCGCCCGCAAGCTCGAGCAGCTCGGAGAGCGGCGTGCCGAGCTCGACCTCGTACAGCCCCGGCCGCGCAACGTTGCCCGAGAGGCAGAAAAGCCGCGTGTCGCGCGCGTCGTCCTCGAGGAGGATGTGCGGCACGTTGAGCAGCGTCTCGACGTTGTTCACGACCGTCGGCTTGCCGTAAAGCCCGACCTCCACCGGGTACGGCGGCTTGTTGCGCGGCTCGCCGCGGTAGCCCTCGATCGACTGGAAGAGGGCCGTCTCCTCGCCGCACACGTAGGCGCCGGCGCCGATGCGGAGCTCGATCTCGACGCCGCTGACATCGATCGCGTGCTGAATTCGCTCGTGTGCGAGCGGATACTCGGCCCGGATGTAGATGAAGCCCTCCTCGCAGCCTGTCGCGTACATCGCGATGGCCATGGACTCGATCAGTCCGAACGGATCCTGCTCCATCAGGATTCGATCCTTGAAGGTGCCGGGCTCCGACTCGTCTGCGTTGCAGACGAGGTAGTGCGGCTTGGCGGGCTGGCCTGCGACCGCCTCCCACTTGACGCCGGTCGGGAACGCCGCGCCGCCTCGACCGAGCAGCGGGGATGCCTTCACGAGCTCGATCACGCGCTCCGGACCGAGCTCGCGGGCACGCTCGAGAGCGGCAAACTCAGGCGGCGACTCCGGATCGATCCCCTCGGCGATGCGGCGCAGCAGCTTCAAGCCCGAGGTCTGAGGGAGCGGCGGAGACGCGGGCGGGATCGCCTCCTCTCGCGGCTGGGGGCCGGCGATCGTGCGCAACGCGGCAGGTGCCCGCTCGCACAGGCCGAGGCACGGCGACGGGATCGCGCCCTCCGGAACTTCGGCCCCGGCGAGCCGGCACGAGAGGTCGTTGCAAACGTGGAGGACCTCCTCCGGACGCTCTTCGAGCGCGAGCAGCGCGTAGAACGTCGCGACGCCGTACGCGTCTGCGGGCGGCACCTCGAGCCGGCGCGACGCGTATCCGAGCGCGCCCGGCGTCACCCAGCCGACGCGCCGCTGCGCCGCGCGTAGCGCAGGCAGCAGCAGATGGCGGCGCGGACGCGAGCGCGCGACGCGGTCGCTGAACGGGTCGGGGACGCCGGCGACCGCGTCGATCGCGTCTCGCTCCGCCTGCGTCGGCTCCGCTTCGAGCAGCTTGAGATCAGGCAACGGGCTCCAAGCGGATCGCAGTCGCCTTGAACTCCGCCGTGCCCGACTTGGGGTCGGTCGCGTCGATGGTCAACATGTTCGTCGCGACCTCGTCTGGGAAGTGCAAGTTCATGAACGCGAGGCCCGCGCGCAGGTTGGGGTCGTACCGCGCGGACGTCTCGACCGCGCCGCGGCGCGACACGATGCGCACGCGCCCCCCATTCGCGACGCCGTAGCGCTCGCCGTCGGCGGGCGAGAGCAGGATGTCCGTGCCGCCTACGTGGAGCGGGGACGAGTAGCCACCGGTCTGTACTCCGGTGTTGTACGACTCGAGCCGGCGGCCGGTAGTGAGGCGCAGCGGGAAGTCGTCGTCCAGGGCGTCGACGGGCGGGTCGTGTTCCACGACCTGGAACGGCGCGCGATCATCGACGACGTCGTCCCACAAGCGCCCGTGCAGGAAGAGCGCGCCGGGATCGCTCTCGTCGGCGCACGGCCACTGGATGCCTCCGAGCTCTTCAAGGCGCGCGTAGCTCATGCCTGCGTGCCACAGCGAGAGGGAGCGGCATTCGTTCCAGACGTCCTCCGCCTTGGGCGAACCGAGGTCGTGGCCGAGTCGCTTCCCGAGCTCGTAGACGATCTCGATGTCGTCGCGCGCCTCGCCCGGGGCGGGGTACGCCTTGCGCACGCGCTGCACCCGGCGCTCACTCGACGTCACGGTGCCCTCGGCTTCGCCCAGCGTCGCGGCCGCAGGAAGAACGACGTCCGCGAGTTGTGCCGTGCGCGTGAGGAAGATGTCCTGCACGACGAGGTGATCGAGCCCGATCAACAGCCGTTCCGCACGCGCCTGGTCCGCTTCACCCTGCGCCGGGTTCTCGCCGACGACATAAACCGCGCGCAGCTCGCCGTGCTCCATCGCCTCGAACATCCCGGACAAGTGCAAGCCCGGCTTCGAAGGAATGGAAGCGCCCCAGGCGGCCTCGAACTTCGCGCGGGCCGCGTCGTCGGCAACGTCCTGTCCTCCCGAGAGCTTGTTCGGGATCGCCCCCATGTCGCCGCCGCCCTGCACGTTGTTCTGGCCGCGCAGCGGCTGGAGGCCGGAGCCCCACTTGCCGACCTTGCCCGTGAGCAGCGCGAGGTTGATGAGCGCGAACACGTTGTCGACCGCGTTGTGGTGCTCGGTGATCCCGAGCGTCCAGCAGAGCTGCGCGTTCGTCGCGCTGCCGTAGGAATGCGCGAGCTCGCGAATGGCGTCGGCCGGGACGCCGGTGACGCGCTCGGCCTCGTCCAGCGTCCACGGTTGCACCGACTCACGGAACGCCTCGAAGCCGGACGTCGCTCGACCGATGAACTCCATGTCTGCGAAACCGGCTTCGAGGATCTCGCGCGCGACAGCGTTCGAGAGCGGGATGTCGGTGCCGACGTCGAGCCCGAGCCACAGGTCGGCCCACTGCGCTGACGGCGTCCTGCGGGGGTCGACGACGATCATCTTGGCGCCACGGTTCTTCGCCTTGAGCGCGTGGTGGAACCAGATCGGGTGCGCCTCACGCGCATTCGATCCCCAGAGCACGATGAGGTCCGCGGCTCGGGTCTCCTCGTAGGAGCTCGTCCCGCCGCCTGCACCGAACACCGTCGTCAGACCGACGACGCTGGGCGCGTGTCAGGTTCGATTGCAGCTGTCGACGTTGTTCGACCCGAGAGCGACGCGAGCGAACTTCTGTGTGGCGAAGTTCAGCTCGTTGGTCGCCTTGGAGCAGCTGAAGACGCCGGTCAGCGCGCCTTCGTCGAGCGCGCTGCGGAAGCCGGCCGCGGCGCGGTCCAGCGCCTCGTCCCAGCTCGCAGCACGCAGCTCCCCACCGTCTCGGACGAGCGGCGTCGTCAGCCTTTCGTACTTCGTGGCCATGCCTGGAATTTAGAGCAAGAGACGCTGCATCAGGTCGAGGTCGATGCGGTCGAGCAGCTCGTCTGCGCCGCCGAGCCGATGCGCGTCGAGCGTCGTGCGCACCGCGAGCACCCGTCCGACGCCGGCCGTCCGGGCCGACGCGATGCCGGCCTCGGTGTCCTCGAACACGACCGCGTCGGCGGGATCCACACCGAGGAGTGCGAGCGCCTTGACGTAGCCCTCGGGGTCGGGCTTGCCGTGGACGACGTCGTCGGAGCTCACGATCACGCGGAAGCAGCCCGCGATCCCAGCCGCTTCGACGACGGGCTGGATCTCGTCGCGCGCGGCGCCGGAGCAGATGGCGAGCGGAGCGTGGTCGGCGGCGAAGCGAACCGCCTCCCGGACGTGCTCGTGGACGGTCGACCCGTCGGCGGCGGCCTCGCGGTACCGGCGCACTCGCTCGCCGATCACCGCCTCGACGTCGGGATGATCCTCGCCGAGCCACGTCGTCACGATCTCCGGATCGGAGAGGCCGGCCAGCTGGTCGAAGTACTCCTGCGCCGACATGGGCAGCCCGTGCTCGGCGAAGAGGTGCGTGAAGAGCTCGCACAGCAGGGGCTCGTCGTCGGAGAGCGTCCCGTTGAAGTCGAAGATCAGCGCGCCGACGGGCATGGCTAGTGCCCCTTCAGTGAATGTTGCCGCGTTCCCGGCGAGCGAAAAGCAAGCGAGGCAAGGACGCAGGGAGCCTCGATAGCCGAAGCTATCGGGGCGACTGAGGACGCGGCATCGCGCCGCTTTGCAGCCGCCGGGGATGAGGAGGACATTTGCTGAAGGGGCACTAATCCTCGCGCTGGACGTCTGCAAGCAGCTGCTCGAATTGCAGGCCGTCGAGCTCCTCGACCGCGCGCTCGTACTTCTCCATCGCCCAGCCCCAGAAGTCGAAGTCGAGATCTGAGATCCCGGCCTGGATCGAGCCCCAGAGCGTCCAGCCGTACTTCGACATGAGACCCCACAGCCGGGCGCGCGCGACCTTGTTGCGCAGCGGCCGGCCCCAGTATTCGGCGACGAGCTCCTCGAGCTGCTCGAGCGAGAGGTTGGACTCGCTCCACACGTTGCCGAGCTCGAACGAGGCCTCGTTGTTCCCCGAGTACTCGTAGTCGATCAACCGCATCTCCCCGCCGACACGGATGAAGTTCTCGGCGAGGAGGTCGTTGTTGCACGGCACGGTCGGCTCGGGGAGCACGCGCATCGCGCGCTCGAGCTCCCGGATCTTCGGCTCGAACTCCTCATAGCGGGCCGGGAGGCGGAAGCCGCGCTCGCTCACGATCTCGAGATAGCGCGGCTGGATCTGGAACATGTCGAAGTCGTGGAGGAAGCGCCGGCCCGAGTGGAGGCGGCGGCAAGCGTCGGCGATTTTCGCGATGTGCTCGCCGGAGCGCAGCTTCTCGGAGTCCATCACCTCGCCCTCGAGGAAGCCGAGGACGAGGGCGTCCTGTTCCGGAAGAGCCGCGACGAACGGCGCGCCGACGCCGGTCTCCGCGGCGGCAATGGTGTTGTGCACCTCGTTCTCGCGGTCGATCGCGAGCAGGCTCGTGTCCTTGCCGGAGATCCGGACGACGTAGCACCCGGCCGGGCTCGTGACCTTGTAGTTCGTGTTCGTGAGGCCGCCGGTGAGCGGCTCGACGGACTGCGCGTCGTGCAGCTCTGGGACGGCGGCGAGCACTTCCTCCAGCGGCATGCGGCGATCCTATTAGGGTCGCACCATGCCTCCCGAACGTGCCCGTGCCGTCGTCATCGGCGGCGGCGTCATTGGCTGCTCGTGCCTGTACCACCTCGCGAAGCAGGGCTGGACCGACTCCGTCCTCGTCGAGCAGTTCCAACTCACGCACGGTTCGACGTGGCACTCGGCCGGACTGGTCGGACAGCTGCGCTCGTCGATCTCGCTGACGCGGATGATGCAGTACTCCGTCGGCCTCTACGCCGAGCTGAAGGAGCTCACTGGCAACGACCCCGGCTGGCACCAGCTCGGCGGCCTGAGGCTCGCGTCCTCGCAGCCTCGGCTCGAGGAGATCCAACGCCAGGCGTCGTGGGCGAAGACGTTCGGTCTGCCGATGGAGATCGTCTCCGCCGAGGAGGCGCAGGCGATGTTCCCGCCGATGTCGACGAACGGCGTCCTCGGTGCCGCGTTCATCCCCGACGACGGCTACCTCGACCCATCACAGCTGACGTTCGCGCTCGCCGACGGCGCCCGGCGTCTCGGCGCGCAGATCGAGGTCCGCACGCGCGTAACCGGAATCGAGACGACCGACGGCCGGGTGTCGGCGGTCGAGACGGACAAGGGCCGGATCGAATGCGAGGTCGTCATCGACGCGGCCGGCATGTACGCGCGCGACCTCGCGGCACTCGTCGGCGTCGACGTGCCGATGATCCCGTTCGGCCACCAGTACCTCATCACGGAGCCTTTCGACCCGCCGCTCGAGCCGCTGCCGACGCTGCGCGACCCCGACAACCTCGTCTACTTCCGCACCGAGGTCGGCGGGCTCGTCATGGGCGGCTATGAGCGCAAGCCGGCGCCGTGGGCGATCGACGGAATCCCCGACGAGTTCGAGGCGAAGCTCCTCCCCGAGGAATGGGACCGGATGGAGGAGCTGTTCACGAACGCGATCGCGCGCGTGCCCGCGATGGAGGACGCAGAAGTGAAGGCGTTCTTCAACGGGCCGGAGGCGTTCACACCCGATGCCGACTTCCTGCTCGGCGAGAGCGACGTCACCGGCTTCTGGATCGCCGCCGGCGGGTGCGCGCACGGTCTCGCCGGCGCGGGCGGCGTCGGCAAGGTCATGAGCGAGTGGATCGCCGACGGCTGGCCGGAATGGGATGTCTGGCCGCTCGACTGGCGCCGCTTCGGCCAGCAGTACCGCAGCCGCGAGTACACGCTCGCGCGCGCGTACGAGGCGCTGTCCACGTACTACGACATCAAGTACCCGGGCGAGGAGAAGAAGTCCGGGCGACCCCTTCGTGTATCGCCGGTATATCAGTCGCATATCGCGCTGGACGCGTCCTTCGGGGAGAAGGGCGGCTGGGAGCGCGTCAACTGGTACGAGTCGAATGCAGCGCGTGGGGACGAGTCGCTGCGGCCACGCGGCTGGGCCGGCGAGAACTGGTCGCCGGCGATCGAGACGGAGGCGCGCGCGGCGCGCGATGCGGTCGCGCTCTTCGACCAGTCGTCGTTCTCGAAGCTCGAGGTGCTCGGGCCCGGCGCGCTCGCGTTCCTCGAGCGACTGTGCGCGAACCGGATCGACCGACCGGTGGGAACGATCGTGTACACGCAGATCCTCAACCACCGCGGCGGAATCGAGGCGGACCTGTCGGTCATGCGGCGCGAGGAAGACCGCTTCCTTCTTGTCACGGGCACCGCCTTCGGGACGCACGATCGCGCCTGGCTCGAGCGGAACATGCCGCGAGACGGCTCGGTCTACGTCAACGACGTTACGGGGGCGTACGCCTGTCTCTGCCTCTGGGGGCCAAAGGCGCGCGAGGTCGTCAGCTTCGACCACCCGTACATGACGGCGCGCGAGGTCTCGGTCGGCAACGTGCCGTGCATCGCGTCGCGCGTCACGTACGTCGGCGAGCTCGGCTGGGAGCTCTACTGCCCGGCCGAGTACGGCGCGACGCTGTGGGACACGCTCTGCATCGAAGGTGTGACGCCCGGCGGCTACCGCGCGATCGAGTCGCTCCGGCTCGAGAAGGGCTACCGCGCGTGGGCGAGCGACCTCACCGCCGAGACGACGCCGTTCGAGGCCGGGCTCGGCTTCGCCGTGAAGATGGACAAGGGCGACTTCATCGGCCGCGAGGCGCTCGAGCGCGCCGAGCCGCGACAGAAGCTCGTCTGCATCGTCCTCGACGATCCGCGGGCGGTTGCGCTGGGCTCCGAGCCCGTGCGGCACAACGACGAGATCGTCGGCCGCGTCACGAGCGGCGGCTACGGCTACGCCATCGGGGCGAGCATCGCTTTCGCGTACGTGCCGGTCGGCCTCACCGAGCCCGGGACGAAGGTCGCGATCGACATCTTCGGCGACTGGATCGGAGGCGAGGTGCGCGCCGACCCGTTGTACGACCCGAAGGGCGAGCGCATTCGGGCGTGAGCCGCGTCGTCGTGATCGGCGGCGGGATCGCCGGCGTCAGCTGCGCGTACCACCTCGCCAAAGCAGGCGAGCGCGACGTCGTCCTCGTCGAGAAAGGCGAGCTGACGAGCGGCTCGACGCATCATGCGGCCGGCCTCGTCACGCAGTTCAACCCGTCGCCGACGATGATGCGCTTCCGCCGCTACAGCGTCCAGCTGTACGAGGAGCTGGGCGTGTTCGAGCGGGTCGGGTCGCTGCGAATCGCGTCGAGCCACGACAGCCTGCTCGAGCTGCGCCGCGGCGTTTCCCGCGCGCATGCGATCGGGCTCGATGCAGAGCTCATCGGCCCGGAGGAGGCGCGCGCGCACCTGCCGGCGATCACCGACCGCGAGCTGTACGGCGCGGTGTGGATGCCCGGCGACGGCGCGGTCGATCCGCACATCGCGACATATGCGGTGGCATCGGCGGCACGCGAGCTGGGAGTCGAGATCCGCACCCACACTCTCGTGACCGGCATCCACGCACGCGACGGCGCCGTGCGCGCGGTCGAGACCGAGACGGGCGAGATCGAGTGCGAGATCGTGGTGAACGCCACCGGGATGTGGGCGCCGCGGGTCGCCGCCATGGTCGGCGCGTTCACGTGCTCGATCCCGGTAGACCACCAGCACATCGCGCTCCACGCGGTCGAGGGACACGAGCTGCCGCACGAGACGCCCTGCTTCCGCGACACCGACAACCTCGTTTACGGCAAGGCGGAGAGCGGCGGCGTGCTCTTCGGCGGCTACGAGCCGAACCCGGTCTCGCGCTGGGAGGACGGCGTGCCCTGGGATCACGGCGCCCGTGCGCTGCCGCCCGACCACGAGCGCTTCGCGCAGCTGATGGCGGGCGCGGTGCGGCGCTTCCCGTTCCTCGACGAGGCAGGCGTGACGGGACTCGTCTGCCATCCCGACGCGATGACGCCGGACGGGAACCCGCTGCTCGGCCCGATGCCCGGCGTGCGCGGTTTCTGGCTCGCGGCCGGACTGTCCCTGAACGGCTTCGGCGGCGCTGGAGGGCTCGGGAAGTCGCTGGCCGAGCTCGTCACCTCCGGCGAGGCCGAGGTGGACGCCCAGCCGTACCGGCCCTGGCGCTTCGGCGGCCCATATCGAGACGTCTCCTTCGCGGCCGCGGGCGGCCGCGAGGTCTACAAGTACTACTACCGGCTGAGGTACCCGCTGGACGTGTCCGAGGCGGGCAGGCCCAAGCGGCTCTCCCCACTTCACGCGCGGAACGAGTCGCTCGGAGCCGTTTTCGGGACGAAGAACGGCTGGGAGCGCGCCGACTGGTACGAGCCGGAGGACCCGCCCCGCCGAGCCGGGGAGGAACAGCGCGAGGCGGGCGGCTGGGTGCGGCCGCCGTGGCACGACCGCCTCTCGGTCGAGCACGCGGCGATCCGCGAGCGGGCCGGGATCCTCGACATGACGTCTTTCGGGAAGCTCGAGCTGTCGGAGCTCGATGTGCTCGAGCGCGTGTGCGGCGCACGCATCGACCGGCCGGTCGGGTCGATCGCGTACACGCAGCTCCTCGACGAACGCGGCCGAATCGTCGGCGACGTGACGGTGACACGCCTCGCCGAGCACCGCTTCCGAGTCATCACCGGCGCGGGCGCGGTCGACTCGGACCGCGGCTTCCTCGAGCTGCACGGGGCGCGCGTGACCGACGTGAGCGACGACTGGGCCGTGATCGGGCTCTGGGGGCCGGCCGTGCGCGGTGCGCTCGAGGACTTCCCGTTCCGAACCGCAAAGGACATCGACGTCGGCGGCGTGCGCGTGCTAGCCCAGCGGATGACGTACGTCGGCGAGTACGGCTACGAGCTCTACGCGCGTCCGGACGATGCGCCTCGCGTCTGGGACTTCCTGCTCGAGACCCTGCAGCCGGAGCCGGTCGGGTACCAGGCGCTCGACTCGCTCCGGATCGAGAAGGGCTACCGCTACTTCGGGACCGACCTCACGGCGTCGGACACGCCGTTCGACTCGGGGCTCGCGTTCGCGGTGGCGAAGGACAAGTGGCCGTCGCTCGACCGCGACCCGCCGACGATGTTGCGGACGCTGCTCGTCGGCGGCGAGGAGTACCTCACCGTCTACGGCGGCGAGGCTGTGCGCCGAGACGGCGAGGTCGTCGGCCGCGTCCGCAGCGCCGCGTACGGGTTCACGGTGAAGCGAAACGTCGCGCTCGCGAAGTTGCCGTCAAAGCTTGGCGAGGGCACCGCGGTCGAGGTCGACGTCATGGGGGAGCTCGTCCCCGCCGTCGTGGCTCCAACAGACCTCTTGAAATGACGAGGGGCGGCTTTCGCCGCCCCTCGAACGACTCCCGCTACTCCGCGGGTATCTCGTTGTAGACCATGCCGAGGTCCATCCCCTGCCGCCTGCGGACTATCCGCGACACGATGTAGATCCCGAGGGCGACACCGTAGAGGCAGCCCATGTAGATCAGCGAGCCGTGATTGTTCGACCCATAGACGCCGTCCTGCAGCCACTTGTAGATGCAGAAGCCGAGGAACGCGAGAAACGCGACGGCGGACACTGTGATCAACGGCACACCGGCCACCTTGTACTTCGCGATTGGCGACGCGTTGTAGATCTCAGGCTTGCGCCACGGCAGGATTCCCGCCGCCACGGTGGAGCCGACGAACGTCACCGCGATCACGAGCGTCGCGTCGAGCGTCCAGCTCGTGAACGTCGAGTTGTACGCGTAGAAGTACGAGATGATCAACGACGGCCCGAGCATGATCAGGATCGCGTAGTACGGCGTTCCTCGCTTGTCGACCCGCGCCGCCCACTCGGGAAGGATCCGGTCGAACGCCGTCGCGAAGATCACGCGGCTCGCTGTCAGGAACACCGTTCCCACCCATCCGAAGAACCACATGGACATCAGCAGGATGACGATGAACTGGAGCCACGGGCTGACGAAGAACGTCGCGAGCGTGACCGGATACGGCCACACACCGCCCATGGAGTCCGTCCCGCTCCAGAACGCGTTGTTTGCCGAGTTGTAGAAGTTCCAACCCATCGTGTGCGCGATCAGGAGGATGAAGATCACGGCGCCGATCGACGTCGCGACCAACGCGCCCGCCATTGCCGTGATGTTCTTCCGGAAATCGGACGCTCCGCGCACCTCGCCGTAGAGCGTCGCGCCCCAGTTCGACCACAGGTTGAAGAATGCGATCATCGGGATGAGCAGGATCGTGGACCCGAACGCGAGGCCGCCGAGCGAGCCGGCGCCCGAGTAGGTGCCCTTCTTCAGCGTCGCCGCGTATGCATTCGGCGGCCCGTGGTACGTCTTCACGGCGTAGTGGTTGAACGACGACTGGAACGCCGTCTTCGTATGGAAGATCAGCAGTCCGAAAATGATCAGCAGGCCGAGCATGCCGCCGTAGAAGCAGACCTTCTGCAGCCTCGCGTAGCCGCGCATGCCGATCGAGATGAAGAACGCCGCGAGGAGCGCGGTGATGACCGAGGCGGTGAAGATGCCCTTCGGCTCGTTGAAAAAGCTGACGAAGCCGCTCCAGCCGAGGATCGCGCCTAGGGGCTGGAAGAACTCCTTGGTCAGGATGTTCGCGTAGATGGGTACCCAGTGCCAGTTGATGAACCACCAGCCGCAGACGGCGAGCGTGAAGCCGAGACCGCCGCCGATCACGCGGCTGACCCAAACGTAGTCGCCGCCGGCACGCGGCATCACTGCAATCAGCGCTGCGTACACGACCGTCTGGAAGACGAGATACGCGCCCGAGAGGATCACCGCCAACAGCAGGCTCGCCTTCGGGATGAAGGGACCGAACGAGAAGATGTAGAGCCCGAGCGTGATCAGGTTGATCGAGAACGCCGCGTAGATGAACGCGTCGTGCACCGACCAGCCGCGAACCAGCCCGGTCGCCTTTCGGACGAACAGCGAACGCTCCTGATACGGAGGCTCACCGGCGATGGTCGCCATGCGCTTGCCCTCCTATCCGCTTGTGAGCAGGAACCGCTTGACCTTCTTCTTGCCGTCCACGTCGACGACCGCCCCCATCAGGTCGCCTTGTTCGTATGAGCTGCCGGGATTAATGCAGAGCGTTCGGCCGATACGGCAGTTGCCGCGCGACTCGTGGATGTGCCCGTGCAGCGAGAGCGCCGGCTCGTGTGCTTCGATCGCCTCGCGCACGGCCGTCGACCCGACCGGTTTCACCGCACGCCCGGCGTCCTTCAGCATCATGTCCTCGGTCAGCTCGGGCGCGTCGTCCAGCCCCGAGCGATACGGCGGGCAGTGGAAGTTGAAGATCACGCGTTCCGGCGAGACCGTCACCTGAGAGATGGCCGCCTCGAGGCGGGCGCGCAGGTCGGGCTCGTCCTCCTCGCGATACGTATGCCACGGCGTACGGTTCGACCAGCCGGTGGACACGACCTGGAAGCCGTCGAGGTCGACCACCCGGCCCTCGCCCAGTTCGACCGTCTTCGCGTTCTCGATGATCTCGTCGACCTCGAACTGGTCGTCGTTGCCGGGGGAGCACATGATGCGGATCCCGGTGCCGCCGAGCCGTTCGTCGGCCATCCGCATCCACTTCTCGACGGTCTCGAGCATCTTCTCCTGGAAGAGGCCGTGCCAGTGGCTCTCGTCCTCCGAGAGCTTCTGGAGGTTCGCCGGGTCGGTGCGGAACGGGTAGTAGCCGCGCCGGATGACCTTGTCCTCGAACGCGGCCACCTCCTCCTCGGTCGTCATGTCGGTGCGGACCTCGAGGAGGGTCGCGTGCCACTTGCCGCCGCCGTCGTCGATGATCGGGACGAGCGCCTTGCCCGTCATGTCGCCGCCGAGCACGAGCACGTCGGCCTTGTAGTGCTCCGCGGCGTTGAGGAACTTGCGCCAGCAGGTCTCCGAGCCGTGGACGTCTGTGGCGAAGTAGAGCCGCATAGGTGCTATCTAAACCTCTTCGGGCAGCTCATACCAGCGTTTTCGCTCTCCGATCTTCGCGCGCATCCTCCACCCGCGTGATTTCGGAGCCGTCTCGATCCGCTCCAGGATCGCCGAGACGCGGTTCGACACGGCCTCACGATCGACGTCGTAGGCGTCGAGCCGGCCCCGCAGGGTCTCGAGGTTGTGCGAGATCGTGCGGCAGAGACCCCAGTCCTCTGCGCAGAGCTCCGCGACGTGCGACGCGTTCACTCCCGCGTCGTCCTCCGTCACGTCGTGCTCGAGCAGAAGGGCGACCGTGTCACGCACGTCCTTCTCGTTCAGCTCGATTATCTGGAGCTTTGTGAGGAGCAGCTCGGCGAGCGGCACCGTGTCGTCGTCGATCGGGAGCCGCTTCTCGAGGGGGATCTCGTGACACATCCGGAACGAGCTGACGAAGACGTCCACCTGCCGGGCATTCGGGTTGTCGTAGAAGAGGAGCCGCTCCTTGCCGTTCATCGCGTTGAAGCCGACGTGCGGCTCGTAGCCCATGTCGCGCAGCAGCTTCTGCAGGTCGCCCGACGACTTCTTCGCGGTCGCGAAGTCGAGATCCTTGTACTCGCGGGTAAGCGCCGGCGGGAGGCCGCGCGACCGAATGTTGACGGCGACTCCGCCAAGCAGGCGGACCGTCAGGCCCGCAGCGCGCGCCGCGTCGAGGACGCGCCGGCCCTCGACGATGATGTCGGAGTGCGGCTCAGAAGAGGCCGACGGTCCTCCCCTCATCGTCGATGTCGACCGAGTGAGCGGCCGGGGTTCGGCCGTAGCCCGGCATCGTCTGCATGTCGCCGCAGAGGGCGACCAGCCAGCCCGCGCCGGTGTAGGCGCGGATGTCGCGCACCGTGACGGTGAACCCGGTCGGCGCGTTCGCAAGCGTCGGGTCGTGCGAGAGCGAGAGGTGCGTCTTCGCCATGCAGATCGGGAGCTTGTCGAAGCCGACGCGCTCGAACTCCTCGATCTTCTTGCGCGCCGCAGGCTGCAGGAGGATCCCGTCGCCTCCGTAGACACGCGTCACGATCGCCTCGATCTTGCGCTCGATCGAGTCGTCGAGCGGATAGACCGGGGAGAAGCTCGAAGGCTGCTCGGTCGCCTTGACGACGGCTTCGGCAAGCGCTGCCGCGCCCTCGCCGCCCTTGACGACCGCCTCGTTCGCCTCGGCCGCGACGGCGCCGTTGGCCAGCGCGATCTCGCGGATCTGCTCGATCTCCTCGTCCGAGTCGGCGGGGAATCGGTTGACGGCGACGACGGCGTTGAGTCCGAACTCGCGGATGGTCGCGAGGTGGCGGATCATGTTGGCCGAGCCGGCCGCGATCGCCTCGGCGCCGCCCTCCGGGTTGCCTCCGTGGTGCTTCAGCGCCTTCACCGTCGCGACAAGGACGACCGCGCTCGGGGTGAGGTGGCCGACGCGGCAGACGATGTCCATGAACTTCTCCATCCCCATGTCCGCGCCGAACCCGGACTCCGTCACGACGACGTCGCCGAGCTTCAGCGCGATGCGGTCGGCGACGAGCGAGTTGTTGCCGTGGGCGATGTTCGCGAAAGGCCCGCAGTGGACGAACGCCGGCTGCCCCTCGAGCGTCTGCACGAGGTTCGGCTTGATCGTCTCCTTGAGAAGGACGGTCATCGCGCCGGCGGCCTTCAGCTGCTCGGCGGTCACGGGCTCGCCCTCGTAGGTCGAGCCGACGGTGATCGCACCGAGCCGTGCGCGGAGGTCGTGGAGGTCGCGAGCGACCGCGACGATCGCCATCACCTCTGATGCAGCAGTGATGTCGAAGCCCGTCTGCCGCGGGTAGCCGTTCGCCCGCCCGCCGAGGCCGACGACGGTGTCGCGTAGCGCGCGGTCGTTGATGTCGACGCAGCGCCGCCACGAGATCGAGAGCGGATCGATGCCGAGCTCGTTTCCGTGCAGCAGGTGTGCCTCGAGCATGGCCGCGAGGAGATTGTTCGCGGCGCCGATCGCGTGGATGTCGCCCGTGAAGTGGAGGTTCATGTCCTCCATCGGCACGACCTGCGCATAGCCGGCGCCGGCGGCTCCGCCCTTGATCCCAAAGACAGGCCCGAGCGACGCCTCGCGGAGGCAGAGCACGGGCTTGCGGCCGATCGCGCCCAGGCCCTGCGTGAGCGAGACGGAGGTCGTGGTCTTCCCCTCGCCGAACTTCGTCGGCGTGATCGCGGTGACGCAGACGAGCTTCGCGTCGGGCTTCTCGGCGAGCCGTTCAAGCACCGACAACGAGACCTTCGCCTTGTAGGTGCCGTAGAGGTCGAGTTCGTCGGGCTCGAGCCCGACGAACGCAGCGATCTCGCTGATCGGGCGGAGCTTTGCCTCTTGCGCGATCTCGAGGGAGGAAGGTGTCGTCGTCGCCACGCCCGATGTCCTTTCTACAGCGCTGTCTGAGATATGTCTAATATATCTGTTGTGGATCTGGCAGCGGATCGCGCGTACCTGGCCATCCGCGGGCTCATCGTCTCACTCGAGCTCCCTCCGGGAGCGGTGATCGACGAGCGAGAGCTGATGCAGCGGCTCGGCCTCGGCAGGACGCCCGTGCGAGAAGCGCTGCGTCAGCTGGCGCAGGAGCAGCTTGTCGAGGTCTTCCCTCGCCGCGGGATGTTCGTGACCGGCGTCGACGTCCGCGATCTCGCGCGCATCTCCGAGGTGCGCGCCGCGCTCGAGCCGGAGGCTGCTCGCCTTGCTGCCGAGCGCGCGACCGACGAGGAACGCGACGAGCTCGCCGACCTCGGCGGCCAGATCAAGCGTGGCGCCGACCTGATGGAGCTCGACGAACGCATCCACCGCGCGATCTACGCCGCAGCCCACAACGACCTCATGAAGAAGACGCTCGGCGAGTACTACGTCCTCGCGCTGCGGATCTGGATGATCGCGCTCGACCGCGCGGAGGCACTCGAGGACGCCGTCGAGGCGCATCGCGACCTGATCCAGGCGATTGTGGTCGGCAACGCCGACCGCGCGGCGAGCCTCATGCAAGACCACGTCGAGAACTTCGAGACCTCGATGCGAAAGGTGCTGGTGACCGTATGAGGGTCGTCGTGATCGGCGGCGGGATCGTGGGCAACTCACTGACCGGCTGGCTCGCCGAGCTCGGCTGGACCGACCTCGTCCAGATCGACAAGGGGCCATTCCCGAACCCCGGCGGCTCGACGGGCCACGCGTCGAACTTCATCTTCCCGGTCGACCACTCGAAGGAGATGACGCAGCTCACGCTCGAGTCGATGCGCCAGTACCGCGAGAGCGGGACGCTCCACGAGTGCGGCGGCATCGAGGTCGCACGCACCGAGGAGCGGCTGGAGGAGTTGCGGCGCCGGATGGCATCCGCGAAGTCCTGGGGGGTCGAGGATTGCCGCCTCGTCACGCCGGCCGAGATCAAGGAGCTCGTCCCGTTCGTCGACGAGTCGATCCTGCTCGGCGGCTTCTACACGCCGTCGGTGGCAGTCGTGGACTCACTTCGCTTCGGCACGATCATGCGCGAGCAGGCGCAGGCGAAGGGCGCGGAGATCCTCGCCAACACCGAGGTCGAGGGACTCGATGTCGAAGACGGCCGCGTGCGTCGCGTCCGCACGACCCGGGGCGACTTCGACGCGGACATCGTCGTGATCGCGTGCGGCGTGTGGTCGCCGCGGATCGCCCGCATGGCCGGCGCCTCGATCCCCCTGACGCCTGCGGTGCACCAGATGATCGACGTCGGCCCCGTGCCGCGTTTCCTCGACTCCAAGACGGCGGTTGACTACCCGATCGTCCGCGACATGGACACGAACATGTACGAGCGCCAGGACGGCCAGGGCCTCGAGGTCGGCTCGTACGCCCACCGCCCGATCCTCCACGAGCCGGACGAGATCCCGTCGATCGAGGAGTCGGCGCTCACGCCGACGGAGTTGCCGTTCACACAGGAGGACTTCGAGCTCCAGCTCGAGCACGCGCTCGAGCTCGTTCCGGAGGTGCTGGGCGACGAGTCGGTGGGGATCAAGTACGCGATCAACGGGCTCCTCTCGCTGACGCCCGACGGGCTGCCGCTCCTCGGCGAGACGCCCGAGGTCAAGGGCCTCTGGTCGGCGGCGGCCGTCTGGGTGAAGGAGGGCCCGGGAGTCGGCAAGTCGGTCGCCGAGTGGATGGTGCACGGCGAGCCGGAGATCGACCTCCAGTCGTCCGACATCGCGCGCTTCTACCCGGAGCAGCGCACGCCGCAGCACGTGAAGGGCCGCGCGGCCGAAGGCTTCAACAAGACGTACGGGATCGTCCATCCGGGCGAGCAGTGGGAGTCGAACCGCGGCGTCCGCATCTCGCCGTTCTACGAGCGAGAGAAGGAGCTCGGCGCCGTCTTCTACGAAGCGGCCGCGTGGGAGCGCCCGCACTGGTACGCGTCGAACGCGCCGCTCGTCGAGGAGTTCGGCGTCGAGGCCCGCGAGCACGAGTGGGACGCGCGGTGGTGGTCGCCGATCATCAACGCCGAGCATCTCGCGATGCGCGAGCGCGCCGCGATGTTCGACCTGACCGCGTTCTGCGTCTTCGACGTCGTCGGCCCCGGCGCGCTCGACTGCGTGCAGACCGTCGCCGCGCGGCAGATGAACGTGCCGGACGGCCGCGTCATCTATACGCCGGTGCTCGCGCCGGGGGGCGGCTTCAAGTCCGACCTCACGATCATGAAGATGGCCGACGACCGCTTCCGCGTGGTCACGGGCGGAGCGCATGGGATGGCCGACATGAAGTGGTTCGCCGACCACTGCGGCCCCGAGGCGCGGATCGAGGATCACACGTCGGCCCATTGCACGGTCGGGCTCTGGGGGCCCCGAGCGCGCGACATCCTCTCCTCGATCACGAGCGACGACGTGTCGAACGAGGGCTTCCCCTTCGCGACCTGGAAGATGGTCGGGGTCGACGGCATGGACGTCCTCGTCTCGCGGATCTCGTACGTCGGCGACCTCGGCTGGGAGCTGTACGTGCCGTTCGATCAGGGCGCGAAGCTGTGGGACGCGGTTTGGGAGGCCGGGCAGCCGCATGGCGTTGTCCCCGCCGGCATCGGCGTCTATGGCACGACCGGCCGGCTCGAGAAGGCATATCGCGCGTTCGGCTTCGAGCTCGACCAGGACTACGACGTGGTCGAGGCCGACATGGCCTGGTGGAAGGTGAAGGCCGAGGACTTCGTCGGCAAGGAGGCGCACCTCGCGTCGCGCGAGCGCGAACCGGCCGCGGTCTGCTCCACCCTCACGCTGACCGGCAACACGCGCTTCCCGCTCGGCCGGGAGCCGATCGTGCGCGCGGATGGCTCCGCGCTCGTCGATGCGAAGGGCCGACGGTCGTACGTCACCTCCGCCGGGATGGGGCCGTCGCTCGGCAAGTACCTCCTGATGACCTACCTCCCGCCGGGCGACCACGGCCAGCTCTACGTCCAGTACATGGAGGAGCTCTATCCGGTCACGGTCGAGGTGGTCGGCTCGCGGCCGCCTTTCGATCCCGAGAACGAGAGGATCCGGTCATGAGGATCCTGGTCGCGGTCAAGCGCGTCCCGATCACGGGCGGGAAGATGGTGCTCACCGACGACGCGCAGGCCCTCGAGACGAAGCACCTCGGCTTCACGATCTCGCCGCACGAGGAGTGCGCGGTCGAGGAGGCGGTGCGCATCGTCGAGGTGGCAGGCGGCGAGGTCGTCGTGCTGACACTGGGGCCGGCCGAGGCGGAGGAGCAGCTCCGCGACTGCATGGCGATCGGCGCCGACCGGGGGATCCTCCTCGAGACGCAAGGCGAGGAGTGGGACGCGCAGGCGACCGCGGCCGCGATCGTCGAGACGATCCAGACCGAGGAGCCGTTCGATCTGCTCCTCTTCGGGAGCGAATCGGCAGATGCGGGCGGCTACCAGGTCGGGATCCGCGTGGCGCACGCGCTCGAGCTTCCGGTCGTGACCGGACTGAAGAAGATCGAGCTCCACGACGGCGGCGTCCGCTGCGAGCGTGACGTCGGCGGTGCGCGAGACGTCTACGAGGCTCCGCTGCCTGCGCTGCTGACGGTCCTCGAAGGGCTCAACCTGCCGCGCTATCCGTCCGTGCCCGGCCGCCTCCGCGCGAAGCAGAAAGCGCTCGAGCGCAAGCCGGTGTCGCCGCCTGCGCCGCAGCTCGAGAAGCTGCGTCTCGTCGTGCCGGAGGGCCAGGGCAAGCAGGCAGAGATTCTCGGCGAAGGAGCAGCGGCAGCCGCACGCGTCGTCGAGGTCATGCAGTCTCTGGGGGTGGCATGAGTGGTGATCTCGTCCGCGCCTCCGACGACGACCGCGAGCGAGCGATCAGAGCGCTGCGTGAGCACCTCGCCGCGGGCAGGCTCACCCTCGAGGAGTTCACCGAGCGCATCAGCGCGGCCCTCGCGGCGACGACGACCGCCGACCTCGACGCACCGCTACACGAGCTGCCGCTCGCTCAGCGTGCAGGCCGTCGTCCGACGCGGTTCGTGCTCGCGCTCTTCGGCTCGACCGAGCGCGCCGGCAGGCTCCGGCTGCGTCACCGCGCGCTGTGCATCTCGCTCTTCGGCAACGTCGACTTCGACCTGCGCCAGGCAACGCTCGAGGGAGACGTGATCACGATCTTCGCGGTCGCCGCATTCGCCGCGCTCGACGTGTACGTGCCGGAGGGAGTCGAGGTCGACCTGCACGGGTTGACAGCCTTCGGGCACAAGGATGCACAGGGCTCAGACGTCGAGCCGCTTCCCGGAACGCCGCTGGTGCGGGTCTACGCGTTCGGAGTCTTCGCAGGCATGGACGTCTGGCGCGTCCCGCTCGCCTGGGCGAAGCGCACGTTGCGCCAGGTGATCGAGGGGATCGAACGTGGCGAGCATCGGGAGCTCGAGCCGTGAACGTCCTCTGCTTCGTCGAGCCCGGCGACGAGCTCTCCGCGCAGGCGATCGGTTTCGCCCGCACGCTGGGGGACGTCCGAGCGGTCACGGTCGACGGCGCGCACCAGCCGCCCGCGTGGGCCAAGGCGCTCGCCGCGCAGGACGCGGACGTGATCCTCGCCGCCGGCTCGGACCGCGGCAACGAGCTGCTCGCGCACGTCGGCGCGATCCTCAACGTGCCCTTCGCCGCCAACGTGACCGCGATCGACGGCGACGTCGTCACGCGCCAGCGCTGGGGCGGCAGCCTGCTCGAGGAGGCGCGGCTGCACGGCTCGCCGCAACTCCTGACCGTGGCGCCGCACACGCAGCCCGCGGCTGAGATCGGTGAGATCGAGACGCTGACCGCCGAGGACGACGGCTCGCCGAAGGTGCTCGAGCGCGTGGAGGAATCCTCCGGCGGCGTCTCGCTGCGCGACGCGAAGGTCGTGGTCAGCGGCGGTCGCGGAGTCGGCTCAGCGGAAGCCTTCTCGATCATCGAGGAGCTCGCGAACCTGCTCGGCGCGGCGGTCGGCTGCTCCCGCGTGGTGACGAGCGCGGGCTGGCGGCCGCACACCGACCAGGTGGGGCAAACGGGAACGAAGATCTCGGCGGATCTGTACGTCGCATGCGGCATCAGCGGCGCGACACAGCACGTCGCCGGCGCCAAGGGCGCGAAGCGGATCCTCGCGATCAACACCGACCCCGAGGCGCCGATCCTCGCCGTCGCCGACTACGCCGTGATCGGCGACCTGCATGAGGTCGTGCCTGCGATCAGCGCCGAGCTCAGGCGGAGACTCTTCTCATAGGCGCGCTCGCCCTCGTCGCGCTGGTGACGTGGGCCGGCCTGGGCGCGTCCCGTCGAGGCGCCTTCCTCTACGGGCTCGTCGCGCGCGCGGTCCCGAACGACCGCCGGCAGGATCCACCGCGCCAGGCCCGCGCGGAGCTCGAGATCGTGCTCGGGCAGCGGAAGCTGTTGCAGCGGCTCGTCCCCGGCCTGATGCACGCCTTCATCTTCTGGGGGTTCCTCGTCTTGCTGCCGACGATCCTCATGGCGATGATCTCCGCGGTCGACGCGCGCACGGAGCTGCCCTGGCTCGGTCGGCAGGAGTGGTTCGGCTGGCTCGCGGACATCTTCTGCGTGCTCGTGCTCGTAGGAGTCGGGACGGCCGTCGTGATCCGGAAGCTCGTCCGGCCCGAGCGGTTCCGCGGCTCGCACCTCGGCGAGGCCGACTTCATCCTCTTGATGATCGCCGGCGTCGTCACGACACTCCTCTTCTGGCACGCGTCGGCGCACGCGTCAGACCTCTATCCCGCCGCCGGCCCGCTGTCGCGGGCGATGGCGCACGCGTTCTCGCCGGATACCAGCGCAGACCGCGTCTTCCTCTGGTCGCACCTCGCCTTCATCTTCACCTTCCTCTGGTACATCCCGCGCTCGAAGCACCTCCACATCGCGACCGCGGCGCTCAACGTCTGGCTCGCGCGAACGCGCGCGGGTGGACGGCTCGAGCCGCTGCGCTTCGACCTGCCGGACGACGAGCTGCGCTTCGGGGTCGCCACGATCGCCGACCTGACCCGCAAGGAGGTCGTCGACGCGTTCTCGTGCACCGAGTGCGGACGCTGCCAGGACGCGTGCCCCGCGTACGCGACCGGGAAGATCCTCTCCCCGAAGCTCGTGATCATGGGCGTTCGCGACCAGCTGTTCGCGGAGAGCACCGAGCCGATTGTCGGCAACGGCGTGCCCGAGGACATGATCTGGGATTGCGTGACCTGCGGCGCATGCGTCGAGGCGTGCCCGGTCTCGATCGAGCACATCGACCACATCGTCGACCTCCGCCGCAGCCGCGTAATGGTCGACGCGGAGTTTCCCGCCGAGGCCGAGCCGATGCTGCGCGACGTCGAGCGCGCCGCGAACCCGTGGGGGAAGCCGCAGAGCGAGCGCGCGGCCTGGGCGGCCGAGCTGGGCGTGCGCGTGCTCGAGCCCGGCGAGCCGGCGCCGGAGTACCTCTACTGGGTCGGCTGCGCGGCGTCCTTCGACGAGCGTGCGCGAGCGTCGGCCGAGGCGACGGCGAAGCTGCTGCAGAAGGCGGGCGTCGACTTCGCGATTCTCGGCCCTCGCGAGGCGTGCACCGGCGACCCGGCCCGGCGGATGGGAAACGAGTACGTCTTCCAGGCATATGCAGAGCAGAACGTCGCGACGCTGAACGAGCAGGGCGTGACGAAGATCGTCGCGAGCTGCCCGCACTGCTTCAACACGCTCGCGAACGAGTACCCGGACTTCGGCGGCTCTTACGAGGTCGTCCACCACAGCGAGCTCCTCGCCCGCCTCGTGCGCGAAGGACGGCTGACGCCGAAGGCCGACGCGAAGCCGATCACGTACCACGACTCCTGCTACCTGGCCCGCCACAACGACGTTCGCTTGGAGCCACGCGAGCTCGTCGCCGCCGTCGGTCAACCGATCGAGATGAAGCGGAGCGGCAAGCAGACCTTCTGCTGCGGCGCGGGCGGGGCGCACATGTGGATGGAGGAGCGCGGCCGGCCGATCAACGCCGAGCGGGTGCGCGAAGCGGCCGAGACGGGAGCCGAGACGCTCGCCGTGGCCTGTCCCTTCTGCACGGTGATGCTCGACGACGGCGTCCGCGA
>Ga0070695_100000362_pt1 | contig 23307 bp, 26 predicted proteins | sample KBSK1252metaG_FD_65471 | JGI IMG/M metagenome (GOLD analysis project Ga0070695, IMG submission 65471) | Corn, switchgrass and miscanthus rhizosphere microbial communities from Kellogg Biological Station, Michigan, USA - KBS K1-25-2 metaG | ecosystem: Host-associated > Plants > Roots >...
TCGCTGCCAAAGAGCTGCGGCGTGTGCTCGGTCTCGCGGCGCTCGCGCTTCACGCGCTCCCATCGCGCAGCGTCGAATGGCGTCAGGCGCTCGAAGCCGAAGCCGCGCTTCGCGCCCGGCGCGCGCCCGCGTGCCATGGTGGCCGCCTCGACGAGCAGCGTCCCGGCGCCGCACATCGGGTCCATGAGCGCCTGCGCCGGGGTCCAGCCGCTCAGCATGACGATGCCAGCCGCCAGGTTCTCGCGCAGCGGCGCTTCGCCCGCGCCGCTGCGCCAGCCGCGCTTGAAGAGCGGCTCGCCGGAGGTGTCGAGATACAGCGTCGCGCGCTGCGCCTCGAGAAACGCATGCACCCGCACATCAGGTGCTGTGCGCTCGACGCTCGGACGCTTGCCCTGCGCCTCACGGAAGCGGTCGCACACCGCGTCCTTGATGCGCAGGGTGGCGAACTCCAGGCTCTTCAGCGGGCTCTGCTGCGCCGTGACGTTGACGCGCAGCGTACGCTCGACACGGAAATAGCGCGGCCACTCGATTTCGCGCACCGCGCCGTAGACGTCCTGCTCATTGCGATAATCGAACTGCGCGACGCGCCAAAGGATACGCGAGGCGATGCGCGACCAGAGGTTCGCGCGATAGCACGCATCCCAGCCGCCGGCGAAGGCAACGCCGCCGGCGACCGCGCTGGCATTAATCTCGAGCGCAGCGAGCTCGCGCACGAGCAGCGCTTCCAGCCCGCGCGGACAGGTGGCGAAGAACTGCTCAGTACGGCTTGAAGACAACGAGCAGCACCGCGGCGAAGAGCACTAGCGTCGGAAATTCATTGAACCAGCGGTACCACACATGGCTCTTCGTGTTCCGATCGGCCGCGAAGTCGCGCAGCAGGCGTCCGCACCAGAGGTGGTAGAGGGCAAGCAGCGCGGTAAGCGCGAGCTTGGCGTGCAGCCAGCCGCCGGCGCCTCGGAACCAGCCGAGCCATAGCCACAGGCCGAAGGCGATGGTGAGCACGGCGCCCGGCGTCATGATGCCCCAGTAGAGCTTGCGCTCCATCACCTTGAAGCGCTCGCGCGAGGCGAAGTCGTCCGTCATGGCGTGATACACGTAGAGCCGCGGCAGATAGAACAGGCCGGCGAACCACGTCACCATGAAGACGATGTGCAAGGACTTGACCCAGAGCATCAGGCGCTGAAGCGACGGCGCGCGTACGTGATGGCGATGGCGTAGCCCGCGGCAGCATACGCCAGCAGCACGCCGAGGTGGACGAGCACCTGGCTCGGCCAGCGTCCCGCCACCAGCGGTCGCACCAGCTCGACGCCGTGATAGAGCGGCAGCGCCTGCGCGACCGCGTGGACCGGCCGCGGCAGCTGCTCGGCGGGAAAGAAGACGCCCGAGATCATGGTCATCGGCGTCATGATCAGCGTCATATAGAAGCTGAAGAAGTCCCAGTTCTTCGCGAGCACCGTCATGATGAGCCCGCACGCGGCGAACGCGAGCCCGAGCAGGAACGCCACCGGCAATGTCAGCACCACGACCGGTGATGCCGCGAGCCCGAAGACTGCGGCGACCGCGAGAATGGTGGCGCCGGAAAGCCAGGCCTTGCTCGCGGCCCAGACGATTTCTCCCGCCACGATGTCGTCGATGGTGAGCGGCGCATAGAGGATCGCGTCCCAGGTTTTCTGGCCGTGCATGCGCGAGAAGCCGGAGAACATCGATTCGAACGAGGCGGTAAACATCGTTGCCGAGCAAAGCGTGCCGGCGGCGAAGAACGCGATGTACGACATGCCCTGCACCGAGGGCAGCAGCGCGCCAAGGCCGTAGCCCAGGCCGAAAAGCAGGATCAGCGGATCGGCCAAGTTGGAGAGCACCGAGGCGATGACGAGCTTGCGCCAGACGAGGAAATTGCGACGCCACACCGCGATCCAGCGCATCTAGTCTCTCAAATCGCGGCCGGTCAGCTTGAGGAACACATCCTCGAGGCTCGCCGGCCGGTGCAGGTAGCTGAGCTCGGGGCGCGCGCTCAGGTCGCCGAGCACCGGCGCCGGATCTGCGGCGTAGACGAATGCGGTGTCGCCGGCGCGCTCGACGCGGCCGGCAAGCTGCTTGGCGCGCCCCATCCACCGCTCGAAGCCGTTGCCATGCACCTCGACGACGTGCGGCTCGATGTGCTCGGCGATGAGCGCGCGCGGCGAGCCGACGGCGATCAGGCGCCCGCGATCCATGATCGCGAGCCGGTGGCACAGGCGCTCGGCTTCCTCCATGAAATGCGTGGTGAGGATCAACGTCTTGCCCTCCTGGGTGAGGCGGCGCAGGCGTTCCCAGATCAGATGGCGCGCCTGCGGATCGAGGCCGGTGGTCGGCTCGTCCATGAAGAGCAGCTGCGGATCATTGATCAATGCGCGTGCCAGCGTCAGGCGCCGCTTCATGCCACCTGAGAGCGTATTGATGCGCGCGTCCTCCCGGCCGGTAAGTCCGGCGAACTCGAGCAGCGCCGGCACCTTCGCAGCCACTGCGTCGCGCGGCAGGCCGAAATAGCGGCCGAAGACGAGCAGGTTTTCCGCGACAGTGAAGTCCGGATCGAGGTTGTCGAACTGCGGCACCACGCCGACGCGCTGGCGAGCTTGGCGCGCGCGAACCGGCACGGGGTGCCCGAGGAGCTCGATCTCGCCGGCGTCGGGATAGGTGAGGCCGAGGCACAGCCGCAGCGTGGTGGTCTTGCCGGCGCCGTTCGGCCCGAGCAGGCCGAAGCACTCGCCGGACGCAATATCGAGGTCTACGCCGTTCACGACGTCGAGACTGTCGTAGCGTTTGCGCAGCCCCCGACCGCGCAACACGCTCATGAACAGTATGCGCGGACGAGTCCCCGCAGGATGTGCAGCTTGCGATGGAAGAAGTGGTCAGCGCCTGGCACCAGCACGAGCGGCAGGTCCTGCGGCCGCGCCCAGTCGAGCACCGCGGCAAGCGGCACGGTCTCGTCGTGCTCGCCATGGATCACGAGCGTGCCCGGCGCTACTGCCGGCAGCCGAAAGCGCGTGACGGCGACGCCAATCAGCACGAGCTTTTCTGCCTTGACGCGCTGCGCGAGCAGCACTTGCACACCGGCGCCGAAGGAAAACCCGGCGAGCGCCAGCCGTGCGGGATTGAGCTGCGCCACGATGGCGGCCAGATCTTCGAGCTCGCCGCGGCCCTCGTCGTGCGTCCCCTCGGTTTCGCCGACCCCGCGAAAATTCGGCCGCCAGGCCTGGTAGCCGAGCTCGACGAAGGCACGCGCCAGGGTCTGCACGACCTTGTTGTCAAGCGTGCCGCCGAAAAGCGGATGCGGGTGGGCGATCAGCGCCACGCCCTTCGCTGCTTCGTCAGGATCGTCGACCGCGCACTCGATGCGGCCGACCGGGCCGGCGATGAATTCCCGGCGGGTGCTCGCCCTCACATGCGCAAGCGCTCGACGATGCGGCCGTGCCGCAGGTGCTCGTCGATGATCTCGTCGACGTCGGCCCGATCGACGTAGGTGTACCAGACCGCTTCCGGATAAACCACCACGCAGGGGCCTTCCTCGCAGCGGTCGAGGCAGCCGGCCTGGTTGATGCGGGTCTTGCCGGGCCCGGCGAGCCCGAGCTCTTTCACCCGGCGCTTGGCGTAGTCGCGCAGCTCGCTTGCGCCCTTGTCGTTACAGCAGACGCGGCCGCCGTCGCGCTGGTTGCAGCAGAAGAAAACGTGTCTTGCGTAATAGGACATACGCGATTTTAGCCGACCGCGTCTCGGCGCCGCGCGCCGAGCAGCATCAGATAGCCGAGCGCCACATAGGCCCAGAGCGCGCTGACGAGCCGCGTCACGGCATTGAAGTTGAGGAAATAGCCCTGCTGCCAGAGCTTGAGGGTCGCGCTGAGATACGGATTGGGCGGCGCCACGTTGACGAGCACGGTGGCCGCCATCAGCAGCACGGCCGCCGCCGCGAGGCGCGCCGCGCGCGGCATGGCGAGCGCGGCGAGCGCGACCACGATGCCGACGACCAGACCGAACTGCGCGCCGGGCGTGAGCCAGATGAACACGTTCTCGGCGTGCATCAGGATCGCGAACGCAGCGCTCTTCACGCCGAGCGCCGCAAGCAGCAGGGCGACAAACAGGGCGCGCAGCCATCGTCCCGGCCTCGCGAGCACCGAGAGCAGCAGCGACACGCTGACCAGATTGGCCGCCGCAATGAACGCCTCGATGCCGACGAAGAACTGCGGCGCTCGCGCGCGGCCGCTGGCCGGAGGCAGCCAGTCGCGCAGGTCGCCGGCGGCGAACAGCAGCGTCGCCGGATTGAGCTGCATGAATAGCCACAGCGCGAGCAGCGCAAGGCCGAAGTCGATGTCGGTGCCGTCGAGGAAGGCGGCGCTGCGCAGCCTCTGCATGGGCCCTGCAACGACCGTCGGGGCCGCCAGCACTGCCAACGCCGCGCCGCACGCCGCGCCCACCAGATTGCACAGCACATCGAGCTTGGAAGCGTCCCGGCTCGGCAGATAGCTCTGCGCCGCCTCAAGCGAGATGGACAGCACGGCGGCGCTCGCCAATGCGATGCCGAACGCAACAGGCGCGCGCCGGCTCGGATGAAAAGCCAGCACGCACAGGAAGCCGTAGGGCAGGTAACCCAGGATGTTGAGCCCGGCGTCGAGCGTGATGAAGGCGCGCGGCCACGGCGAGGTCAGATAGGCGAACGGCGATAGCCCGAGATCGTGCCAGCCTTCCAGCGGATAAAGCGACGCATAGACCACCAGCAGCACATAGACGGCGAAGGCGATGCGCGCGAGCGACAACCTGCCGGCGCGGCGCACGGCGAATTCGGCCTCTTGCATCATCGCCGCCGCTGCCACACCTGCCAGCGTTCCTTGCCTGCCAGCACCGGCACCGATTGCGCCGCGGGCACCGCTTCGTCATCGTGCAGCAGGAATGCGGGATCGAGCAACGTATGCAATTCGTGCCCGGTGATGCCAAAGGGCGGGCCGCGCTGCCCATCGCCGAAATAGAAGAAGCCGGCGAGCACACCCTCCGGACGCACCAGCTGCGCGATGCGATGCGCCCACCGCGCGCGCTCGCGCGGCGGTAGCGCGCACAGGAATGTGCGCTCGTAAACCAGGTCGAACGGCGGCGCGGCGAGCGTAAAGAAATCCGCCTGCCTGACGCGCCGGCCGATTTCGCCGAGCTGGCGTTGTGCGGCCACGATCGCGGCATCGGAGAAATCGATGCCGAGCACATCGTCGCCGTGCTCGGCAAACGCGCGCACCTCGTATCCCGAGCCACAACCGGGCACGAGGACGCGGCGGCCGGCGCTTTGTCCTGCGAGCCACTGCGCGAGCTTCGCCGGCACGCGACCCGCGTCCCACGGCGTCACGCCGTCGCGGTAACGCGTGTCCCAGAATTGCGGCCTAGAAGAGTCCAGCGCCAATCAGCACCAACGCGGCGAGCAAGACGACCAGCATTGCGAGCAGCAGCCGATTGCGCCGCGCATGCTCGGCCGTGAGGCGGTCGACCGCGCTGCGCAACTCGCCCAGGCGGTCCTGCGCCAGCGCGCGATGCACGAGCCGCGGCAATTGCGGCAGTGTGCTCGCCCAGTAGGGCGCTTCGCGGCGCGCGGTGCGCAGGAAGCCGCGCCAGCCCACCTGCTCGTTCATCCAGCGCTCGAGGAACGGTTTCGCGGTGGTCCACAGGTCGAGGTCCGGATCGAGCTGGCGGCCGAGGCCTTCGATGTTGAGCAGCGTCTTCTGCAGCATGACGAGCTGCGGCTGGATCTCGACGTTGAAGCGTCGCGATGTCTGGAAGAGGCGCAGCAGCAGGCGGCCGAAGTAGATCTCCTTCAGCGGCCGGGCGAACACCGGCTCGCACACCGCGCGGATCGCCGCCTCGAACTGGTCGATACGCGTCGCCGGCGGCACCCAGCCGGCGTCGAGGTGCGCCTGCGCCACGCGCCGGTAATCGCGATTGAAAAAGGCGAGAAAGTTCTGCGCGAGATAGTTCTTATCCACCTCGGTGAGCGTGCCCATGATGCCGAAGTCGAGCGCGATATAGCGGCCGCGGTGCTCGCCCTCCACGGCCACGAAAATGTTCCCCGGGTGCATGTCGGCATGAAAAAAGCCGTCGCGGAACACCTGCGTGAAGCAGATCTCGACGCCGGCGCGCGCGAGCGCCTTGAGATCGACGCCACGCTCCTGCAGCACGGCGATGTGCGAGACCGGCACACCATGCATGCGCTCCATCGTCATTACCCTCTCGGAGCACAGGTCCCAGTGCACCTCGGGCACCGCGAGGAGCGGCGAATAGGCGAAGTTGCGGCGCAATTGGCTGGCGTTCGCCGCCTCGCGCATCAGATCGAGCTCCTCGCCCAGGTGATGCGCGAACTCCGCCACGACTTCGCGCGGCTTCAAGCGCCGCGCTTCCGCCGACAGGCGCTCAACCAGCGCGGCCGCCGTCTGCAGCAGCGCCAGATCCTTTGCAACCTCGTGCTCGACGCCGGGCCGCAGCACCTTGATCGCGACCTCGCGGCCATCGTGCAGCGTGGCGAGATGCACCTGCGCGATTGAGGCGCTCGCCACCGGCGTGCGCTCGATGGTGGCGAAGAGCTCGCCGAGCGGCCGGCCGAGGCTGCGCTGGATCTCGGCAAAGGCAAGCCCCGGGTCGAACGGCGGCACCCGATCCTGCAGTTTTGCGAGCTCATCGGCGATATCCGGCGGCAGCAGGTCGCGGCGCGTGGACAGCACCTGGCCGAACTTGACGAAGATCGGGCCGAGGCGCTCGAACGCCTCACGCAGCCGCTGGCCGCGCGGCTCGGGCCGCCGCCCGGCGAGCAGCCGCAGCAGGAAATCGCCCGGGAGGCGCGGCATGAACTCGTGCAGCCCATAGCTCACCGCGATGGCGAAGATGCGCACCAGGCGCGCGAGCCTAATCAAGGCGCGCGATCCGCTGCTCGAGCTCGTCGAGCGCGCCGCCGAGGCGGGCGATGCCGGCTGCGAGTTGCGCCAGCTCGGCGCGGCGCACGACCATCCGGCGCTCATCGACGACGTAGGCCACCAGCGCCTCGCGCGTGCGCGCCGCGGCGTCGCGCTGCCAGCGCACGAGGGCGCGCACGCCGTCGCCGATGCGCTGCGCCGCCACGTCGCCCACCAGGCGAGAGAGTTCCTCCTCGATATCCGGGCGCAAATGGCGCGCGAGGTAGCGCAGCTCATCGGCAAAGGGGCCCGAGCCGCGGATGCCGCCGAGCGTAACCACCGCGCTCGGCTCGCCGCCGCCCGGCTCGATGCGGCCGGCGGCGCCGACCTGCACGCGCAAAGGGGGAAGCAGCGCAAGGCGCAGCTCGGTCGCCTCGCCGGCAAACGGCACCAGCCGCTCGCGCGCCCAGCGCTCGCGGTCGAGAAGCTGGTTAAGCAGAAAGCAAAAGGCCACCGCGGGGGTGGCCTTTGCCGGAGAAGTCGCGTCGCTCAATGCATCTGCTGGATGCCGGCGAGCAGCCAGCCGCTCGAGCCGTCGGCGGGCTTGACCAGGTTCCAAACTTCTTCGAAGCCCACGGCGTCGGTGCCTGGGGTCTCGCGCACCATGCCGGAGAAACGCACCGCCGCCCAATGCCGATCGCGCTCGCTGGCGAGCTCGAGCAGGTCGGCATTCAGCGCCACGACGTCCGTCTGCTGCGCGCCGGCCGGCAGGTCACGGCGCAGCTCGTCGAACATCTCGCGCGTGGTGAATTCGCGGATTTCGTCCAGCCGTCCCGCATCGTTCGCGAGCTGCAGCTTGATGAAGTTCATCTTTGCCGTGCGCAGGAAGCCCGCGGTGTCGAAGCCCGCTGGCACGTGCGAGGCGCTCGCGCTGCTGGCGCTCGTCGGCTGCGAGGGCGGCGGCGCCGGCACCGTCTCGTCGCCAAGACCGGCGAGCTGCACCGGCCGTGGCCGCTCGGCGCGGCGCGCCATCGCGCTGCGAATTGCGAAGACGATTGCCACAGCGACTGCCGCGAGAAGCAGGAGGCCGAGCAAGCCGCTGCCGCCGAAGAGATAGCCGAGCAAGCCACCGAGTGCGAGGCCGCCAAGCAGCCCGCCAATCCCGCCCCAGCGGCTCGGCTGCTGCGGCGCGGCCTGTGGTTGTTGCGCCGGCTTTGCCGGCGCGGAAGCGGGCGGTGGGGCGACGTTGCGCTGGGTGCCAACCGATCGACCGCCGCCCAGCCGGCGCGCGTCAGCATCGGTCGCCACCAGGGCGGCGCCGAAAAAGATGAGCGAAATTCCAAGTAACCACTTACGCATATACAGACCTCCGGTAGCCCATGCTATCAAAATCGCACGGCGCGATGCACCGCGACGACGCCGGCCGCAAGGTTATAGATCTCCACCGTGCCGAAACCCGCGGCCTCGAGCATGGTCTTCAGCGCCGCCTGGTCCGGATGCATGCGGATCGATTCGGCGAGGTAGCGATACGGTTCGCCCGAACCCACCACGCGCTCGCCGAGCCACGGCAGCATGCGGAACGAGTAGAGATCGTAGAGCGGCTTGAGCGGGGCCCAGACGCGCGAGAACTCGAGCACCACGAGCCGGCCGCCTTGCTTCAGGACGCGCGCCATCTCGGCAAGCGCCCGCTCCTTGTGCGTCATGTTGCGCAGGCCGAAGCCGACGGTGACGCAGTCGAAATAGCCGGCCGCGAAGGGCAGGCGTTCGGCGTCGCACTGCACCGCGGGCGCCAGCACGCCGCCATCGAGCAGGCGATCGCGTCCGCGCTGGAGCATCTTGCGGTTGACGTCCGTCGCCCACACCTCGCCCTGCGGCGCCACGCGCCGCGCGAGCGCCGCGGCGAGATCGCCGCTGCCCGCCGCGACGTCGAGCACGCGCTCGCCGGGACGCGGGCGCGCGCAGGCGATGGCGAATGCCTTCCAGTAGCGATGCAGGCCGAGCGACATGAGATCGTTCATCACGTCGTAGCGTTCGGCGACCCGATCGAACACCTCGGCGACGCGGTCCGCTTTCTCCGCTTCGCCGACCTTGCGAAAACCGAAGTCGACTTCCCTGGTCATGGCTTACTCGCGCGTGGCACCCGCCTCCTTTACTTTGGCGAGGTATTGCGCCCAAAGTTTCTCCTGGTTCTCGCCAAGCTCGTACAGGTAGTCCCAGGAATAGATGCCGGTGCTGTGGCCGTCGGAAAAGACTGGCTGCACGGCGTACGAGCCGACCGGATCGAGCGAGCGGATCTCGACATTGCGCTTGCCGGTCTGCAGCACTTCCTGTCCGGGCCCGTGGCCTTTCACCTCAGCCGAAGGCGAGTAGACGCGCAGGTACTCGTAAGGCAGCCGGAAGCTCTTGCCATCGGCGAACGCGATCTCGAGCACGCGCGATTTCTGGTGCAGCGTGATGAGCGTCGGCACGCGCTCGCTCACGACACCGGCTCGTAAGCCACGCGCTCGAAGTCGGCGCCGCGTTCCACAAGCTCGGTGAGGCGCACACGCGACGGGGTGTCGCCGTGAAGCTCGATTACGCGCTTCGGTTTGTACGATCCGGATGCCAGCACCAGCGACGCCGGCGAGTTGAGGGCCGGCGCGGCGCTGAGCGCAAGTGCCGGCACCCAGCTTTCCTGCTGCACATTGAGCCCGGTAGGGCGCACGGCGAGCGGCGTCGGTATGCCGGGCAGCAGCTTCACGCCCACATGCAGGTCACCGTTGTCCGCCGCCATCAGCCAGCGTACCTGCGCCAGCATGAACTGCTTGCCATCGGCCGGGCGCACCGCGACGAGCTGCCCGTGCGCCAGGCGCTTGCCGGCCTGCCCGGCGGCGCGCACCAGGCGCAGCCCCTGGGCGCTCTGGTCTTCGATCTGCCACTGCTCGATGAAGAAGCCGTGGTCGCCGCTGTAGTCCTCCTCCGTCCGCGTGCTGATCCGCCCGAAGGTGGCGATCTCTGCGCGCTGCTGCTGTGTGAGCTCGGTCTGCGCCTCGCCCGGCGTGCGGAACAGGCGCCCGGAGATGTAGTGGCTGATGGCCGGCAGCTCGCTGCAGAGCTCCGCAGCCGGTCCACCGGCGCGCCGGTCTGGCGCGCGCGGGGTGCGCGCCGCGCACCATTGCCGGTAAAGGTGCACCAGCAACTGCTCGCACGAGGGCTGCACGCAGTCCTCGCCGAGCGCGAGCTTGGCGGGCGATTCACCCTTGCGCAGCAGCGCCACCCGGTTGCGCAGGCTCTTCGCCAGCTTGCGCGCATCGAGGTAGCGCGGCTCGCGCGCGCCTTCGCGCTCGGCTCGCGTCGGGCAGGAATCGCTTGCCAGATCGGCGATGAGTGGCGGCACACCCGCGCCCTCATCGACCGGCTTCGCCGCCACCTCGAGCTTCGATCCCCAGCGCTCGAGGAGAAAGCCGACAAAGGTGAGCTGGCGCTGCGCGAGCTCGTTCGGCGAGCACATGCCCATCAGCACCGCGCGCGCATAGGCAATGCGCGGCGAGGTGTCCTGAATATCGCGATTCAGAAAATCCTTGATGGTGTCCTCGGCAATATCCAGCTTCTCGGCGGCGGCATAGGCGAGATGCAGCGCCTGCCAGTCGCCTGCGGCAACCTGCCGGTAGGCACGATAGTGATGAAACATGCGCAAGCCGATATACGAAAGCAGGCGCTGGCAAATCAGCGCGGCCTGCGCTCGCATCGCGGCGTCGCGGTTGAGCGCGGCGTCGAGGCAGCGCTCGTAGCCCGCGCGCATCTCGTCCCACAGGCGGATCGTTCCGCTAAACGCAGCCGACTCGATGTCGCTCATCGGCAGCGCGCGGTTCGAGAAGCGGCGCGCCTGCTCGACCTGCACGAAGCTCACCGCTTCGCGTAACGCCTCCATTACGGCGAGGCGTTGCGTCGAGGCCGCCGGGAAGCGGTTGAACTCGGCGAGCTGCGCTGTGAGCTCGCGCTGCGCGGCGCCGACGTTGGCGAGCGGCAGGTGCTGGAGCCAGCGCTTGCAGCTTTCGGCATCGCTGAACTCCGGCGCCGCGCTTGCCGAGAGCTCGGGAAGCTTCATGGCGCGGCATCATACCCAAACACGTCGCGGTAGCTTGCGTAAAAGCTGGCGAAAAGCGTCGGCAAAAGCACGATCGCGAGCGGCAGTATGATCACGCCGGCCGGCGGCGCGGCGGCGCCCGCAACCGCGAACGCCGAGACGATGAGAAACGGCACGAGCAACGTCACTAGCGCCATCACTGCGCCGTACGCGAGGAACGCGCGCCAGTTCATCATCGATGCAGCGAAACTGAAGAACAGCGCCTTCGCCGCGCCGGTCGCATGCCACGCGGCGAGCGGCGGGGCAAACCAGAACGCGAGCATCACCGGCAGATAGAGCGCGCCGGCCGTGGCGAGCGCAGTGATGAACTCTTCCGATTGCAGCACTTCGTCGGCGGGCCGCTCACCCGAGATCATCCAGTGCGCCAGCGCGCCGCTGTCGGCGAGCGCGCTTACCGCGAGCGCGGCTGCGAGGCACGCGAGGTAGATCAGGCCGAGCGCAAACTGCGCGCGCGGCTCGTGGCGCAAGCCGTCGAAGAGCAGCGTCATCTCGAGCGGTGCTTTATGGCCTGCCGCGCGCGCGAGCGCCATGAAGCCGACCGAAAAGGCCGGCACCAGCACGGCCGCGGCCGCCACGCCGACAAACGGCACGAGCGAGATGAGCGTCATCAGCAGCCAGTAGCCGAACACCGCGGCGAGCCAGCCGAGCGGCGCCGCGCGGAACAAGCGCCAGCCCTCGGCGAGCCAGCGTACGCCGCGCGTCGTCTCTACGATGCGCGCCTGCATTCCAGGATGCGGCGAAAGTGCTCCGGGTCGTGCGCGTGCACCAGCATTCCGGGTCGCGGCAAATGAAAGTCGTGCAGGCGCGAAAGCCAGAAGCGTAGCGCCGCTGCACGCAGCATCGCGGGCCATGCCGCGCGCTCAAGCGGCGTCCAGGGTCGCACCGCCTCGTAGGCGCCCAACAGCGCCCGCGTGCGCTCAGGGTCCATCGCCGGGTCGCGCTGCGGGTCGGCGAGGCACCAGTCGTTGACGCAGACGGCAATGTCATAAAGCAGGCAATCGACGCCAGCGAAGTAGAAGTCGATGACGCCGGAGATGCGCCCACCCTCGAAAAGCGCGTTGTCGCGAAAGAGGTCGGCATGCACCGGTCCGCGCGGCAGGTCCGGAAAGCGCTGGCCGGCTTGGAAGGCGAGCTCGTCCTCCAGCAGGGCGCGCTGCCCGGCGGCGAGGAAGCCGCGCACCTCGCTCGCTGCGAGGCGCCACCATTTCGGCCCGCGCGGGTTCTCCAGATAGGCGGAGTACGAGCGGCCCGCGAGATGCATGCGCGCGAGCAGCGCGCCGAGCTCGCCGCATTCGGCCGCGCCCGGCTGCTCGAGCGAGCCGCCCGGCAGCCGCGTGACCAGCGCGGCGGGTTTGCCGTTGAGGCGCCCGAGGTACTGGTCAGCGAGGTCGGCGATCGGCGCCGGCGCCGGGATGCCGTGGCGCGCAAGGTGCGCCATCAGCCCGAGATAGAACGGCAGCTCCTGCGCCGGCAGCCGCTCGAACAGCGTGAGGACGTAGCGCCCTTGCGTGGTGGTGACGAAGTAATTGGTGTTCTCGATGCCCGCCTCGATCGGCTCGCAGGCTTCCAGACGCCCGACCGAGTAGTTGGCGAGCCAGGCCGCGAGCTCGGCGTCCGATACTGGGGTGTAGACCGACAAACTATTCGAACGTAGTGATCGGCCACATCGGCACGCGCACGCCGTCGTCGAGCGCGTCGCGGCGCATCCAGTTGCCGTTGCCGGTGGTATCGACGAGGTAGTAAGGGCGCCCGCCCGCGGGCGTCACCTTGAGCATGACGACGCGCCCGCCGTCGCGGATCTCCTCCACCTTCGCCTGCTCGGGCACCGGGATGCGCACTGCCGGCTCGTCGCTCTCCGGCATCGGCGGCGGTGGTGGCGGCTCGGGGAAGTCCTCCACCTTGTTCTGCGCAAGCGCCGCGCCAGCGGCGCACATCAAGATGAACACCGCCATTCGGCGCATCAGCCCATTTTATAATGCCGTTCGGCTTCCACGCTTCGCGCGCGGCATCTCGCCGGCGCGGCCTTCGGTAGTTTCGCCATCGTGTCGGGAGAAAGTCCGGAAAATACGCTGCTGCTGGTCGACGGCTCGTCGTACCTGTATCGCGCCTATCACGCGCTGCCGGAGCTGCGCAGCCCGAAGACCGGCGAGCCTACCGGCGCCATCTACGGCGTGCTCAACATGCTGCGCAAGCTCGCCACCGACTACAAGGCGCGGGCGCGCGCCTGCGTGTTCGACGCCAAGGGCAGGACCTTCCGCGACGATCTCTACGCTGAATACAAGGCGACGCGCACCGCGATGCCCGATGACCTGTCGCGCCAGGTCGAGCCGCTGCACGACGCCATCCGCGCGCTCGGCTGGCCGCTGCTCTTGATCGACGGGGTCGAGGCGGACGACGTCATCGCCACGCTGGTCGAGCAGGCGAGGGCGCAGGGCTGGCGCACGGTCATCTCGACCGGCGACAAGGACCTCACCCAGCTCGTCGATGCGCGCACGCTGTGGGTCAATACGATGTCGAACGAAAAGCTCGACGTCGCGGGCGTGCAGGCCAAGTTCGGCGTGCCGCCGGAGAAGATCGTCGACTATCTGGCGCTGATCGGCGACCAGATCGACAACATTCCCGGCGTGGACAAGGTCGGGCCGAAGACCGCCTGCAAATGGATCGTGCAGTACGGCTCGCTCGAAGGCGTAATCGCCCATGCCGATGAAATCAGCGGCCTTGCCGGCGAGAACCTGCGCAAGATGAAAGACTGGCTGCCCAAGGCGCGCGAGCTTCTCACGGTAAAGCGTGATGTGCCCCTCCCGGTCACGCTCGAGCAGCTCACCGACGGGGGTGATGCGGGCAAGCGCGATCCGGCGCGCCAGCGCGCGCAATACGAGCGCTTCGGCTTCAAGACCTGGCTGAAGGAAGTGGAGGACGCGCCGCTCGCGCCGGTTTCGGCGCCGCCGGCTGCGGTGGTAAAGCAGCGGCGCTTCCGCACCATTCTCACCGAGGACGAGCTGCGCGAGGTGCTGCTGAAAATCGAGGCCGTGCCGCTCGTCGGCCTGGCATGCCTCGGCACGGCTGAGGACCCGCTGCGCGCGCGCCTCGTCGGCATGGCGTTCGCATTCGGCGACGAAGCGCTCTACCTGCCGCTCGCCCATCAATATCCCGCCGCCCCGGCCCAAATGCCGATCGACACGGCCCTCGCGCTCCTCAAGCCGTGGCTCGAGCGCGCGGACTGCCGCAAGGTCGCCGAAGACGCGAAGCTCGACTCGCACCTGCTCGCCAATCACGGCATCCGGCTCGCCGGCTGTGTGCACGATACGATCATCGAGTCGTACGTGCTCGAGGTGCACGAGCGGCACGAGCTCGCGTCTCTTGCGCAGCGCCATTGCGGCTGGAGCACGCTCACGCTGGACGAACTGACCGGCAAAGGGGCCTCGCGCATCGCGTTCTCCGCTGTCGACATCGCTCGGGCGACGCAATACACGGCGCAGCAGGCCGATTGCATCCTCGCGCTGCACGAGATCCTGCAACCGCGCATCGCGGCGGACGAAAAGCTGGCCTTCGTCTACGACCGCATCGAGCTGCCGTTGGTGCCGGTGCTGCTGGCGATGGAGCGCCACGGCGTGCTGATCGATCGCGAGAAGCTCGAGGCGCAGAGCCAGGAGCTCGGCAGAGAAATCCTTGCGCTCGAGCAGCAGGCCTACCAGGCCGCCGGCCAGCCCTTCAACCTCGGCTCGCCGAAGCAGATCCAGGAGATCCTGTTCGAGCGTCAGAAGCTGCCGGTAAAAAAGAAAACCCCTTCCGGACAGCCGTCGACCGACGAGGATTCACTGGCGGAGCTCGCGCTCGACCATCCGCTGCCGCGGCTGATCCTCGAGCACCGCGCGCTCTCCAAGCTGAAGTCCACCTACACCGACAAGCTGCCGAGGAGCATCAATCCGGCGACCGGGCGCGTCCATACGACGTATTCGCAGACGACCGCCGTGACCGGACGGCTCGCCTCCAACGAGCCCAACCTGCAAAACATCCCGATCCGCACGCCGGCGGGGCGGCGCATCCGCGCCTGCTTCATCGCGCCGCCGGGAGCAAAGCTGATGTCGGCGGACTACTCGCAGATCGAGCTGCGCATCATGGCGCACCTTTCCGGCGACGAGAACCTGCGCCGCGCGTTCGCCGAGGGTGAAGACGTGCACCGTGCCACGGCGGCCGAGGTGTTCGGCGTCCCGCTCGGCGACGTCGAGGCGGACCAGCGACGCATTGCGAAAGTAATCAACTTCGGCCTGATCTACGGCATGTCGTCGTTCGGCGTGGCGCAGAACCTCGGCATCGACCGCGGCACGGCGCAGACCTACATCGAGCGCTACTTCGCGCGCTATCCGGGTGCCAGGCGCTACATGGACGAGACGCGGCGGCGCGCGCGCGAGCTCGGCTACGTCGAGACCGTGTTCGGCCGGCGGCTGTGGCTGCCGGAGCTACGCAGCGGCGCGCCGGTGCGGCGTCAGGCGGCGGAGCGTGCCGCGATCAATGCACCGATGCAGGGGACCGCTGCCGATCTCATCAAGCTCGCGATGATCGCCGTCAAGCAATGGCTGGATGAATCCGGCTCGGGCGCAAAGCTCATCATGCAGGTGCACGACGAGCTGGTGCTCGAAGTCCCGGACGGCGAGGTGGCGACGGTAAAGGCGCGCTTGCGCGAGCTGATGCAGGCGGTTCACAAGCTCGATGTACCGCTGGTCGTCGAAGTCGGCGTCGCCGGCAACTGGGACCAGGCGCACTAGAGCATCGCGCCGAACACCTTGCGGATGATGCTGGAGCCGGTGCCGATCGGGTCCTTGCGGATCTTCTTCTCTTCCTCGGCGACCATCAGGTACAGCCCGTCGAGGGCTTTTTGCGTCACGTACTCGTCGAGGTCGGCGTCCTCTTTCTTCAGCATGCCGATCGCGACCGCCTTGTCGGCGAATTGCTCGTAGCGCTGCGCGAGCTGAACCCGCGCCGTGGCTTTCTCGACGATCGGGCGAAAGCGCTGGTGCAGCTGATCGCGCGTGGTGCGGCGGAAGTAGTCGGTACCGGCGGTGTCGCCGCCGGTGATGATGCCCTTCGCGTCCTGAACGGTCATCTTCCGCACCGACTGGATGAAGAGCGCCTTGGCCTCGGGCACCGCCGACTCGGCGGCGCGGTTCATGGCCACGATCAGCTCGTCGGCGTAGCTTCCCATGCCGAAGCGGCGCAGCGTGTGCTCGACGCGCTGCGCCGATTCCGGCAGTGGAATCTTGACCTGCGGATTGCCGAGGAAGCCGTCGGGACGTCCGAGGTTCGCCACCGCGGCGAGGCTGCCTTTCTCGAGCGCCGCTCTTAGCGCAGCGCTCGCGTCCTGGCGCGAGATGCCCTCCAGCTGCGCGAGCGCGCTCGCCGTGACCAGCAGCATCGACAAAAACATGGCTCGCATGGAGTTGCGCATTAGGGCGGCGAGCCGGTGTGGAGAAGGGGCTCTAGCCGATGCCGGCTTGCTGCGCCTGCTGATCGGCGTGATAGGAAGAGCGCACCAGCGCCCCGATGGCGGCATGCCGGAAGCCAAGCTCGGCGGCGCGCGCCTCGAATCGCCGGAACGTTGCCGGCTCGACGTAGCGCTCGACCGGCAGGTGATGCGGCGAGGGCTGCAGATACTGGCCGATGGTCAGCATGTCGACCTGGTGCGCGCGCAGATCGTGCATCACGGCGATGATCTCCTCGTCCGTTTCGCCAAGACCGACCATCAGCCCGGACTTCGTCGGCACCGCAGCGTGGCTGCGCTTGAAGCGCTGCAGCAGCTCGAGCGAATGCTCGTAGTTCCCGCCCGGACGGGCCTGCTTATAGAGCCGCGGCACCGTCTCGAGGTTGTGGTTCATCACGTCGGGAGGTGCGGCCGCCAGTATCTCGAGCGCGCGCTCGAGCCGGCCGCGGAAGTCCGGCACCAGCACTTCGATGGTGGTGCGCGGACTCGCCTCGCGTACCGCGCGAATGCAATCGACGAAATGTTGCGCGCCGCCGTCTCGCAGGTCGTCGCGATCGACGCTCGTGATCACCACGTAATTGAGCCGCAGCGCAGCGATCGTCTCGGCGAGATGGCGCGGCTCGTCTGCATCCGGCGCGAGCGGGCGGCCGTGCGCGACGTCGCAGAACGGACAGCGCCGCGTGCAGATGTCGCCGAGAATCATGAAAGTCGCGGTGCCTTTGCCGAAGCACTCGCCGATGTTCGGGCAGGACGCTTCCTCGCACACGGTGTGCAGCCGCTGGCGACGCAGCACCTCCTTGATTTCGTAGAAGCGCGAGTTGGGACTCGGCGCGCGCACGCGGATCCATGCGGGCTTGGCGAGCGGCGCGCCGCGCGGCACGATGCGAATCGTCTTCGCCTGGCCTTTCTGTTTTACGCCGGCTTCACGCATGGTCGAGCGCGTCGATCACCAGGCCGGCGAGCCGCTCGCCGATTTCGGCCGGCGTGCCGGGCAGGCCGAGGTCGCGCGTCTGCGTGACCGGCAAGCCGGGGTAGCCGCAAGGATCGATGGCAGAAAACGGGCCGAGGTCCATATCGACATTGAGCGCGAGCCCATGGTACGCCCGCCCCCGCATGACTCGTATGCCGAGTGCCGCCACCTTGGCACCGTCCACATAGACTCCCGGCGCGCCCGGGCGCCGTACCGCGCCGCTGCCGAGGAGGTCGATCACCGCCTGCTCCAGCAGCCGCACGAACTCGCGCACCTTGATGCCGCGGCGCGTCAGGTCGATGAGGGTGTAAAGCACCACTTGACCGGGACCGTGGTAAGTGACTTCGCCGCCGCGGTCGGCCGCGATGACCGGGATGCCGTTCGATACGTGTACCGGCGTGGCGCCCTGGCCGAGCGTATAGACCGGTGGATGCTCGAGCAGCCAGAGTTCGTCCGCCACGCTGTCGTCGCGCTCGCGGGTGAAACGGCGCATCGCCTCGAGCGTCGGCAGGTAGTCCACGCGCCCCCACCGGCGCACGACGATCTCGTCCACCACGGTCATAGCACCATCACCACTGCCGGGTGATCGCAGAGCTCCTGATAAAGCGCGTCGAGCTGCTCGCGCGACCTCGCGCGCACCACGCAGGTGACGCTGAGGTAGCGGCCCTGCCGGCTCGGGCGCATGCCGACGGAAGCCACGTCGAAGTCGGGTGCGTGCTTGAGCACGATGTCGGTTACGGCCTGCGCGAAGCCCGGCTGCTTGCGCCCCATCACCTTGATCGGAAAGTCGCAGGGAAATGCCAGCGGCGACGAATCGGGAACCACGGGCATCAGCCGAGCACCACTATGCGGAGATGCGCTCCCGGCGCCCGGCGCGCATGACCTGCTGTTTGAAATCCTGGTAGAGCCGGTACATGCGCCGGAAGAGCGGCCCGGGCCGCCCGTCGCCCACCGGCCGGCCGTCGAGCCGCACCACCGCCAGAATCTCCTTGGAGGACGAGGTCACCCAGAGCTCGTCGGCGCCGCGCACCTCGGCTTCGGCGATGTCGCGCAATTCGAGCGGCACTGCATTGGCGCGCGCCAGCTCGACCACGACGTCGTAGGTGATACCCGGCAGGATCAGCTGGTTCTTCGGCGGCGACTGGATGACGCCGCGCTTGACGATGAATACATTGGAAGCGGAAGCCTCGGTGAGCTTGCCGTCGCGAAACAGGATCGTTTCCACGGCGTCGGCCTCGGCGGAGAGCTGCCGCAGCAGCACGTTGCCGATGAGCGAGATCGACTTGATGTCGCAGCGCAGCCAGCGGTTGTCGTGCGCGGTAATGGCGCTCGCGCCGTTCTCCACCTGCGCGACCGGCGGCGGCACCAGCGGATTGGACATCATGAATACCGTCGGCTCGGCGTGTTTCGGAAAAGCATGGTCGCGCTTCGCCACGCCGCGCGTCACCTGGAAGTACACCGCCTGGTCCTCGAAAGGCTGCCGCTCGATGATGCCGCTCACAAAAGCGCGCCATTGCTCGCGCGGGTACGGATTGCGGATACCCACCGCCGCGAGGCTGCGCTCGAGGCGCGCGAGGTGCTCCTCCAGACGGAACGGCACCTTCGAGTACACCGGCACCACTTCGTAGACACCGTCGCCGAAGATGAAGCCGCGGTCGAGGACCGGGACCTTTGCCTCGGCGAGGGGCATGAAGGCGCCGTTCAGGAAAACGCTGGCTATTTGATCCACAGCCTGAGTGTATCCCAGGCGCGGCCGATGAGGCCCGCCGGGCCGACCGCCTCGAGCGCAACCAGCGGGTATTCGGCCACCGGCTTGCCGTCGAGCGTGACGCGCAACGTGCCGACGCGTTCGCCCTGCGCGACCGGCGCGATCAGCGGCTGCTGCGACAGCGTGTCCGCCTTGAGCTTGCCCGCCTCGCCTCGGGGGACGGTCACGTAGATATCGCCGGTGGGGCCGGCCGCTAGCGTGCCAGATGCGCCCTTCCACACATCGAGCGTGCGTACCACGTCGCCTTTGCCGAAAAGCTTCACCGCGTCGTAGAACTGGTAGCCCCAGTTCAGCAGCTTCAGCGACTCCTGAGCGCGCGCCGCCTCGGAACTCGAGCCGAGAAGCACCGAGAGCAGCCGGCGCGGGCCGCGCTTGGCCGACGCAATAAGGCAGAAGCCGGCCGCTTCGGTGTGCCCGGTCTTTACGCCATCGACGCTCGGATCGAGCCACAGCAGGCGGTTGCGATTGGGCTGCACGATGTTGTTGTAGCGGTACTCCTTGATGGCGTAGTAGCGCGCATAGTCGTCCGGGAAATCGCGGATCAGCGCCGCCGCGAGCGTATAGAGATCTCGCGCCGTACTGTAGTGCTGCGCGTCGGGCAGGCCGGTCGCATTGGCGAAGCGCGTGTTCGTCATGCCGAGGCGCTCGGCCTCGCGGTTCATCAGCTGCACGAACGCTTCCTCCGAGCCGGCGATTGCTTCGGCGAGGGCGATACAGGCGTCGTTGCCCGACTGCACCTCCATGCCCTTGATCAGCTGTTCCACGCTCACCGGCCGGCGCGGATCGATGAACATGCGCGATCCGGCCGCATGCCAGGCGCGCGCCGACACCGTGACCTGCTGCTCGAGCGCGAGCTTCTTCTCTCGTAACGCCGAGAACACGAGGTACGCGGTCATCAGCTTGGTGAGCGAAGCCGGCTCGTAGCGCTCGTCGGCGCGCTGCGCCGCGAGCAGCTGGCCGCTGGTGAGATCGCCAAGGAGCCACGCCTTGCCGATCACCGCCGGCGCTGGCGGCGGCGCGGCGTGCACGCTGGCGGCGATCAGCCATGCGAGACAGGAGATGAAGCGGACCATCAACCTCGGCAAACCGAAAAGCCGCCGATTATAGGCGCTAGGGCACGATCGCTTCGATCTCGACTTCGCCGCTGCCCGTGCCGATGAAGCCGAGCCGATAAGCTGCGGCATACGAAAGATCGATCGCGCGATTGGAATGGAACGGCCCGCGATCGTTGATGCGTACGATCACCTGCTTTCCGCTGCGCACGCTTGTGACGCGCGCGTAGCTCGGGATCGGCAGGATCGGATGCGCCGCGCTCATTGCGTACATGTCGTAGGTCTCGCCGCTCGCGGTCTTCTGTCCGTGAAAGCGCTTGCCGTACCAGCTCGCCACACCGCGCTGGTGGTACGGCTGCACCGAGGCGAGCGGCACGTATTTGCGGCCGAAAACCTCGTAAGGCCGATTGGCGAACTTGTGCAGCGGCTCGCTGCGCGGCCGGGCGTCGGGAATCGAGGCGAGGTTGGACGGCGGATTGCCGCCGGGGCCGTCGTCCTTATAGTAGCCGCCCTTTTTCGGTCCCGAGCTGCACGCGGCGAGCGCGATCGCCAGGACCGCGGCGAGCCGCCTCATGCCTCGTGCACGAGGTTGCCGGCCACCAGCGTATAGCGCACCCGGCCGGCGAGCTCGTAGCCGGCGAACGGTGTGTGCTTGCCCTGGCTCTTCAGCATCTCCGGCACGACGCGCAGCGTGGCCTGCGGGTCGAAGATGGCAACGTCCGCCGGTGCACCGATCGCCAGCCGACCGGTGCTGACGCCCAGAACCTGCGCGGCGTTGCAAGTGATGCGCGCGAGCGACTGGACGAGCGAGAGCTTCCTTGCTTCGCCCCATTTAAGGGTGAGCGGCAGCAGCAGCTCGAGACCGGTGGCACCCGGCTCGGCCTCGGCGAAGGGCAGGTGCTTGCCGTCGTCGTCCACCGGCGTGTGATCCGAGCACACGCAGTCGATGGTTGCGTCTTCCAGGCCGCGCGCCAGCGCATCGCGGTCGCGCGGGCTGCGCAGCGGCGGCTCGAGGCGGCAGTTCGCATCGAAGTAGCCGAGGTCCCTGTCGCTCAGGTGCAAATGGTGGATCGCAACGTCGCAGCTCACCGGCAGCCGTTCGCGCTTGGCGCTGCGCATCATGTCGACGGCGCCGGCGGTGGAAAGCCTGCAGAAGTGCACGCGTGCGCCGGTGGCGCGCACCAGCTCGAGCATGGTGGCGAGCGCGATGGTCTCGGCAAAGGGCGGAATTCCCGGCAGCCCGAGGCGCGTCGCGAGCTCGCCCTCGTGCGCGACGCCGTCCTTGGCGAGCCATGCATCCTCCGGTCGCAGCCACACCGGGAAGCCGAAGGTCGCGGCGTATTGCAGCGCGCGCCACAGCACCTGCGTATTGGCGAGCGGCGTGTTCGCCTGCGAGAACGCCACGCAGCCCGCGTCGGCGAGCTGCGCCATCTCGGTGAGCCGCTCGCCTTCGAGCTTGACGGTCAGCGCACCGACCGGATACACGCGCGCGCGCGACAGCGCCTTGGCCCGCCGGCGCAGCATGTCGACGAGCCCCGGCTCGTCGAGCGGCGGATCGGTGTCGGGCGGGCACGCGAGGCTGGTCACGCCGCCGGCGAGCGCCGCCTCGAGCTCCGATTCGAGCGTCGCCTTGTATTCGAAGCCCGGCTCGCGCAGGCGCGCCGAGAGGTCGATGAAGCCGGGCGCCGCCACCAGTCCGCTCGCGTCGATCACGCGGTCGGGCTTGGCAAACTGCTCGCTGATTTTTCCGTCGGCGATATAGAGATCGCCAACGCCGTCGCGGCCGCTTGCCGGGTCGATGATGCGCGCGTTGCGGATCGCGAGGCGCATGCCCTATCCCGCGACGATGCTCATCACGGCCATACGCACCGCGATCCCGAACGTGACCTGCGGCAGGATGACCGAGTGCGGACCATCGGCCACCGAGGAGTCGATCTCGACGCCGCGGTTCATCGGCCCCGGATGCATGACGATCGCATCGGCTCGCGCCAGCCCGAGCTTCTCGGCCGTCAGGCCGTAGCTCTTGAAGTATTCCTGCGCCGAGGGCAGCAGTGCGCCGCTCATGCGCTCGTTCTGCAGCCTGAGCATCACCACGACGTCACACTCGCGCAGCCCGGCCTTCATATCGTGGAACACCTTGACGCCCAGCGCCTCGACGCCGGTCGGCAGCAGCGTCTGCGGACCGATGACGCGCACCTCGGGGACGCCGAGCGTGCTCAAGCCGTGAATCAGCGAGCGCGCGACGCGCGAATGCAGCACGTCGCCGATGATCGCCACTGTGAGGCGCGAGAAATCCTTCTTGTAGTGCCGGATCGTGTAGAGGTCGAGCAAGCCCTGCGTGGGGTGTGCGTGCCGCCCGTCTCCGGCGTTCACCACGTGCTCGTGCGGCTTTACATGCCGGGCGATGAGAAACGGCGCGCCGGAGGAGGCGTGGCGCACCACGAAGATGTCGGCCTGCATCGCCGAGAGGTTCGCCACCGTGTCGAGCAGCGACTCGCCCTTGGTCTGCGACGAAAGCGCGATGTTGAGGTTGATCACGTCCGCCGAAAGGCGCTTGGCGGCAATTTCGAACGTGGTGCGCGTGCGAGTGGAAGGCTCGAAGAAGAGATTGAAGACGCTTTTGCCGCGCAGCAGCGGCACCTTCTTCACTTCGCGCTCGGTCACCCCGACGAACGATTCCGCGGTGTCCAGGATCTGGATGAGAATCTCGCGCGGCAGGCCCTCGATGGAAAGCAGGTGCTGCAGCTCGCCTTTGGCATTGAGCTGCGGGCTACGCTGCACGGCTTGGCTCCAGCACCAGCGCGAGCTTGCCGCTCGCCTCGCGCGTCAGGCGCAAGCGCATGCCCGAAGGCACTTCCAGGCGCGCGCCGCAGTACTGCGCGGCGATCGGCAGCTCGCGGCCGCCGCGATCGGCGAGCACCACGAGCGCGATGCTCGCCGGCCGGCCGTAGTCGAACAGCTCGTTCATCGCCGCGCGCACCGTGCGCCCGGTGTAGAGCACGTCGTCGACCAGCAGCAG
>Ga0070695_100000363_pt1 | contig 23281 bp, 21 predicted proteins | sample KBSK1252metaG_FD_65471 | JGI IMG/M metagenome (GOLD analysis project Ga0070695, IMG submission 65471) | Corn, switchgrass and miscanthus rhizosphere microbial communities from Kellogg Biological Station, Michigan, USA - KBS K1-25-2 metaG | ecosystem: Host-associated > Plants > Roots >...
CAGCTCGCGTGGTTTCTCGACACGGCGGAGCGCCCGTGCCACCGCGCGTTGCCGGACGCACGGGCGACCTCCGAGCTGCTGCTCACGCTGATCGGGTTGGCGCAGGAGCGCGGCGCGCGCACGGTCGCCGACCTCGCGGCCCTCGCCGCTACTAGAACCAGGCGTCTGCTCGACACGCGCCACCTTGCGTATGGGGCTCCGAGTCATCCCGGCGTCTACCTCTTCCTCGGGCGCAACGGTCAAGTCCTCTACGTCGGTCGGGCACGCGATCTACGTGCGCGCCTCCGCTCGTACTTCCGCAGCGAGCGTCAGCGACCCGCTGTCGAGGCCGCTCTCGCCGCGGCGGAACGGATCGAGTGGCGGGTTACGGGCTCCGAGCTCGAGGCGGCACTCGAGGAGCTGCGCTTGATCCGCGAGCTGCGACCGCCGGGCAACGCACGCGTCTCGCGACCCGAGCGGCAAGTTTGGCTGCGGCAACGTGGCGACTCGGTCGTGGCCTCTACCCGGCCCTCGCTGGTCGGTCCGCTGGGGTCCCGCCGGACGGCACAGCTCGCGGCGCGCGTGCTCTCCCCTGATGAGCTCGCCCAGCCGGAGACGGCACTGCCGCGGCTCCGGCGCCGCCTCCGGGCCCTCGCGGAGGCACGAAGATTCGAGGATGCCGGCAGGCTCCGTGACCGTGTCGCCGCGCTCGAGCGGGTATGTCGCGAGCTGAAGCGGCTCGAGCGCGTGCGCGGACTTGGATGCTGCGTGCTCGTCCCAGCCGGAGATCCGGGCTATGTGCGCGCGTTCTTCGTCGCCGGCGGAAGGGTGGCGGCGGAACGGACCCTGCCACCCGGCGGAGGCGCGGCGCTCGAGGTCGAGGCGGGCCTTGCGGCCGCGCGCCGGGCCGGTGAGCTCGACCTCGACGAGCTCCTGCTCGTCGACTCGTTCCTGCGTCGACCGCCGCCGGAGCTGCGCTTCGCTCCGCTCGAGCGCGAGGCAATCCTGCGCACGGCCGCTTTGCTCTACCCGCTCTCCGGCACGCCGTAGAGATGGCAGGCGACGCTCACGTCGTCGACTGGTTGGAGTCGCGGGTCCTTGGGTAGCTGGAAGTCGAGTGCCACGTGCGTCCCGCTCGCCTCGAGACGTTTGACGCCTCGCCAGAACGGCTCCTGCGGATCCTCTGCGCGGATGCGCTCGAGCAGGGCGACGACCTCCTCCGGCTGCCGCCCGCGCGGCGCCGACATCCGGACCTCCGGCGACGGACGATCGAGCCCGTCGAGATCGCCGACGGCCTCCTGCTCCTCCTCCACGCGCGGGTCTCCCGCCAGACGGGCCCAGCGCGTCTCGAGGAGGTCGCGGAGATCCCGCGATTCCCAGCCGCACGGCTCGAAGGCCCGGGGACAGCGCGGATGGAATGAACATCCGAGCGGCGGCGACGCGGCATCCGGAACTTCTCCTCGCGGCAGGTCCCGTGGTACCGCCCTCGCCGGATCCGGCTCAGGGATGGCTCGCAGCAACGCCTGGGTGTACGGGTGCTTGGGATCGGCGTAGATCGCATCCGCCGGGCCGGTCTCGACGATCCGACCGAGGTACATGATCGCGATCCGGTCGCAGAAGAAGCGCGCCGTCGCGAGGTCGTGCGTGATGTAGAGGTACGTCAGCTCGAAGTCGCGCTTGAGCGCGAGCATCAGCTCGAGGATCTTCGCGCGGACGCTCATGTCGAGCATCGAGACCGGCTCGTCCGCAACGAGCAGCACAGGGTTGAGAATCAGTGCCCGTGCGATCACGGCCCGCTGCTTCTGCCCGCCGGAGAGGTCTCCCGGGTACTTGTCGAGGTACGCCTCAGCGGGCGCGAGCCCGACCGTCTCGAGTACGTCGGACACCCTGGCCCGCAGCTGGTTGCGGTCACGTTCGAGCCCGTGGATCTGGAGCGGGTGGCCGACCGCCTGAGCGATCGTCATCGCCGGGTTGAGCGAGGCGTGGGGATCCTGGAAGACGACCTGCATCTGCCGTCGCAGCTCGCGGAACTTCCGCTCCGGCAAGCCGCTGATCTCGCGTCCCTCGAACTCGACGCTGCCTCCGCTGGCTCGAACAAGCCCGAGCAACGTCCTGCCGAGCGTCGTCTTGCCACTTCCCGACTCGCCGACGAGACCGAGGACTTCGCCGCGCCGGATGTCGAGCGACACGCCGTCGACCGCCTTGACGACCCCACCTTCCCGCCCGACCAGCCGGTCGGCGAAGCTGCCGCGAATCGAGTAATACGTCCGCAGGTCCCGGATCGAGACGAGCGGCTCGCCCTCGGCGGGCTCGACGGCTTCGGCGGCGGCCTCAGGCTTCATCCGCAACTCCGATCGCCTCGCGCTCGAGCGGCGCGCCGGCACCCGGCGGGATCCGCTCGCTCGGGCCGTGGAGCCAGCAGAGAACGCGGCGACCGTCGGCGAGCCGCTGCTCGATCGGCTCCAGCTGGTTGCAGACCTGCATCGCGTCGGGACAACGCGGATGGAAGCGGCAGCCCGGCGGGGGGTCGATGAGGTTCGGGGGCGCGCCCGGGATCGAGTGGAGCTCAGTCGTATCGAGCGAGATCGTCGAGCGCAGCAGTTCGCGCGTGTACGGATGTGCCGGGTCGGCGAACACCTCGCGCACCGGCCCTTCCTCCGCGATCCGGCCTGCGTACATGACAGCCATCCGGTCGCATGACTCGGCCACGATTCCGAGGTTGTGGGTGATCAGGAGAAGGGCCGTTCCGAAGTTGTTCTTCAGGTCGGCGAGGAGCGCGAGGATCTGCCCCTCTACGATGACGTCGAGCGAGGTGGTCGGCTCGTCGGCGACGAGGAGCTTCGGCCGTAGGACAAGCGCAAGGGCGATCATGATCCGTTGCCGCATCCCGCCGGAGAACTCGTGCGGGTACTGGCGGAATCGGGTCGGCGGGATCCCCATCCGGCCGAGCGTCTCGAGCGAGCGCCGCTTGACCTCGGCGTCGGTGAGACTCGGGTCGTGCTGCTCGAGCGTCTCGCGAAAGTGATCCGAGATCCGCAGCAGCGGGTTGAGCCGCGTCATCGGCTCCTGGAACACGAGCCCCAGGTCCGGTCCGCGCAACCTCCGCAGCTCCCTCGACGAGAGCGTGACGAGGTTACGGCCGCCGTAGAGCACCTCGCCGTCGGCGCGCGCGCCGTCCGGCAGCAGGCCGAGGATGCCGCGCCCGAGAGTCGACTTGCCGCAGCCCGACTCGCCGACAAGCCCGACGACCTCGCTCTCGCCGATGTCCAGCGTGACGCCGTCGACCGCGCGCACGGGATTGCCCGGCGTCCCGTAATAGACGCGGAGGTCGCGCGCCTGGAGGACCGGATCGCCGCTCACCGGTCGAGCAGAGCCTCCTCCCTCGGCTCGCGCTCAGCGAACTCGAAGCGACCGAAGCGGCGACGCCTCAGCACGGGATTGAGCGTTTCGTTCAGCCCTTCGCCGAGCAGCGTGAGGCCGGTCACGAGAAGGACGATCGCGAGCCCCGGGAAGAGGCCCGTCCACCAGATGCCGGAGGAGGCATCCGAGACGGCGCGCGAGACGTCGTAGCCCCACTCCGCCCCCTGCGACGGCTGGATTCCGTAGCCGAGGAAACCGAGCGAAGCGAGCAAGAGAATCGCGTCGGCGGCGTTGAGCGTCGCGATCGGCGGCACGTTTTGGACGACGTTGAAGAAGACGTACTTCCGAATCACGGTGCGCGGCGGCGCTCCGAGCGCGCGCGCAGCGTCCACGTACGGCTCCTCCCGGACGCTGATCACGTGATTGCGGACGACGCGGAAGTACAAGGGGACGTAGGCAGCCGTGATGGCGATCGCCGCCGTGAGGATTCCCCCGCCGATGCTCGAGGTGGCGAGCACGAACGCGATCACGATCGCGATCAACAGATACGGGAAGGCGAAGAGTGCGTCCATCAGCAAGACGAGGGCGCGATCGAGGATGCCGCCGAAGTAGCCGGAGATGAGGCCGAGTGGCACACCGACGGTGAGCGACATCGCGAGCGCGATTGCGACGACCTCGAGCTCCGTCTGGGCGCCGTAGACCACCCGCGACATGACGTCGCTCGATTGCACTGTCGTCCCCATCCAGTGCGCTGCCGAGGGATGCCCGAGTTGCGGGAAGCGGTGGCCTCCCGACGTGTACTGCGTGAAGTTGTAGCGCGAAAGGAGCGGCGCGAAGACCGCAAGCGCGATGAAGAAAACCGTGATGCCGACTCCCGCCCAGAACATGGCGCGCGCCATGCCGCTCGCCTCGCGAATCGGATTCGTCGCGCGCCCGAGCGCAATCAGTTTCGCGCGGCCGTGCGGCGTGAGTGGAGTGGGGGCAGACGTCGAGGCCACAGCTAGTACCGGATCCTCGGGTCGACGTACGCATTGATGAAGTCGACGATCACGCTCACGGCTACGACGACGAGCGCAAAGACGACGATGATCCCCTGCACGCCCGCGTAGTCGCGGTTCTCGAGGTACAAGACGAGCTCGTGGCCGATGCCCGGCCAGTTGAACGTCGTCTCCGTCAGGACGGCGCCGCCGAGCAGCAGTGCGAGGTTGAGGCCGACGACCGTGATCACCGGCACGAGCGCGTTCTTGAAGGCGTGGCTGAAGACGACGCGCCGCTCCGCGATGCCGCGGGCGCGGGCCGCCTCGATGTAGTCGTCGCGCATCGTGCGGATCACGTTGACGCGGACCAGACGGACGAACACCCCTGCCGTAATGAGGCCGAGCGTCGTCGCAGGGAGGATCAGATGCTTGGTCACGTCCCAGAGCGCTCCCCAGTCCCCGTCCCAGATTGCATCGACGAAAAGTATGTTCGTATGGGTCTTGAGGAGGGCCTGGGTGAGCGGGCTCGCCTGGTCGGAGGTCGGAAGCCAGCCGAGCCAGACCCCGAAGACGAGCTGCGCGAGCAGACCGAGGAAGAAGGGCGGCGTCGCGTACACGACGATTCCGAACATCCGCCCGCCGACGTCCAGCCAGGTGTCGCGATAACGCCCGGCGACGAGGCCGACCACCACGCCGACGACGATCGCTATGAGCATCGCGAAGAACGTCAGCTCGAGAGTTGCTGCGCCGTTCTGCTTGATGATCTGCGAGAGCGGCCGATTGTCGGTGATCGTCGTGCCGAAGTTGCCCCGAAGGATGTCCCAGAGGTAGTCGCCGTACTGGGTGAGGAGCGGCTTGTCGAAGCCGAGCCGATGCTCGATCGGCTTGACGACGCTCTCGGGTACATGTCCGCCGAGCGCGGCCTGGATCGGGTTCCCCGGCGCGACGCGCATCAGCAGGAAGACGAGCGTCAGGAGGATGAGCACCATCGGCACGACGAGCGCGAGGCGCGTGATGAGGTACGTCCTGAGCGAGGTGCCGGTCACGTGGTGCTTCGGGTTGAGAAGGGAAGGACGCCCCAGGCGGGGCGCCCCTCCCGTTCGTTCAGTTCTGTTACTTCGAGACGAGCCAGAAGCGCATGTAGTACGTCGCGTCCAGCGTCGAGTCGATTCCCTTCACGTTGCTGCGCCCCACGGCGATCATGTTGCCCTGCCAGTACGGGATCGTCGGGAGGGTCTTCGCGGCGAGGTTCTGCATCGCGCCGAGTGCCGCGTACCGCGCCTTGTTCGTGCCTGCCGCCCGCTCGTTGGCGATGAGCTTGTTCATCGTCTTGTTGGCGTAGCCGTTGTTGTAGAAGGACTTCGGCTGGTAGAAGGAGACGGTGTAGTCATCGGCGTCCGGGTAGTCCGGGAACCAGCCGAGCTGGAACGCTCCGTACGTCTTCCCGAGCGCGCCTGAGTACTGCGTCCACTCGCTCGACTTCAGCGTCACCTTGAACAGCTTCGACGCGTTGAGCGCCCGCTGGATCTCGGTGTACTCGTCTGCCGAAGCGTCACCGTAGTGCGACGGCGTCCACCAGATCTGGATCTTGAGCGGCGTCTTGACGTGCGCTTTCTTCATCTCCGCCTTGGCCTTGGCGAGGTTCGGCTTCCCGCCGTACAACTTCTTGTAGGCCTGGTTCGCTCCCGGCAGCCCCTTCGGCACCATCGAGTAGAGCGGCGAAACCGTGCCGTGGTAGACGCGGCTCGCGATCGTCTGGCGCGGGAAGAGGTAGGCGATCGCCTTCCGCACGTGGATGTTGTTGTACGGCGGGCGCTTGACGTTGAAGACGAGATAGCGGATGACCACGCCGGGCGCGGAGTGCACCGTGAGCGCACTCTCCTTCTTCATCGCAGCGATCTCGGTCGGGGTGAACGTCTGGAACGCCATGTCCAGGTTGCCCTGCTCGAGCGCGAGCTTCATCGTCGACGACTTGGTGTAGTAGTTGATGATGAGGCCGCCGTTCTTGGGCTTCGCGCCCCAGTAGTACTTGTTCGGCGTGAAGACGGCTTGCTGGCCCGGCGTGAACTTCGTCAGCGAATAGGGACCTGTGCCGACGAGATTCTTGACGTCCGTGTTGGCGAGGATCTTGTCCGCCGGGTACTTCGCCTTCTCCACGACGTAGCCGGCATTCGTGGAGAGGATGTACGGCCAGATCGAGAACGGGTCCTTCAGATGGAAGACCACCTGGTACTTGCTCGGCGCGTCGGTGCTCACAAGGTCGCTCAGCAGCGTCCAAATGCCCTGGTCGCCCTTGATCTTCTGCACCCGGTCGAACGAGTACTTCACGTCGGCCGACGTCATCGGGGTGCCGTCCGAGAACTTCACGTTCTTCCGCAGACCACACGTCCACGTCTTGAGGTTCTTCGAATGGCTGCAACCGGTTGCGAGGACCGGCGTGAGCTTCGCGCCGTTCGGGAAGCCGTACAGCCCCTCGTACATGTTCAGGTCGACCGTGAACGAGTCGTAGTCGTACTGGTTCGCCGGGTCGATGTTGACGACGGTGCCCGTCGTCCCGTCGACGATGACCGGCAGAGCCTTACTTGTCTTGCCGCCGCCGTAGGCGGTCCCGGCGGCCGCTGCGACTGCCGCAACTGTTACCGCAAAGAGCAACCACCTCTTGCGTGTCTTGCCCATACGTTGTCCCTCCTTCAACCGGTTGTCGCGGCGAGGCGGGACGATTCGCTCCGCTCCGCGCCCCTAGAGCCAATCGCAAACGTCCCGCCGGGTCAAGCGGGAGGCACCGCCGGAGACGACGTCCAGGCTCGGTGTTTGTTAGGCGGCGGCGACCGAGATGAGGTCGCGCAGCGCTCCGAGACGCGAGAGCGCCTGGCCCTCGAGCTGGCGAACGCGCTCGCGCGTCAGGTCGAGCTCGTTGCCGATCGCCTCGAGCGTCCACGGCTCGCCCTCGAAGCCGAAGCGCAGCTCGAGGATCCTCCGCTCGCGCTCCGGAAGCGCCTCGAGAGCGCGCCGGACGCCCTGCCGGCGGAGCGATTCCTCGGCCTCGTCGAACGGATCGGCGGCCTCGCGGTCGGCGAACAGATCGCCCAGCTCGCCCTCGTCGTCGGCGCCGACCGTCTGGTTGAGCGAGACCGACGCGTTCGCGGCACCGAGTGCCTCGTCGACGTGCTGCATCGGCAGGCCCGTCGCCTCTGCGAGCTCCTCCTTCGTCGCCTCGCGACCGAGCTCCACCTCGAGCCGGCGCGCAGCCCGCGACAGCTTTTGCTGGCGCTCGACGACGTGGACAGGGACGCGAATCGTGCGCGCGTGGTTCGCGACCGCGCGCTGCACCGACTGGCGGATCCACCACGTCGCGTACGTGGAGAACTTGTAGCCGCGTCGCCAGTCGAACTTTTCGACGGCGCGATTCAGCCCGAGCGTCCCCTCCTGAATCAGGTCGAGGAACGGGACGCCGAGGCCCCGATAGCCCTTGGCGATGGAGACGACGAGGCGAAGGTTCGACTCGATCATGTGCCGCTTCGCCGTGGGGTCGCCGCGCTCGATGCGCTTCGCGAGCATGACCTCCTCGGCTGCGGTGAGCAGCTTGTGGCGGCCGACGTCGGCGAGGAAGAGCTGCAGGCTGTCGGCGGAGCCGGAGATCGCGACCGTCGGGGCGGTCTCGGCCTCGGGAGCCTGGTCGGCCGGCTTCTCCGGTTCGTCCTTCGGCGCCTCGGCCTGCGGTGCGGCCGGCGCGGGCGCGGCCGGCTGGCCGATCTCGAGCCCGGTCCGCTCGAGCTCGCGCGTCAGCTCCTCGACTTCCTCGTCGTTGAGCTCCAGCTCGGCGGCAAAAGCCTCGAGTTGGGCGGGATCGATGAAGCCGCGCTCCTCCGCACCCTCGACGATGGCGCGGATCTGTTCCGACTCGAGCAACTCGTTCAGCTGGTTCTGCGTCAGGGTTCCCTCAGTCCTTTCGTCCTGCCTCGTCGGTACCAGCAAGCTCTTCGTACCTTAGGAGGGAAGCCCTCCGGTTACCACCCTCGCCGGCGGGGAGCCTTCCGCCACCCGTCCCGGTCGCTCGAACGCGCCGCGGAACAAGTGTATTCCGCGCTCGATCGAGTCCGTGAGCATAGGACGCCGACCGGAGGGCGAAGTTTGCAGAGGGCTCCTCAGGAAGCCTTGCGGCGACGCGAGCTTCGCTTCGCCGGACCCTTCGCGCGGCGTTCCGCGAGCAGCTCGAGCGCGCGGTCGAGCGTGACCGTCTCGGGGTCGTCGCCCTTGCGGAGGCTCGCGTTCGTCTCGCCGTCGGTGACGTACGGACCGAAGCGGCCTTCCTTGAGCACGATCTCCTTGCCGCCGGCCGGATCGGCACCGAGTTCCCGGAGCGGCGCCGCGGACGCACGCTGGCCACGGCGCTGCCGAGGCTGCGCGAGGAGCGCGAGCGCACCTTCGAGGTCGATGGTGAAGAGCTGCTCCTCCGTCTCGAGCGACCGCGACTCCTTGCCCTGCTGGATGTACGGCCCATAGCGCCCGTTGCGCGCAACGACCTCCTCCCCGTCCGGAGCGACGCCGACCACGCGCGGCAGCTGAAGCAGGCGGAGCGCGTCCTCGAGCGTCACCGTCTCGAGCGACATCGACTTTAAGAGCGAAGCCGTGTGCGGCTTCGCCTTCGAGTCTTCGGGCAGCACCTCAGTGACGTAAGGGCCGTAGCGACCGGTGCGCGCGACGATCGCGCGGCCGGTCTCGGGATCGTTGCCCAGCTCGCGGTCACCCGTCGGCTGCGAGAGGAGCTCCTCCGCGCGCTCGAGCGTCAGCTCGTCGGGAGCAAGCTCTTCGGGGACGCTCGCCCGCTGGCCGTCCCGCTCGAGGTAAGGCCCGTAGCGGCCGACGCGCAACACGATTCCGTCTGCGATCTCGAGGGAGTTGATCTCGCGCGCGTCGATCGCGCTGAGATCCGAGACAAGCTGGTGCAATCCCCCGTCACCATCGCCGAAATAAAACCGGCCCAGCCACTGGACGCGATGCTCGTCCCCGGCCGCGATCCGGTCGAGGTCGTCCTCCATCCGCGCGGTGAAGTCGTAGTCGACGAGCCGGCCGAAATGCTGCTCGAGCAGGGCGACGACGGAGAATGCCAGGAACGCCGGTACGAGTGCCGTGCCGCGCTTGAAGACGTAGCCGCGGTCGAGGATCGTGCCGAGGATCGAGGCGTACGTCGACGGCCTGCCGATGCCAAGCTCCTCGAGAGTCCGCACGAGCGTCGCCTCGGTGTAGCGGGCCGGCGGGCTCGTCTCGTGCCCCTGTGGCTCGAGCGCGCGCAGCTCGACGGAGTCGCCTTCGGCGAGGTTCGGGAGGCGACGCTCCTCGTCGTCCTCCTGGGCCGAGCGGTCGTCGTCGCGACCCTCTTCGTAGGCCGCGAGGAAGCCGCGGAACGTGATCACGGTGCCGGAGGCACCGAACTCGACCGTCTCGTTCGCGCTCGAGGAGGCCGCGATCCGCAACGAGACCGTCTGCCCCTGCGCGTCCTTCATCTGGGACGCGATCGTCCGCATCCAGATCAGCTCGTAGAGCGCATGCTCGTCCTTGGAGACCTCCGAGCGCACGTCCTGCGGAGTGCGGAAGTGATCGCCCGAGGGGCGGATCGCCTCGTGCGCCTCCTGTGCGTTCTTCACCTTCCGCTCGTAGCGCCGTGGCTCAGGAGGGACGTAGTCGGCGCCGAAGAGAGTCGTCGCCTGCGCGCGGGCGGCCGTGAGCGCCGACTCCGACAGCGTTGTCGAATCGGTGCGCATGTACGTGATGTAGCCGTTCTCGTAGAGGCGCTGAGCGAGCCGCATCGTCGTCTGCGCGGAGAAGCGGAGCTTGCGGCTCGCCTCCTGCTGCAATGTCGACGTCATGAACGGCGGGCTCGGGCGCCGGACGTAGGGCTTGCGCTCGACACGCGAGACCTGGAACGAAGCGTCCTGGAGCCGGTCGGCAAGGCCACGCGCCAGGTCCTCGTCGAGCTGGCGCGCTTCCCCGCGCAGCTTTCCGTCGGGGCCGAAGTCTCGGCCGGTCGCGACGCGCCGGCCCTCGACGGAGACGAGCCGCGCCTCGAACGAGTCGGGATCGAACCTCCCGAGGAGATCCCACCACTCCGCGGCACGGAACGCCATGCGCTCGCGCTCGCGCTCCACGACGAGCCGGGTCGCCACCGACTGGACGCGCCCCGCCGAGAGACCGCGCATGACCTTCTTCCATAGGACCGGCGAGACCTCGTAGCCGTAGAGCCGGTCGAGGATCCGCCGCGACTCTTGTGCGTCTACGAGCCGCTCGTCGACCTCGCGTGTCTCGTCGAGAGCCCGCTCGATCGCGTCGCGCGTGATCTCGTGGAAGACCATGCGCCGGACGGGCACCTTGGGCTTGAGCACCTCGAGCAGATGCCACGCGATCGCCTCCCCCTCGCGATCCTCGTCCGTCGCGAGCAGGAGCTCGTCTGCATCGGCGAGCTGCTTGCGAAGCTGCGCGACCGTCTTCTTCTTGTCCGGATCGACGACGTAGAGCGGTTCGAATTCGTGCTCGACGTCGACACCGAGGCGCGCCCAGGACTCGCCCTTGTACTTCTCGGGGATCTCGGCCGCGCTGTCCGGAAGGTCGCGAATATGACCGACCGAGGACTCGACGATGAACTCCGGCCCGAGGTAACCGGCGATCGTGCGCGCCTTCGCGGGCGACTCGACGATGACGAGACGCTTTGGCACGGCCGGTCACGATAGCCACGCCATCCGGACGCGATACTCCAGGCGTGCGTCCGCCGCTCGCCTACCAGGTCGTCGCCGCGCTCAGCTGGCCCGTTCTCTACGGGCTCTTCCGGCTTCGCGCGCGCGGACGCGAGAACCTGCCGGCGACCGGTGGATACGTCCTCGCCTGCAACCACCTTTCGAGCTTGGACCCATGGCCTCTCGGCCTGCCGCTCTGGCCGCGCCGCTGGCTCCGTTTCATGGCGAAGTCCGAGCTCTACTGGTGGCCGCTGCGCCTGGTGCTGAACGGGGCGGGCGCGTTCAAGATCCGGCGTGGCCTCGGCGACAGGGATGCGATCGAGACGGCGCTGCAGCTCGCCCGCGACGGTCACGTGATCGCGATGTTCCCCGAGGGGACGCGGCGGGCGAAGGGTCTCGTCAAGAAGCACGAACCGCGCCCTCGCTCGGGTGCGGCTCGGATCGCGCTGGAGGCGCGCGTGCCCCTCATTCCGGCCGCCGTCGCGGGGACCGACCGGCTCCTGAGGCTCGGACCGCTTCGCATCGCTTACGGGCCGCCGATCGAGCTGGACGACCTCCGAACGACCGACGACCTGCGAAGCTCGTCGCAAGAGGCGACGGAGCGGCTGATGGCACGCATCGCCGAGCTCGAGGCGTCGCTGTGAACGTGCTGCTGGCGATCGACGGCGACTCCTTCGCCCATCGGGCGTATCACGCTCTGCCGAAGTCGATCCGCCTCAACGCGGTTGTCGGCTTCACGAACATGCTGGTACGCCTATGGCAAGCGGAGCAGCCGGACGCCGTCCTCGTCGCGTGGGACACCCTCTCGGTGCCGACCTACCGGCACGAGGCCTTCGAGCCGTATCAGTCGGGAAGAGTGTTCGAGGAGTCGATCGTCGAGCAGCTCGAGCTCTTGCCGGAGGTCGTGGCCGCGTTCGGCTTCCTCGTCGCGAAGGCACCGGGCTACGAGGCGGACGACTTCCTCGCAGCAGCGGCCAAGGAGTGGCCCGGAGATGTGCTCGTGGCGACCTCCGACCGCGACGCATTCCAGCTTGCGAGCAAGCGGGTCACGATCCTCCAGCCGACACGCGGCGTGAGCGAGCTCGCACGGATCGGGCCTGCCGAGGTACGCGAGCGCTACGGCGTCGAGCCCGAGCAGGTCACGGATCTGATCGCGCTGCGCGGCGACCCGTCCGACAAGTTGCCGGGAGCTCGCGGCATCGGGCCAAAGAAGGCCGCGGATCTGCTCGCGCAGTACGGCTCGCTCGAGGCAGCGCTTGCCGATGGCCGGTTCGCAGCGGAGGCGGAGGACTTGAGGCTGTTCCGGCGAATCGCCACGATGGACGCCTCCGCTCCCCTTCCTCCCCTCGCAGAAACATCCCCGGCGTGGGCGGAGGCGTCTTCTTTCCTCGAACGACTCGGGCTCGGCGCGGTCGCGGGCCGCGTAGGAGACCTATCGACGTCCTGACGCATCCCATGATGGCGCGCCTGCACCAGACGGGCAGCCATCCGGAGCGGCCCGAGCGACTCGCGGTCCTGCTCGAGCACCAGTACGTCTGGAGCGAAGGTCGCGCGGCCACGGTGGAGGAACTCCAGCTTTGCCACACCGCGGACTATGTGGAGCTCGTCCGCTCCGTGGAGGATCAGATTTGGCTCGACGGCGACACGGTCTGCACAGCGACGACGTTCGAGGCGGCTGCGCTTGCGGCGGGGACGGCGATCGAGGCGGCGCTCCGCGGCGGGTTCGCACTCGTCCGTCCGCCCGGCCACCATGCCCTCGCCGACTGCGCAATGGGCTTCTGCATCTTCAACAACGTGGCGGTGGCGGCGCGCGCCGCCCAACAGCGTCTCGGGCTCGACCGAGTCGCGATCGTCGACTTCGACGTCCATCACGGCAACGGAACGGAGGCCATCTTCCGGGAGGACGACAGCGTCCTTTTCGTCTCGCTCCACCAGTGGCCGTTCTATCCCGGAACCGGCAGCTCCAGCGACCAGGAGGAGACGACGGTCAACGTCCCGCTCGCGGCCGGGTCCGGCGATGCGGAGTACCTCGAGGCCTTTGACCGCATGGTTCGACCGGCCGTGGAGGGCTTCGAGCCGGAGCTACTGATCGTTTCGGCCGGTTTCGACGCGCACGTCGACGACCCCCTTGGGGGCATGCGCGTCAGCGAGGACGGATTTCGCGAGCTCGCCAAGCGATGCCGGGCGCTTTCCGGCAGAGTTGCGGCCGTCCTCGAGGGCGGCTACTCAATCGAGAACTTGCCGCGACTCGTCGACGCGGCGCTCGACGGCTTCACCGCCTGAGCGAAGAGCCTCGGCGTCAGGTGCGAGCGAGAGCGAGTTGCTCGAGGGCTTCGCGACGAGACGAGACGCCGAGCTTGCGGAGAAGGCTCTTCACGTGGGAGCGGACCGTGTGCTCGGAGATGAACAGCCGCTGCGCGATCTCGTCTGTGCCGTGATGCTCGTCGAGGAGGAGCAGCACCTCGAGCTCGCGGGCCGAGAGGAGCGACGCGATGCGGTCGGGCACGCCCGAACCACGCCCGCCTGAGCGCACCTGCTCGAGCAGCCTGCGCGCGACCGGCCCCGAGAGGGCGGCCTCACCGTGCACGACGCCCTCGAGGAACTCAGCGATCCGGTCGGGCGACTCGGTCTTGAGAAGGTAGCCGGCAGCGCCACCACGGATCGCGGCGAGCAGATTCTCCTCCGTCCCAGAAGCGGTGAGGACGACGACCTCGCAGTCGGGCGCCGCTTCGCGCAGACGCGGCAGGGCGGAGAGACCGTCGAGGCCCGGCATCAAGAGGTCGAGGAGGATGAGATCGGGTTGTGTCTCGGCGGCGGCTGCGATCGCCTCGTCGCCGTCCGCCGCTTGGCCGGCGAGCTCGAAGCCGTGGGCGCGCAGAAGCGCCACGAGTGCTTCGCGCGTGAGCGGATGGTCGTCGACGACGAGAATGCGTGCTGCCACGGGTTCCTTATCGGCAGAAGCGCTTCTGCCGACAAGAGGTACGTGGAAACACGGCGTACCGACCTGCAGGCCTGGCTGTGGGGTGAGGTCGTCCTGTCCGGGCTGCTCGCAGCAAGCCTTGCGCTGTTCCTCGCGTATCCGGCTCTGCGAACGCAGTACGACAGGCCTCAACTCCTGCTGGTGCTCGAGACGACGATGGCGCTGGCCGGCGTCCTCGTCGCGCTCCTGGCTGCGCTCCGCTTCTCGGTCGTCGGCCTGCGCACCGACCTGCTGCTGGCGGCAGGCTTCCTGGTCGGGTCGCTGTCCACCATTGCGTTCGCGATCGCTCCGGTGCTCGACGGCGGCTCTCTCGATCGCGCGGACGGATGGTCGGCGCTCGTCGGCGGCATCGCCGCGCAGGGTCTTGTCGCAATCGCACCGTTCCTCAGCGGGCCCAGCAGGGCTCGCGATCGAGCGCTGCGCGACACCATCCTCGCGGCGGCGATAGCAGTCGTCGCCGCCTGGCTCCTGTTTCGCGGTCACGGCGGCGCTCTCCCGGCGCTGACGTCGCCGCCGGGCGTGGGCCATGCTCCCGCCGGCCTGGCCGCCGCGCTCGCCGTGCAGGCGCTCCTCGATCTCCTTGCCGTCGTCGGCTGGGGACGAAGGCTTGCGAGAACCGGAGACGACCTCGCGCAGTGGCTTGCGCTCGGCTTCACCCTCCAGCTCTTCGCGGCGCTCCACTTCGTCTTCACTCCACCGCGGGCCTCGACCTACGTTGCCACCGGGGATTTCCTGCGCCTGCTCGCGTTCGGCCTGATCCTCGTCGGAGCCTGGCGGGCCATCCGCTCGGCCGAGCTAGGGCGGGCGATCGCCGAGGAGCGCGCACGCGTGGCGCGAGAGATCCACGACGGTCTGGCGCAGTACCTCTTCGCGGTCACGACGCACGCTCAGATGCTCGCGAGCGGGATACCCGTGGAAGAGGTCGGGCCGCAGCTCAGACAGGCCGCGGCACTCGCCCAACAGGAGGCACGCTTCGCCGTCCTCGCGCTGTCGTCGGCGAGCGGTACCGCGTCGTTCGACTCCGCGCTGCGCCGTTACGTCGAGTTCCTCACGGCCGACGGCACGCTCGATGTGGACCTCGAGATCGACCCGGCGATCCGACTCGCGCCCGACGAGCAGATCGAGATCTTCCGCATCGTGCAGGAAGGACTCGGCAACGTCCGCCGCCACGCGAACGCGACCCGTGCCGACGTCGTGATCGGACAGCGGCCCTCCGGAGAACGCTTCGTCGCGATCGAAGACGACGGCGAGGGCTTCCCGGCCGATCTCGCGACCGCCGGGCACGGGTTGCGGAACATGCGCGACCGAGCGTCGTCGATCGAGGGCGGCTTCAGCGTTCGCAGCACCCCCGGCCGCGGCACCGCGCTCGAGGTCGTACTGCGAACGTAGATCCGTTCCCAGTCGCGCCATCCCCGGGCTAGAGTCCAGCCGCCGTGGGTCGCCCGATTGCTCTGCTCGCCGCCGTTTTCCTTTGCTGTGCCGCCGCCGCGACTGCAGGCGCGGGCCGGCAGCGACCGGACCAGCACCTGACGCTGTTTTCGGACTCGTCCGGGGCATCGCTGGGCTGGGATGCCACCGCCAAGCGGATCGTCGAGCACGGCAACCGCGTCCTCTTCGAGCTCCATCCATGCGGCCGGCTCGTTCAGCCCGGCTGCATCTCGCCTCCTCCGCCGAGCGTCCTTTCCGTGGTGCGCGAGCTCGGACGGAGAATCGGGCCGACCGTGGTCGTCTTCGTCGGCTACAACGACGATCCGGCGACGTACCGCAACGGCATGCCCTCGGTGTTGCGGGCGATGCGAAACCACGGCGTCAAGCACGTGGTCTGGCTCACTCTGAGCGGCGTCTACAAGCAGTACGTCGACATCAACCACGCGATCTACGCAACCGCTCAAAAGTGGCCGATCATGACCGTGCTCGACTGGAACCACTACTCGGCTTCCCACTCCTCGTGGTTCAGCGGGGACGGCATCCACATGAGCGGCACCGGAGCGGTCGCGTACGCGACCTGGCTCCACCGGTCGCTCAAGCGGCTCGGCCTGACCGGACCGGCGCCGCCCACGGGTTAGAGGGCCGTATGGAGAAGCCCCGCCGGAGCGGGGCTTCTCGGTAGCAGGCCTGTAAGCCGGATTCTGTCGAGGGTGGCCATCCATCTGTGCGGCTACCCGGCTCCTCGGCGGGCCGCGTCGGCGGAGCCTGTTCGCCTTGCACCGGACGGGGTTTAGCGAGCCGGTCCTGTCGCCAGGGCCGCTGGTGGGCTCTTACCCCACCGTTTCACCCTTACCGGCCGCGACTCCGGAGATTCGCGACCGGCGGTCTGTTTTCTGTACCACTTTCCGTCGGCTTTCGCCGCCTCCCTCGCGGGAGCGTCCTGCCCTGCGGTGTCCGGACTTTCCTCGACGCCCGAAGGCGCCGCGGTCACCCGGCCTGCGTGTCGGATTGTACCCCGGTCCCAACGCTGTCGAGCCGTCCGTGCAGGCGCATCGCGCACTCCGGGCAGCGCACGAGCGAGCCTTCATGGAGGACGAACTCGCCGCAGACCGGGCACTCGAGGGACGCCCCACGCAGCACGGCGAGGAGCTCCTGTTCGAGCGTCCGGTGGAGTGGCGTCAACCCGGTCACAGCTCGCGGAACACCCCCACGACCTTGCCGATTATGTCGACGTACGGCGCGTAGATGGGCTCGAGCGCCGAGTTCTCGGGCTGCAACCGGATGCGGCCGCTCTCGCGGAAGAAGCGCTTGATCGTGGCCTCGTCGGCCGTCTCGTCGTCGCCGGCGAGAGCGACGACGATCTCGCCGTCCCGCGCGTCCTGCGCGCGCCGGACGACGACGACGTCGCCGTCGAGGATCCCCGCCTCGATCATCGAGTCGCCCTTGACGCGCAGGAGGAAGTCGCCGCGGAGGTTCTCGGGCACCGCAATCTCGTCCTCGACGTTCTGCTCGGCGAGCAACGGCCCGCCGGCAGCGATCTGGCCGAGCAGCGGCAGCTTCGGCAGCTCTGCGGTCGCGTTCTCGGCGCCCTTCTCCCGGCCGACCAGCTCGAGCGCCCGCGGCTTCGTCGGGTCGCGGCGCAGCAGTCCCGCCCGCTCGAGGTTCGCGAGGTGGGCGTGCACCGTGGAGGGGGAGGCGAGGCCGACCGCGCCGCCGATCTCCCGCACCGTTGGCGGGTAGCCGTGCCGGTCGACGTAGTCGACGAGGAAGCTCCAGATCTCGCGCTGGCGGCCGGTCAGCTCGGCTGCAGTCTGCATCTCACGCTCCGGGGGTCGGGGACGGTGCCGAACGTGTGTTCGACACCAGGGTACGGACTCCTCCGGACGGCGTCAACTCAAGGCTGCAAGCGACGCCGGCAAAGCCGGCGTCGCGCGGCCGGGCTGAAGAAAGACCGCCGGGGCGGACGAGTGCGCTGGAGAGGACTTGAACCTCCACGGCCTATGCGGCCACTAGGCCCTCAACCTAGCGCGTCTACCAATTCCGCCACCAGCGCGAGAGCCCGCGCAGTGTAGCCCCTACCTGAGGTAGTGGAACAGGGCGATGCTGTTCGCAAAGAAGAGCACCGCAAGCACGAGGGTGACCCGCGTGAGGTTGCGTTCCACGATGTGCGTTCCGCCCTGCGACGCCGGTGTGAAGCCCATCCCGCCCATGCCGGCATCGCGGCCGGAGTGCATGAGGATGCTCGTCGTCAGGCCGACGACGAGAAGCACCTGAACCACTGCCAGGAACGCGAGCACGCGCTCAGGGTAGCCGCCGCCGCGTGACCTCGACGATCGTCGCCACGAGCTCCGAGGCGATGCGATCCTTCGTGACGTACCCCGACGCTCCCGCCGCCCGTGAGCGATCCACGTCGGCGCGCGAGTTCGAGCCCGTCAGCATCAGAACGTGGACGTCGTCGCTCCCCGCCCGGATCTCGCGTGTGGCCTCGAAGCCGTCGAGGACCGGCATGCTCACGTCCATGAGGACGACATCCGGGCCGAGCTTGCGGGCGAGCTCCACCGCCTGCCCACCATCGCTCGCCTGGCCGACGACCTCGATCCGCTCGTCGGAGCCGAGGATCGCTTCGAGAGCCTCTGCGAACAGCCGATGATCGTCCGCGATGAGGACGCGTAGCGGCTTGGGCTTCGACTTGCGCGCGCGCATCCCGTTCATCCTGGCTGTTAGCGTCGAATTGTGGAAGGGGACGTCCGCGCTCGGATCCAGAAGCTGCTCGTGACCGGGGACAACCGCCTCAAGCAAGGCGTCGATCCGGCCAAGGCGCGCGAGAGCTGGGAGCAGGCGCTCGTCCTGGCACGCGAGGCGGGGCTCGAAGATCGGATCCGGCCGCTCGTCGAGGTCAGGCTCGCGGATCTCGAGCAGCCGCGCGGCTGAGGATCGCCTCTATCCGCTCCGCTTGCAGGCGGACGTCATGCTCCTCCGTCGCCTCGCGAGCAGCCTCGTTCGGGCACGGCAGCGCGGCGGCCTGTTCGAGCCCGCGCGCCAACGCGTCGACGTCGAGCGGATCGACGAGAACACCGGCCTCCGGCGTGACGAACTCCGGCGGGCCGCCGATCCGGGTCGCCACAACGGAGCGGCCGCACGCCAGCGCTTCGAGCAACGCCTGGCCAAGCGGCTCCACCAGGCTCGGCTGTGCGAGCAGCCGGCACTCCGAGAGCAGCCCAGGGATCTCGTCGTGCGCGACGCGTCCGAGCAGCCGAACGCGGTCGCGCCCTTCGAGCCTCGACCGGAGCGGCCCGTCGCCGGCAAATGTGAGCGTCCCTTCAGGGAGCCGCGCAAAGGCGTCAGCGAGCCGAACGACGTTCTTCCGTTCGTCGAGCGCCCCCACGCAGAGAAACCCGGGCGGCCCAGTGGGCGCCGGGGTGACCGCGAAGCGCTCGCGGTCGACGCCGCTCGAGACGACCTCGACCTTGCCGTGCACTTCGGGCAGCTTCGTCTCGAGCTCGAGCCGCAGGTAGTCGGAGACGCAGATCACCGCGGCAGCCCGGCGCACGACGAGCCGGGTCGCAGCCGCCACGCCGGGGACCGCTCCGATGTTCCGGACGTCCCTCCCGTGCGCCGTGACGACGAGCGGCGCGCGCCCGGCGAGCGCGGCGATCAGGCCGGAGGGGACGAGAAAGTGGGCGTAGACGACGTCGGGCCGGCTCGCGACAAGCGTCCGCTGCGCAAGCGTGAGGTAGCGGAGCTTCCCGCCGGCCCGCGTATCGAGGACGGCGCGTTCGATCACGTGGCCCCGCGCCGTCAGCTCTCGCTCGACCTGCGCGACGAACGTCCCGAGGTCGGGCGCGTCGGGCCCGGGGTACATCTGCGAGACGAGCAGGATCCGCACGGGGCCAGCGTACGCTGGCCCCGTGCGCTGAGCAGTGCTTGCGGTTTCAGGCCGCTGCGGCGCCGCGGACGACGTCGACGACGAAGTCGGAGCGGCCTTCGAAGAGCAGGTCGAGCAGGCGGACGCCGCCGACGAGGCCGGCCGGACGTTTCAGCAGGGCGACGAGGCGCGCCTCGTCGAGGCCGGCGGCGCGGGCCGTCTTGACGGCCTCGCGAACGCCCTTAGGGATCGAGCCGCCCGGGCCGAACTGCCAGGCCGGATAGAGCCACTCGTCCCGGTCGCGAACGGCGAACAGCTCGCCATCCTCGCGCAGGCGCTCGATCTCGCGCAGGTTGACGCCGAGCCGGCTCGAGAGCCACGAGCCCGGAAGCGGCGTGGTGAGCATGTTGTGCATGTCGGTCTCCTCTCGGACTCAGATCGATGCCGCGACCGCGACGGAAGCGGGCTCGGCGGGGACGTAGGTCGGCTCGTAGCCGAGGGCACGGCCGAGCGGGGCGCCGAGGGCGAGTCCGATCCGCTGCACGAGCGCGGGAGGGAAGGGCAGACGCACCGTGTCGAAGTGCGCGTTCGCGATCACGGCGAGCCGGAACGGGTTCGGCATCCCCTTGCGGTTCGTCTTGCCGTCGGCAGCGAGCGCGAACATCGTCTCGAGCAGCGCCTCGAACTGGAGGGCCGGCCGCACCTCGCAGACGAAGTGCGCCTCCTCCTCGCCCGCGTTCCAGAACTTGTGCGGGGTGCCCGCGGGGACGGTCAGCCGCTGGCCGGGGCCTGCGACGAGCTTCTTGCCGCCGACCTTGAAGCCGACGCTGCCGCGGAGGATCTCGAAGCGCTCCTCCTGGCCCGGGTGGACGTGGGCCGCCGCGACGAAGCCGTTCGGCTGCACGAAGGTCTCGATCACCACGGCCTCGCCGTTCGTCTCCCGGGAGGTCTGGCGAAAGACGATGCGCTCGCCGGTGACGGGGTTGTGAATCGTGTCTCCTGCGTGGATCATGTGTGTGCTCCTTCCGGTCGTTCGGGTCGGGAGCACCATCGAGGTGGGCGCTTAAGAGCCACTTGGCGTTCACTTGAGAAAGGGGTCGAAGGACAATCGAATTCCGCGTGCTGGGGCCGGTCACGGCCGTCGGAGACGACGGGCCGCTCGCGCTGGGAGCGCCGAAGCAACGCGCCCTCCTTGCGTATCTGCTGCTGAACGCGAACACGGTCGTTCCGCGTGACCGCCTCGTCGACGTTCTCTGGGGCGCCGAGCCGCCGCGGTCGGCAGTCTCGTCGCTGCAGGTGTACGTGCACGGCCTGCGCAAGACCGTCGGGCCGGAGCGCATCGAGCGCCACGGCGCCGGCTACCGGCTGCAGCTCGAACCGGAGGAGCTCGACCTCGGCAGGTTCGAGCGGCTCGTTGAGGCGGCGGCGAGAGCTCTTGCTTCCGGACGAGCTGCAGACGCGGCCGAGGATCTCCGCCGCGCGCTCGATCTCTGGACGTGCGAACCGCTCGCCGATCTCGCCGGCGAGACGGTGCACGAGACCGAAGCGGCACAGCTCGAGGAGCATCGGCTGCGCGCGATCGAGCTTCTCCACGATTCCGAGCTCGCGCTGGGTCGCCACGACGCGCTCGTTCCCGAGTTGGAGCGGCTGATCGCGGCCGAGCCGTACCGGGAGCGTTTCCGCGCCCAGCATGCGCTCGCCCTCTATCGCGCGGGCCGGCAGGTGGACGCACTCGCGGCCGTTCGCGCAGCTCGGGAGCTGCTCGTCGAGGAGCTCGGTGTCGATCCCGGGCCGGAGCTGCAGGAGCTCGAGCGGCGGATCCTGCGCCACGACCCTGCGCTCGCCGCTCCGGATGCGCCGGCCCCAGCGCTCGTGCAGCTACCCACACCGCCCACGCCGCTCGTCGGCCGCCGGCTCGAAGTGGCAGCGGTCTGCGCGCTGCTCCGCAGGGACGACGTCCGGCTCGTGACGCTGACCGGGCCCGGAGGCGCGGGCAAGACGCGCCTGGCGCTCGCGGCGACCGCGGAGCTCGGGCCGGAGCTGCGTGACGGCGCCGTATTCGTCGATCTGGCCTCGGTACGCGAACCTGCGCTCCTCGAGTCGTCTCTCGCGCAAGCGCTCGTCGTGAGCGAGACCGGCGAGGCCGTGGAGGGGGCGCTCACGGCGCACCTGCGCGAGCGGAGCATGGTGCTGCTGCTCGACAACCTCGAGCAGCTCGTGCCGGACGTCGAGCTTGTCGCGCGTCTGCTGGCGGCGGCGCCGCGATTGCTCGTGCTCGCGACGAGCCGCACGCCGCTTCGGCTGGCCGGCGAGCACGAGTATCCGGTTCCTCCGCTCACCCTCCCCCAGCCCGAGACCGACCCGAGCTTCGAGGAGCTCGCGGCGAACGACGCCGTGCGCCTCTTCGCAACCCGCGCCGGCGCCGTCGACAACGAGTTCCAGCTCGACGAGCACAACGTCGCAGCCGTCGCTCACGTCTGCACGAGGCTCGACGGGTTGCCGCTGGCGATCGAGCTGGCCGCGGCGCGATCGAAGTTGCTGTCGCCGGAGACGATGAGCGGCCGCCTCGACCGGGCGCTCGACCTGCTCGTCGGCGGAGCACAGGACCTGCCGGGGCGGCAGCGCACGCTCCGCGCGACGCTCGAGTGGAGCCACGACCTGCTGAGCGCCGACGAGCGGACGCTCTTCACGAGACTCGCCGTCTTCGCCGGCGGCTGGACGCTCGAGGCAGCCGAGGCGGTCTGCGGCGAGAACGGGCTCGACGTCTTTGAGACGCTGTCGGCGCTCGTGGACGAGAGCCTCGTTCGTCGTCTGCGCCGCACGGCTGAGCCGCGGTTCGCGATGCTCGAGACGATCCGCGAATACGCCGCTGAGCTGCTCGAAGGCTCAGGTGAGACGGAAGCTCTGCGCAGACGGCACTGCGAGCACATTCTCACCAGGGTGGAGGAAGGCGTCGAGGCATGGCATGCCGGCGCCGACCCACAGGACTCGATCTTTCCGTTCCTCGACGCCGAGCCCGACAACGTTCGCGCGGCGCTGGCCTGGGCGGGGGACGCAGGTGAGATCACGCTGGAGGTGCGGCTCGCCGTCGCTGCGCGGTGGTACTGGGTCCTGAAGGGTCACCTCAGCGATGGGCGCCGCGTCTTCGACGATGTCGTCGACCGTTCCACCGACGCGTCGAAAGAGGTGCGAGCGCTGGCTCTGGTGCACGGCGCGATCTTCCCGTTCCGGCAAGGAGACACTGGAGTGGCGGCTACCTGGCTAGAGGAGAGCCTCGAGCTCTACCGCGAGCTCGGCGACGAGGAGGGGATCGCCCGCGCCACCGCCGAGCTGGGCGGCATCGCTATCGCCGAGCTCGATCTCGACCGTGCCGCGGCGCTGTACGAGGAATGCCTCCCTCTCCTGCGTAACCAGGGCAACGCGAGCCGCCTCGCGGTCGCGCTCGGGAACCTCGGCACGATCGCGCACATGCGCGCCGACCCGGCGCTCGCGGTCGACTACTACGAACAGGCGATCGACGCTGCCGTAGGCGCCGGCGACGAGGACGGTGTCGCGGTCAACCTGCACAACCTCGGCCGCTCCCAGATCGCGCTCGGTCGAGCCGAGCCGGCTCTCGATTCGTTGCGCGAATCGCTCTCGATCGCGCAGCGGCTCGGCTACCGCGAGGTGATCGCCTACTGCCTCGGCGGCTTCGCGGAGTTGGCGATGCTCGAGGAGAACGCGCCTCGGGCGGCAACGTTGCTCGGAGCATCCGAAGAGCTCTTCTCCGAGATCGGTGCGAATCCCAGTCCGGACGAGGTCGAGGCTCAGCAACGGGTCGCCACATACATCGTCGACGCGCTCGGCCCGGAGCGGGTCCACGAGCTTCGCGCCGAAGGCGCTGCCCAGACCCTCGATCAACTGCTCGAAGGCGTAGCCTCCCGCGCGTGAGCGACTACACGATCGTGAATCTCGGCGACGTCGA
>Ga0070695_100000364_pt1 | contig 23264 bp, 20 predicted proteins | sample KBSK1252metaG_FD_65471 | JGI IMG/M metagenome (GOLD analysis project Ga0070695, IMG submission 65471) | Corn, switchgrass and miscanthus rhizosphere microbial communities from Kellogg Biological Station, Michigan, USA - KBS K1-25-2 metaG | ecosystem: Host-associated > Plants > Roots >...
GCCGATTGTATAAACGTAGGCCCAGGTGCCGACGTGGTAGGGGCTGATCTTGGCCTGCTCGACCAGGTTTGCCGCGTTGGGAACCTTGGTGAGGTCAAGCTGCTCGTAGAGGTCGTCGTTAGCGTAGAGCCAACCAACATGCGAGGTCGTGAAATTGAGATCGCTCTCCGGATTCCCCTTGGCGAGTTTCGCCTTGTTGAGACGGTCGATGGTGCCGCCGGTGATGAACTCCACGGCCGCACCGGTTTCCTGTGTGAATTTCTTCGCCACGGTCTCGGCCACGAGATCGCGCCAGCTGCCGCCCCAGATGCTGACAACGAGCTTGTCTTGCGCCGCGGCGGGAAATGAAAGCAGCAGCAGACCGATGCCAAACGCGAGAATGGATAGACGTTTCATGCTGCAACCTCCTGACCTGCGGGTGCGCGCGGCATGAGCCCTTGCGCCATGGGGTATCAGTCTATTCATAGGCGGTGAGGCCGTCGATGAAATTGTCGGCCGTTCAACCCGTCCGACGCGGGACGGTCAGTCGAGGCCAGTGTTCGAGCCAGGCAATGCAAGTTGTCGGAGGCCTGGTTGCTAGCTACGCTGGTGCGGACACATGGTGCGATCGAGCAGTCTATCGATGCCGTCGATCGCCAATCGGGGCGATGCGAAACTGTCGGACTATGCCGTCGGTAGCTACATTCTAAAGTTGACCGAAAGCACATCTGCCGAACCGGGTGCCATATGGAGCAACGCATGTCGATTGAGAAGGTTGACACGCTTGTAGTCGGAGGCGGACAGGCTGGGTTGGCTATGAGCGAACATCTGAGCGCAAACGGCGTGCCGCATCTGGTTCTGGAGCGCTACCGGATTGCCGAACGCTGGCGCTCGGAAAGATGGGACTCGTTGGTCGCGAACGGTCCGGCTTGGCACGATCGCTTTCCCGGGCTTGAGTTCAGCGATGTCGACCAGAGCGTGGGTCCAAACGAGTTTCCGCCCAAGGAAACTGTTGCAGACTATTTCGTCGCCTACGCAAAGAAGATTTCGGCTCCCATCCGATGCGGTGTTGAAGTGCTAAGTGTCGAAAGGAATATTGGCCATCCCGGTTTCCGCCTGGAAACTTCCGCAGGGGTGATTGATGCCAACCGTGTTGTCGCCGCGACTGGTCCGTTCCAGCGTCCCATCATGCCTCAGATGGTTCCCTCCGAGACGCCTGTAAAGCAGATGCACTCCACTGGTTATCGCAACCCCGGCCAGCTGCCCGAGGGCGCGGTGTTGGTTGTGGGGTCGGGTTCGTCGGGCACCCAGATTGCCGAGGAGCTCCTAGAAGCAGGACGGCGCGTCTACCTTTCGGTGGGACCGCATGACCGTCCGCCGCGGGCCTATCGTGGGCTCGACTACTGCTGGTGGTTGGGTGTTCTCGGCAAGTGGGACGCCGCAGCCCGGGAGGCTGGAAAGGAGCATGTGACGATTGCCGTGAGCGGTACACATGGGGGCCACACGATCGACTTTCGCCTGCTTGCCGCAAGAGGACTAATCCTTGTCGGCCGAACGGAAGGTTATGACAATGGTGTGCTCAGGTTTGCTTCGGATCTCGTCGAGAATCTTGCGAAGGGTGATGCGAACCTGCTGTCCGTCTTGGACGAAGCAGACGCCTACGTGGCGCGCAATGGCCTCAATCTGCCGGAAGATCCCGATGCACGCGCAACCGTGCAGGATTCAGACTGTGTGAGAAATCCTATTCTCTCGCTTGATCTGGCAAAGTCCGGGATTGCAACGATCATCTGGGCGACAGGATTTGCTTCAGACTTCAGCTGGCTGAAGGTCGACGCTTTTGACGAGGCTGGTCGGCCAAAGCATCAGCGCGGGGTCTCGACCGAGCCAGGCATATACTTTTTAGGCCTACCCTGGCAGTCGCGGCGAGGCTCCAGCTTCATTTGGGGCGTGTGGCATGATGCGAAGTATCTCGCAGACCAAATCACAATCCAGCGCAACTATATGGCGTATCACAACGCTTCGCGGCGCGAAGGAGGGGCGCGATAATTGCCGGCGAGAATGCAGGCCGCGCCGCTGTGCGGCAGACGCAGCAATTCGTGGACTACGGCATCGGTCTTGAGAAAGCGCACGCGCCCGCACAGAACCGATACCAGCTCGATGAATTTCAGCATCCCGACGCTCAACACGGGCCGCGAGGCCGACAGCTTCGAAGCCTGATCCAAAGGGGCCCAAATGGCACACCAGCGAGTACGCAAGTTTAATACCAAGGACACTTACCCGGAACAAAGTCTCGACAACGACCTTTGCCAGGTGGTTGTTGCTAAGGGCACGATGGTTTTCGTGCGCGGGCAGATTGGCCAAGACCTCGAGACTTCGAAGAGTGTTGGAATCGGCGACGTGGCAGCTCAGGCCGACCAGGCCATGAAGAACATCAAAATGCTGCTCGAGGAGGCAGGCTCGTCGCTCCAGCACATTTGCAAGATCACGATATACATCATCGATCCGCGTTACCGGGAGGCTGTCTATCGTGTTGTCGGCGGGCACCTCAAAGGCGTGTTTCCGGTCTCGACCGGGATCGTCGTCTCGGCGCTGGCCCGGCCGGAATGGCTGGTAGAGGTGGACGCGATTGCTGTCATTCCGGATTGAGGCGTGAGATGACCTTCTCGATTGTCGCGCGTTGCGCGCGGACTGGAATGCTGGGCATTGCCGTCTCATCTTCCTCACCCGCCGTCGCCGCACGCTGTGCCTACGCACGCGCCCAAGTTGGGGCCGTTGCAAGCCAGAACATCACCGACCCGACGCTCGGGCCCAGGCTGCTCGACCTCATGGCGCTGGGCGCGACGGCGCCAGAGGCGGTGCGCATCGTGGCCGGATCGGCGGTCCACATGGCATTTCGCCAGCTCCTCGCCATCGATGCGGTCGGACGCACAGGCGTGTTCTCCGGCAGCAAGACACTCGGGACCTATGCCGCCGCCGAAGGAGAGAGCGCGGCGGCAGCCGGCAATATGCTGAGGAGTAAGGTGGTACCGGAGCGCATGATTGCTGCCTTCGTCGGCTCGACTGGAGCTCTCGGCGGCCGACTACTCGCTGCCATGCGGGCAGGTCTCGATGCCGGAGGCGAGGAAGGGCCGGTCCACTCAGCTGGCCTCCTCATCGTGCGCGACGTGTCCTGGCCCGTGGTCAGCCTCAGGGTCGACTGGTCAGACGCAGACCCGATCGCCGATCTCGAGCGCCTATGGTCGTTGTACGAACCGCAACTCGAGGCCTACGTAATTCGGGCTATCGATCCATCTGCCGCTCCGAACTTCGGCGTTCCGGGGGACGAGTAAGCTGCAATTCGCTCCACGGTTGATCGATTGCGCGATGGCGAGCTTGTTGGCCCGAAAAATCGACCGACGTGGGCTCGTGCCCTGCCCCAAATGGCGTCGTCGTCCCCGATCGCGTCACAGGTCTCTACGTCCGTGCGCACCACTCATTGGTTTGCTGCAGCTGTGCCAGCCTGCAGCCCGCAATATTCCGTCAATAGGCGGCCGTCTCTGTCGGTCGACGACGCGGGCTTGATCCACTCGCACCCTTCGACGTTGATGCAGGCGAGCTGCGGCAGTCCCTTACACTTGCTCGGTGTTTTTGGGCCTGGCGCCTTTGCAATTTTTGGCGGCGGCGAGGACTTCTCAACGTTCACTACGGTCGGGGGTGCAGGTATCTCAACAACGGTCGCAGGTGGCGGATTGACTGAGCCGACTGGAACTTGCTCGGGAGGATCAGTCGCGCAGGCGGTCACAAACAACGCAGCCAGTGCGACAAGCGAAAAATGAAAATTCATGGCATATTCCCCACGACCAAAATGCCGTGAAAGGCAGCAAAACGCAACTGTGGCGACCGCGGGCGCCGACCCTTCACCGTACGCCTGACCGCTCCGAGGCGAGGTGACTTGGAAAAGCCCCCCGGGAGGCAAGGGAGGCAGACGGAACAACATTGGCGTCTTGAGAGGTCAGCCGAAAAGCTCCAGGAAAAGGTTCACCACTAAAATAGCCCAGACAACCGATCTGTTGGGCAAATCGAAGAAATGCGCATTCGCATGCACGAACAAGCTCGCAGCGAGCAGGAAATCGTCAAGGCCCTGGGGGAGGCCTTAAAGCGTGCCGACGATCAGTTACTAGTGGCAATACGCAACATTGCCCTTGAGCACGAAATGCGACGCGAGGGGATCCTGCGTGAGTTGCAGGCGTTGGCCACGCGCCCGGGCGCCTTCCCGACATCTCGGGTGCTAGCACCCGCTGCAGGACGCACCACTCGACTTGCCGAACGACGAGACCAATCAGCCTCAGGGGACCTTGCCGCGCTAGCAGCTTGCCGGGCAACCATACCGCGGTACACTCAGTTCGGATCTGATCCGGTGTTTCGCTGGGCGCAGACCGGCGCGCGCCCTGGCAGAACAATTGTAGCGCTTAAGGACAATAACGAACGCCGGTATAAAAACACGCTGTCTTCCTCAGCTGCCTAAAAGTGTGAGCGTTGGACCGATCAGCTCATTGCTACCCAAGGCCGGGGTGTTGACCCCGTCTGCACGAAGCTTCCCTACGTGTGCGACATTGTCGCTAAAATAGGGGGCGCATACAGGCGGCGCGGACAAAGTCATTGCCAAATTGGGCTCGTCAGTGCGCGCTCCATACCATTCCCTGCAGCGGCACTGATCTCGGAATAATAGGTAGTATTCGGAGAGGCTCTCGATCCACGTAACTGGCGCCTGACACCTTGCTGACTATGTTCGTGTACGGTCCGACGCTGCTAGCCGACCGATAGATGTTGCAGCTTGCAGCCGCATTATTGGGCTGCCAGATCAACGCCAGGGTAACCGAGCCTTTTGCCTCCCTAGCCTCGGAAAAAAGAAAGGCGCCGCCTTTGCGTTGGTCGGACGCCTTTCCCCGGGACCGCGGCGCCCTCGATGGTGCGGGCACGTGGGCGCGTTCAAGCAGTCCCGTGGCGCTGATATTGGTCACAAACGCCGATCGGGTACATGCCCCAGTTTCGCAGTTGCGGTGCGCCACCAGAAATCACCTATCAAACCATCCAAATGAACGCTTACGATTGGTGGGGTGGCGGAGGCCGCATAGTGAGGACGAAGTGGTTGCGAAATTAACCGAGAATGAAGTTTTGCTCGAAATTCAGACTCTGGTCACCGCTGGCGAATACCTCGATGCCCTTCTCGGGGTTCCTGGCGCTCGGCTCTCGGGCGGTGGGGCCTTTAGGGGAAAACAGCGCATCTATATCCGCGGGACGCCCGAACACCTAGAGGCTCGAGCCGCCGGACTTGTAGAGAAGCTCCCACCCCTTACGCCGCCCGCGTCAGTCGGGGCGATAGAGGCAGCAGAGTACTTGATCGGCCATCGCCTACCCACCTTGCTTCGGCGTCTGTACACCGAGGTCGGCAATGGGGGTTTTGGGCCTGGCTATGGGATCATCGACCTCCCGGAGCGAGACCGCGATCGCCATCCCCGCAATGAACTGCCACGTCGGCTATGGAATGCGGCGTGTCCCGCTGGCGTAGTGCTGTTTCCATTGTGCACCTGGGGTTGCGGCATCTACTCATTTGTTGATTGTGCGGATGGAGAGGCTCGAATGTGGGCATGGGACCCAAATCCCGCGCCGAGTGACGACATTGGTAAGGCATTGTTCAAAGAGGAGCTGTCGTTGTGCGAATGGCTCGGCCGGTGGATCAAGCGGCGATCGTTCCAGCCCTGCCTCGTCCAAGACCCGGACAGCGACGAGTGGCGCGGTGCGACCGAGGAAGAGAAAGCCATGTGGATGAGTGAGTGGTAGCGTCGGCGGCGGTAACGACCGCGTCGTGGGATCGCTTCGTCTGCCACCCCGTTTGCGGTAGCGCCCCCGCGGTCCCACGTTCCTATTTTCCCCAAGAGATTAGAGAAAGTCGATTGTGGCTTGGCTCATAGGCGCAGATTTATAGCAACTTATCCCGTGCTCGCAGCGGCCATCTATTTTGCGTCTTGGGCGTTCAACTCGGCCCTAATCTATGGGGTGCTCCGCTTTATCGGCTGGATCTTCGTGCTGCTTGAGCTACTTCACGAAGGCGTCTCGACACTTGGCCCCCCTGAGCCTCTTATGGACCTCTTCTTCGGGCAAGTGCGGGCGGAAATCGTCGGGATTGCTCCGATCCGGGCCCAGCTTGTCGATGAGCGAATGGAGGAGCGTTGGGCTTCCAGCTCACCAGCACGCCCGTGCCGCAGCGGCGAGGCACGTTGACCCGCTCGCCAAGTTGTGAACGTCGCAAAAGGGGTGGCCGATCGTTACCGGGCTAGGGGCGGGGGGGCCGATCGTTACCAGGCTAGGGGTACTGCCGACAACGCCATGGTGATTTTCAATGCTCACGCCCAAGCCGCCCGTCCTAGCAGCCGTCGCCCTCTTGCTGCTGTATCCCGACGCCGCATTTGCGCAAGCGCGCTCATCGGCAGGCGGCTCGCCGGCGTCCCTTGCCGCGCCCAGCCCCAGGCTCTCGGCACCGACCACAACCTTGCGCAGCACCACCCCCAGCGTGTCCCCCGGCGCCACCACGCCGACGGTGCCGTCGCCTTCGGCCGGGCCGACGCCCTTGTCGCCCACGCCTTCGGCCGGGCTGACACCGCCGGGGGGCGCGCAGGCAACGACCACACCCACGACGGCGCAACCAGGATCAGTGTCGCCGCTGTCGCCTATGTCTGAGCCCTTGCCCAGCCAGTTCGCGACCGAGGGTGGCTCCTCGCCCAACCTTGCCCTCTCACCTGGTACCTCGTCGGCGCCGAGCAAACCGGGTGGTGGTGGCAAAGCGCTCGCCGACTGCATGGGCTTCTGGGATGCCGCCACACACATGAGTAAGGTTGAGTGGCGCGCCGCCTGCAAACGCTCGATGAAGGAATTCCCCGACGTCAAGTGGTAGCAGCCAGTCTGGCCTTTCTGCCAGTCCGGCCTTTCTGATTGTGACCTGGCGAACTCCACAAATGCGCCAGAGCATGCCGGCAGAGGTGCGGGGGTTTTCACCCGGGCGTCGTAGTCCGCTTGCGCCGGCGTGCCGCGCACACGATACGTCAACAGAAACGCCGTGTAGCGTTGCGCCGAAATCGATCCCCCTCAGCCTCCCGTGCCAGGATACACCCCCGGGCACACGATCACCCCAAGCCTTTCGGCGCTCCGCTGCGCTCAGCCAGTGCCGCCATGTCGACGCTCTGAGGACCGGCAGTCGTGTCAGGGTGATGCTAGGCATAGTTATCTCGGAAACGGCTGCAGCTCCGCTTTGGCGCCGGCGGGTAGCGCCGTACGAGCCACATTCAACATCATCGCGTTGAAGGTGTAGTAAGCATTCGCGGCGGTCAGGTCGATGATGCCCTGCTCGCCAAACGTCTCGAGCGCGCGCTTGTAGGTCGCATCGCTCACGCTCCTGTTGAGATGCAGCTCCATGGAGAAGTCGTAGACGATCTCCTCGTCCGCGCTCATGCCGATTGGGCGGCGGCCATCGGCAATCGCTTGCGCGATCTCGGGTTTAACGCCGGCCTTCTCTGCTAGCGGCCGGTGTGCCTGCCATTCGTAGTTTTGCGACCATTGGCGCGCGGTGATGATGATGGCAAGCTCGTTCAGCCGAGCGGGTATCGTCGATTTGAAGCGCACGTAGTCGCCCATTGCCTTTGCCCGCAACATGACCTCGGGGCTGCGCAGCATTGCTGCGAACGGGCCGCGAACCGCATAACCGCGCCCCTCGGCGAATTCGGAAGCCGCTTTCTTCTGGGCATCGGTCATCTGGTCGACCGGGATCTCGGGCATGCGGTCTTGAGCCATAGCGGACATCCCTCCCAACGATAGCACTGCCACAAGTGCGAGTTGTCTGATCATGTGCGATCCTCTTTCTTATGTCGAGCAGCGAGCGCGGTTAGTCGAGGCAATTGTTGCTCGTGGGGTGGGAACTGGCCCGGCCATGCCGTGTCCCGAGCTCCAAGGTTGGAAGTACCCCTTGTCAATGCGCCACGATCCTCGCTCTCGAGGATGACGCTCGAAACGGCTCGCGACGAATTCGCGATCTTCCATTTCCGCGGCGTCTATTACTCGACATGCATGTCGCGGCCGCTCGCCTGTTTATGTATTGCTCGATTGAACGTTGAGCTCCGACGCGAGGCCACTCCTGTCCAATTCCATACGAGGATTTTGACTGGATACTGCGGCTTCGCTACCTTTAGGTTACGACGTCGACGATCTCGGCATCGGTGGGAAACCGCCCAAGCGCGTGCTTGGAACAGGCAACACGGTCGTCGATGCGGATCTCGAAAATGCCCCCACCGGACCGCCGCAAAGTTACTTGCGCATCTGGTCGGACGCTGCGGATGAGGTTCGCCGCCTCACGGGCGCGCGGTTCGTAGTTTCATTGACCGCAATATTGGATTTCAACGCGCATCGGCTGCCATCCTTTGCTTGTGAGGCGTTGATCGTACCACAAGGCTCCACGTCCGTCTCTTCCGGCACCCTTGCAGGGGTGACGCGGTAAGCGTAGGCAGTGCAATCGCGTCGAGTTCCTCTTGGGTCATGCGGAGCAGGCCTCCAGTACCGCCGAACACATCGACCACTGCCCGAATTCGGGAGGAGCCCAGCTGGTAGAGCCGGGGTCTCATACGCCATCGGCCGCAGGTGCGAGCCCTGTCCAGCAACGATTGGGCTGCTCATCACGACCGCGCGCCGCCGGCCTCGCTCAATGAGAAGCGACGGCCCGCGCATGCGCGCAAGAGTATGCCGTTGACCTTTCTCGGTCGGACGTAGATGCTCGCGCATCGAAAGGCGCAAGTGGAGCAAACGTTCATGGGTAATTGCATCGTCGTCGTGCAGTTCGACCTGCCGCAACGAAGCGAAGAGCAGGCCGTGAAAGGTGGCACGTCGACCGCTCCCATCTACCGCGGTCTTGCTGCGAAGGGTCTGATCCGAAAAGACTACCTAAACGGCGACGCCGGGACCGGGGGTGTCTACCTCTGGGAGAATCGCGCGTCCGCGGAAGCATGGTTCACCGAGGATCGCATGGTTGAGTTGACTAAGCGCTTTGGCGTTCGACCGAGGCTCACGTGGTACGACACCTATGTCACGGTCGACAATCTAAAGGGTGAAACGCGCGTCAACGGCAAAGCGCTCGCCGAAGCGAACTAAATGGGCGACCGCTCAGAGCGATGGCCGCGGGCAAAGCATGCGAGACTTGGTGGGAGCCGATTTTATGGGCCGCGTCCGGTCGCGCTGGAATGGACACGTCTGCCATCACGCCGTAAACCGAGGGCTGGCCGGCGCTAACACCGCCGGCGGAGCAACGGACGCGGTGGCACGTTTCCCAATAGCATGGTGCTCGAACGGGAAGGAGGCGCCACATGGCCGATATCGTTCATCATCGCGCTCATGTCATTGCCGGCGGCTTTCCGCCCGGCGCTAGCGCCGGTCACGACCACGACTATGCCCGCCTTCGGCTTCTCACGTTGCTGGCCGAGCGACAAATTCCGGCTTCGGTCGCCAACGACTTCGCTGACGTGGAGAAATGGCTGCCCGTAAGCCGGTTGCTCGTCACCTACGTTGCCGGTCCCTACCCGCGGGCCGAGCAGTGCACCCAACTGAAATCCTGGCTAGAGGCTGGCGGCCACTGGTTGGCGCTTCACGGCACGAGCGGTGGGCGTGCCGAACGCGTCGAAGGCCTGACGCAACGCCGTACCGTGAAAACCGAGCATCATGCCTTGCTTGGCAGCATGTTTTTGACGCATCCGCCGGCATGCCTATTCCGTGTCGATGTGCGCGATAGGGAGCACCCGGTCACTCAAGGGCTTGGCAACGCGTTTGAGGTCGAGGACGAGCCCTACTTCATCGAGCTGCAGGACCTTGCCTCGGCGCAAATCCTGTTGACGGCCGACTACGGTGCGAAGAGCAGATGGCCGGTGGTCGAGACGCTCTATGGCAAAGATACTTCTCTGCAACCCGACGGCAGAACTCGCGTGCTCGGCTACACGCGCCGGGTCGGGGGCGGTGCCGTGACCTACCTGGCGCTCGGCCACTGCCACAACCCATACTCGCGCATCGGCCGGACTGGCGGCTTGGGAAGCGAGCAGGCGACGACGTTCAAAGGCCCTTGGGAAACGCACGCATTTTCGACCCTTCTGAGCAATGCAATCGCCTGGGCTACGGCACGGCCATCTTGAGATTAGTCCGCTGCGCTCTCCCCATCATGGCCGCAAGGGTGAAGCGTGTCGCCATGACGACGTTGAGCTCGATGACCGATCGGGACGGCCGAGATGACCGTTCCTGCGCGCAGATGCAATAGCCCGACCGGCGGACCTGGTCGGCAACGGACTGTGCATTGCAGATCACGCTGAGGTCGAAGTCCGCAAACTATCGCTACGGGTAAACGCCTCAGCGACGAACAAACCCTCGCACCTGCGGTCGAAGACCTGGTGTCATCGCTGCCGGCTGAGGGGTCGGGGATGATTGCCGTCCGGCAACCGAACCGGGTTGGCTTAGGAGGCTCGGGCGCGTCGGCGCAATTGCTGCTCGCGATAGAAGGTGTAGAGCCCGGCGGACACCAGAATCGCAATGCCGCCAAGCGACAGTGTATCGGGCAGCTCCCTCCAGATCAGGAAGCCAAGCAGGATGGCCCAGACTATGCCGGCGTAGCGGAAGGGAGCCACGGCGGCCATCTCACCCGATCGCAGTGAGTAGATTACGCACAGATGACCAACGAGTGAGAACAAGGAGGCGAAAAGGAGGGCAAACAACTCGCCCACACTTGGCACCTTCCAGGTTTCAAACAGCAAGCAGGCGAGGCCGGCGGTAGCCACCACCAGCTGTGAGAGCATCATGATCAGCAGCGGCGACAGCGCCACGTCGAGGCGCCGCGTAGAGACATCGCGTAGCGCACCGCACAGCACCGACAGCACACCCAGCAGCGCCCAGGCGTTGAATGCGCTCGATCCCGGTTTGATGACAAGCAGCGCGCCGACAAAGCCTGCCGCCACCGCCGTCCAGCGCCGCCACCCTACGTGTTCACCCAGGAACAGGGCAGAGGCGGCCGTCAGGCTGAGCGGCGTCATTTGCAAGATACCCATCAGATCGGCGAAAGGCATGCGCGCCAGCGCAGCTTGGAAAAATAGAGCGCTACCCACGTCGCCAACGCTGCGCCAGCCCATGGCACGCACCAGCGCGTCCCTCAGCCGATAGATTGCCCCGGTCCAGAATGCCGCGACGGTGACGATGGTTACGGTCGAGACCCCACGCACGAAGACGGTCTCGCCGGTGGGGAGCGAAGTCGAGACAAGCTTCATGGCGGCGTCACCGCAGGTGAAGAGCGCGGTCGCCGCGACCATTGCGGCGATACCTTTGAGGTTGCGGCCGGCGGCGTGCGCGGCCTCGATCCGGATCAACGCGATTGGGCGCGCCTCGGAGCTACCTTGCCACCTGTCCTGCACGCTTCCCCCATGCCGCCGCGCGAGATCACCCCACGACCTGGTCCGCCCGGTGAACCAACAAGCCGGGGATCTTGAGGCCGAACGCCCTCGCGGTTTGCAGATTGAACATATCCACGTCACCCTCGCCGGGCCAGCCGCACGCCAATAGAACCGTCCATGCCATGGAGGGGCTTGACACAGGACAATTCGGCGCCGGCGCCGGAGAGCAAAAGCGCCAAGCCGTTATTTTCGCGAGGTGTTCTAATAAGTTAGATCGAAGCGTTAGACGATAGTGCGGGCGCGGTGAGGCTTGGCCCGGCCTCTCGCATTATGTGCATAACGCGCGCCGGCGTATACGCGGCGCCACGCAGTGTGCCCGAAAGTGTTCACGCTTGGCGGAACGGTGGATCGCCGGTGGGCATGCCCGGCGTCGCCGTGTTACATTCCCGTTTATGGATACGTTCACATTGTTCGTCTGGCTCTGTGCCGGCATTTGGGTCGGGCGACCCAGCCTGGTGCACCTAGTGGAGCGCGACGCCGAGATTGTGGCTCTTCCGCAATTGTTAATTGCTTCCGAATCGCCCATCGCCGCATTGTTCAGGTACATCGCAGGAGATGGGTTGGCGCAAAGGCGTCGCCACGAACCAAGGAGGACAATCCCATGGACATGAAGCATTGGCTCAGTGCAGCGGTCGGTTGCCTGGCGTTGGTGCTCTGGGCAATGCCCGCGACGGCTGCACCGATCGCCGGCGCGATCAGCGCCCCTAAAGTTGCGACAGAAGGCAGCTCGATTGTTGCAACGACGCACTGGCGCAGGCGCTATGCCTACTATTTTAGCGAGAACTCCGCCGATGATTTCGACAGATACTATCCTTATGAGTACTATTCTTATGAGGAGCCCTACTACCGTTATTCCTATTACTATCCAAGCTATCACGACAATTACGCCTATCCGCGCTACCGCCACCACCACCACCACCGGCATTACCGCCACTATCGGGACTATCGCCGCTGGTAGATGATCGGTTTGCCGCAGCGACGTGGCCTGGGCGCGTCTAGCCTGTCGAACGCAAGGAGCGCCGCTTTCTCGGCGGCGCGCGCTTTTCCTGGGGCAGCAGCCGAGATCCGGAGACTGTGGCCAAGGTGGCATCTCGCAGGAAGGTAACAACTTGACGCGAAGCATGGCACGCTCGTCACTTACCTCGGCCATGACGGTTCGTTCCATGCTCTCAAGCCGCCAGCACGGCCAGAACGAGCTTCGGCTAAGCCGGTAATGCCTGGGCGGTCAAGGACATGCATCGCACTATTGGGGGGTTCGTGACCCATCAGCTTGACAGGCGCTGGCAAGTGGTCACGAACACACGTGTTTGGTGACTTGACTTTAGGCGGCCTGGAACCGGCCGCTCGCGCCAGCATCGGACCGGCCTACTGGTCGCTCAAGTGCCGCAAAACGTCTGATGCACCACTTGATCTGGTCGCGGCGGCTCCGCATAGCGTCGATGGATGGGTTGGTCGTCGAAGGGACGGGAGAGCACGCTCAGCAAATTGTCGAAGGGGGAGAAATCACCCGTCTCTACCGCCGCTGAGAGCGCTTCCTCCACGAGATGGTTGCGAGGGATAAATGCGGGGTTGACCGCACGCATGACTGCCGCCCGCCGCTCACCCGTCCCCTCGCCATCGTCGGCCAAGCGCCGGCGCCACCTTAAGGCCCAGTCGTCATATGCGGTCGGATCGCTGAATAGGCTCCGCATGACCATATCAGCATCAGGGCTAATGGCCGCGTCGGATAGTCGTCGGAAGGTCAGGGTGAAGTCTGCCCTATTTTGGGCCATGCGGTCGAGGAGATCTCGCGCCAAAACAATGTCGTCCGGTCGTTCCTGCAACAAACCAAGCTTACGCCTCAGTCCCGAGGCGTAGGCTGCCTCGAAGCAGCCAACGAATTTGCCGAGGGCCTCGTTCGCCATTTCGACGGCAGCTTCCTGATGGTCAGCAAGGAGGGGTAGGAGCGTCTCCGCCAGGCGTGCAAGGTTCCATTGTGCGATGCGTGGCTGATTGCCGTAAGCGTAGCGCCCAAAGTTATCAATGGAGCTATAGACTGCTTCGGGATCATAGGTGTCGATGAAGGCGCAGGGGCCGTAGTCGATGGTTTCGCCAGCGATCGACATGTTGTCGGTGTTCATGACACCGTGAATGAAGCCGACGAGCAGCCATTTCGCGACTAGCTCGGCCTGACGTGCGATCGCCAACTCGAGAAGCCGTCGGTAGGGCTTCTCCGCGCGCGCGGCCTCGGGATAGTGGCGGGCAATGACGTAGTCGGCGAGCCGGAGTAGAGCCTCGACGTCCCCGCGCGCAGCAAAGAATTGAAATGTACCGACGCGGATATGGCTCGCGGCGACGCGGGTGAGCACCGCACCTGGCAGAGGCAACTCACGCCGGACCGCCTGGCCAGTCGTAACGACCGCGAGCGATCGGGTTGTGGGGATCGCGAGGGCGTCCATAGCCTCGCTAATAATGTACTCACGCAGAACCGGGCCGAGCGCAGCCCGGCCATCGCCGTTGCGGGAGAACGGAGTGGGGCCGGAGCCTTTGAGCTGGATGTCACGACGCACCCCATCAAGACCGACGACCTCACCAAGAAGCAGGGCGCGGCCGTCACCCAGCTGGGGCACGAAGGTGCCAAACTGGTGCCCGGCATAGGCCATCGCCAGCGGTTCGGCGAGTTTTGGTACAGCGTTGCCAGCAAGGATCGCGACGCCCTCCGGCGAAGAAAGCCTGGCGGGGTCGAGCCCAAGTTTTTGGGCGAGCTCGGCATTCAGCCGAACCAGGCCGGGGGCAGCAACGGGTGTCGGGGGCAGGCGTGCAAAGAACCGCTCGGGCAACCGCGCGTAGCTGTTGTCAAACGGAAAAACGCTAGTCGCTTCGGCTGGTGCAAGCATTTCATCTCCCGCGTGACGTCCGGGACCGTCCAGACCGTCAGGATCAATATAGCGGGTCGGGGCGGGATCTTGAAATGAGGTGAGAGGCAATGCCGCAGCGCGGTCGTAGCCTTGAGGGGCTGCGCGTGTTGAAAACAGAGGGGAGCTGGGCCAAAGTTGGCCGTTAGCCGCCGGCACTCGGCGAAGCCTGCACCGCAAGAGGATGGCTGTGGCCGACTACGAGACCTTCGAACTGGGCCCGCTGACCTTGCAGCACGGGTTGACGCTACCTAAAGCGCATCTTGCATACAAGACCTACGGTACGCTCGCCCCCGACAAGTCGAACGTCATTGTCTATCCCACATCCTATGGTGCCCACCACAGCGATATCGAATGGCTTGTGGGGCGGGAACGCGTGCTGGATCCGGAGCGCTACTTCATTGTGATTCCCAATCAGTTCGGCAACGGGTTGTCGAGCTCGCCGAGTAATCTTGCAGAGCCGTTTGGGCTTGGACGCACTCCTCTCTTCACGCACTGGGACAATGTTCATGCCCAGGAGCGCCTGTTGCGCGAGAAATTCGGGATTACGCGACTGGCACTCGTGTATGGCTGGTCCATGGGGGGACAGCAGGCGCTGCACTGGGGAGCCCTATTCCCCGACCGTGTCGCCCGCATCTGTGCGGTGTGCACGTCCGCGCGCACCAGCCCGCACAACAAAGTGTTCCTCGAAGGCATCCGCGCGACGCTGACCGCCGACGCTGCCTGGCGCGACGGACGCTTTGTCGAGCGCCCGGTGCGCGCGCTACGCGCTTTTGCGCGTGTCTATGCCGGCTGGGCAATGAGCCAGGCATTCTATCGCCAAGGGCTCTGGAAGGAGGCAGGGTTTTCGTCGCTGGAGGACTATCTGGTGCGCGCCTGGGAGGGTAATTTTCTGCGCCGCAACGGCGAAGACCTCTTGTCGATGATCGACACCTGGTATCAATCCGATATTTCCGACAACTCGGTCTACAATGGAGACCTCCCAAGCGCGCTTGCGGCGATTACGGCGCGAGCCATCATCATGCCGTCGACGACGGATCTTTATTTCACGCTGGCGGACAGCGAGGCCGAGACGCGGCTCATGCCCAACGCGGAGTTACGCCCGATTGCCTCTATTTGGGGCCATCGCGCCGGAAATCCGCTGCAAAATCCGCAGGACGAAGCCGCCTTACGGACTGCAGTGCAGGCGCTCCTAGCCAGCTGAAACGGCCTCATGATATGGGCGGCCGGCGTCTGTGCCAGCCGGTGGTTTGTTGGAACGCGTGGCCGGCGCGCAGGATCAGCACCTCCTCCATAGGCCGTCCCACAATTTGAAAGCCGACAGGCAGACCGTCATTGGTCTTGCCGCCCGGCAATGTCAACGTCGGGTGTCCGCTCATATCGAATGGTGCGGTGAAGCGAAGCCGGGCTTCGACTGCTGGCGGCGCACGTCCCGCCGCGGCCAGGTCGGCCAGGGTGGGTGCGGCGACATTCATGACTGGCACTATCAACAGATCGATACCGCTAAAGAGGGCGTTAAGCTGGCTGCAAAAAGCCTCTCGGCGCAACAGCATCTTGGCCACGGTGCAGCCATCCAGGCTGCGGCCGGTCTCCAACAGGTCAGCCAGAAGCGGACCATACTCGGCGGCACGCGACGGGTAGGTGGCCTCATGGGCGACGGCGGCTTCGACTGCACAGAGAGGTATCCAGTCACGCACGACGGCATCGGGGGAGGGAAACGAAACCTCCAGGATCTTGGCGCCGATTTGAGCGAGCACTTCTGCGGCCTCTTCCGTAGCGCGAACCATATCTGCATCGGACCCGGCAGCAATCAGGGCGCGATCGATGCCGACGCGAACTTCGCGCACGCCTTGGCTGATCACGCCAAGGTAGTCCGGCACGGGTTGATGGGATGCGGTCGCATCATCTAAGTCGGCGCCGGCGATAACCCGCAACATGGCGGCAGCGTCGGCGGCGCTGCGTGTCATCGGCCCGATATGGTCCATGGATTCGGCCAACGCGAAAACGCCGGCTCGGCTGACGCGTCCCCAGGTTGGCTTGAGCCCGGTAACGCCATTCATGCTCGAGGGAAAGCGGATGGAACCTCCGGTATCGCTCCCCAGCGAGCCGTAGCAGAGCCCCAGCGCCGTCGCGACGCCTGAACCGCTCGACGAAACACCCGTCCAATGCTGAGCGCTCCACGGATTTACCGGCGGGGCGATCGCAGGATGATGGGCACCGAACGCGCCTTCAGTGAGCTGCAGCTTGCCTAGGAGCACGGCGCCGGCCTCTTGTAGGCGGGTGACGACAGTGGCGTCACGAGCGGGGCAATTGTCCTTATGGATTGGCATGCCGGCGGCCGTCGCAATGCCCTTGGTATGACAGAGGTCCTTTACCGCAATTGGTACGCCATGCAGGGGTCCGCGATGCGTGCCACGGGCGATCTCGCCGTCGGCATCCCTGGCTTGGGCCAATGCCAGCTCTGGGGTGGACTGGGCATAGCATTTGAAGCGAGGCTCGAGGCGCGCGATACGGTCTAGCATTGCTTGCGTCACCTCCAACGAGGAGAGTTGGCGCGCCTCGATGCGGCGGCCGACCTCGACGAGGTCGAGATAGCAAAGTTCATCCGGGGTCATCGCCGGGCGCCCTTTCCCTTACCTTTGGTCTCCGCACACGGGTGCGGATAGATGCTCGATTGCGAGCAGCCGCTGGAGTGTAGCTGATCTGATGCCGCGTGTAGCGTGCCATCCAGCGACAACGGCCGCGCGCCCCGGAGATTTGCGAATTTTGCTTGGCTGATGGCCGCGCGAAGTCAGGGACGCTTCTGGATTTGACAATCGATAACCCGAGGTTGGCGACCTTGCCTTGCGAGCAGGCCTCGTGCCGCGACCATTGCGCCCGGTGGGCATTGCGTGGGTGCGATGTCGCCACCACTCCAGCGAGGGGTGCGAAGTGTGGCATCCACAATGAAAGTGCCTCAACCATGGCCGTTGGACAGGTTGCGGGAAAGGCTTGAACGTCAGAGAGACCGGCGGTCTTTCGACAGCGGACACGGTCGGCCCGTCGGTCGATTTGCAGGACAGCTCGCCTGTTGACAGCCACAACCCATCCGGCATCTTTGGGATCTCGGCCGTATCATCAGGAAAGATGGCAGAGCGATGAGCAGCAACAACGACTACATCCCGCCGAAGGCTTGGAAATGGGAAAAGCCAAGCGCGAAAGGAGAATGGCGATACTCGGGTATCAATCGGCCGATTGCCGGGGCGACCCATGACGCGAAGCTACCGGTCGGCAAGCACCCGTTGCAGCTATATTCGCGTGCAACGCCCAACGGTGTGAAAGTGACCGTAATGCTGGAAGAGCTTCTGGCACTCGGCCACAGCGGCGCTGAATACGATGCCTGGCTGATCGACATCGGCAAGGGCGAGCAGTTTGGCAGTGGCTTTGTGGAAATGAACCCCAACTCAAAGATACCCACCTTGGTGGATCGGAGTGGAGCCAAGCCTCGCCGCGTGTTCGAGTCGGGATCGATCCTTCTTTATCTCGCGGAGAAATTTGGCGCGTTCCTCCCAACCGATCTCGATAAGCGCACCGAAACGCTGAACTGGTTGTTCTGGCAGATGGGAAGTACGCCTTACATCGGTGGTGGCTTTGGTCATTTCTATCATTACGCGCCTGTCAAAATTGAGTATGCGATCAACCGCTTCGCGATGGAGGCCAAGCGCCTGTTGGATGTGCTCGATCGTCACCTCAAGGACCACGAGTACATGGCAGGCGATGAGTATTCGATCGCCGATATGGCGATTTGGCCCTGGTATGGCGGCCTGGCGCAAGGGACACAGTACGGTGCGGGCGAGTTTCTGCAGGGGCATGAGTATGCTCATGTCATCCGCTGGACAAGAGCGATAGCCGAACGGCCTGCCGTCAAGCGCGGCAGGATGGTCAACCGTGCGGTTGGCGACCCCGCCGAGCAGTTGCACGAACGCCATGATGCGCGCGACTTCGACACGAAAACGCAAGACAAACTGGCGACATAGGGGTTGGGAGATGCTGCCGTGCACGTGGTCCCTCACGTCGTCACCTCGGAGGAACGGCCATCAGGCCTGGCCCGGTTTCGACCCTGAGGCCGACGCGTTCGCACGTATCTGCGGGTTTACTGGACAGCTATCGGCCCGAGAGTGTGCGCGCGCAAGCCGGTGGACGGTCGCCGTGAATCCGAAACCTTCCGTCGGATGGATGTGCCTAACGGCGGGCATCGCGCAACGCGCAAAAATTTGCCCAAGGCAACGCAGGAGCTGATATCCCGCTTACATCTCGCCCGCAACAGACCGTTGCACATTGGTGTTCGCGTGAAGCTTTTGATTGGCTTGGTTTGACTTGCTCCGATAGAATCCAAAGCGGGGCGACCCCACCCGGCAAGGAGCAGGGTTGACACTGGTGAAGGTCGGCATTGGCTCAAGCGCCGACTCCAAGTTGCCAACTTGGTCCAGCCCATCCTCCACATCGGCCGGGTTCGGGGTCGTGCCCACTGATCTTCTTGCGAAATGACCGGCTCAGGCCACAATTTTGCGCATAGGTCGTCGAGTGGCCCCTCGGCGCTTTGGGCTACAGTCTGGGCTACAATGGGCACGCCCCGAGCGCCTTCGAGAGGCCGCTGGCGCGCGCGGACGTGTCAGCTAAAGGGGGGCAGCCCTAGGCTCCCGGCGCCACTGACGCTCCGCCCAGGGCACCCAGAGGCCCGTGGTGCGGCCATGGGTGATCTGGGAAAGCGGGGACACCTAGCCCATTGCCGACCCGAATCACCTACGGTCCGACCAAATCCGAGCATGGAGTGTTTGGCTATGCCGACGGCTGCGAAGAAAGCGACTGTGCGCGGCGCCGATCCTATGAAAGCCGTGTCGCACCTAGCCGAAGTGACCGACCGCATGCACGGCTTGCTCATGGAGCGCGCGGACGCCTTGATGGGCTGCACCGAAAGCAGCCGGAGGAGGCCGAGCTGGCGGGCCCTAACCGACCTAATCGAGGCTTACGAACGCCGGCGATGGCCACTCGGCCGCATTCCAGGCGGCAAGGGATGACCGTTCTTGTTGAAACTGACCAGTCGCCGGAAGAAACCTCTCTCGCGCAACCAGGTCCGAAAGCGCCGTGCCACTGTTTTCATTGCCTGCCGCTTAACTGCGACCATCGACTTGATCGACTCGTGGCGCGAGCGCGAGCGTCGGTCGAAGTGTTTCGGCGAGATAATCCGACGGGAGCCCCTTAGTTGTTTACGCAGGTTTAGATCCCGCCAGCACTATGCCCCTCACGACGATCCCTTCCCCTCGGGCCTTAGCTTTTTCCCTTCCGGCGCGATGCAACCGCCGCTGTCTTGAGCCTTCGCCCCAATCGGTACTCACAAGCTAGCAGCCTGGCGCGATTTGTACGCTCGGTGCTCGCGCGGCCGCGCGGGCTGGAATGCTCGACGCATATGAAATCCACAATAGGGGTGGTCGCCCGGCTTCGACCTACCGCAGTAGTAAAAATTCTTCTTCCTCGGATCGCCGTAGGGCCACCGACACTCGCCGCGCTGGAGCATCGGGAGCGTCTTGCGCTCGTTCGGCGGAATAAATAGGTCTCCACCTTTCGGCGGGGCAGGCAGGCTCTTATTTGTGGTCATGAGTAATCATATCGCTAATTTGAATGCTGACAAAGGTGCTAGATCCGCTCCGCGTGTTCGGCAGGAAGGTCGCCGACGGCTCAAGAGTTAGTGCCGCTTAGGTACTTTCCGAGTCTGGCCCACGGCCAACGTGCGCGCTTGTATAGCCACGACCTTCCGGAATTCCCTCCCGGTCGGTCCCTGGGGAGGCGCTAGCCTGACCCCCGTCACAGCGGCCGACCCCATGATAGCGGCATCAGGCCGCCCTCGACCTGGTGCCGCGTTCCGCTCGTAAGCTAGCAAATTCCGCCGCCCCTTCCCCAACTGCGGCGCTACAGGGCACCGAATCTGGGTACCCTTTTTTGGGGCAGAGCCGCCGCTACGTCCATCACGCTACTGTGGAGCGGCTGCGAGCGAAGCGAACTGCCACCACCCATGGCAAAGATTGTCGCCGATCAACGTGGGCGGCTCGTCAAACAGGTCCGCGAGAGATGTCTCTAGAAATTGGTCTGCCAACGAATGCGCGTGCCACCACGTATTAGCAGAAGACTTTGCTTGTGTGTTTTTTGGTCTCGCAGAGTTCTGGCAAATGAACCGCTATCTCGAGACGCGGCGCGCGCTCAGAGAGGCTAGCTTCCAAGCACGATGAGCTCAGCGATACGGCACCGATTGGTATGGAGGAAGCTGTCTCTTGCATGCATTGAATGAAACAAATGCCCTTCCGAAGGCTGCCGCGATCGACCCAAATAAATAATCGGTCCGGCTTCTTGAGTGTTGATCGCCTGTCGTATTTGCATAGTAACGACATGGCGGGCAGATCGAAGGCAGAATAGTGCGGAAAAAAGAGGAACAACCGAGAGCGGCCACGGGCGTAGAGCGACAAGCCACATACCGCAAAAAGGCACCTGACTGAGGTCGACACCGTCGACAGCTCGGCTAATATGATTGTCCCGGTCGCAACAAAACGAGCGCTCGAGCGACTTGAGAAGCGTTACGCGGTAACACAGCATGAGATGCTGCGGAAGGTGATCCAAGATGCCCGAACGACCTACTACCGACGCGACCCGAGTGCTGATTTGCGCCGCTACTACGATTGAAACCGGCGCCCCCCGTGAGTGGACCGAAGGGCCGTACGATACTAAGGCCCCCCTTTCTTCCATCGATCGCATCCACAAAACCGTGCGCGTGACCCCGCGATTGCCGCTGGCCTCTCCGACAAGCTCATGAGCATGGAAGACGTATTCGCGGTTACGAGCGAGCGCGGCAGCAGGCAGAGGTGGCCTGATGCCGCTCATCATGGGTTGAAGGACCAATCTTTAGTAACGATTGCCGCGATGATGACGACGTTGGCCGTGGTGCTCACTGCCGATCCCTAGGCTGATGCTCGGTCCATAACTGTAACCATCGTCGACCCACCGGCAACGACGCTGACCATTCCGCCACCAGCAACGACGATAGCCGACTTGTTCTGTCACAGAAGTACCAGTTCCAGCTTCAATTCCTTTCAAATTGGACCCTGGCGCCGCGGAAGCTGGGGTGGTGAGAACACCGAGTACCAGCGCAACGATCGTGAATGATAGAGATCTCAACATTGACGGATGACTCCTTTGGAAGGCCGGCGTGACCTATGTGGCCGGCGGCAAGTGGGCCGTCGAAGATTATGGGCATGACTACGCTGCACATACCTCACGGCCCCACGCTAAGAGCGCATAGGATCACTATTCCCAACAGACTCGGAAAATGCCTACCTCGCCCCGCGGCAGGCAGTCTCGATATTGTGTCATGGCACGCGATCTCTGCGATGCAGGAATTCCTCTCGACCATCGACAGGCAAGGAATAGTCACGTTGCTGCACAACCGGAACAGATCACGTTTGCGCTCAAGGTAGTTGCCTGAGATCGACGCAAAGAAGGGCCGTCGCCGCCAAATCCTGCGCGCCGCCTTTGATCCGACCATCGCGGTCGCACTGGCCGACCCGCTGACCGCCTCTTGCGCTCGCCGGCGCTCAGATCGAGCGGTCGGGACGGGAGAATGCTCCGCAGGGAGCCGAACTAGAGAATCGAAACCAGGCAAGTTTCATGCCAGGATTTTGCAAGATATGGAGGGGCGCCATCGTTTTTCTTGCGACAAAAAACGAGAACATTTGTGGATTCTCCCATTCGACACCGTGGTGAGCCTCAATCAGCGTAACAGATGTTGCGCTGTGGTCATCTCGACCGATGACATCGTCCGCGACCGATGTCGCGCCAAGCCGTTACTATTTCGTTGTTGTTTCGGAGAATGCCATCGGCGCGTACCGAATGCATCGGTCAGAGTTCTCTATGTAACATGGACGCCCGCGCGCTTTGAGGCGAGGGGAGAGGTGAATGAAAGCGCTGTTGGTGGTTGGTTTATTATTGGGCGTTGGTTTCCCAGTGAACGAAGCGAGGGGTCAAACGGCAGCCTGTAGGAAGGCTCTCGCGGCATACAAAGGTGCTAATGAAGCACTCATCCACGCGACCGTGGCTCTTGGGCCAGCGGGCTTGGTACGAACATGTACGGCGCTAGACGCGCTATTCGATGCCCGAAAGCGGAAAGATGCCACGCAAAAGAGAGTGAGATCAGCCTGCCCCGCCGGTACGATACGGGCAGACGACATTAGCCAGTGGAAAAAATTCCTTGAGCTCGAGAAGACGCGCATTGAGGAATGCAAGGTGCAGACGAAGAAGCCGTAACGCCGCTGCGCACTCAGAGTTCGGTATTAACGCCAAGGCCGCCCAATGCCTCGCCAAAGATCGCGACGCATTGCTGGCGTTCTACGACTTCCCGGCCGAGCACTGGAAGCATTTGAGAACCACCAATCCAATTGAAAGCACGTTTGCGACCGTGCGGCACCGCATCCGCCAAGCCGAGGTCGGCGCGGCCAAAACCATGATCGTGCGAACCGAGGAGCGCAGCAACGACCACGGTCTCGAACCCGCCCGGTGGCCTCGAGCACGATGAGGTTGGGCTTCGTGAGAAACGGGCTAATTCCCGCATCATGAAGAGCATCGGCAGGCTCGTGAAGGCGCTCGAGCATGAGCTCTCGAGTGTCGACAGCGTGATTGACGATGCCGTGCGCGGTTCGCCAGCCTGGCGGGAGAAAGAGGACCTGCTCTCCTCGGTGCCTAGCATCGGGCCGGTAATCTCGCGCACGCTCATTGGCGAGTTGCCGGAGCTTGGGTCCCTCGGCCGCAAGCAGATCGCGGCGCTTGTCGGGCTTGCCCCCTTCACGCGTCAATCGGGCCAGTGGCGCGG
>Ga0070695_100000368_pt1 | contig 23069 bp, 23 predicted proteins | sample KBSK1252metaG_FD_65471 | JGI IMG/M metagenome (GOLD analysis project Ga0070695, IMG submission 65471) | Corn, switchgrass and miscanthus rhizosphere microbial communities from Kellogg Biological Station, Michigan, USA - KBS K1-25-2 metaG | ecosystem: Host-associated > Plants > Roots >...
GTGTCGCTCCGGCTGCCGCTCGGCTCCGGTCTCGTCGATCTCGCCGGCATCGTAGCGCTTACGCTTGTCCGCATCGCCAACGATGTCGTAGGCCGCATTGATTTCCTTGAAGCGCTTCTCCGCCTCGGGCTTGGCTGGGTTGAGATCGGGATGCGTCTCCTTGGCAGCCTTGCGGTAGGCCTTGCGAATGTCTTCCTGACTTGCGCTGGGCGCCACGCCCAACGCCTCATAGGGAGTGGCCATGTAGTCTCGCGTTTGGGTTTCAGTGCTGCACATCTGGCGCAGCTGTTTTCAGCTTACGCCGAGCTGATTGGGTCCAGCAATGCTGGCGATCCCAGCCCAGTGCGATATCGCGGACCTGCTCCAAAGCCGAGCTGTTGACCAAGGTCGCGCTCCGTGCCGGATAGCAGCCCGGCACGTCAGAGAACTGTGTTACATTCGCCACGCCAAGGGCGGGTGCCGGACCGGGGAAAGACCCGAATTCGCAGTTCGGCGCTTGCGCGCCGCCCGCATCTCAATCGGCGGCGAAGCAATAAATGAACCCGGCGCCGCCCGTCTTCTTGAGCGCATCCTGGCTGCAGCCGGCGGACCCGTGCGAGGAGTTCCAGGACTTCATGTGGCGGGTATCCTTGAGGCCGATCACGTCGTGATGACCGACGATGGCCGAGCCGTCGCCGTTCTTGGTCCAGTTGCCACACGTGGTGTCGCCACCAGCGGTCGAGAACATGCCGTTAGGATCGGAGCCGGTCAGGATGTCGTGCATGTTCACGGTGTCTCCGCGACCGCTCACGGTCTCGCCCTTCTCGGTGATCGCGGTCGTCTTGTTGACATTGGCCGAAGCCGAATGAAGGTCGTCCACATCCTTGGCGATCACCTCGCCCTTGGCGTTCTGCCAGGGGCCCTTGCCGATGCGATCACGGGCGTTAACGCCTGCATCTCCACCCGGGGCGGTCGTGCTCAGATACGCGCGCCAGTTGGTCTTGGTGGCCCCGACCGCCTTGGCCAGCGCCCGACAGTGCGTGTCGGCACCTTCCAGGCCGCCGAGGTTGGCGCCGTCGCCCTTGCTAACGCTGGTGACAAAGAATGACATGCTCGCCTGCTGGGCCTGCACGGCGGCAGTCAATCCAATCCCCACCAACGCTGCGGTAGCCCAAAATCGCAGTCCGATCGTCCTTGCCATCGATACCTCCCATCTCAGCTGGCATTTGAAGCTACGAACCCCTCGAACGAAGAACCCAGGCGACACCTTCGTCTATTTCAGCGCGGCAACCATGGCCTGGTAGTGCCGCCTCTGCGCGTGTTGAAGTGGGGTTACGCCGTTGCGATCACCAATGGTCCTGTTGGCGCCGGCCGCCACGAGTGCCTTGGCGGTTGCGACGTGGCGCTCGCCACCGTCGCCGAGCACGACTGCCTCTATCAGTGCGGTCCAGCCGAGATTGTTGACGTGATCGAGCGGCGCGCCGGCCTCAATCAGTGCCTTCACCACCCCGTCGTGCCCCAAGTGCGCGGCGGCGATCAAAGCGGTTCCGTCATAGCGGCTGGTAATAGCGCGGGGATTGCCACCGAGTTCGATGGCAAGGTTGACCATGCGGAGATCGTCCTTGACGGCCGCGATGGTGATCACGTCGTAGCGGTCATTCTCGAGAGCATTGATGTCGCCACCACCGCCAACGAGCGCCCGCACCGCGTCGTACCGCGATGCAAAAGCCGCAACGTGTAGGGGCGTACGGCCTGCTTTGTCGCGAGCATTGGGGTTGGCCTTGCTGGCGAGCAGAGCACGGATCTGATCAACGCTGCCGTCTGCAGCGGCCTTGTGAAGCCCAGCATAGGCAGCCAGTTCGACCCGGCTGGGTGGCGTCTGGGCCTGCGCGGTGGCGCTCTCCACGACCCATAAGAGCCCTGCGATGATCGCTCGAACAAACACGGGCCTTCTCTGCCGATCGCTGCTGCTGATGCTCCTAAGGTCGAGCATAGCCGTGCAGGCTGGCTTGTGGTATTTGCTCAAATGCGAGCTGGTTTTGCGTTTGTGCAAACACATGAAAGAGCTCCGATCGTTTGACAACCTCGCCGCGATGCTTGCCGCACTGCGTTCCGGCAGCCCGTCGAAAGCGGCGAGGATGCTCGGACGCGCGCCATCGAGCATCTACCGCGCCATCGACCGGCTCGAGGAGGATGTCGGTGCAGCGTTATTCGTGCGGGCGAGCGCCGGCTGGAAGGCCACAGACGCGGGTCTCAAGGTCGCGCGGCTTGGTGAGCGGATGCAGAGTGAGATCGCCGCGGCGGAGTTGGCGTTGCTGCATCAAAGCCAGCGATTTCCGGCACCTCTTCGCGTCTCGGCCTCTGACAGTTTCGCGAGCTTTCTCGGGCCGGTCCTCGCACAATTTGCCGAGGCGCGGCCGGATGTCCTGATTGAGCTTATCGTCGACAACAACGTGGTCGATCTCGGGCGACGCGAGGCCGACATTGCCATTCGGCCGGACAAGCGGCCGGGCGACGTGGTTGGTCAGCGGGCCTGGTTGATCGAGCAGTGGTTTGATGGCCCATTCGCCTTTGATGACGTCCGACACGTCTTGGGCTTTGTGGCCGCCGCTGGCCTCGGAGCAGCGGCCTCCGCTGTTACAGGTGCCGCGACCGTGACCCTGTTGAATGCTCCGTTACCTTTTTGGGACGTGTGGCGCGCATGGTTCTTGGGGGATGGCGTGGGAACTGTGGTGGTTGCGCCGCTCGTGATCGGACTGGGCCAACTGTGGCGTAAGCTTCCGTCCCGAGCCGACGCCTTCGAGGGTGTAGCGGTTCTCACCGTCTTTATGCCGATCACTATCTATACCGTGGCTCAACCGAGCGGTGGCTGGGCCACATATGAGGCGGATGCACCGGTGTTTCCGCTGCTGTTATGGCTGACGGCTCGCTGCCACCCCATTTTTGCAATAGCGGCCGCATTCATCTGGTCCAGCACGGTCATCTGGGCAACCATATTTGGCATAGGGCAATTTGGCGATGTGGGTGTCCCGCTCAGCGAACGCGTGAGTGGCGCCCAGATCTCTGTAACGATCGTGACATTTTGCACTCTTGTACTGTCGGCGTTGTTCACCGAGAGGCGACGCAATGAAGCGGTGCTCAGGTTAACTCTTGCCGAACTCGACCATCGCGTCAAGAACATGCTCGCGACTGTCTTGGCGATCGTCGCTCGTACCCGGGAAACCAGCAGCTCCATCGCTGAGTTTGTCACCGCGTTCGACGGCCGTATTAGATCGATGGCCGCCACCCATGAGCTGCTGAGCAGCCGCCACTGGCATGGGCTCCCGCTTGCCGAACTCGTTCGCCGGGTTCTCGCTCCCTACGCCACGGCAGGCACCGTACGGATTGAGGGATCGGACGACGTTGTCCTGAACGCTGAGGCGGGTCAGGCAGTTGCGATGGTGCTCCACGAACTTGCTACCAACGCCGCAAAATTCGGTGCACTCTCGGCCAAAGACGGGTGCGTCGCCGTGCGCTGGGGCCATTTTCGGAACGGGGACACCCAGGGCCGGTTGCGCGTCCAATGGGAGGAGAGCGGTGGCCCGACCGTGCGGCCACAAGCGAGATCGGGCTACGGTAGCAGCGTTATCCGACACCTCATACCGTACGAGCTCGGCGGCACGGTCGACATCGTGCGTGCTCGCGATGGAATCCACTGCACGCTGGAAATTCCCGCCCGCTGGCTTGAATCGCCAGGCGCGGGCGAACCGGCACTCAATGGCTGAACACCTCCTGCGGCGACGGACCTCGTTTGCCCTGGCCAGGCCGTATCGCCTTTCGTCTGCCATGGCACATATCGCCATTCCGCCGCGGTGCAGCAGGTAGTCCGCAAGCTGGGGGCGAGCGGACGCTAGCTCATGCCGGCGCGAGTGACGCGAGTGACCCTTGACTGCTCTGACACAGACGTTCTGGTTGCGATGCAGCAGGCGCAAATAGCCTGGAACCTTGCAGCGCTAAGCGCCGCGCTCAATCGGGGCGACCAGCTTGAACTCGCAACCAGGACTTCGGGCTCGGACCTGGAACTCCGCACCCAGCTGCTCGGCGAACGCGCGCACAATGCGCATGCCAAGTCCCCTCGCCTTGTGCACGTCGAATTCCGGCGGCAGCCCGACGCCCTCGTCACCCACGGTCAGGACGAGGTGCGTCTCATCCTGCTTAAAGAGGGCGACCTCGATTCTGCCCTTGCGCTCGCCCGGATATGCGTACTTCGCAGCGTTCGTGATCAGCTCGATGGCAACCAGCCCAAGGGGTACAGCACGATCCGTCGCAACGCGGATGCCATCGGCTGCGGCAAGCTCCACAGTGCTTCCGGAAATCGAAAGGCTGAGGTCCTCGCACACGTCGCGCAGGTAACCGCCGAGATCGAGCGTCGCGACGTTGTCGTTCTTGTAGAGGCGCTCGTGCGCCCGGGCGATGGCCAGGACTCGGCTGGATGCTTCCTGCAGCTGCCGCTGGAGCGCGGGATCGGTATCGTTGCCGGCCTGGAGATTGAGCATGCTGGAGACCAGCTGCAGGCTGTTCTTGACGCGGTGATGGATCTCCCGGAGCAGCACTTGCTGGCGCTCAAGTGCCGCCTTGAGACTGCGCTCGCGGCGCTCGCGCTCGATCGCCATGCCCAGGATGTTGGCGGCACCCTGCAGGAAGGCGATGTCGCTCTCGGCAAAATCGCCTTCCGATGTGGCATCGACCTCTAGCACGCCGAACGGCGCGCGCTCGCCTTGCAGGATCACGTTCATCGCCCGCCGAATGCCGTGCCGGATGAGCAGCTCCGGTGTTTTGAATCGCTCCTCGTTCTCGAGATGATTGGAAATCACGGGCTTGCCTGTACGCAGCGCAAATCCGCCGGGCGATGCTAGGTCGGCGTCGACTTTGGCCGTGCCGACAACCCCGGCATCCCAGCCGACGCCGGCACGCACCAGGAAACGGTTCTCGCTCGGGAGAAACTCTAACACCTTGCAAAACTCAGCCTCCAGCCCTTCCGCCGTAAGGCGCGCGGTCTGGTCGAGGAGCTGACCCAATGATGGCCCCTGGAGGGAAAGAACTCCCAGTTCCGCAAGGATCTCCTGCTGTCGGATGCGCAATCGCAGCGCGCGAAGTGTAAGATCTGCCGGGGCAGTGCCATCGGGGCTCGGCTCTATCACCGGTTTCCTCTGATCAGGCGGAGGGTTCATGCTGGTTCCCGTTCTCGCGCGGCCGCCTACGGATGTCGGAGGCCGGTGACGCCGACAATCCTACCAGCTTTCCCTTGGGTCAGGGCCTTCGTTCATCCAACGGCCTAAACTCCCGAGCCTGCGGCGCGCGTAGCTATTGCTCGGCCATGGCGTGAGCTGAGATTTAGCGACGGCGCAATCTGGACCTTTGCTGATGGAGAGGGTGGCACGTTTCACCCGAAATTTCGGCCGGCGACCGCGCTTGACGCGGCTTCCGCCCAGGGCATTGGTGCCCAAGCTAAGGTCGAGGGTACGGAGGTCCTCCGTGTTCGCAGATCGCTGCTCATGCTCACGGCAGAAAGTGGCACTACCGCCTCTCGCCATGTTTCATGGGATTCGAGTGAATTCCTGCAGCGTGGACGCTTCGATCCCGTTGGCCATCATGCTGGCCTTGTAGCGATTGGCTATGGCGAGGAGCCGCTCTCGATCACCAGCGACGCAGCGGTCAGGGCCTTTGGCGTCGGGCCCGGGGACGAGGTCGGCCGGCGTGCCGTCGCCGCATTCGAGGAAAGTAAAAGGGAGCTTGTCTTGAGACCGTGCATCGACCACGCCGTAGTTGATGGGGCGCCCCGGCGGGATCACGACTACAAGGTAGAACCCTTCCCCAATGGCATGAAAGGAGAGAATCGTCGTGTCGCGGCCGTCACCGTCACTGTAGATGTAGAGGCTGCCCTGACGCGCTATTTCGATGGTGAACTTGCCATCACCAGACCTCCTCTCGAAGCGTCCCGTCGGAAGATCGGTGGCGCCCTTGCTCAAGTCGAAGATGGGGCTCCGGGAGACGATGCAGCCTGCGAGTGCAAGCATCATTGTGCACAAGAGCACCGCGCGCATGAACGTGTTCAGCATAACGCGAGATCCAATCAAGCGATGTAAGCATCGGGCAAGTGTCGTGATCGGCGCGAAGACCGATCCTCGCAGACTACCAGCACAGGTTTGTGCGCTCTTTTTGTTCGCCGCTTCGGAGGACCGGATGCGGCGAAGTTAGACGAATTTCCGGCCGATCCGCCCGAAGATGGTGCCTGGCACGTCGATGTGGGTGGGCAAAGTCAATGACCCCCAACAACGCCAGAACGGCGAGACCCGATCGCCTATCTCCGAAGCCGATATCTCTCCGGACTTCTGCCCGGGATGAATTGAGCGTGGTTCCACGGCTCCGAACTATCGATGCAATGGAGCCGAGACTGGCAAGACACTATGGAACACAAGGATCTTTGCTGCACTGCATGAATCAAGAAGTGGCACTGACCGGTAAGTCTTTGTATCTGCACAGACGTTCCGTTCTGGAAGTACCCCGTTCCACTTGGGCCTTTGGCGAGCGAACTGTTGAGCCCAATTTGCCACCGGGTTCCGTTGCGGCTTCAGGGCTGGTTGTGCGCGGCAATGAAGCTCACGATAGCATCGACCGCTTCCTGCTCGGCCTCGTTGTAGCCATGCGGGCCGAAGGCACTGCACGCGTGTACCGCCACGTTCGGCCTGGCTGATTGTCGGCCATGACGACCTCACCGGCGCTGGCATGTCGTCCGCCGACTTCTCGCCGTGCAGCTACGTGAACCGCGACAGCTTTGCGCTTGAGGAGGATTGCGACATGCCAAGGTTCCTCAAGCGCCTCGATGAGCAAGACATCCCCCTATCGGCTGCGCGAGCAGCACACCAATGGCGACGCCTACGTTCACCGCTGAGCCTCCAATCCGACGCCCGTGGCTGCGCCAGGCTGACATCACCGGCGCCTCTATGAGCGCGTGCATGCGACGGGCATAGAGCGACAAGATCAGCCAGGGCTCGCTGCCGAGCGGGCAGAGCAAGAGTGGGACCGGGGAGGAGTGACGGTCGGTCCGCGCGCAGAGAGCCCTAGGCGCTGTCGCAACCCAGGAGCTCCCCATGTGCCACACCGCATTCTCGGCGCGCCAAGTTTACGGCAGCGCCCCGCTCGGCTCCATCATCCGGTTCTACGACGCCACCCCCGAGCCGCCCGCCCGCTACGGCCGCAAACGAACTGAGTGTCAATCGCCGCGGAACTTTGACCCCCACAAGCGAGTGAGTTTCCCGCTGCTCAGGCCCGCAGCTGGGAGCGTAGCGAGCAGCGGAGGGGCTGAGCAACGCGGTCGCGCTTGGTTGCCGGTTGGGGGTCAACGCGTGGTACCGATCCGCACATTGGGCCAATTTCGCCAAGCTGCCGCCTGAACCGGCCCCGGCGAAGGCCGGGGATTTGGTTGAGCTGCGGGGCGGCCGGCAGTCATCAGACGAAGGCAGCCCCGATGAATGCCCGGGGCCGAAATTCGCACGCGGCGCTCAAGTTGTGGTGCTTGTATCGAGCACGCATATTCGCTCGCCGAGCTGACGCGCTGCTCCAACAACAGCGTCACGACATTCGACCGCCAGGGTCGGGAAATCCATTCGTGCACCCGCTGCCCGACAGACTCGCCCGTCGTCGGATACCAATGCGTGCTCAAAGTATGAGCACGCGAATGAATTGCGTATACGGGGCTTTTCATCGACCCTCCGTGTAAGTATGGTCCCCCTTGGGCCTGCCGAGGATGCATGCCGAGAGCGGAGAGACGGATGGCGCCGTTGCTGCAGCCCGCCGATTGCTGCATTCTTGTTGTCGATCCGCGCGCACGCCATCTCGGTCGACTCGCTCCGACACGCCACGCGGAGCTGGTACGATGCCTCAGCCTCACCCTGGACGCGGCCGTCGCTGCTGCCGCTCCCCTCCACCTCGCGTTCGCCGGCGCTCCATCCGATCCGCATGAGTGGTTTACCGCCCCACGGTCACTTGCGCTGGCGCATATCCACGGACTCGGTACCGCGGGATCGTGCTGGTCCGGGTCGGGTCTTCACACGGCCCTCGCCGCCCACACCCGAAGCTCTTTGATTCTGGCCGGTTTCTGGCTTGAGACCACTGTCACGTTCCTCGCCCTCCCGGCCCTCGCAAGCGGCTTCGAGGTGTTCGTGCTCATGGATGCCACGCCGGCCTCCGCCGAAACGTCGGCCCGACCGGCGGCAGACCGTCTTCTGCAGGCCGGCGCCGTGCCCATCACGACGCGCCAGCTCATTGCCGAGTGGATCGAAGCGAGCTCGGACGGCGGCGGGCGCTCAGCGCTCTCTCGGCTAGTCCCAAGCGACGACCAAAACACAGTGGCGGAGAGCAACGAGATATCGAGCGACACAGCGATCCGGTCATTCCCTGACGCCACCTGAGCACTTTCGCTGCCTCGACGATTGCAGAAAAGATTTGCTCGCAAACACCGATCAAGGAGGAAACTAGACCACACACAGACCGCTCCGGCGAGGCCGACATCTGTTCCCATACGAATGCTCAATCTACGCGTGAGGAGTCGCACATGCAGCAGATCCACGTGTGTCCCGCTTGGCCGAAGCCGCTGCAGGATTATGAGTACCTGCGCACGGCGACGATGAACGACTGGGGGTGGGAGTACCTGCGTCGCAACTTCGACTACCAAGCCGACGCGCGTCTCCACCACCGCCGAGGCGTTGTCCGTCGTCCTCTCGCCGCGGGCGCGGTTCTCACCCGGATGCGCGCTCGCCATGTCCATGCCGAGGCGTGGGGCCTCTGTTGCTTTCGCCGATCCGAGGCTCCCGGCCGAACGGGCCCATCCGGTCTGGCTCCCTGAGACCGGCGCTGCGCGCCTGCACTTTACCGCCCAGCCCATCGGCGATGCGGCTGGCGACCGCCTCGGACTGCGCATTTCAGCCTTCGCCAATGTCGAGCACGTTCTCTTTGACGCTGCAGGGCGCCAGCATGCTGTCCTACGTTCGGGAGGCTGCTCCATGCAATTCCTCATCACCGGCGATAACGCCGTCATCGCCCCTGTCGCTCTCAGCGTGGTGCTCCAACTCCGCCACGACATCGGCCCCATGGTCAAAGACCTCGCCCACCTCAAGACCCTGCTGTCTGCCAAACCCAGAAACGCCGGCGTACCTCCCCGCTGGACGGCGGAAACCATGAGGCTGCGCGATGCCCTGATCGCGCTCGACGGCCACCGCGCCGGCGCCACGCTGCGCGAGATCGCCATCGTGATCTATGGCCGCGAGCGCATCGAGCGCGACTGGCCCGGCAAGGGCCTGGAGCGGCGCCTGCGCCGCGACCTGCAGCGGGGCCAGGCCTTATGCAATGCCGGCTACCGCGACCTCATCTGTTGACCGGGTGACAATCTCGGGATGCTGCGAGTTGTCAGTCCCGGACGCGTCGGAGATCGCTCACACTGGCGACAGAAAGCTCCGGAGGCCCCCCTCATGTTCGAGGATGACGACTCGCCCTTTCTCACCATCGACGAGACCGCCGAATTCCTGCGCATCAAGCGTCGCACGCTCGATAACCTGCGCTGGAGCGGCGAAGGCCCGCCGGCCCGCCGCCACGGCGGCCGCATCGTCTATCACCGCCGCGAGGTCCTCGACTGGTCCGAGGGGCGGCGCCCGCGCTCACCGCCCCCTGGGGGCGCTGGCAAAGCGCCGCCTCGGCACGGCGGTAATGCTCGGCCTGGGCCTCCTGGCGCTCGCGAGCCCACGGGCGAGGCTCCCGATCCTCCTCTGGAACGCAAGTCCTAGCGTCCCGCTCGGGCTCTACGGAGTCGTGGCGCGCACGCCCGCCGCTGGCGAGCTGGCGGTCATCCGCCTGCCGGGTCAGATCCGTGCGCTTGCGGTCGAGCGCGGCTACCTGGCCGGCCGGGCGCTCGTCATCAAGCCGGTTGCAGCCGGGCCGGGCGATGTCGTGTGCCGGCATGCCGCGATGGTGACCGTCAACGGTCACGCAGTCGCCTGGGCGCACCGTACCGACGGGTTCGGACGCGCGCTGCCGCGGTGGACCGGCTGCCTCACCCTCACGGCGAGCCAGGTTTTCGTGCTGTCGGCGGCGCCCGGCAGCTTCGACAGCCGCTACTTCGGTCCGGTCGAACGCGTGCACGTGCTCGGCGTGGGGCGGCCGATTTGGACAACGTGACGCCCCTTCGGTACCACTTTGCAGGAGGCCCCGCGATGCCGGCCCCCATCTATCGCTTCTTGCGCCGCTCGATCGCGCCGTCCACCAGCGCCAAGGCATCGGCGAGTTGCGCCCTCAGCGATGTGAGGCCGGCGACCGGGTCGTCCTCGGCGTCCAGCTGAGTCGGGTCGAGCGAGGCGGCGATGAGCGACATCAGAGTCTGCTGGCCGAGTGGCCCGGCGGCGCTCGCGGCGTCCAGCGGCTCGTCGCCCACACCCTCACCATCGAGCACCAGGCGGCCGTCGAGGGACAGCCACAACGACAGGCGTGCCCCCGTGAGGACAGCGCTCTCGACGGCTTCCGCCGGCAGCTTCATCTCGACGACGAGTTCCCCATCAGCCAGCCGGAACCCGGCCATGTAGCTCTCGACGGGAAAGCCCTCCAGGCTCCCCTCCTCGCGTTCGAAGAACGGCATCAGCTCAGTATGTCCGGTCATCACACACTCTCTTCTTGTGTCGGTGTTCCTTAATTCGCGAACCGGCTGATGCGAAACATAAGTGATTTCTGTGGGTTGTCGCCATGGGGCGACGCTCTTTGATCGTGAACCGCCCAAGGATGTGCCTTAGACGCGAACTGGTGTTCGTGCCAAGTGGAGGTGGATCTGCGACGCATACCACTCGCGGGCGGTCGCACTTCACCGGCTTCCAGGCGCGCTCCCGACTGGCATCGCGGGGGCACGTAAACGCCCCTGAGCGGGACTTCGCCACGCTGACCGCCTGCCTCGACGCTGGGGCCAAGCTTGATGGTGACGCTTACGCGCATCCCTCACCCAGTTCGCGATTTAAGGAACCAGTTCACGTTTAAGGAACCGGTTCGCGAATTAAGAAACATCGACACACATCGATACCAGCTCTGCATACGGTGTTACTTACATACTATAGTTGATAAACTCAAGGTGCGTTATCCGCTGACCTCGGCGCATGGACATGCGCAAGCTGGTCGGGGGGAATGTGCGACGGATCAGGCGGAAGAAGGGGCTGACACAAGAGCAGCTTGCTGAGATCTCCGGCTTCAGTCAGCAATACATCAGCGGCTTGGAGCAGGGCCGGCGCAATCCCACGGTTGTCACGCTGTACGAGCTCGCTTCGGCGCTCGGCGTCAGCCATCTGGACTTGGTGCGGCCGTTCCGCGACGGCTGAACGAGCGGACTGCCACAACCTCCAGACTGCCGCGCAACCATTCAGGCCACCACCAAGGCGTGTGAACCGAGCCAATCCCTGTTCGGCCGTGCGGATCATGTGCTGGAACAAGATAAATCCGCCGTGGCTCTGACCGTCGACGTTTGCGGATAAGATCTTGATTCCGCGCAACAATGCGAGGAGCATACAGAGCAAGGAGCATATGGGCGTGCCCCGACCTTCGGTCGGGTCGCGTCCTATCGCGCGGCGAAGGAGCCGCGCGACCGAGCCGCCTTCGGCGTCTCGGCCCATTCGGGTGACGGCCGCTCACGCGGAGCAAGCGGCGATGGCTTGAGCTCATGCCCCGCCATGGAGCGGGCTGCGAGCGCGCCGGCGGAGCCTGAACGAGCCCAGTGGCCTCAATCCGCTCGGTGGTCCGACGGCGGCAACCGCCACGTCCTCCCGCCACGTCGTATACGGAGGCCCATCCCCGCCTACTGATGCGCCAGGGTGCGGCAGCCGTCCGCCCGAGGCAACCCGCGCGGCGCGCGGGTCCTCCACTGCGTTCCGGCCCAAGCGAGCAAGCTCGCTTGGGTGCCACGGGCGGACGGCTGCCGCGAGGGGGCGCATGACGGCGGGGAAATGGGTCTCCGCCGGATAGCAAAGGAGTGAGCACATGGCTACCATCGGAACCGTCACCAAGCACGACGACGGCCACTACGAGGGCGAGCTCAGGACCCTCTCCATCCGGGCCGACATCACCGTCATGCCCGTCACCGACAAGGCCGCCCACAACCAGCCCGACTTCCGCGTCCTCTCCAAGGGCGTCGAGATCGGTGCCGGCTGGCTGCGCCTGGGCCAGATGTCGGGGAAGGAGTACGTGTCGCTGTCGATCTCCGCTCCCGAGCTCGGATCGAAGACGCTCTATGCGAACCTCGGCCGGGCCGCGGGCGAGACCGATCCGAACGTCTACGCGCTGATCTGGAACCCGCGCGAGTAGGAGCTACTCGTCGTCGCCTCCGCGCCGGCAACGGCGCGGAGGCTCTTGGCGGCTCCCGCCGCCATCCCCCGCCCGCCCACCCCCCAGGCTTCGCGCTGCGCGCTCGCCGGCCGGCACGCGCGGCGAAGACGGTGCGAGAGCTCGTCGCGTCGCTTGCACGGATGATTGCCCCCGCCCTCCCCCCCGTCGCGCGTGCCGCTCCGCGGCTACGCGCTCCCGCCAGGTCCTGAGTAGTCATCGGGAGGTACTCGTCGTGCCGGCGAAGGGCGAGCGAAGATGCCCGCAACCGGAGCCGCACGACTTCGACTGCCACACCTCGTGTTTCTCGATGACCACACCGCTTCTCCTCTCTTTCGCCGGCGCAATTTCGTCCGATCGGGCGTCGAAGGCACTCATCGTCGGCATTCACTGGAGGGGAAATTCATGAGCAGGAGGGAAAGCCCCCGGGGAGTGAAATGAGGCAGCTTGCCACTGAAACGCCGGAATTGATGGTGTCTGAGCGTCTACTGAAGGAATATCAAGATAAACCCCCCGCGGGCGTGTTTCGAAGGTCCTCGCATCACACTCTTGTTTGTTTGATGCTTATCCGAGGGATTCGAAGACCGAAGAGATGATGGGCGTGCCCCGACCTTCGGTCGGGTCGCGTCCTATCGCGCGGCAAAGGCGCCGCGCGACCGAGCCGCCTGCGGCGTCTCGGCCCATTCGGGTGACGGCCGCTCACGCGGAGCAAGCGGCGAGGGCGTCATCTCATGTCCGGCAATGGAGCGCGCTGCGAGCGCGCCGGTGGAGCCCTGTGCGAGCCCCGCGGCCTCAGCCTGCCTGGATGGTCCGACGGCGGCAATGGCCATGTCCTCCCGCCCTGCGCATGCGGAGGCACATTTCCCGCCTATTGATGCGCCGAGGGTGCGGCAGCCGTCCGCCCGAGGCAACCCGGCTGAAGCCGGGTCCTCCACTGCGTTCCGGCCCAAGCGAGCAAGCTCGCTTGGGTGCCACGGGCGGACGGCTGCCGCGAAGGGGCGCATGACGGCAGGGGAATGGACCTCCGCCGGATAGCGAAGGAGTGAGCACATGGCTACCATCGGAACCGTGACCAAGCACGACGACGGCCACTACGAGGGCGAACTCAGGACCCTCTCCATCCGGGCCGACATCGCCATCATGCCGATCACCGACAAGGCCGCCCACAACCAGCCCGACTTCCGGGTACTCTCCAAGGGCGTGGAAATCGGTGCAGGCTGGCTGCGCCTGGGCCAGATGTCGGGGAAGGAGTACGTGTCGCTGTCGATCTCCGCTCCCGAGCTCGGGTCGAAGACGCTCTACGCGAACCTCGGCCGGGCCGCGGGCGAGACCGATCCGAACGTCTACGCCCTGATCTGGAACCCGCGCGAGTAGGCGCAGGTCGCTATCGCCTCCGCGCCGGCAACGGCGCGGAGGCTCTGGCGGCGTTCCGCCGCCATCCCCCGCCCGCCCACCCCCCAGGCTTCGCGCTGCGCGCTCGCCAGCAGGTAGACGATCATCGAGCGTCCGATCAGCACCCGAACGGTGGGCCTCCTACCTGGCCTCACCGCCGTTCATCCTGGAGCCGCGTGGCAAGGATGGTGCCAAAGTTCGTGGCGTTGGACTTGCGGCCCGCCCCGCGCACCCCCCGTCGCGCGGGCTGCTCCGCAGCTACGCGCTCCCGCCAGGTCGGGAGGATCGTGAGGTCGCGCTGCCATACGGAGGTTGTGACGGAGTCCGTGAACGGCAGGTGGCGAGGAGAGCCGGCCCCGCTTGCCACACCTCTATTTCCCGGCGACCACATCTTCTGTCGACGCATCTGCTCGGGCTCGAGTTCCTCCGTTCGGGGTCCCAGCCTCGCATCATCCGTATTCATCGAGGTGTCAATTGAATCACCCTCGGACAGCAAGCCATCGAGCAGTGATGTTGTGCGAGCTCGCCACTGAAATGTCCAATTTGAAGGGCCTGGGCGTCTGCTGAAGGAATATCTAGATAAAAGGACCGCGCAGTATGGCATATAAGTCATTGATATTGTTCGCAACGAATTGCGCATTGCCATAATGATCTGCGCGAACATCTTTGTAACTCATTGATATATAACGATCTGAATTGCGCATATTGACATTCCTCCGCGCCGATACACTTTCACTCGGCATAAGGCGTTTCTCCGGAGGCGTACAATGGCTGAAAGGGCGTTTGAGCCGAAACAGGGTCGCATCCGCGACAGCGGAGGGCGCACCAACCTCACCACGTCGCGGCGGGTCCTGACGCAGGCCGGACGGGCCGGCGCCGGCATCGTGCGGCAGCGCGGCCACATCGCTCGGGACGCACGATGGCGCGGCACGGCGCCGGGGTTGTTCGCCCGCGCCGGCATCATGGCGCCTGGCAGCCGCCGGGTGATCGTGCGCGCACGCTACTCCCGGCAGATCGCCGGCGACCTCGGCGCGGCCAAGGCGCACCTGCGCTACATCCAGCGCGACGGCATCACCCGCGACGGCGGACCAGGGCAGCTCTATGACGCAACCAGCGACCACGCTGACGGCAACGTCTTCCTCGACCGCTCGGAACGCGACCCGCACCAGTTCCGCTTCATCGTCTCGCCCGAGGACAGCAGCCGCCTGCAGGACCTCAAGCCGTTCGTCCGGGACCTGATGCGGCAGATGGAGCAGGACCTCGATACGAAGCTCGACTGGGTCGCGATCGACCACTTCAACACCGGCCACCCGCACACGCACGTCGTGATCCGCGGCCGCGACGACCAGGGGCGCGACCTCGTCATCGCGCGGGACTATATCGGCCATGGCGTGCGTGCCCGTGCCCAGGCCCTGATGACGCTGGAGCTCGGTCCCGAGAGCGAGTTGGAGCGGTTGCAGAAGTTGGCGAGCGAGGTGGAGCAGGAGCGGTTCACCCGGTTGGATCGCGCGCTGTTGGCCCGCGCGAAAGACAACATCCTTGTGGCCGGTAGTGGGGGTGAGCTGGCTCCCGCGCACCAGACCATGCAGACCGGCCGGCTCAGGACGCTGGAGCGGCTCGGGCTGGCCGAGGAGCGCCGCCCAGGCGTGTGGGCGCTCGACGCCGGCCTGGAGACCAAGCTCCGGCAGCTTGGCGAGCGCTCCGACACCTACCGGATGATGGAGCGCGCCCTCAAGCAGGCCGGCATCGAGCGTGGCGGGCCGCAGCTTGCCGTCTTCGAGCGTGGCCGGCGGGCGGCGCCGGTCATCGGCAAGGTGATCGCGGTCGGCCTCGTCGACGAGATCACCGACCGGCAGTACGTGATCGTCGACGGTGCCGACGGGCGCGTCCACTACGCCGAGCTCGGTCGCCTCAGGCCGGACGAGACGCCCGCCCGCGGCATGATCGTCTCGCTCGTGAGCGACCGCCTGGAGGGCAAGCCCCGTTCGACGCCGCGCTTCACGGTGCTCTCGCCCGTCGAGCTGGAGCGGCTCCCGAACTACGACGGTCCGACCTGGCTCGACCGTGCCGTCGTGTCGAAAGAGCGGATCCCGGCCGGCCCTATCGGGTTCGGCGCGGAACTGTCCCATGCCCTCGCAGAGCGCCGCCGGTGGCTGGGCGACCGCCAGCTTGCGGAGATCAAACCGTCCGGCGAGATGGTGCCAAAATCGCAAATGTACACCGCTCTGCAGCAACGCGAGCGGACTCGCCTGGCCGAGACGCTGTCGCGGCAGCTGAACGCGAGCTACATGCCGAACGAGCCGGGCTCGCGCGTTTCGGGCGTGTATGAACGCTCAATCTCGACGCCGTCCGGAAAGCTCGCCGTCATCAGGCGCGAGGATACCTTCAAGCTGGCACCGTGGAACGCGGCCCTTGAGCCCATGCGCGGACGGGCGGTGTTCGGCACGATAGGCCAGCAGCGTGTGAATTGGACGCTTGACCGCGGACGAGGCCTGCCGGGACGCGGGTGAACGCGCATCTTCGCGCCGGCGATGGGATCGTTCGGAGCATGCCGCCAAGGCAAAGCCATATCTGCTCGGCCCTATACCCAGGAGTGGATCCGGCATCGACCTCATCCTGCTTGGAAACATCTCCTCACCCCGTGGGTGTCGGGGCTGCTTGATGGGGCTGTACTCACGGCCGTAGCTGCTTTGCAGAGAAAGCTGACATTGACGGCCCGCGTCGCGATAGGCTCCTACGAGGAGCGCGTTGCGGTAGCAGTACTACGGTGAGCGGACCTTAGATCCCCGCAGACCCAGCTTCGCCTGACGAATCGATATAGATCGAGCCTAGTAGGCCATAGGCTTGAACCCAATGTGGACGACCAGGAGAGCAAAGCAAGCGATCGTCAGTCCGCGCCCGGTGCGCGTCGCTTATGTTGTGCCTAATCCGCCGTCGCACGAACTCCTGGACGCTCTGTTCGACGAGGCCATGTCCAGATGGGGAGGCCGACGAACGCCGATCGTGCAAAGCGATGGCGCCGATCTCGGCGTTGATGACTGGAAGCTGCTGGGTCTCTGGGACGCGGACATCATCTATTCGTACATGAATCTTGACGGCGCACTTCACCGCCGCCTCGCTTACCGGCTGGCACCCAGCAAAATCATCATTCATCCCAGGGAAGATGGGGATCGGTTGCTCCCCAGCCTGGCAGAAGATTCAAGTCTCCTAAGCTCTGTGTCAGTGGTGCCGTTGCTCGGCAAGTGGCGCTCGTTTCGCGGGCAGGCCATGCCGGAGGTGCTCGACAAGGAGCGCCACGTCGGTGTGCCGCGCGACCTAGCCGACTCATTCGGCTTTGCCAGCAGCTCCTTGAACGACTTTGCCCTGCTACCCTACGCGCGGCGCGCCAGTCTGCGACCGCCCAACAACGATCGCTACGCACAACGCTTCCGGTCGCCCGACGAGATTATCTACATTGAAAGCGTCGCCGAGGTGGAGACCAAGGTCGCGGAACAAGCCGGTCTGCTGTGCCTGGCTCAGATGTCCGACATGTTCGCGCCGTACCTGGCGGCCCTGCATGACCGTCGCTTTTCGTGGGAGGACCACCTCAGCATCATCGTTGGCGACGAAGTCGCCGATCGGCTGCTGTTCTGGAATGGTATCCACCGATATCAGTCGTTGATGGAGCCGGGCCATACTCAGCTGTTGCGGCTTTCCCCGAATCGCTTTGCCGAAGGACTCCCTGCCTGGGTATCCCGGCTGACGTCGGGCCTCCGCAATCGTCGCCACTTCAACGGCAACGCAGCTCCGCGGACCATCGTCAAGTCGTGCTCGGTCGACGAGGAGGCGCTGAACCGGATCGCTACAGCGATCAGAGCGCCAGGCATGCTGATGAGCTCGGCTGAAGAACTCAGCCAGGAGAGCGTTTTCGCACCCTTGCGGGACTATCAGCTGCCGAATGAGCGGGGCGGAAGAGCAGCGATTTTCATCTCGGGGTGGCACAGTCCTGCGCCCAAGGCCGATAGCCGCGTGCGCTTTGAGCGAGACCAGTTCGAGCTTCCCTTGACGGTGCCCTTTCATCTGCGAGACATCGCGATAGGCCCGACTACCGGCGGCACATGGGCTGTCGATCTGCGGATCGATCGCAGCGAGGATCATTCCCCTTACGACAATCAACGTCATCGCTGGATGTTTCCGCGCCGCCTGCGGCTCGAGCAGGCGGTGCGGCTGGAGAACTATGGGCCCGACCGCATGGCGCTGACGCCCTTGCCGAGGCCGACCGGGGAGGGTGATCTCTGTCTGAGAGACGGCCTGCAATGGAAGCGACCGATCATCACGCTTGCCTCGGATCTCGGCAGTTTCACATACGCGGTATCGGCCCATCCTCCCGAGACGCCCCGGCAGGATCGGCCTCGGGAAGGTCTGGGTCTCGCTCGTCGGTTCATGCCGGTCGAGGTCTCCGACAAGGGCCGCGACCTGCTGGGCGTCTTTCAGCTCTTTCAGTCCTTGCCGGAGGCACTGATATTCTTGACCAACCCCTTTTGGCTGTCGGTGATCAAGCGCCTTTGCCCCACGGAGCCGGACGCAAACCAAGAGCGGGTCGATGAGCTCGGTCGCGAGTTGCGGCAGACGCTTGAGAGGCACGGGGAGGCAATCGACTTCGGTCGTCTAGCCAGGCGTGTCATGAAGCGGACTGCCAGTTGGATGGAGGGGGACAACAAGCGAGACGCGTTCATCAGTTTCGACGAGCTAGTGGCAGCGATGCCAAACGAGCTCCGCGGGAACGAGTGGCGAAACACGCTTGAGCAGTCCGTGAAGTATCTGCGCGACCGCAACTTTCTGCGCCAGGGTTACGCATGGAAATGCGCGGTCTGCCAGTATCGCAATTGGGTCCATATGGAGCACATGGTTCCGGTCCTGCGCTGCGAGATTTGCCGCGCAGAGAAGTCGTCTCCGGTCTCTGGTAACGCGAACGTGCATTTCCGCCTCAACCCGTTCGTCGCGACGGCCTTCTCGTCTTCTTCGGCGCAGGAGACGGTCGCATGGGTCCTCGATCGGCTCGCCGACAAGGCATCGTGGTCGTTCATGTGCTCACCAGCACTCGATGTCTACAAAGTGGGAGTGCCAAACCGGTATACCGATCTTGATGTGCTGGCCGCTGTCGACGGAGAGCTATTCCTGCTGGAGGTGAAGCGAGGCTTTGCAGGCGTCAACGCGCGCGAAGTCGAGAAGCTTGTCGAGGTTGCGACGACGCTGAGGCCCGACGTTGCAGGCTTTGCGGTTCAGTGTCCTAGGGCGGAATGTCCGCTGGATGCCGCGGAACTGGAAGAGATCAAGCGCAGGCTTGCAGCTGTCGACGTCGAATTTGTGTTGTGGACGTCGGACGATCCGGATCAATGGCGGCGGCCGAACGATATTCCGATTGCTTATGGACGCACAATGGATTGGAGCGGCTGGTAGCCTTACTCATAGGCCCACGACCCTTAGCGGAGGCGGTATCCATCCGATAGCGAACGTAACCCGCGTCAAGGCGAGACGCCGATCTCGGGCAATACGATGTCGGCTTGTGGGAACTACCGACTGCCGATGGTCATGTTTCTTATCGCCAACGTCATCGCAGCCTTCACGATTGCCTTTGATCTCCATTGCTGTTTTAAGATTCTTTCGCGAAGTGCCCGAATTTGACTGCTTGTCAAGCGTGCATCCTCGATCGCTTTTGCAAGATTGCGGATGTGGAAGAAGCCGGCAGCAGTAAGGGCGCCCAGACACACGATGGCTACAGGTATGACGAAGGAGGTCGGAAAAAGAACGTAATATTGCGTGCCCCAAAGCCAGTTCCAAAGATCGATAAAGTAGTCGAACGCGATCAAGAGTGCGGCGATAATGAGTACCCCTATTGCGAGATAGTTGAGAGCCTTTTCGGGGTTATCCTCATCCTCATTCTCCAGGAAAAGAAGTAGTCTCTCCACCTTTGAGTCGTGCCCGATATCTGATCGAGCCCGCCCTGTCGCGAGGTGGCGACTTGCAAGAGCCTGAAGAACGACATCCGCCATCTGCAGCGGATCGTTCAGGTAGGGTACGAGATCTACATACCGGATGTCTTTGAGGAAATCCGCCGGCTTGCATTCATCGACACGGAATACGATGAGCCGTTCTCTCGTGTTCATTGCATCATCAATGAGAGGGAACCGCGCCTCCTTCAGGCAGTGGGGCTTGCGTTGATAGTTGCTCGAGAGAAGCGCAATGAGACGCGATCCGCCTTCGACCATCCTGAACCCCTCGGCCATGCGCTCCATGAAGCTGGCGTGTCCAAAGTCACGGTCCTGAAGGAAGGTCGTGTAACCGGCGTCGCGCAAAATCTGGTCGATCGTGGACGAAATCTCGGCATCTTCGCCAGCGCGCGAGATGAAGAAATCGCGCGACACCTCCGAGTGTTGTGAGAGCGACATCATGGTGGGTTGGTGCTGGGCGATGTTGGCTGCGGCACTGGACGCTCGGCGGACCTGAGTGCCGGCAGCTAACTAGAGCAGGTCCTTGCTCGGTTTGTGGGTGAAGCCAAGTTCGCCGATCTTGAGAAACACGTCATGGAGCACAAGGCTCAGCTCGGAGCGGGGCCGGTCGAAGTTGCGGCTGTAAGGTTTGACCTCCCAGCCTTCGACGCGGGCCTTGTCGCCTCTGCTGCGGCATCCTCCCACCATGGAGTTTGCGGCTTGCGACTTGGTGATGCCGCCACGTTGATAGTAGGCGGCGCCGTTGCGGGCGGCGCTCCAGACGATGTTGTAGACCTGCGCCACAGAGAAATCCTCCAGCAGGGACTGGAAGGTGAGGCTGGTTTTGTCGCCCGATGGCGGCTGCAGGTTATGGAGTTCGCCCTGGTGCTGGAAGGTTTCCAGGCACTCGTGCAGGGCCAGTTCCTTCCAGAGCGCCACGGCCTCGTTGACGACAGTCTCGGCGCTTGGCAGCCAGAACCCCTCGTTCGCCATGGTGTCGATGGTGCGAAGCGCCTCCGGGATCAGGTCGACGGGCAGCATTGGGAACAGGCGATAGCGTACCCTGAAGATGTAGTGGGCTGCCACCCGCGTGAGTTCGTCGTCGAAGTCGAAGGCCTCGGTAGGCGACTCGGCAGAGACGGATATGAGCCCACGTGCCGCAAGGTGGGCCAAGAGGCCCTTGGCCAGGTCGAATGTTGGGGCGAGCGGCCGCTCCTTGGAGACCGGCGTGCCGGCGGCTCCGCTCTTATCGCAATGCCAATTCCGGAACAGTGCGGTCATGAACACCGCGTCCCGGAGTGTCAGCTGCTGGGCGAGGCTGGCGACGTTGGGGTTCTGCCACAACTCAACGGCCGGATAGGCCTCGCGCACCAGCGCGCGCTTCATATCCTCGACGGCCTGTCTGCGCTCTTCCGCGCGTCCCCGGCAGTTGGCGCACTGGCACTGGTGGCGTGTGCCTTGCGGGTCCTGGTGCCTGCAGCGGGGACAGTAAGGTGGGTCGGCGTAGCGCGACGATTTGCTCGGCAGTTTCTGCCATAGGTTCACCTCGCAGTATGGGCAGGTGGCGGTGGCCACCTCGCGCGGTGAGAACAGCTTGAACAGATCGGACGGGCGAGCATCGATGCCGAATTCGGTGACGAGATCACTGGTCCTCGAGCCGGCATAGTACCGGGCGACGAGCGCTTCCAGGTGCTCATCGGACAGGTGCGCCAGCTTCGGGTGTTTGGCTGGTATCATGTAATTGATTTAGCGAAGCGGAGACGATTCGGCACGCAGCACGACGGTTGTGTGGAGATCGTGTGGAATGTCTGTGCAAATCGAGCGGGCACGATCCTCAGCCTGAGCCCGAGAGACCACTGTCCCAAGAGCAGACGTACCCGCCTGCGCGATTCGCAATCGTGTTGCAATGCGCAGCGCATGTCGGCTTCTGTATAGCCGAGCCAGGGCGATAGCGGGGAGCCAAGTCCCAGATGCAGTCGGCCACGCATTGATGCTAGGGATGTGAGTAGCGTTCCGGAGACAGCGGTACAAATGTCTTACTGGGTTTGGGGAGCTTGGATTATCTCCGGGGTCGTCGGATTTGCCAGCCTGATCGCAGCACTTGGTGCTACCTATCAGGTTGTGGGCGAGAGAGTCGACCTCGAACGTCATCCGCCTCCGGGCCGCCTGGTGGATGTGAACGGCCGAAGGCTGCATCTGTATTGCGCTGGCAAAGGCGACGGTCCTTCGGTCGTGATTGAGGCCGGAGCCGCGAACGACTCCACACTGTGGGCCGATATTGTCCAGCGGGTCTCGACCTTTGCCACAGTTTGCGCGTATGACCGCGCCGGCCTGGGCTGGAGCGACCCGGCACCTCTTCCCATGACCTTTGAGGACAGGGCCAACGACCTTCATTCCTTGCTCGCCGCCGCGGGCCTGACTGGACCGCTCATTCTCGTGGGCCACTCTTATGGCGCCTATATCGTTCGGGTCTTCGCGCGGCTCCATCCGCAGCAAGTGGCAGGCATCGTTCTCGTCGAGGCCGCAGAAGAGGGCTACACCTTCGATCCCTGGGGATTGAAATACGCAGCCGCGGGTCACGCGCGGGAACGCCGCACGATGTGGGCAGCGCGCCTTGGGCTTCTGCGCCTTTGTGTAAAGCTGTTCCCCACCTACTGCGATCCCGTCAAAGGCGTGCCGCCTGATGCCAGAGACGAGATGACGGCTTTGTATTTGCGCACCTCCCGACATTTCGCGGCTGCAGACGAGATGGCAGCGCTGGAGAAGGTGCCGCAGGCGATGCGGAACCTGGGCGGTTTCGGCACGCTTCGCGATGTGCCCCTGACCGTCGTCAGCCAGGGACCGCGAGACCCGACGACTGACAGTCCAACTCAACCAGAGTGGCTTGCAGCGCAGCGCCGCCTCTTGAGATTATCCTCGAGAGCCACCCATGTCGTCGCCGAAAAAAGCGGGCACATGGTCCAATTCAGCGAACCACAGGCAATCATCGAAGCAATAAGGCGCCAGTGGCGCGAAGAACGATAGGATGGAGCGCCCGAAACGGCGCAAGCGTCCCGCGGCGCCCGACATGTCCTTCGAGCCGTGAGATGCGAGCGTCGCTGGGGCCTTGTCAGGAGCTCCACAGATGGCAGAGTACCCGCACGATATGACGATTGTCCTTGGTGCCTGATCTTAGAATGCCTGATCTTAGAATGCCTCGCGCCACTGGTGCCGGCCCCCTATGATGCGCATCCTATCAAGTCCGGAGCACACCCATGCCCCGCTTCGTCGCCGTCTACACCATGAAGCCGGAAGACCTCGCCGCCTTCCGCGCGCGCCCCAAATCCGAGCAGGAGGCGATCGACA
>Ga0070695_100000370_pt1 | contig 23035 bp, 34 predicted proteins | sample KBSK1252metaG_FD_65471 | JGI IMG/M metagenome (GOLD analysis project Ga0070695, IMG submission 65471) | Corn, switchgrass and miscanthus rhizosphere microbial communities from Kellogg Biological Station, Michigan, USA - KBS K1-25-2 metaG | ecosystem: Host-associated > Plants > Roots >...
AACGCTCTTGACTTAGTGGGGCTGTATACCCCAAGTCCGGATGCATGACCGACAAAGCAACGCCCGCAGGCTGGGTAGTACAGCTAACGATCCCAGCCCAGCCCTCTGAGGATGCCTCGTCCCGGTGGGTGGGCCGCCTGGGTTTGGGGCCACCAATATTTCGATACTTCAATGTGGCCATCGCAGCACCCTTCAAAGCCATAGAGGCGACTAGAGAGCACTTGGCCGAGACTGAGGACAAAGACCACGAGATGTCGGTCGTCAGAGGTCTCTCCGAACCAGAGATCTCCGCACTTAACCTCAATGCTGGAGACGTGAAGCCAGCTTGAGCGGCGGCTTGTGTTGAATGGCAATTGAGCCCTAAGACTTTGAGAGGCGCCTAGGACCCATTCGCTGATTGGGCCGGCAGCAGTTGGTAGGGCAGGTGGATTCGCCCTTCGACCAGACAAACAGATCGCAAGCGATAATCAGCATCAAAAACGTTGAGACGCACATCGCCCCGCTCATGCGCAAGCTATACCAATCGAGCAGCGCGCCAAGTTTCGATCTGGTGGTCAATCTACAGACCGCGAAGGCGCTCGGCCGGAATATCCCCGAGTCGTTGCTCCAACGAGCGGATCAGATGATCGATGATCGAGTGAGCGGCTACTTTCTTTAGACGCACCTTGCAGCACGTGCTCACGGCAAGCGCGCCAGCGCGGCGGTCCCAAAGCTGGAAAAGAACAGCAAATGAACGCCGAGTAGAAAACACGATTGGGAAACCGTGGGAAAGTGTCAGGACCCGCACTAAAAATCCCAGCAACGTCGTGGCGCTCCCTACGGGAGTCGAACCCGTCTTTTCAGATTGAAAAGCCGAACAAAGTTCAATGATATCAACGTTCGCTTCGACTCTCCTTGCAATGTTCTGGTGATTGAAGATCAATTGCTTGGTGAGGAGTCGAAATGTGATTGTTGGCATTGCTGGCGCAGGGTTGGCCGCATTTGATGCGGCGCAACATTGTGTTCTTGCGCGTTTTCATCTGTGTCGCAGTGCCACTTTGATGCAGTCGGCCGCACAGGCGTAAGAGACCCGAAAGTCACTGTTGTCCCACGCTGGCGAATGCCTCAGTGTGTCGATCACCTCCACGAAAAGCCAGTTAGCTGATGAAGTGATGGGCGCGATGTTGCGACCGGTCACGTCGATCGTGAGCGCGCGGTTGTCCGTCTTTCGTCGCGGAACCGATAGATGAGCACTCTCAACGTCGGCGAAAGACGCAGGAGGTGAGAGCGGTTCAAAGAGCCCAACAGGGCCTCGTCGTCGTGTTTGCGGCGTGGCACCCGCTCCACCAACGACCTAGGCTCCGGGACTGCCCGAACGCCGAACGCCCGGCGCCTTACGGTGGTCATCGCGAATCAAACGGAGCAACGTGCGTGCTGCACTGCGCATCGTATGAGCAAACCAGTCCGGCTCCTGGCCCGCGATGCGGATTAACAAATAAGATATTCTTGTAACTTCCCACAGTTGTTACCCGAGACGCTGCGTTCCCCACAAAGCAGCGAGATAGCATTCAAGTAAGCTTTTGCAATAATTTTCGATGCTATGCGTAAGCTTGGATCTTGGATTACAGGGATTATTTGGGTAGAACTTGTCCAAGACACTATCATTTCCCACATACACATATATAATTTCGGTCACAAAACGTGCTTTTTGCTAAATCGCATGCTCAAGGAGAAGAAATTCTCGAACATCACATAGCAGAATTCGAAAGACCCCTTATACCTGCACCCGAATGAGAGGCGAAATCGTGCATCAGTACGGCAAGTGCACCGATCAGGAGATCACCGTGCTGAATGACAGAAACGACTTCGTGGCTAGGTCCAACCGATATACCGGCTCGACAGGCCCGAGGCGCAAACCGCTGTCGATGCGTTCGCGAAAGGGCGGCAGCTAGTTATGCGTATCTGTCAAGTGGTTGCCCTCGGCAATTGTCGGGGGGCGACAGACGGACTTGAGGTGGGCGCCTGCCCCGCACTCATTTGTGCTTTTCTCTGTTCACCGCGACTCGATTGGTGGTCACCGTGACGCCTGCTACGTCGATTTCCTTCTTTAGACCTGAGTTCGACGACTTTCTCTACGCCCCGATCGGCGCGGACGGAGTTGAAATGCCGCTCAGCGTCCTTTCTGCTCTTGCGCGACTGGACGTCGATCCTTGGATGGAGGCAGCTGAATTGTCCGAGCTGCCGAAGGGCGCTGCCGCGCAGAGATTGGCGTCGTTGATAGCGCGATTGCCTGGCGGACGATGGACACCGGCGGATTCCACGGCAATTGCTGATCGCTTGGTCGAGCTCTTGCCCAGTCCTAGCGGTTCCGAGGTGCCATTTGCTCCAAAGCCCCTCCTCGGCCTTCGTGAGATGACTGGTTCGGCGATTGCGAAAGTGCTGCTCTGTGCCGTATTGGCAGTCACCGCCCTCATCATTGCTGCAAGTCGTGAACCTTCGTCGCAGGGCAATCTTGCTGACGCGCCGGCCTTCAGCACAGCTTCCCCGCCGCAGACGTCACCAAGTTCCCGCTGACGATCACCTGACTGCCAACCCGAAGGGCCTGGAGACCGTGGGCGGGTTACGCGGTCTTTTTGTTTGTTTCGCGCTCCACCGAGCTAGACGTGTCGAACTCGACGGACAGGTACCTTGCATCCATTGTGTTCTTGCCTTGAAGAACTGCCCAATTTCATGCTGCGGCGACGGCCAAACAGCCTGAACGTCTCGACTCCGCCTCGGGCGCATCAGCTGCTGTGAGCCGCTCCGGCGAAGAATAGTGTTGCCTGGATTGATAGCGTCCTGTGCCGTCATGTATAGCTGGTGCCTCGCGTTAGGCTGCCGCTGTCAGGGGTTTATTTGGAGGCCGTTCTGTCGACTTTGCCTTCAAGCAACTTTCCGCATGCCCGCCAGAATGTGAGGCCGGTCTTGTAGGTTCCAATCGTTTTGAGGTGGTCACGAACGACGTCGTCGTAATCTGTGAGACGCTTAACTTTCAGCTCCGCAACTGCCGCTGGATTGGCTAGAACCGCCTCGACACACACCGGCAAAAGCGCATTCGTGACCGCCTCAGATGCGAGAGACTTCGCTCCGCCGGCCGTATACCAGCCCGCACCGAATGGGAGCGCAAACAACATGACGATTGCTCCAACACCTGCGCCGACAGCGCGATGTGTCCATTTCTCTTGCATGATATGACCTTCCTAGGCAGGCACCCCGCTGCCCCCGCTACGGGGACACCAGGCCAGGGTCTAGACAAGGCTCGGAAAGTACTCATGTGTTGCGTGCTGATACCTCGACGTTAGTGAGATCGGTGGCGCTCGATGTTGATCGCGCCTGGACGTTGCTCTTGGATGCTACCTTCCAAAAATTCGTGACGTGCGTGCGTGCAAGCACCTTCCGACCGAGATGCGCCGGCAACGACCCTCGCAACTCGCCCCCGAGGGAGAGATAACGAGTGGGTCCTTCAAGCAGATACGCTTGATCGTCGCGGACTGTAACTCGTCGCGGACTGTAACTCTTCAGCGGCAAGGAGATCCTCGCCTACGACAAGCCCACATCACGGCAGCGCTGCGGTCCGGTGCGAAGTCCTTTCGAGCAACCGTGATGCTTATCGCATACGCCTTGCAGCGAAGAGAGGTCCGCAATGGCGCAGTTAGCGCGCAAGAACCTCGAGCAACGCCGCAATGCTTATGGTCGCAAAATTAGAGAATGTGTCCGATACCGCATACGGCAGAATTATCCGATCGCCATGGCGCAATGCGCCGCAGGTGTAGACCACGTTTGGCACATATCCTTCACGCTCCGTCGGCTCTGGCCGCACGAGTGGCTCGCGCGCCCGGGCGAGAACCCTGGAGGGATCGTGCTTGTCGAGAAGAACAGCGCCGATGGAATATTTCCGCACTGGCCCGACGCCATGCGTCAACAACAGCCAGCCTTCGTCCAGTTCGATGGGTGAGCCGCAATTTCCAATCTGAACGAATTCCCAAGGATACGCCGGCCGCAGAAACGAGTGTCCACCGTCCCATGAGTAAAGGTCGTCGGAGTAGATCAAATGCAGATTTTCGTTGTCTTGCCGCCCTATCATCGCGTAGCGGCCGTCAATCCTGCGGGGGAACAGCCCCATTCCCTTATTGCGTGTGGCTGTGCCGCTGAGGGGCGTCATGCGGAACAATCGGAAGTCCGTCGTCTCCAGTAGCTCAGATCTGATCCCCCTACCGCTGTAGGCGGTGTAGGTCGCGTAGAAGGTTCTTCGCCCCTCGTCTTCGAATTCAACAAAGCGGGCGTCTTCAATGCCGTTAGCCTGTGCGTCGGTGACTGGAAAAATGACCCGTTCACTCAGGTCTTCGTCGGGACCGAAGATCACCTCGACATCGTCACCATTGGGTCTTGCCGTCCGATTGGTTACTTTGGGAATGGACGCAAGACGCGCCGTTGCGTCGATGGCGACACTCCCATTCGCGGCAATAGATCCTGATCGGAAGGTCAGGGATGAAATGTGACCTTCGCCGACGGCGCGAAGGCTCAGAATAAAGCGGCACCCTCCATTGGGGGCATCTGACTGATCCGGGTGCCGGACGATACTCGGATTGAACAAGGCAGAGGCTTCGAAGGAGTACTCGTGCAGAAAATACGCACCCACGAGATACAGCTGCGTTTTGCTTAAGGCGGCATGCGGCTCCAATGCCTCTTCCATCTCGACAGCACGCGCCTCGAAGACATGGAGAAGGTTCCTGTGGCGACCTTCGAAGTTTTCAAGCACCTCTGCCAATTGCTGTTCAGCGGCATCAGGCTCAAGGCTCAGAACTCTACCGACAATCCGATTGGCGCGGGTCTTGTCGGCGGGGTTGAGGTCCTTGGGTTCGATCGCCGGTTTGAAGGGTCGCACAACGACCCTGGCGGGATCTGGCCGCAGATACAAAGTCTGTCGATTCAAGAACATAGTTTGAGACTAGCAGCCTCCGTGCATTTGTTGCGCGAGCAAGCGTTCAGGCGCTCAGAGGCAAATTCTGGAGGAGGTTGGCGGGTGCTGCCGCCCCGGCAACGCGTGCGAACTGACGCATCTCGGCAAGACCGAGAAGGTAGCAAACTGCCGACTCCGCACCTCTGTTCTCATTCGGACGATCGGGGTGAAACCCGTCCAGGCAACCTCCACCATTAGGCTCGACCAGCGATGTCTGAAGGTCGTTGCCGCCCAGAAACCAATCGAATGCACGCATTGCTCCTGCCGTCCACTCGGCGCCGTTGTCGAGCCTCCATGCCGCAAGGCATGCTGAAATCGCTGCGGCCGCCTCGATTGGTTGCTGATCAAACGCTTGTGGAGCCTTTCGCTTGACGCCGAAGCTCTCTGTGCCGACGGGTCTGAACCAACCATCCGGAGTAGTCTGCAATGCCATCAGCCAGCGCAGGGATGCGACGCCAATCTTGACCAGTGGGGGCCGCTTGAGTGCTGTGGCTGTGACAAGCAGAGCTTGCGCAAGACGTGCGTTGTCATAGGCGAGTACATCTTCGAACCAGCACCAGTCCTTGCTTTCGGTCGCTTCGAACGCGGCAGCCAACCTATCAGCCAATAGCTCACGCATACGGCCCGCTGCCAGATCTCCCACCACCAATGCGCAGTAGGCGTCCAAACCCAGCAGACTGAAAGCCCAGGCTCGTGGCGACAGAAAGCGCTCGACGGCGGGCAAGGCAGCCTTGAACAGGGCTACTGCCCAGTTGCGGCGCGACGCATCACTATCGCCGCATGCGCATGCGCCCAAGGCCCATAGCGTCCGCCCGTGACTATCCTCGGAGCCCTGTGTTTCGAGCCAGCGCCGATCATAGCTCATAAAGTTGCGGAACCGGTGCGTGTCCGGGTTCCAGGCGTGCTGGATGAAGGCCGCAAAGCGCGCCGTCGTCGGCTCAGGCAGGCGGCCTTCGCCCAAGGTCGTCAGTGCGCTCGACAACAGGAGGGCACGAGCGTTGTCGTCGACGCAGTAACCATGAGCACGGTCGGGAACTGAGTGAACGGCGTGCTGGAGCAATCCCGTGCTGTCGCACATCGACAACAAATGTCCGGTCCGAATTTGAGGAAAAGCGTGATCCTTGCCCCATACCTCCCCGTGGCCAGCACGAATGCGTTTATTGATCGGGCCTATTTCGCGTGCGGACTCGAATGCCGCCAGATAACGCTTGGCCCCTTGCGCCCACGTCATAGATCGGCTGGCCGCATACGCGCGTTTGCGCATGGCGTGCCGGCGGACGTCATTGGTCAAGAGGGCAGCAATCTCCGAGCCAATGGCTTTCGAATCGCCGAAGGGAACCAAAATGCCACGCCCGTCATCCAGCAGTTCCCTGGCGTGCCAGTAGGGGGTCGAGACGACGGCCTTACCCAATCCAAAGCTGTAGGCAAGCGTGCCCGAGGTCATCTGGGCTTCATTGAGGTACGGCGTCGCGTAGACGTCGCACATTGAGATGAAGTCCAGCAGCGTGGCTTGGCCCACGAACTGGTTGAAAAACGCAACATGGTTCTCGATGCCGAGTTCCCGCACCCGCGCCGTCAAACTATCCCTGTAGGCCTCACCTTGTGCGCGAACCAGGTTTGGATGGGTCGCGCCGAGGATGACATAGACCGCGTTCGGGCAGGAGCGAATGATTGCCGGCATGGCATCGATTACAGTCTCGATACCTTTGCTTGGCGATAGCAGACCAAACGTGAGAATGACGGTCTTTCCACTGAACCCGAACTTGGTCTTCGCGTGGTTCGTCTCCAGGAACGGAAAGTCTGGGATTCCGTGCGGGATCACCTCAATCTTTTGCGGTGACACGTCGTGCACAGACCGGAGGAACTCGCGGCCTTTTTCCGCCATGACAACGATCTTTGTCGACCTGGCAATTATCTTGGAAATAACGTTGTACTGCGCCAGCGTCGGCGCCGGGAGCACCGTATGAAGCGTCGTAACGATCGGCATAGTCAGGCGTTTCAGCAGCTCGATGATGTGTTCACCGGCCTCGCCGCCGAAAATCCCATACTCGTGCTGGAGGCAAACAACGTCGAACCGTTCAGCGTTCAGAAAATCAGCAGCTCGCGCATAGTTATCGGTCGTCTCCTCGGCGATCTGGAAGCGCACAGCCCCCGGGTAGTCATAGCTGCCATCGGGATCGTTCATGGCCACCACGCAGGTCTCCAGATCCGGGTGGGCTGTCGAGACCGCTCGATGTAGATCATGGGTGAAGGTGGCAATTCCGCAGCGGCGCGGAAGATGATTACCGATGAGTGCAAGGCGTTGGAGGGACTTCATTCCACCGTTCCCGCGTGCCCATGCACCGGGGTCGCCTTTGTTTGAGGGGGGGATCTTGGCATCCGCATCTCCTCCGGCGCCGCCGCATCCCTTGCACGCGGCTGTGTAGGCCGCTGCAGCGGGTATGGCGCCCGATCGCCAACGCCTTTGTACGCCACCAGGCTCGTCAAGCCGTCGAGCCCGGTCTCGATGTTGAGAACCTCCGACTGCACGAGTGCAGCCTCGCCCGTGGCGACAGCGAACTTGCCCACACGGCCACCGCCGCTGCGGAGGAACGAGGTTTCGCGTTTCGCCTCGAGGTGGAACTCGGAGCCCGGCGCTCGTTCGATGCGTTCGGGCGCGTAGCGCCGACTGGACAGCAAAAGCGGCGGTGCGTCCGCAAGCCGCTTCGGTTTGGGCCAAACCTCGGCCGCCCCGGCGCTGGCGATTGCAATCTTGTAAAGATCACGCTTGCGGGGGAAATCGAGCCTGAACGCGAACTCCCTGCGCTGCCGCTCCTTTGCCCGGTTCCAGGGCGCCAGATTGGCGACGCCCCGGGACCTCGGGAGGGCCTGCACGCGCGCAAGGTCGATCGCCATGACGTTTCACCTGAGGCAAGGGGTTCAAAGGTGACACCGGCAACCGGGTCGATCGGGGTGGGATGAGAATGTCACCGGCCATCATGCCTCGCTTTGCAGCTAAATAGATAGCTAAATCGGTCCTCATTCCGGACTTGTTGCAAGGTTTACGGTTTTTGGCGTCTATAACGGAACTACACGGTTTGCTGAAAGGCGCAGAAATCGTGTGCGCGCGGTCCAAGGCAGGCTAATCTTGAGCGCCCGACCACGCCGAAGGCTGTTTCCATGACCGCGCTCTGGTGGCAGATTGGCGTAATCTACCAGATTTACCCTCGCTCCTTTCAGGATACGAACGGCGACGGCACAGGTGACCTCAAGGGGATCGTGCTGCGACTCGACTATCTGGCGAGCCTTGGCATCGATGCAATCTGGATTTCGCCCATCTACCCCTCGCCTATGGCTGATTTCGGCTACGATGTCGCCGACTATTGCGGCATCGATTCGCGCTTCGGTGCGCTCGCCGATTTCGATGAACTGCTTGTGCAAGCCCATGCGCGCGGGCTCAAGGTGCTGCTCGATTTCGTGCCCAACCACACGTCTGACCAGCATCCCTGGTTCGCCGAGAGTCGCTCCTCACGCGACAATTTGAAACGGGACTGGTACATCTGGCGCGATCCAGCCCCCGATGGCGGGCCACCCAACAACTGGATCAGCGATTTCGGTGGCTCGGCCTGGGAGTTGGACGAGGCCACGGGGCAATACTACTACCATGCATTCCTGAAGGAGCAGGCGGACCTCAACTGGCGCAATCCGGCCGTGCAGACAGCGATGTATGATGTAATGCGCTTCTGGTTCGACCGTGGGGTAGACGGCTTCCGCATCGACGTACTGTGGCACATGGTCAAGGCGGCACACTTCCCCGACAACCCGCCCAACCCGGACTATCAGCCAGCGATGGGCGAGATGCACCGCGTGCTGCAGCTGCATTCGACCGACCAGCCCGAGGTGCATGGGATCGCCGGCGACATGCGTGCCATCGCTGACAGTTATGGCGCCACCGGAGGGGGCGAGCGCGTGCTGATCGGGGAGATCTACCTGCCGGTCGATCGGCTGGTGCACTACTACGGCCACGAGCGGGCCGGAGTGCACCTGCCCTTCAACTTCCAGCTGATCGATGCCAGGTGGGACGCGCGCTCCCTCGCCAAGCTGATCGCCGACTATGAGGCCGCGCTTCCGCCGGGCGCCTGGCCAAACTGGGTGCTTGGCAATCACGATCGGTCGCGTGTTGCAGCCAAGCGTGGGCAGGCTCAAGGCCGCGTCGCGGCAATGCTGCTGCTAACACTTCGCGGCACGCCGACGCTCTACTACGGTGACGAATTGGGCTTGACCGATGTCGCGATTGCAGCCGCTGATGTTCAGGACCCGCGCGGCCGGCGCCAGCATGGGCTTGCCTTAGGCCGCGATCCGGTCCGCACACCCATGCCCTGGGACGGGAGCGCGAATGGGGGCTTCACTATGGGTAGGCCATGGCTACCGCTCAATGCTGACTGGCCGACCCGCAATGTCGCCCGGCTGACAGAAGAGCCTCATTCAATTCTGACGCTCTATCGTCGATTACTGGCTGTGCGACGCGCACATCCGGCGCTCACCATCGGCGAGTTCGCGCTGCTGGGAGTGGAGGGTGACGTGCTCGTGTATGCGCGCCGGCACGATGCGGAGCGATTGATCGTGGCGCTCAATTTAACGGGACGGCCGCATCGCCTGCGATTGCCGGATTGGGCGACCACTTGCCGGCCGCTCTTGTCCACGGTCGCGGGCGCCGCTCCGACCGGAGATGGCTCCCTGTTGCTGCGGGCGGACGAGGGCGTGATCCTGAAGCCTACTTGACAAAAAAGAGCATGTGAAAGGACAACCGTTTGCGTATCGCCATGTTGGCGCCCATCTCCTGGCGCACTCCGCCCCGCCACTATGGTCCATGGGAGTTGGTGACGAGTCTGTTGACCGAGGCACTGGTGACGCGGGGTGTCGACGTCACCCTCTTCGCCACGAAGGATAGCTGGACGCGAGGCAAACTGGCCGGTGTCTGCCCGACGCCCTATTCCGAGGACCTAACGATCGACGCCAAGGCGTGGGAGATGCTCCACGTCGCACACGCCTTCGAACGCGCGAGCGAATTCGACCTCATTCACAATCAGGCGGACTTCGTGCCGCTCGCTTTCTCACGGATGGTGCAGACACCGGTTGTAACGACGATTCACGGGTTTTCCTCGGAACGCATCCTGCCAGTCTTCAAGGCGTATGAGGATCGCGTCCACTATGTCGCAATCAGCGAGGCCGATCGCCACTCGGATCTACGCTATGCGGCGACGATCCACCACGGTATCCGCCTGGAAGACTTTCCCTTCGACCCGCAGGGGAGTGAAGACCTGCTCTTCTTCGGCCGCATCCACCCTGACAAGGGGGCTGCCGAGGCAATTGCCGTGGCCCGTCGCGCAGGTCGGCGGCTCATCATGGCCGGTATCATCCAGGATCGGGATTATCACAACGCACACGTGGCGCCCGCGCTCGACAATCGTTTTGTCGTGCATCGCGGCGCGGTGGGCGGGCCGGACCGCGCAAAAACGCTGGGTTCGGCTTGCGCTCTACTCCACCTCATCAACTTCGACGAGCCGTTTGGACTATCGGTCGTGGAGGCGCTTGCCAGCGGCACACCGGTCATCGCCTCCAACCGCGGATCGATGCTTGAGCTGATCGACCATGGCGTGACGGGCTTCCTGGTCAACAGTATCGACGAAGCCGTGGAAGCCATCGGCCGTATCGGCGAAATCGATCGCGCCGCCTGCCGGGCGGCCGTGTCCGCGCGCTTTGGGGTAGACCGCATGGCCGATCGATATCTGGAATTATACCGATCGCTCCTCGACTGAAGCCGTATGGGCGGTTTTGCAAGTCAATGGAGCCCGCCGACGGTTCACCCGAGCTCACTTCTTCGCAGCGGCAGCCAAAAGGTTGCCGCAGGCGCGTCCGACAGCCCAGTTGGTCTCGGTCGAGCCCGGTAAGGTTGTCCATCCGCCTTTTTCAAGGAAACTGCCCCGCTCGTAGTCGGTCGTGAACTTCAGCAGTTCGGCCGATTGCTGCGCATCAGCAGACTTGCGGAACCGATCGACGCAGAACGGAGCAAGGGCAGCGATTACCTTCTTTTCAGAGCGTTCATTCGCCAGCTGCTCCGCAGAACGCGAAGTATGCCATCCGCCGAAATAAAACCCCAGGATAAGCGTGGCGATTGCGCCAGCGACGGCGCCCCAAATGGCGGGCTTAGTCTGAATAGGGATATCCATCACGTTCTGCTCTCAATGAAAGAGTGCACCAGCTTCCACACTAACCACGGGCCCTTAAGCTTGAACAGTTGCGGGAAATGCCTACTCGCTATCGTCTGCGACGGGCTGGGTCAGCGGCGACAGGCCGCTCTCGGCTTGGCGCCGCGTTTGCTCTTATTCCGATTGTGGTGGGCTTGATGGCCTGCTCTTACGAGTGTTTAGGACGCGGACCGCTGGGGGTGGCGCTGAAGACGAGCAGCTCTTTGCACTCGCTACAGCCATTGGCTTTCGAAAAGGAGACGGGTCACGCGGCTCAGCATCTCAGATATACGCAGCTGGCTTGAGGACCTGATCGGTCGACTGCAATCATCGATCATGCCTTGCCTACCGACGTTTTTTCCAAGTTCCTGCATGCATCCCATGCCTATGCCGGCGACGCCCAATTTGATGGAACCTAGCGAAGGAGGGCGCGTGCTTACGGAACTCCAGCTTTCGAACTCAGGCAATGTCGAGGATCTAACTGCGCTGGCTTTGAGTTGCGTGGCTTTCGCCGCCTCCGATGGAAACGGATAAGTAGTTTCCGAACCTTGGCAGCTTACTCGCCGCATGCGCTGATGCTTTCGGGTGGCATCAGATCTGTTCTCCGTACTCATGTTGCCTGCCTTTCAGTGCCCGCCATCCGGCTTGTTGCATTGGCGCCTTTGCGCATTTTCCGGCGTGCGAGAACCCTTCCATGCGACTACTCATCCTTGTAATCGTGACTAGTCTAGGAACTGGACCATCCGTTGCGCAGACCAGTGCTGGAGGTTCGTCTGCATCAGCCACCGGCGCAGGATCGCCAGGCGGCAACCCAACATCTTTGAGCCAGCGTCTGCCCTCGGCCGCGCCCCCCTTAGCGGAAGAGCCGAAGCGGCCGTCGCCGAGCCCCGCGCAGAGCCTGCATGACCGCGACCTTGCGGCTTGCAAAGAGATGTGGGATGCCGGGACCCATATGACCAAGCAGCAATGGTTGAATACCTGCAAGCGCATCCAGACTCGCCTTGATAACCTCGGTGTTGAGGCGACCATGCCCAAGGCAAAGGCACAAATACGCTAGGGCTCCGTTAGGTCGAGCCGCATTCCACCCCCGTGGACAGTCCCACTGCGTCGCGCAAATTTTTTGATGCCCTCGGCACTAGCAAGATGGCGCTGGCAACAGCGTGGATCCGTGAGATCAGACAGGCCCACTGGAGGACATCTTATCGGCCCCGCTCGATTGGTCATGGAAGCGCAATAAAGGGTGCAATTCAGATCTGCATTCTTCAACCACCAACCCTTGTCGATGGCAGCTCGCGCCCACCGCGCGCCCGCATCCTCGCGGATGCGGCTGACGCGCTAAAGGGGGGAAAACCATCCACACCGCTACATCATGCCGCCCATGCCGCCATGGTTATGGTCGGGTTGATGACCGGCGTCTTTTTTCGCTGCTTCCGCGACGCCGGCTTCCGTCGTAATCATCAGGCCGGCGATGGAAGCCGCATCTTGCAAGGCGATGCGGACGACCTTGGCGGGATCGATGATGCCCATCTCGAACATGTCGCCGTACTCACCGGCCTGGGCGTCGTAGCCGAATGCAGCGGATCGCTCATCCATGACCTTGCCGACCACGATCGAGCCCTCAACGCCTGCATTCTCCGCGATCTGGCGGATTGGCGATTGCAGTGCCTTGCGCACAATGTTAATGCCGGCGTCCTGATCCTCATTGTCGCCCTTGACCGTTATCGACTTGGCGGCCTTCAGCAGCATGACGCCGCCGCCCGGTACAATGCCTTCCTCGACTGCCGCGCGGGTGGCGTTAAGGGCGTCATCGACCCGGTCCTTGCGCTCCTTCACCTCAACCTCGGTGGCGCCGCCGACCTTGATGATGGCCACCCCTCCGGCGAGCTTCGCCAGCCGCTCCTGCAGCTTCTCCTTGTCATAGTCGGATGTGGTTTCCTCGATCTGTGCCTTAATCTGATTGACGCGGGCTTCGATGTCTTTCTTTTTGCCCGAGCCGTCGATGATCGTGGTGTGTTCCTTGGTGATGGAGACGCGCTTGGCTTTGCCCAGCATGGCCAGCGTGACGTTCTCCAGCTTAATGCCGAGATCCTCGGAGATCGTCTGGCCATTGGTGAGCACGCCGATGTCTTCCAGCATGGCCTTGCGGCGATCGCCGAAACCCGGCGCCTTCACCGCTGCGACCTTCAAGCCACCACGCAGCTTGTTGACGACCAGTGTGGCGAGCGCCTCACCCTCGACTTCCTCGGCGACGATGAGCAGGGGCTTGCCGGCCTGCACCACGGCCTCGAGCACCGGCAGCAGCGGCTGCAGGCTCGCCAGCTTCTTTTCGTGGATAAGGATGTAGGGCTCTTCCAACTCCACCGTCATCTTCTCAGCATTGGTGATGAAGTAGGGGGAAAGGTAACCGCGGTCGAACTGCATGCCCTCGACAACCTCGAGCTCGCTATCGAGGCTCTTTGCTTCCTCGACCGTGATCACACCCTCATTGCCGACCTTCTGCATGGCTTTGGCAATCATGCTACCGATCGACTCATCGCCGTTGGCGGCCACGGTGCCCACCTGGGCGATCTCGGCCGTATCCTTGACCTTTTTGGACTTCTTCTGGATCTCCTCGACGACCTGAGCCACGGCTTTCTCGACGCCGCGCTTCACATCCATCGGGTTCATGCCGGCGGTCACCGACTTCATGCCCTCGCGTAGAATAGCATGCGCAAGCACCGTGGCAGTGGTAGTGCCGTCACCGGCCATGTCGTTGGTCTTCTGGGCCACCTCGCGCACCATCTGTGCGCCCATGTTCTCGAACTTGTCTTCGAGCTCGATCTCTTTGGCAACGGTAACGCCGTCTTTGGTTGATCGCGGGGCGCCATATGACTTATCGAGAATAACGTTGCGACCCTTGGGCCCCAGCGTAATCCGCACGGCGTTGGCGAGGATGTCGACGCCGCGCAGCATGCGCTCGCGAGCGTCGCTTGAAAAGCGAACTTCTTTGGCAGCCATTTGAGTCTCCGAAGTATGTTTGAGCGAATTTCTGATTGTTGAATTTGCCAACCGGAACCGGGCGCTGCACTCAGTTAGCGAATACGCCCATGATGTCGCTCTCCTTCATGATGAGGAGCTCCGCGCCATCGATTTTGACTTCGGTCCCGGACCATTTGCCGAACAAGACGCGGTCACCCTTTTTTAAGTCCATCGCGACGATCTTGCCGTCTTCGCCGCGCGCCCCAGGACCCACAGCCATGACTTCGCCTTCCTGCGGCTTCTCGGCGGCCGTGTCGGGAATGATGATCCCGCCCGAGGTCTTGGTTTCGCTGTCGACCCGGCGCAGGGCGACACGATCGTGGAGGGGACGAAATTTCATGGCGTTATGCTCCAAGGTGATTGGACGCCCGTCTCTGCAACGAGCAGGTCCCGTATCAGGCGCAGGCGTATCCGGCTCTATGGCCTGTTGAGGCTATGGCGTCCTCAAGTCTCGACCAGTGATCGCGACTTGGCTGCCTCCCCGATCCGGCCGCGATCATCACGACGCAAGGTCCCTTCGCAGGAAAACCCTTTCGTTTGGCAAGACAGGTCCGCAGTAGGAAATTTGTATATGGGGATGCCGGAGGTGATTGTCACCGCTTGTTTGGAGATAAATTGAAGGGTACTGATCATTTTCGCCGGTTACCGAAATTTCGCCGGATTTAGGCTGCACAACGGGCGCGTCTTGAGACGCGTTAGGCGGGAAGGAAGCCCGCGCGCCAGATGTAGTAACCCTTGTCAGTGATGCTTCTGAGGATCGGCTTATTGCCGATCATGTTCAGCGCTGGCACTTGGGCGTCGAGCGGAAACTGCTCCCGTAGCAGCCAGCCCTGCGTGCAGCTGGTGCGCGGAATATTCCTGCCGGTTTTGTCTGGCGATATTGCAAAGAGTTCCTCATCGCCACATTGAAAGAGGTACCCCGTCTGTCCATCGTCTCGCATTTGGAATATCTCTGTTTGTCGGGGCATCAGGGGTGCAAACCACCATGGTGACCCCGCGGAGAGCTGCCAAAACCGTCTGCAAAGTCGATCACAGCCGCCAGCAGCATAAGGCAAGTGTGGAGAGTTGTGCGCGGCAACCGGCCGCGTGGTCGCGACGCGAGGTCAGGCGGGAGGATGACCAGACGCTTGCGAATTGCGCCAGAGGCGGAAGAACCAAACCGCGCCGGCGAGCAGGAACGCAATTCCAGCGATGGTGAAGTTTGGCGGGCTGCCGCCTGTAATCACGGCAGCGACAAAGCCGCAGACGATGGCAAACACAGCCATCAGGGCTATCGCGACGACGGTGTCGTAGTAGAGACGGACAGTGGGACCCACGAAAGTTCTCCTTAAATCCTTGCAGTGCGCATCGAAGCATTGCGCGTCGAATACACTTCCCGGTAGAGAGCGACAGCCCGTCAGGCTCGTCGAGGCTGCCAGACGAGGGGACGACTACGCGCCAGCTTAGGTATCCTGAGCATGAACGCACGCCGTGGACCGGGTTGCCAAGGTACGGAAAATACCTACCTCTAAGTACCGGAACAGAAACATGCTCATGCGTCGCATCGCGTGATCCGAAAATTGGAAACGGTATGCGCCGACTCAGCGGTGCCGCTTCACAAGATCCCCAGCATCGTCCACTCTGCTGCTCCAATTTCGCTGTCTGACCCGGCAGGGCTCATGGAAGTGGCATGCTTGAACAGTGACCGCTGGATACGAGTCGGAAGGTCGTATCCGCCTGGGGTCGATGATGTTCACCGGGGCAGATGGAACAGTCGCATCCGGCGCCACTAAGCGATAACCGATGGCCCAATGGCAGCAAAGGGTCTGAAATTATTCACCGACAATGGTCGATGGTTCCGGCCCGAACACTGCCGATACAAAGCGCAGACCACCCTGTCGCGGCAAGGTCGCAGTAAGCTCGCCGGTCATGTTCAGTCTTGGTCTCGCGCCTGAGCCGCTTCGAGGACCGCTGGATCGATCGCCACCACCTGCCGCACGACAGCGCCTCTCCATATCGAGTGGACAGGGTCATCGTGGTGGATAGGCGGCGATAGGCGAGGAACGATAAAGCTGGAATCGCCTCTTCCTCGGTCTCGACCACGTAGGTTCCAGCCGGCTGCAAGCCGTCGGCACCTTTCAGAGAGAATGGGCGGCGGAAAGTCAGAGAGAATGGGCGGCGGAAAGTGACACTCCTGGTCGTTGTGCGCACGCTCATGGACAGCTCGTTGTCTCAGCGCGTGCATTCGGGTCCGACGCCGATACAACCGCTCGTCGCCGCATCGGCAATGCCAGGTGCCTTCGATATCTGTAGTGGATGATAGACCGTGACAAAGGCAACGCCAGCCACGAGAATGAGAGGAACGATAATTGGCGCATATCTAATGATGGGTTCGTAAGTCACGGCACTAGCTCCATTTTGGGTGCGGCAAACGCGGTCGGCGGTGCCTCACTAGACACTCGGAACACACCGTTGTCCGTCACTTTGTGTGACCGCTTTGAACTGCGCCTGCCATCAGTCGGCCAAGCGCCTGAGCCTGCGTGGAATAGGCTGCCATTTGCCGTTGCGCGTGACGACCTTGGATTTCCAACATCTCCGGGAAATCCTTTGCATTGGCTAGTTCGCTCGCCAGCAAAAAACTCGCATCAATGTTTTGCCGAGTGAACCCCATTGCCTGCTCATGGACCTGCTTCATACCAACTGTCATCGAGTTTTCCGGCAGCATGGTCCCAATCACGTCCTGCACCTTGCGGGCCGCATCCATGAACTGACCGCAGGCGGCTCTTGCCTGCGCGACGTTTTTTTCAGCGAGCTCGCGCATTTGCGCCGGAAACTCAAATTGCGGGGCGTCAGCCATGCATCACTCCAGTTCAAATCCAGGAAATCGCCAGCTTGGGATTAAAGCTTGTAAAGCTGATTGCCGACCCGGCTGTTCGACGCCTGGCCGAACTTTGCCCAATCGTTATCGCGTACGAAGCGCTCGCGATCCCACCACGAAGCGACCTTCTTGAGTTCCAACAACCGTGCCGGTGGCGCTCTGTTGAATTTGTCGACGCAGACAGGCGTCAGCGCCTCGACAAGTTCAGTCTGCACTCGCTGCTGCGCCAACTCGGTTGCCTTGCTGCCGGTGACCCAGCCGCCCCCAGGTGAACCCGATGATCGCCAACGCAGCTGCGCCGCTGACTGCGCATGGTGGGCTTGATTGGGAATTGGGCTTCCACGGCGTTTCGACTTTCCATGCCATTTCGAGACGTCAGCGTAGGCGCCTGCCTTGGCATGAACAGCCTCGGAAAGTACTCATTTGCTCGTCATCGCCAGGAAGCCAGACCTGGCAGCGCGCGCGGTCTTATGGCCAGGCGGCAGCAATCGCTGTGCGGATTAGCGCCGGGAGGGACCTCGAGCCGTCTTCCTCATTGCCGCGATGGTGTCGACCGTGCGGGGGCTGATGCCGAGATCGGCGCGATGTTCTTGCTCGGGTGTCCGGCAAGCACCAGGTCCAAGATCTCGCGCTGGCGACTGGTCAGACTGGCAACGCATGTCGGCGCGATTTCCCCCAATTTGCATAGCGCTGCTGCGTCGCGCCTCTGATCGAGCGCCGGCAAGGCGGCGAACGATTTTCGAAGCCACCTGCGGCGGCTCCGAGACCAACGACGGGGAAATAGATCCTCGCGTGCTTTGGCCATGTGCCTGAGTTCGCTTGCGGCCAAGTCTGGCCGGCCGGGCGTGGCCTTCGTCCTGTCACTCTCTTGGCTTTCGTGAGGGAAGCGCAGGTGGGCCAATCTCATCTTATCACAAGCGCTGCACGGGTACGACTCGAGCAGGATCATAAATGCTGTCCTTCCTTTTGGAGTCATGAGCCGTGCGGTGTACCGTGGTAGGTACCTTCCGAACCTTGGCAACGACATCCCTCTCGTGTGCTCATACAAGGGTCGGCATGAGATCTGTACTTGCGTACTCATGCTGCAACCGTTGGTGGCCTGGCTTCCACTTACGAAGCTGGGCCGCTTCCATTTTCGGCGCTTGGTCTGCCGCCGGTCCGAATAGGTAGGTTCCGAGTCTGGCCCGCCGCTCGGCCTCAGCCTAGGCTTGCACTCATCCTCCTGCTGTCTGGATTGCCGGCCCCCTGGGTCCGATCAGCGCGACAGCAACTGCGCCACCAGCGAGCCAGGAGGTTTTGGGCTGAGATCCCGTCAGATCACTAAGCGGCGCTGCGGCCCGCCATCAAGTCAAGGGGAAATTCGATGCGTCTCGCAAACGGAGTAAATACCCACACCATGCGTTGGCCCGGGCCAGCCGGAGCGGTGAGCTTCGCTGCGATCAAGCAAGAAAATGAGCAGCTGCGCTCGATGACCGACGAGCTGGGTCATCGCATCAAGAATCTGGTCGCCGTGATGCAGTCGATTTCGCGCCAAACTATGCATCATACAACGACCAAGGACGATTTCGAGGTTCGGTTCGCGGGTCGTCTTGGAGCGCTCGGTCGTTCCATCGATTGCCTGATGGCTAATGACTGGCACGAGGCACGTATCGATGAACTTGTGCGCTTGGAGCTGACGACTTTCGGCGCACTGGATGGGGCGCAGTTTTCGGCCGAAGGGCCACCAATCGGCCTGCAACCGAACGCGGCACGCAACATTGGTCTTGCGCTGCACGAGCTGGCAACCAACGCCTGCAAACATGGAGCGCTCTCGGTGCCAGAAGGCAAGGTTGCCGTGCATTGGGAGCTTGTCAACCGTGGCGAAGGACAGCGCTTCCGCATGAGTTGGTGCGAGTCCGGTGGTCCGATGGTGATAAAACCAAAGCACCGGGGTTTCGGCCGGCAGGTTATTCAGCGGCTGACAGCGCAGGCTCTAAAGGCAAAGGTGACACACGAGTTCCTACCAGGTGGCGTCAGGTGGAAACTCGACAGCTCGGCCACTTTTGTCATCAGCGCTCGCAGCGCAGCCACAACGTACGTTGACGGCTCTGGCACAGATCGGAGGGCGTGCGATGTCAGCCAGTGAAGAGATGCTGCGAGAGCAATTGGGTCAAATAATTGGCCGCACCGAAGCGCGCGTCGAGCAACAACTTATTCAAGCCCGCGGCCTCCCGCCCAACGGAGACGAAGCTAGGAGAGTGCGAAGCTATCTTGCACCGATGCTCGCCGGCTTGGCGAAATTGAAGAAGTTAGCGGACCGAAATCTTTAAGCCGCATCCGAGGCCCGCCCACAGGCAGCCACTGACGGCAGGCGAGTTGGAAAATACAAGACCACGCCATGGACGAACACAACAAGCCAGCAACCGAGCGCGTGCCCGACACCAAGACCAAGCCCCGCCTAGTCTCTGCCAAGGTACCCTTCCCGAACGAATGGGCGGAGGTCAGCGCATCTGCCTTCGGTGCAAGGTGTCTACTGCGGCCTGGTGCAGCGGAGTGCTCAAGGCACGCTAGTCCTTGCGCCGCAACCGTGCCGTTATCGAGGTCCGTGCAACAGATGCCGGACGAATATTCACCGTACACACATGGAGCTGGCATGCAAAATGCGCCAGGCCTTTTATGACAACTCATCGACAAAATGGAAGCAGAGCATTCTCGCAATGCTCAAACAGACCCCCATCCGGCTCCCGGTCGGGGCCCCAACAGGGCGTCAATGCAAAGGCGCGCTACCGGATGTACGTAACGCTGGCGCAGGCCGCGGCCTTGACCGGCGACGCTGTCGAGACTGAGAATTGTTACCAGCATGCAGAGCATTACTATCGAGTGATGAGGGAGAGAACTGGGCAGGTAGCTCCAGCGCGAACAAGCGCAGTCGCCAAAGCGCGCACCTAAGTATATTCCGAGGCTATCTCCGCCCTTACGCTGCTGCTAATCCACAAATAAGCCGGCAAACTGTCCGGTGAGGTCGGGCTCAACGAGGCCCGGTTAGTAACCGCGGCCAAGAAACATGGCTAGGCTAGGGACGCGAGCATGAGCAATATACCCGAGCTTGTTACTGATGCCGGACCCGAGCGACTTGCTTTAGCGCGAGGGCGCGCCAGCGCGGAGGGTTACGCCCTCTTGAAGCGGCACCCGTCAACCGCCCGATCCTCCTGACAGGGGTAGCCTCATGACCGGACGGACAACGCGCACGTCGGTGACATTTTCGCGTCCTTTCTCGCTTTCGGATCTTGACGGGATCCAACCCGCCGGAACGTACAGGATCCAAACGCTTGATGTGACGCTCGACAGCTCGTCGTTCCTGGCTTACCGCCGCGTGTCGACAACGATAGAGCTGCCTTGCGTCGGTGTAGCCGGCTCAAGGAGGCATGTGATCGCTATTGATCCCCTCGAATTGGAGACAGCCTTGAACAGGGACTCGACCGACAATGGCGAGGATATCCGAACGATGCCGAACACTTCGATGGCCGGTCATAAAAAATGAGTGTGGTCGACGACGGCAGTGCGGCGCATTGGACCGCCGATCATCTGAGTAGTTTCCGAGGGCACCGCGGCAAGTCGCTCGCAGCTATCGTCTGCTGGTTCACCGAAGCTTGCCCCTCAAATGGAACCCAATGACCGTGGAATTTGCTCTCACGCAGGCCCTGCTGAAACCTGGGGGTAGCGTGCATCTGCGGCCCTGGAACAAGACAAGCAACAACGGCGTCCCGATCAGTCCGCGAACATAGGCATTCTCGCCCACCTACAGCGGCTGGCTTATGACTTCCACAGGGTGCCAAGCACGAAGCCAGCGGCCGCGGCGACAGCCAAAGTCGCCATCGGCTGATCCTTGATGGACTTGTGACGGCTCCCTTCACATTGCCGGCGACCTCTTGGATTCGTTCCGCTGCCTCGCGGCCTTGTTGGGCAGCGTTGTTGGCGAACCCTTCGATGTGTTGGGCAACGTTCTCGCCTGATCGGTCGCCTTGTCAGCCAGCCCGCCGAGCTGGTCGGTATTCTTGTTGACGTTCGCGGTGCTCCGACCGCCACGGGTCATGGATCATGCTCCTGCGGTTAGGTACAACACGCGGCGGCCGCAGTTGTTCAAATGCCGACAATGTGGCCGGGCACGCATAACCTTTCTAGCCTCAGCCCACGCGCGGACTTTGCCAGAGCCGACGAGGACAGCTGGTGCCCTATCCGGCTACGTCGCTGGTTCTCACACAGGCTCATACAAGCGCGCACGTCGACCGCACACGCCAGCCTTGGAAAGTACCTATGGCCAAAGCAGAAGCGGCATCACGTAAGCGTGCGTTGTGGGTGATGCGCGTTATCTGTCATGACCGCTACGCGCCGCAGCGAAGCCGGTACGGTGCGAAAAAGGAGTATGATCATGAAGCCGATACTTTCAGCATTTCTTGCCTTGGCGTTGTTTACCGCCTTTGCGGCCACCGCTGGTGCAGAGGACTGGAATGTGAAGACCTTCTGGCAGCAAGTGGATAGCAACCACAATTGAGAGTTGACTGACCAGGACCAATTGCACAGATTGCTGATGAGGGCCCGCAGCGCGTTGCGGGCCTTTTTTTGTTTTCGGGCGCATGGCGACAGTAACACGAGAACAGTGCCACAGCGTTATGCTGCCGAGCGCCAACGAACGAGATCAGCCTTGAAGTAACTCAGACCACCGCTCCTTGCCGGACAGGTTCTCAACAGACCTCATTCGAGTTCGACACTCAAGAACCGGGAGCGCGTTGTGGTCCAGTTGACAGCCGAGGGGCACTCAAGCAAACAGATCCCAAGCGTACTAAAAATCAACCTCAAAACCGTCGAGAGATGCCGAGCCGCCGTCATGCGCAAGCTTGAGCTCTCTTCACCCGCTGCCCCGGTGCGCTACGCTCTTCGGAATAGATTGGTGGAAGCGTCGCGACAATCATGGCCCATCCCTCACAATCCCACGCCCTTCAGTTCCGACTTGCGTAAGACGCAGATAAGCAAAGAGCGCAGTCCGTCTTCGGACGGTGAACTCGTAGCCGAGGATGAGCATCCAGATCTCAGTACCGGATCGATCGACGGCGACCGAGCCGCGAGTAGTAGGCGCCAGTTCTGCGTGCAACCCACGATAGATCCAGGACGCCAAGCAATCTCGCGCACGCGATGATCGCCGGGTACGACCTCGTCGAAGCCAGAACGAATAGGACAGCAGCCCCCGCTGCCGTTCAGTCGCCCCATCATCGCCGGTCCCCAATCGTCAAAACACCTCCGCCGTCAGCGAATCAAGCTTCGCCGGCAACAAAACCTGCCAGTTGCTGACTCATGCACTACAGCAAGCATGTAGACGGATTTCCAATGTGCATCGGTTCAGCGGTTGGTCGCCACGAGCAGTTCAGCAGCGACCGTTCGCGCCCGTTCACGCAGGAACGCCTGTGCGCAACGCTCGCCCTCGATGATAAGGTGCTCGATATGCTCCGCCGAGCGATCAATCTTGCTCTCGTAGTCGAGCGTCTGCCCCAGCTCAGCTGGCATTTCGATGCAGGGGATGTGGTAGGGCTTGTCGGGCGACGCCGAGAATGATTTCGGAATACGCACCGGTCTCTTGATGTCGAACTGATCGAGGAACTCGGGCCGGAACGCGTGGGACAGCAGCATGTCGTTGAGCATCTCAACGTGCCGCAACTGCTGGAAGAGGGAGATGTTGCCTTCCAGCTGATTGCGGCGGTCGATGATATCATCAATGCGCATTGGTACTGTCTCGCGCCGGGTCGGATTGATCTTGATCAGCCAGATCTCCTCGGGGACGTTGTCCGCACCAACGCTGCTCGGACGGATGAGCTCCTGTACCGGCGGATTGTCGGAGAACAGACCATCCCAGAAGGCTTCCTCGCCGATCTTCACGGCGGGAAAGATGGTCGGTACCGCGCAGGAGGCGAGCACGTGCTCCAC
>Ga0070695_100000371_pt1 | contig 22986 bp, 12 predicted proteins | sample KBSK1252metaG_FD_65471 | JGI IMG/M metagenome (GOLD analysis project Ga0070695, IMG submission 65471) | Corn, switchgrass and miscanthus rhizosphere microbial communities from Kellogg Biological Station, Michigan, USA - KBS K1-25-2 metaG | ecosystem: Host-associated > Plants > Roots >...
CGCATTCTCGACGGCTTCGATTTTTCTAGCTTTGCGCGCAACGGCGTCGAGCATTTGGACACGCTCTGGCGGGCGATCCGGCTGGCAGCCGGCGAACGTATTGCCAACAACAATCCCCCACCCAACCGGCTCGCCCAGATCATGTCGGAGCAAAACGCCGCGCGGCTGCGCGGGCGGGTCAAAGATGGCGCAGCTCTTGCCGGGCCGACCGAGCAGTGGCTGCCGACGGCGGCCGCCGGCGAGCACCATACCACCTCGTTCTCGATCGGCGATCGTGAAGGCAACCTCGTGTGCATCACCCAGAGCTTGGGTAGCCCGTTCGGCTCCGGCGTGGTCGTGCCGGGAACCGGGCTTTGCCTCAACAATTTTCTCTATTGGACCGACGTCAATCCGCTCAGCCCAAACCGCACCCGCCCCGGCGATCCGCTGCCCGTGTGCATGGCGCCGTCGGTATCTCTGCGCGATGGCAAACCGGTGCTGGCGCTCGGCACGCCCGGCAGCTACGGCATCCTGCAGACCCAGACGCAGGCCATGGTACAGTATCTTGACTACGGCTTGCCCCTGCAGGATGCCGTCGAGGCGCCGCGCGCACGCTTGTGGGATGGACGCCTGGTCGAACCAGAGGCGCGCCTCGAGGCGAGCGTGCTTGCGGCGCTCGCCAAACGCGGCCACCAGATCGAGGCGGGCGGCGCCTGGACCATGCGCGTTGGCGGCATGCAGGCCATTGCCGTTGATCCTGCCAGCGGCCTAATGACCGGGGCTTGCGATCCGCGCCGGGACGGCTATGTCGCGACCGCCTGAATACCCTCGACACGTCGCGCATCCGGGCTAAGCTTGCGGGGTGGCGCAACGGGCAAGGAGCAGCAACGAACGTGGAGACCAAGGCCGAAAGTGAGGCGATGCGCTGGCAGGACCAGGTCTACGATCTGCTGCGCCGCAACAACGTCACGCAATTTGCCTACGTGCCCGACGCCGGGCATCGCATTCTGATCGACCGCTCCTTGGCGGATCCGCAGGTACATGCCGTGGCCTTGACGACGGAGGAGGAAGGGGTGGCGTTGCTGGCCGGGGCCGACCTCGGCGGCGCCCGCGGCGTCCTCTTGCTGCAGTCGAGCGGCGTCGGCAACTGCATCAATATGCTGTCGCTCACAAGCGGCGGGCGATTTCCGCTGCTGGCGCTCGTTAGCATGCGCGGTGATTTCGGCGAGGGGAACCCCTGGCAATATCCGATGGGGCGAGCGACCCAGCCGGTGCTGGAGGCGATGGGCGTCATCTGCCTGAGGGCTGATGACCCTGACGAGGCGTTGCGTGCGGTCGGTGCGGCGCTCACCATGGCTTACCAAGCGGGTCACGCGGTCGCGGTCCTGTTCACGCAGAAGCTGCTTGGCGCCAAGAAATTCTGAGGCCGACGACATGGCAACTTACTCCAGCTCGACAACGCTTGCCAATGCCGTTGCCCCCTCTTTCGTGCTCGATCGTCGCGAGGCCGTGCCCGCCCTGATCGGTCGCCACGAGGACTTCCTATTCGTGGCCGGGCTCGCCGGTACGTCGCGAGACATAGCGGCGCTGACCCATGATGCCGCCCACGTCTACAGCATGGCGGGGGCCATGGGTGGGGCGGCCATGATGGGACTGGGTCTTGCGCTTGCCCGCCGCGATCGGCGGGTGATGGTGTTGACCGGCGACGGGGAACTGTTGATGAACCTTGGGGCCCTGGCGACGATTGCCGTGCTCAACCCGCCCAACCTGTCGATCCTGGTGGTCGACAACGGCCATTACGGCGAAACCGGCTATCAGAAAAGCCACACCAGCCTAGGCGTCGACCTCGAAAAGATCGCCGCCGGCGCGGGCATCAAGCGCACCCAGACCGTGGAGAAGACGGCTGACCTTGCAAGCGCCGCCCGCCTGCTGCGCGAGGGCAATGGCACGGCTTTTGTCTTGCTGCGGGTGAAGCCAACCGAACCGCCAGCCTACAAGCGCGATCTCGACCCGACGCGCTGCCGGGTGCGGTTCAAGCTGGCTTTGCCGGCTCCGGCTTGATGAAAGAGGGCCAATAGGTCAAGCTTGCGCCCGACTGTTGCGGCCCACCGCTTGGCGCCGGCAATCGGCCGAGGCGCCCCTGGCGGCCGCCGCGAATGGTGGCCTTCCATGTGCGTTTTGAGGCAGCGTCGATGCCATCACCCCAGGCCACAGTCGCCGCTGCACTCTCGCGCTCGCCGCAGCGAGAGTTTTGCCGGCGCACGATCCGCGCGGCGCCTCCCTCACCTTTGGCTCACCGTCCCGGAGCACGAGCATGTCGCGCCACATCGTCTGCCTCAGCTACGACTTCGACACGCAATCGGGGTTTATCGCACGGGGCATGACCACGCCCACGCCCTTGTCGCGCGGCGAATTCGGCGCGCTGGCCTCGCATCGGATCTTGCACTTCCTCCACAGCGTGGGGATCCGCAGCACCTGGTTCGTGCCAGGGTTCACCATCGAAAGCTACCCGCGAGAATGCGAAGCCGTCCTCGCCGATGGCCACGAGATCGGCCACCACAGCTGGGCGCACATTCCCAATACCGGTATGAGCCGTGATGAGGAAGAGGCCGATCTGGCACGCGCCAACGAGGCTATCGTGCGCCTGACGGGTAAGAAGCCGCAGGGCTACCGCTCGCCGGCCTGGGATCTGAGCAGTGCCACCATCGATCTCTTGCTGGCGCACGGCTTTTGCTACGACAGCAGCATGATGGGGGCCGACTACACACCTTATCTCGCCCGCCGCGGCGATCAGGCGATACTTGGCCAGCCCTACCAGTTCGGTGAAAAAACCACACTGATCGAGATGCCGATCAGTTGGTCACTCGACGATCACCCCCATTTCGAATTCATCCGTACACGGGAGACAATTCTGCCGGGATTGCAGTCGGCGCGCGCGGTAATGCAAAATTGGCACGACGAATTCCTGTATATGGCCAAGACGGTCGATTGGGGGATCCTGACCTACACCATGCATCCCTACGTCATCGGCCGCGGCTACCGAATGCTCGCCTTCGAGGATTTGATCGGCAAGCTCATCGACGCCGGCGCCGTGTTCATGACCATGGCGGAGGCCGCTGCCGAGGCGCGCCGGCGCCTGTTCCCGGACCTTATCGCTTCGGGTGAATGAACCCCCACGGCGAGGCTTCGCTGTCCGGCGCTATCACGACTTCGATCAGCACCGGGCCTTTGGCGCCGAGTGCAGCCTGCAAGACGGGCCTGAGCTCGTCGGGCGAGGCAACGCGATGCGCTTTGACGCCAAAGGCCTCGGCCAGCACCATGAAATTTGGGTTGTCGAGCAGGGCGCCATTAATGCGATTGGCAAAATGTGTGCGCTGGTCACGCAGGACGTTGCCGTAGGACCTGTTATTGAACAAGAGGGTGACGAGGCCGATACGCTCTTGTATGGCCGTTGCCAACTCCTGCACGGCGAACATAAAGCCGCCATCGCCGGTAACGGAGATCACCACTCGGTCAGGGTGGGCGATCTTCACGCCAAGGGCGGTTGGAAAGCCGAAGCCGAGCGTCCCCTGGTAACCCTCGGAAACATAGCTGCGCGGCGCCAGGACGGGGAAGCCGAAATAGGAGGTGAAGCCGACCTGCGATAACTCCGCGACAAAGATGCCGTCGCGCGGCAGCAGCTCGCGAATGACATCCAGATAGGCGAGCTGCGGCTGCACCTTCTCGATCTCGGCACGTGCCGCAATCTTGGCCCGGGCGATGCGCGCTCGCCAGGCCTCGCGGGCCGCGCCCGCGGCGGGCCGCTGCAAGCGTTTGATCGCTGTCAACAGCGCGCGCGTGCCGACTTCCGCATCGGCAACGATAGCGGCATGCGGCATCAATCGGTGCATTTCGGCAGGATCGATATCGATGCGGATCAAATGCGGCGGCGGCGGCGGCCGATCGATCAGTGTCATCATGCCGGTCCAGCGCATGTAGGGCATTTCCAGGCGCGTGCCAATGCCGATCAGCGCATCGGTATCCGGCCAAAGCCCGAATGCGGCATAAGAAGAGATGGCAAGCTCGTGATCCTCGGCTAGGACGCCGCGACCGCCGCGAAACGCTGCCACGGGTGCTGCCAGTTCCTCGGCGAGGGCCAAGACCGCTGCGCTCGCGTGCTGCGCACCGCTGCCGGTCATGATCATGGGCCGCCGCGAGGCCACGAGCAGCTTGGCCGCAGCCTCGACCTCGGCCGCCGCGGGCACCGGGGCGGCGATATTGGCGGCGCCGGCCAGCGGTGTGACTAGGGCGGATGAACCCATGCTGTCCCAGGCCATCTCCACGGCCACTGGGCCCGGCCGGCCGCTCAGCATCTGCTGAAAGGCCTCGTTGATGACCCGCGGCGCGTCTGCCGGGTGCTCGATCCTGGCTGCCCATTTGAGCAACGATCTTAGCGTCGCTAGCTGATTGGGAAGCTCGTGCAAATGGCCGCGACCGCGCTCGATGAAGGCGGTCGGCACCTGCCCGGTGATGCAGAGCACGGGGGCATTGCAGGCAAGCGCGGTCGCAAGCGCGGCGGTGGTATTGAGCATCCCCGGACCGGGTACCACGGCGTAGACACCCGGGCGGCCGGTCGAGCGGGCATAGCCAAAAGCCATATAACCGCAAGCCTGCTCATGCCGCGCGCTCACGGTTCGGATGGCCTGGCGACGCTGCTGCAGGGCGTCGAACAGCGCGTAGAGCTGAGCGCCGGGTAGGCCAAAAAGGGTGTCGACACCGTTCGCGATCAGCGCCTCGACGATCGCCATGCCACCCGTCATCTCGCGAGCTTGGCCCGGCCCGGTGCTTGGGTGCACGCATGCCTCTTTTCGTATCGCGCCGATTGTCAACGACAGGCTCGGATATCATGATGCGACCTCGTTCGATAGCTCGCTTTGCGAAACCGGAGGAGAAATGAACCATGGGCGATCTGCCGCAAAGCATCGAGATCGGCGAGGAAGGGCCGCGGGAAGGCTTCCAAATCGAAAAGGGGCCGATCGGCACGGCCGACAAGATCGCCCTTGTCGATGCCTTGTCGGCCACCGGCCTCAAGCACATCCAGGTAGGCTCGTTCGTCAGCCCCAAGCTGGTGCCGGGTTGGGCCGACGCGGAGGCCGTCTTTGCAGGCTTTAAGCCGGTGCCAGGGATCGAATATACGGCGCTCTGGTTTAATGCCGCGGGTCTCAAGCGCGCGCTCACCTTTCGCGGCAGGCTGGCATTGACGGGCTCGATCACGCTCAGCGCCTCGGAGGCTTTTTCGCACAAAAATCTAAACCGCGACCGCGCCGGCCAGATCGAGGCCATGCGCCGGCAGACTGAGGAACATTTGTCGGCGAACCTGCCGGTGACCCGCATCGGCATCATGGCCGCATTCGGCTGCAACTATGGTGGCGATATCTCGCCGGAGCAGGTGATGTCCTGTATCGAGGACGGGCTCGCCATTGCCCGTGAGGCAAACATCGCCCTCACGCGGTTGTCTCTTGCCGACACCATGGGCTGGGCAACACCCCTCAGGGTGAGCCGGCTGGTGGGCGCGGTACGCAACCGCTGGCCGCAGCTGGAACTGTCGCTCCACTTGCACGACACGCGCGGCCTCGGCATCGCCAATGCCTTTGAGGGCATGCGGCTCGGCGTCCGCCGGTTCGATTCGACCGTGGGTGGGCTTGGCGGATGTCCGTTTGCCGGCCAACCAGGAGCGCCGGGCAACATAGCGACCGAGGAATTGGTCTTGCTGTGCGAGGAGATGGGTGTCGCCACCGGCGTCGATCCGGAGGCGCTGATCGAGGCAGGACGAATGGCCGAGCGCATTGTTGGCCACCCCTTGCCCAGCACCGCATTGCGTTCGGGAACGCTTGCGGCCTTACGGAGGAAAGCTGCATGAGCGAGGCGGCGCCAAGGCCGCTGTCTGGACTGAAGGTCCTCGACTTCGGACACACCATCATGGGCCCGTGCGCCGGCCTGCTGCTCGCCGACCTCGGCGCCGATGTCATCAAGGTTGAACCCAAGGACGGCGACGCAACGCGCCGACTGCCCGGGTTCGCCGCCGGCTTTTTTGCCACTTACAATCGCAATAAACGCAGCATTGCCATCGATTTGAAGTGTGGTGAAGGCCAGGCTGCCTTGCAGCGCCTGGCGGCAACGGCGGATGTCCTTGTTGAGAACTTCGCGCCGGGCACCATCGACCGACTGGGATGTGGCTGGGCGGAGCTGGAAAAAGTCAACCCGCGTCTGATCTACTTATCCTTGAAGGGCTATCTCGCGGGACCCTACGAGAATCGAGGCGCCCTTGACGAGGTCGTGCAGATGCAAACCGGGCTCGCCTACATGACCGGGCCGCCGGGCAAACCGCTGCGCATGGGTGCGCCAATCATCGACATTTTGGGTGCGGTGTTTGGCATCGTAGCCGTCCTTGCCGCGCTACGCGAGCGCGAGCGGACGGGGCGCGGCCAACGTGTCGGCAGCGCCTTGTTCGAGAGCGCTGCCTTCTTGGTTGGCGCGCATATGGCGGGCAGCGCCGTGACCGGGAAGCCGATGCCGCCGATGCCGGCTCGCAAGGGCGCCTGGGGTGTCTATGACGTCTTCAACACCTCAGACCAGCAGCAGGTCTTTGTCGCTGTGACGTCCGACGGACATTGGCACCGGTTTTGCGAAAAGTTTGGCTTCGCCGACCTGGGCAGCGACAGGCGGCTGGCGACGAACGCGGCGCGCTCCGCCGAGCGCGAGTGGCTCATTCCGGAGCTTGCCAGGAGGCTGGCGGGCATTTCCTTGCACCGCATTTTCGAGGAGTGCGAGGCCGCGAAGGTGCCGTGCGCGCGCGTCAACCGTCCCGATGATCTGTCGACTGACCCACATTTGCTTGCCGGCGGCGCCTTGCTCGCCACGGCGCTGTCTGCCCTGGGTGGCGGGCCGCGCGTCGGTTTGCCGGCTCTACCCCTGGAGTTCGGCGATCGACGGGAACGATCCGAGCTGGCCCGCCAGCCGCCGCGAATCGGCGAGCACGGTGAGGAAGTTTTGTGCGAGGCGGGCTTCTCGACAGCCGAGATCCAAGCTCTAATGGCGAGGGGAGTACTCGGCCGGCAAACGGCTTAGACGAGGTTCGCCATGACACAGCCTCTGGGACCGCTCGAGGGCATTCGCATCATCGACTTGACGTCGATGCTATCGGGACCGTGGGCGACCATGATTCTGGCCGACCAGGGCGCCGACGTCATCAAGGTTGAAGAGCCGCGCCTGGGTGATCATACGCGCGCCTACGGCAATCGCCGCAATGGCTTTTCCGCCTCCTTTCTCAACCTCAATCGCAACAAGCGTTCCATTGCCATCGATTTGAAGACTGCGCGGGGCGTCGACCTCCTCATGCGATTGTGCAAAACTGCCGATGTGGTGGTGCAGAATTTTCGCCCCGGTGTGGTCGAGCGCCTGGGCATCGACGAGGCGGCGATCCGCACGGTAGCACCCAATATTGTTTACGTGTCGATCAACGGCTTCGGCGAGAAGGGACCCTATGCGCACAAGCCCGTCTACGACCCGATCGTACAGGCCTTTTCCGGCTTGACCACCGTGCAGGCCGGCGCGGACGACCGGCGCCCGCGGCTGATCCGCACCGTGCTACCCGACAAGCTCACCGCGGTGACGGCGGCCCAGGCGATCGCGGCGGCGCTCGTCGGCCGCCTGCGCACGGGCAAGGGACAGCACGTGCGCTTGGCCATGCTGGATGCCGTGCTGGCGTTCCTATGGGCCTCCGACATGGGCGCTCAAACCTATGTCGGTGAACGGGTCTCGCAACGTACGGCCGCGAGCTTTATCGACCTCATCTATGAGACCGCGGACGGCTTTATGACCGTGGCAGTGATGACCAACAAGGAGTGGGCCGCCCTGACAACTGCGCTTGAGCGCAAACAATGGCTGGAGGATGCGCGCTTTAAGACGCCGGCGTTGCGCGATCAGAATATCGATGCCCGGCTTGAGATGACGCAGGACGTGCTAAAGACGCGAACGACCGAAGAATGGCTTGAGCGGCTCGAGGCAGCGGGCGTTCCCTGTGCCCCGGTTCTGACCCGCGAGCAAGTGATTGCGCATCCGCAGGTCATTGCCAGTGGCATCCTCATTGAAAGCCAACATCCAACGGCAGGGCGGCTGCGCCAGACCCGTGCTGCGGCGCGATTCGAAACGCCCACGCTGGTTCGCCGCGGGGCGCCGCGCCTCGGCGAACACAGCCGTGAAATTCTGCGCGAGCTAGGGCTTCCCGAGGAGGCCATCGCGGGGCTTAAGCAGCAGCGAATCATCGGTAGCGAAGAGGCCGCCTGACGACGACTGCGAAGGGAGGCCATGTCAATGAGCACCGCGTGCAGCCCAAGCCAGTGGGAGGAGCCATGAAGCTCGGATTATCAATCGGCTATTCGGGCGCCGAGCTCAAGGTGCCGGTCGAGATGGTGCAGCGCGCCGAGGCACTGGGCTATGATTCGGTATGGACGGCGGAAGCTTACGGGTCGGACGCCGTCACCCCGCTCGCCTTTCTGGCGGGCAAGACGCAGCACATCAAGCTCGGCACCGCCATCATGCAATTGGCCGGGCGCACCCCGGCCAATGCGGCGATGTCGGCGGCCACGGTTGACGCCCTGGCGGGTGGTGGCCGTTTCATCGCCGGCATCGGAGTGTCGGGTCCGCAGATCGTCGAGGGCTGGTACGGCCAACCCTGGGGCAGACCCTACTGGCGCCTCAAGGACTATGTGGCCATCATGCGCAAGATCTTCGAGCGCGAGGGTCCGGCCGCCCATGCGGGAAGCGAGATTAGCCTTCCCTATCAAGGGCCGGGAGCGATGGGGATCGGCAAGCCGCTCAAATCGATCCTGCATATGCGCCCCGATATCCCCATCTACTTGGGCACCGGAAACGAGGCGACCGTAAAGCTGACCGCGGAAATCGCCGACGGTTGGCTGCCGCTGGGCTTCGTGCCCGGATCGATGCCGGAGTACCGGGGCTGGCTCGAGGAGGGCTTTCGCCGCAGCAACGGCAAGCGCAGCTTCAATACCTTTGAAATCCAGGGCTCCGTCCATGTTGAAGTCAGCGACGACGTGCCGGCGGCCTTAGCCAAACTCAAGCCCGAGGTAGCTCTTTACGTCGGCGGCATGGGTCATCGCGACAAGAACTTCCACAAGGACATCATGGTTCGCCGCGGCTTCAAGGCCGCGGCGGACCGGATCCAGGAGCTTTATCTGGCGCAACGCAAGGACGAAGCGGCGGCGGCCGTGCCCGACGAGTGGGTCGACGCCAAGTCCCTCGTTGGTCCCAAAGCGCGTATCAATCAGCGTTACCGCGCCTGGGAGGACTCCGGTCTCACCGGTTTGACCGTGCGGACAAAAGGCCTCGAGGCCATCGAGATCATGGCAGAGGTGGCCCGGCTCAATGCGCGCTCGCCCTGAAGTGGCGTGGCTGGGGCGGGAGGATTCGAACCTCCGCATGGCGGAACCAAAATCCGCTGCCTTACCGCTTGGCTACGCCCCAACGCAAAATGAGCCTTGCGCGCCCGGATTATATGGTCCTTTGGCGGTGCGCAAGGCCCGGCTCGGAGCACGAACGCGGCGCGCGACGTCTCGCAACGGGCCGCCAACACGGCCGCACGTGTCCTGCTCGCGCGGCGGCTGCGGCAGCCGGGTGACGCGACAGCGTCCGGCGCATAGCAGCACGCTGCGGCGCCACTCCACAGCGTGCCGGCAAAGCCTTGCGAGCGGGCTTCGCGCCGTCAGCGATCTGGCCCTGCGGGTCGACTCAGAGGGGACTATCCCGCAGTCAACCGGGTTCCCGTCTCATTGATCCGCGCGACGCGATTGGGCACTTGCGAACGGGGCTCAGACACGCGAGCGCGCGGGGGGAGGTTGCGGTCCCATTCTTTACGTTTGCAGATCGCGGCAATTGCGGGCCGTCGGCCGCCTCAGGCCGATGTGGCCGTTCGCCTTGAGAATGAGCCGGACGTCCCTCTGCCCTTACTCACCCGCATACCCCGCAAATGGGCGCGACGCGGGCCCCAGGGATGCCTAGAGGGGCTAGACAAAACAGGAACAAACCGGAACGAGAAAGGCAGGGCGCCCGGTGCGGGTGGGTGCCCTGCCTTCCAAACTTCCTGCCGGGATACCAGGGCGGCGCCCAATGGCGGGGCGCGTTCTTAGCGTCCGTTACGACAGATGGTCGGCGCGGATACCAGGGCGGCGCCCAATGGCCAGGCGCGTTCTTAGCGTCCAGACTCGACGAGGAGGAAACGCCGGCGCGGCGGCTTGGTTCCCTAGGAATTTACCGTTTTTTTTGCGACGTCGACTCCCGATCCTGGAGCGCACCGGCCGAATCGTCCGATAGGGGGGAGCAAAGTCATGAGGCCGGGGGTGGCTTTCCATGAAAACTGCAGCTCAGCTCATCGCCGAGATCGACCGGGCCCAGGCCGCGCGCGAGCGGCTTGCGGCCGAGCAGGCTGACGAGTCCGCTAAAATGCTGGCCTGGCTATTTGCCGAGCTCAACAGCGCGGCCGTCCGGGTTCGGTACAATGAGCCCGACATCAAACTCGTTGCCGGCGATGGGCCCGGCTTTGTGATCGACCGCTACGGCAAGCTCCTCTGCCGAGTCAGTGGCCGCAACGGTGGGGTAAGAATCGTGCGTGTCCCGGTTCCAAGGGCCGAGGAATTCACGGACTACGAGGGCGCACTGCGCAGCGTGCTAGAGCTGCTACATGAGGACTGTCGGCGGCGGCCACAGGACGACCGCGATCCGCTCGAACAGGCAGCCGAGCCTCGCGCGCCTGTCGGCGCGACCTAAGCCGCCATTGCTTGGGAAGGCTTCGCCGCCGGCGCTGAGCCGAACGGCGAGGGGGATGCCGTCTCTAGCTCGTGCTGAAGCGCTGTTGGTGCTTACGCTGAGCCCATCTCAACCGCTGGCGCAGACTTGCCCAACCGACGGCACCAGGCGTTAATCGCCATTGACGCTCTGAGCGATCTTCAATGCCTGTACGCGGTTATTGACCTTTAGCTTTCTAAAGACCTGAGTAATGTAGGATTTTATGGTTTTGATGTTGAGCCCGAGATTTCTTGCAATTTCATCGTTGGTCATTCCCTGTGACAGCCGATCGAGAACCTGCTTTTCCCGATAGGTGAGCCGCTCAAGGGGTTTGGCTTGGAGCGGTCTGAACAGTGGCCCACCGCGCGTGTCAATCAACAATCGAGACGCCAGCTCCGGCGTAAGAAACGGCAGGCCATTGTGAATTGTTTGCAAGGCATTGATGAGTTCAGAACCGCTAACACCCTTTAGGATGTAGCCTTTCACCCCCAATGCCAAGGCGTTGGATACGCTCAGCGCGTCGTCGACGGCGGTGAGCACCACGATTCTGCAGGGCGGGAAGATCTTGGAAATGTCGCGAACCGTATCAAAGCCATTTTCGGCCAGGCAAATGTCGAGCAGCAAAATATCGGGAGCCAGCTCGCGCACCACGCGCCGTGCATCCGCCGCCGTTTCACCCTCGGCAACAATTTGAAAAAGGCTGGAGGCGGCAACGGTTTGCACGACCCCGGTACGAAACATCGGATGCGGGTCCACAATGGCAATTCGGATTGGGCTAGCCATGACAGCCGATCCGCTTACCTATTGCCAACGTTGTCGTGACGTTGAAAGCTGCGCAGTAGGAAACGGCCGGTGTCGACATTGCGCTCGCGCCCATGCGGCTAGCTCCTTCCGGCTAGTCCCGAGCTGTTCTAAGACCAAAGGTCTTCGCCGCGACTGGACTTAAGTAAAATACACTTTCCAATACCTTGGCCCTGACCACTCGTCTTTGGTAGAACGAGTGGGACTGAGGGCCCACGAGGAAAGCAGCACCGACCCAGACCTGGACCGGCGTTCGAGACCCTCCGATCATTGCTTTCATGCCGTTCGCAGCAAGCGGCCTCGCGTGAGGCCGCTCTTGGATCCGTCAAATCAGCTTGAAGTCGTCGATGGTGACCGCGTTGGCCCCGACACCATTGATGCCCGTCAGCGTGATCGCATCGACGCCGATATGGACGATGGTATCGGCACCCGACAGTTGGATCGACACGTTCGCGCCGAAGTCAGCTGCATTAAGGTGGTAGGCCGTCACGTCCAATAGGTCCTGTCCACCGGTCGAGTTGGCATCAAAGCCGTTGATAACGTCGTTGCCGAAGCCGGCGGCGAACACGAACAAGTCGTTACCGGTACCACCCGTCAAGACGTCGTCGCCGGCGCCACCGGTTATGCTATCGTTGCCCGCGCCGCCATCGATAGTGTTGTTGCCGGAGTTGCCGATGATGACGTTGGCAAGGGTGTTGCCGGTGCCGCCGATGTCGCCGCTGCCCTCGACCAGCTGCAAGTTCTCGACGTTGGCGCCGAGCGTAATGCTGGCCGTGCTGTTTACGGTGTCGATGCCGGCGCCGGCGCCTTCCGTGATGGTGTCGCCGGCACCGACAAAGTAGGTATCGTCGCCAGCACCGCCCGCGAGCACGTTGGCTCCGTCGTCGCCGCTCAGCGTGTCATTGCCGGAACCGCCGGTGACGTTCTCGATCCCCGATATGGTGTCGAAACCTGAGGCTGTACCGGCTGCCAGGTTCACCGTGACATTGGCCGTGGACCCGGCGTAGCTGAGGACATCGACGCCGGCGTCCAGATTGGCCGTCAGGTGCTCGAGGCCCGTCAGCGTCCCGCCGGTGAAGGAGACGATCGAGGTGCCGTCCCAGGCCACGGCCAGCGCGTTGGCGGCGGTGGTACCCAGAATATTCAGCGTGTCACTGCCGGCGCCGCCGTCGAACACGTCCGCACCGTCTCCGAAGACATAGGTGAACGTGTCGTCACCGAGACCACCGGAGAGAAGATCGTTGCCAGCTCCACCGATGATCAGATCGTTACCCGCACCGCCATCGATCGAATCCACACCGGCGCCGCCGCTCAGCGCGTCGTGGCCGTCACCACCCACGATGGTGTCGTTGCCGGCGCCGCCGTCCACGCTATCGTTGCCGGAGCCGCCGTCGAGAAGGTTGCCAGCCGTGCTGCCCGTGATGGTGTCCCCACCCGTCCCGCCGATCGCGTTTTCGATCCCCGAGAGCACGTCCTCGACGCTGGCTGCCGACGCCCGACTGGTCGTGTTCAATGTGAGGTTAACGACCATGGCGTCGGTCTCATTGGCATAAGACACCGTATCGATGCCGGTCCCACCCGTCAGCGTATCGAGACCCAGACCACCCACCAGCGTGTCGTTGCCCGTCCCGCCGTTGAGAGAGTTGGATCCCGTGTCGCCTACCAGGAGGTCGTTGCCCGACCCGCTCGTCACGTTTTCAACGCCACTGATGGCGGCAAAGCCGGAGGCCGTGCCGGCTCCCAAATCGACCGTGACATTATCGGTGGTGGCGGCACCATAGCTCAGCAGATCGTTGCCGCCACCCAGGTCCGCATTGACCGCCTCAACAGTGCTCAACGTGCCGCCGCCGACACCGGTCACGGCGCCGCCGGCGAGGGTCACGCTCAGGGTATCGTCTCCTGCGGTGCCGCCGATGTTGAGCGTATCGAGGCCGGTGTCGCCAACGATCGTATCGCCACCATCACCGATGCTATACAGGATGACGTCATTGCCGCCGGCGCCATTGATGATGTCGGCACCTACGCCGCCGATAATGGTATCGTTGCCCGCACCACCATTGAGATTGTCGGTACCCGCTCCGCCATCGATCAGGTCGTTGCCACCGGCCCCCGAGAGGGTGTCATTGCCACCAAGCCCGATAATCGTGTCCTCCTCACCGCCACCGCTCAGCGTATTGGCCGCCGCGGTACCGGTCAGGCTGAGACCCGCCACGTTGGTGACGTTGACCGTGATCTCCTGCTCATCGAACAGCGTGCCGTCGGATGCACGCACGATCACGTCATAGACATTGTTGTGGTCGCCATCGGTCGGCGCCTCGAAGTCGGGCGCCGACAGGAAGGATAGCGCTCCGGTGACCGCGTTGATCGCAAACAGGGCCGCATCGGCGCCGCCCACCACGCTGAAGCCGACCGAGGGCCCATCGGGATCCGCCGCCGTCACGGTGAGCACGGCCGTGCCGTTCTCGGCAATCGAGGCGGTGTTCGGTGACGTGATCAACGGCGCGATGTCGCCATCCTGCACGTCGGTCACCGTCACCGCAATCGCCTGCGTATCGGTGAGGCTGCCGTCGGAAGCGCGCACCACGACCTCATAGACGTTGTCATGGTTGGCATCGGCCGGGGCCTCAAAATCAGGCGCTGACAGGAAGGAGAGCGCACCCGAACCGGGATCGATCGTGAACAGCGCCGCATCGACGCCACCGGCGATGCCATAGGCAACGCTCGCCCCAGCGTCTGGATCCGTTGCCGTGACAGTGGTGACGGCCGTGGTGTTCTCCGCCACCGCTACCGTGGCCGCTGGACCGGCAGCATTAGAGGTGATGGTCGGTGCCTCATTGACGTCGGTCACCGTCACAGCAATCTGCTGCGTGTCGCTCGCGGTCCCATCGGAAACCGAGACCATCACGTCATAGACATTGCCGCCGCCCGCGGCCGCCGGCGTCTCAAAGTTGGGAGCCGCAATGAACGACAGGACACCGGTCGCGGCGTCGATTTGGAACTTCGACTGGTCAAGCCCACCCGTGAGACTGTAGCTCAGGTTGTCCCCGTCGGGATCCGTTGCCGTCACGGTGGTAACTGCGGAGGTATTTTCCGCAACCGATAGTGCCGCGGTCGGATTGCCGCCGTTCGAGGTAATGGCCGGCGGGTTGTTTGCCTCAACGACATTGACGACCGTAACGGCGATCGCTTGCGTGGCGAACAGGAACCCGTCGGACGCCGCCACGATTACGTCGTAGACGTTATTGTGACCGGCATCGGCGGGATGCTCGAAGTCCGCCGGCGTGACGAACGAGAGTGCCCCCGTCGTGGGGTCGATTGTGAAAGCGGCTGCGTCCGATCCCCCAGCGATGCTGAAAGTGATCGGACTACTTTCCGGATCGGTGGCGGTGATCGTGGTCACGGCCGTGGTGTTCTCGGGAATGGTAAACGCCGCGGTGTCGCCGCCGCCGATCACCGGATTGAGGTTGCCCGTTCCCCCGGCGATGATGGCGTTCAGGTCAGTCGCGGTGCGGACACCGTCCGCGAACTGGAACAGTTCGACATTGGTGGCCGACAGGCTCGTTGCGTGCGAATGGTCGGCGATAGTGAAGGTCGTGCCGTCGAAGGCGAACGTGAAGTCGGCGACACTGCCGCCCAAAACCACCGTATCGATGCCACCGCGACCATCAAAAGTGTCGTTGCCGCCGCCGCCGGTCAAGACATTGTTACGGTCATCACCAGTCAGAATGTCATTGCCGAGGCCGCCGTGCGCATCTTCAACATCGTGGCTGAAGACGAACGTTGCGGTTCCGGCGACGTCGTCCACGATCACCGTGCCGATGACGTCTTCCAGAACAAAGGCGCCGCCGGTGCGGCTGCTCAAGACAAAACCCTGCGACAGGTCGATATTGAAGGAGCCGAACTCGCCTTCAAAGGAGATTTCATCGTGCAAGCCATCATCGACGACCAACCCATCAGCGCTGAGCTCGCCACCCATGACGATATCCGCCCCAGGTTCGCTGGCGATCAGAGCCGGGTTGAACCCAATCGTTGTTAGGGCATCCTGTAGGTCACGGTCGACCTTGGGATCGGCGGGACCGCTTTGCCCTCCCCAAAGAACGTCGTCACCGTCGCCGCCGATCAGCACATCTTGGCCGACCGCGCCGATGAGAATGTCATTGCCGGTGCCGCCTATCAGCAGATCTGAGTCGACGCCGCCCGACAGCAAATCGTTGCCGAGCCCACCGTAGAGCTGATCTTCGCGATCGCCGCCCGTCATGCCATCGTCGCCGACGGTGCCGACAAGGACATCGCGATTGGCTCCCAAGCGATCGCCGACGATCTCTATTCCGGGCTGTCGGGTGTCGAGATACTGAGCGAAAACGTCGCCACCCCCGCCATCGATGTCGGGGCTGGAATATCCGACCAGGATTCGACCATCCTCCAACGGCGCGGTCGAGTGGCCGGCGTGCGGTTCTGTGCCGGGGTTGTCGATCTGCGCCAGCGTGCCGACCGTGTTGCCCGCCATGTCAAAGCGCTGTTCGAAAATCGTGCCGTTGAGCTCCCAGGACAAGAGGAAGCCGTCCTCCAAGCCCACCGCATCCACGCCGGTATTGGCGACCTGGAGAGCAATATTGGCATCGAGCCCCGTCTCCAAGGTTTGCATTTCGGACGGCACCCAATTGTTGGCGCCACCGAACGTGTAGACAATGCCTTTGATGTCGACCGTCCCTGGCGCGACACCCGCGTCTGCCCAGAATACGCCGAAGCTGCCGTTGGCCTGGGCGGCGACAATGGCCGACTGACCTGGCGCCACCATTCCGAGATCGGTCGCGAAGGGGAGGCTAGTCAGCTCCTGGAAGCTGGTCTTGCCATTCACCACGATATCTTCGCCGTTGACGCCGGGTCGATTTTCGCGATCCGTGGCCTCCTCGGTGATAGGCGCATAGATTTTCAGGTGCACATGATTGGCAGCGTCAACATAGCTCACCACCAATTGCCCATCGTGTAGGCCGCCCAATGAAGGATCGCGTCCGTTAGGAATGACGATCGAAGCAAAGGCGTCATCCGCGGTGCCGCGGACACCGTCGGCGCCAATCGAAATGGGTTGGGTTTCGACGCCGCGGCCAAAGTCTGCTGAGGGTACGAAATTGCCGTTGGCGTCGAGCGCCAGAGAGCCGTCGACGGGCCCATTGATGGGATCAAGATCGTAAATCGGGATATCGTAGCGAGCGATCCTGATCTCACCGGTGTTGTCGCTGGCATTGTTCTTCAAGACATAGGCGACATGCACGCCGAATTCGAGCGTGTCGTTGTTGACATCGACGATCTCATAGCCTTGCGCTACTGGATCGACCGCGATCTTGCCAGCCTCACTGGAACCGACGACGGTGTCTTCCGCCGCGTTGACATCATCACCTGCGATGCCAACGGCCTGCTTGGCCAGACCACCGCCGGGAAACCCGGCGGCTACGTCAAACACGGTGTTGGTGGCCGTGCTTCCAAAAGCCATGTGAATCGAATTGTCGGTGGCGGTGGTCGCCTCCCATGCCGTTAGGAACCCAAGCCCGCCGGCCATGGTCACGAAGGGGTCGGCGACCGTTTCGGCGACGCCAGCGTCCGTTAGTTCAACGGGAATCGGGGAAAACAGCGGGTCGACATCGCCCTGGACCTCATAGCGGATAGCGTAGATATGCTGGTTATCCGAAACCCAGGCCATGGCGGCTTCGGTCTGCAGGCCTGCGACCGCTACTTGGTTTTGCGTGCCCGGTTGCGATACGGCGGCGGCCGCCGGATCGGTATCGACGAGAATTTCCTTGAATGGAGACGTATCCGTAAGACTCCACGGTTTCGGAGTGCCATCGAAATTGGGGTCGGGTGGCGGCAATGGCGGATTGAAGCCGATCGGGATGATGGGAGCGCCAGGCTCGCCCAAGAACTGCAGTTGCTCGATGTTGAAAATGTGGTCGGTGCCGTCATTGGGGAGGAATGTCCCGTTGGCAGATTGCACCGGCCGCAGGTCAACGATGGTGAAACTGCCATCGCCATTCACCGCAATCGAGTAGTCCGTGAACTTACCGGTGTAGACGGCGGTATCGATACCCTCGCCGCCATCGAGGATTTCCACGCGTGCGCCTTGGCTCTGGTCCGGCCCACCGCGCAAGATATCGTCGCCCATTCCACCGTAGAGTTGGTCGGTACGACCGTCGTTGTCCTGCAGGTCGCCATGGATGACATCGTTGCCGTTAGTTCCAACGATAACATCCGCACGTGCCTGAATGGCGCCATTGCGGACGAGGTCACCTTCGAGCAACTGCCCGGGGGACCGCGTATCGAAAACGCGCGCGACGATATCGCCCGCGTCGCCGTCGGGATCATGCGTAACATTGGAGGCATCGTGATAGACGGCAATGAAACGATCTGACAGGAGACCGGCGAGTCCGTTTTGATCCTGCACTCCCTCTTTGTTGACGTTGACAATGATCGGATCGCCTTCAGGCGTCATCGATTGGACGACGCCAGTCACAGCATCGAGCGTCACGCGAATGTGCGATGCCTGGACGTCGCCCTGGTTGTTCCAACTTATCACGAGGTCTTCACTATCCTCGCCACTAATGCCGGTAAGGTGGAAGTCGGACTGCCCCGGCAGGAAGCCGGCCGGCAGTTGCTGCAGAACAAACGGGGCCGCTGGCGAGAGCAAGCCAAACCCTTGCCCGTTCAGGCCGGCACCTGCCGAGCTGAACATCGTCCCCATAACCGTGTAGCCACTCGGGCTGCTTCCGTCCGGAGTTATCCAGGCGATGCCAAAATTGACCGCCCCAGCCTGAACAATGACTGCGCTCGTACCCGCGGCGACGGGGAACACGCCCGATATGTTGGCAAATTCGGGGCTTGGGATCACATGGCCGAGGTCGTCATAGGCGCGGCCGGCAACGCGCTCGCCGCCGACACCGTCGGACTCGATCCAGATTACGGCGGTTTCGAAGCTATGCAGCGCCGTAGTCGACGGATTGCGGCCAATAGCGCCGGTGCCGCCAGTCTCTGCGCCTACCCAAACAGCGAGGTCGGAGCCCAGATTGGCGATGCCATCTATTCCGCCCGCGACCGGAGCCGCCGGATTGCCTACCGCGTCGAAGGGCACCTCGAAGCGCTGAAACATGATGTGCCCGTAGTTGCTATTGCCGGCGACATCCGTCGGGTTACCCGCCGCATCGAGGTGCGTTGACACCCAGGCAACGTTGTAGCCATCGGAAACGTCCTTTGGCCCAACCGAGCCGCCTACGGGACTGGCGGCGCTTCGGTCCAGGAATGAGCCAGAAAGCGCCGCATCGTGCTGATTGACGCTCGACCCTTGATCGAAGACGGATTGCTCCACGCCCGTCAGGGTGCCGGGCCCCATGAAATTGGTCCGAATGGTCGATGTCAGATCCGATGCGCTGTCGCGCTCTTCAAAGGCGATGCCCCAACCGCCATTGGCCCCGCCCGATACGATCGATGGGTTGAATTCAATGCCAACGCCATCGGAGACGTTCACCGCATTGGGCAACGGAGTGTCGGTGTCGGGTTCAGCCAAGACATTGAGAAACTGCCCCCGAATCAACGTGTCACCATTACCGGTGGGATCCGTTTCCCACAGGATGCCGACAAATTCGCCAACGCTGTCGGCGATCACAGGGTTGAATTGGTGGCCGGGCTGGCTCGTTGGTCCGTCATTGACGAGGAAGCCGTCCGTATCTGGCACTTTTTCGAGGGCAGGTGCCGTGCCCGTGCCAAGCGATCCAGCGCCGGTTTCCGTCAAGCCCCAGCCCGTCGGCGTGACGTTCGGCCGCTCGTCTAGAAGGTCCGTGGTTCTGATGGTGACGTGCGTGCCGTCCGCCTGCACGAACTCAAAAAACTCGACGTTGCGAATAGTATCCGTTCCGTCGGGAGACCCAGCCCGCAGATCGGTAACAGTGAAGATGCCCGTGCCATTGTCGGGGCCGTCGTAGGTGATGAGATAGTCGTCGTTGGCGATGCCATCGTCTATGAAGTTGCCGGTGAAAACGACCGTGTCGCCACCGTGTGTCAGCGGACTTCCGTCAGAAAGGGTCCCAGCAGGCGCGTCGATATCACCATTGCCACCGCCATCGATAATATCGTCACCGCCGCTGGCGAAGATCCGGTCATTGCCAAGGGCTCCGTCGAGCGTGTCGGCGTTGAGCCTGCCATCAATGAGATCGTTACCGATGGTGCCGACGAGAACGTCAGAAGCCCCATTTGCGGCACCGCCTCCGCCGCCGCCACCGCCACCACCGCCCGCCGCTGGATCACCGATGAGGGTGACCCCTGGACCATCCGGCAAAATGTCAGCGCCATTGGCTTGGGTGCGCGTGTCGTAGATTTGCGCGGAGATGTTGCCCGGATCGCCGGAGGTACCATTGTCTTCATAGACGGCGACGATGCGGTCACCGACCAATCCTGCCGTGGCGACGCCAGACGCATCGACGGCACCGTGGAACACCTTGGCGTCGATGGCGACGCCGCCGGCCGTGAAACTGCTGGTGAAAATAGCGGTATGGCCGGCATCAAGGGCATTCCAAGTCAGTGCAAATCCGCCTCCGTCGGGCAAAGCAGCCATGCCGAAATCAAGGCCGGCGACATTGTCCGGAAAATCGGTCGTGACGGTTTGAATGGGACCTGGCGTAAAGGTCCCCACGGCAGCACCCGGGGCAAGGACCTCGTAGCGGACAACTTGATTGAGACCCGCGCCCAGGTCCGCATCCGCCACCCAGGCGATGACAATTTCACCCCCTACCAACGCCAATACATGTTGTTGGCCCGCCGGCGCGGTCACTGCCCCCCCGACGACGATGTCGGTAACCTGAACACCAGTATCATCATAGGTGCGCAGGTGAATATTATTGCTGACATCGATCCAGGTGATTGCCGTTGAGCCGTCATCGGCAACGGCAACGGACGGGTCGCGGCCAATCCCTATCGGCGTTTGGGTGTTGCTGCCGCCCCCGGTTGGGTCGGCCGGCGGGCGGCCGTCCAATCCGGCGGCCGCCGGGTTGGCAATTGGATCTTTGCGCCGGTCCAGGGCAACGCCGATATTCTGAAAAATTATCTGGCCCGTTGTCTGATCAGCTCCGATCGCTGACTCGACCCAAACAACGGCAAAACCCTCGACGTTCGGCCGGCCTGTGGGATCGTCCTTTGAATACCCGGCGACCGCGGCATCATGTTGATTGACCCCGACGGCCGTCGCGGAAACCGATATCTCCGGTCCGAATACGCCGGTTTCGGCAATGTAGCGGAATTGAATGAGAGATGGCTGTCCCGCGGCCGACTCCTCCCATACCACGCCATAGCCGCCCACACCGCCTGCCGACATGTGCACATCAGCCACCGTCGCAGCAGTCGAGCTTGATCCGTAGACGCCATCGGTGACGATAGTTGTCGGCAGAGCTGCGCTGGGAAGGCCTTGTTCATCGAAAAATTTGACGGTGATGGTCCCGTCCTCGACCCAAGCGACTCCGAATTCTGTGCCGCCGTTGTCGGCGATGACAGGAGCAATTTGGAGCCCTGGGGCACTCGTAATCGAAATTGGGTTCGTGTTGGAAGAACCCCATTGAACTGTCGCCATCTCGCCCGTCCCTGCGAATGCTACCCAACTGCAGGTAGCTTCGCCGCTGAGGGCAACACTCTCAGAGCAGCGGTGGCGTCCATAACGAGACGCGCAGGGAGCTCGCCTGAGCGTGCTGCACGATTAAAGATGATTGTTATCTGTGCTCGCCGCTGCTCGGGTAACGTGCATGGGATAGATTGAAGTCGCAGGCCTAGGTCCGCAAAGTTCAGACCTAAGTCGCAATAGCCGAGATCCGTCTGGCCACCGATCAAAGGCGGAACCATGGTAGATTAAGAGGGCGAGGGAGAGGGCTTCGCTTTTGACGACTAGCGGCGAGGTTTGTGTGAGCACACACCTACTTAGCGCGTCAGCGGCAAAAGCGAATTGGCCTGGCGGCCAACCAAGCACCCTGCCGACCAGGAAAAGGCTACTCAGCCCTGGGCGAGACTGGCATGCAGGCCGGTCCGGGCCGCAATCAATGACCCATCCCGTGACGGCCAAATCTGCATGTCCGTGGCCTCACACCACCAGTGCGGGCGGATGCGGCAAACCCAGCTTGCCGGTGAGGATTTCGTTTCAAGCTGCATCGGGCGCAAATGGTCAACCGTGGGCAGCGATGCACCTTGAAGGCGACGACCGGATCGCCAATGCAACCGTCGTGCCGTGTTGACCGCAAAGGCGCGTGCTACCAGCCGATTCCGTCATGAGCGTCGGTTTTCAAACCGGTATAGGCTGTGCCGGCAGCGGGTTTAAGGAGCAACGACGATGTATCGACTGATTAGCGCGACACCGAGCCCGTACGCCCGCAAGGTGCGCATTGCGTTGGCGGAAAAGGCCATTCCATTCGAGCTGGTGACGGAGGTGCCGTGGGACAGCACAAGCATCACACCGCGTTATAATCCACTCGAGAAGCTGCCGATCTTGCTCCTCGAGAATGGCGACAGCATCTACGAATCTTCCTACATCTTGGAATATCTCGAGCTGAAGCATCCGGCGCCGCCCATGCTCTCGACCGATGGCGACGAGAGGTTGGCCTCGCGCAGGCTCGAAGTTCTCTGCGATGGGATCTGTGATGCCGTCGTGTTGACATTCTTCGAACGGCGTCGACCTTCCCCCTGTCAGAGCCTGGCATGGTCGCAACGGCAGCGACGTAAGATCGAAGGTGGTGTCCGGGAGATGGCGCGATTGCTTGGCGAGCGCCAATGGGCAGTGGGTGATCGGTTCGGCTTGGGTGACATCGCAGTCGGCACAGCGCTCGCCTATCTTGGCGTGCGCTTTTCGGAATTCGCCTGGCGCGCGCTCTATCCCAATCTCGCAGGCTTCTGCGATCGAATGGAGCAGCGCCCATCCTTTATCGGCTCCCGTCCCGTGCCGCAAACCATCAAGGACGCGGTGGTGTAGACGCACAACCCGACGCGGCCGCGATCCCTGCCAAGACGAGATCAGGCCACCAGAGACCTCCGTCGACGCGCTCCCTTGTGCACCGCGGCATGAGCCGTCGCCGTGCGCGACGATCGCCAGACGTCCACAACGGACGTCCACAGGGCCAATCGCGGCCGCGGTGCACGCGCGCGCCAACCGTCTCGATGGCACCCAGGCAAATTGGGGGGAAGGCAAGGGAGGATGGCGGCAGACGCCGCCTATCGGGCATCCGCCCCTGACCGGCATACGGGGCCAACAGCTCAGCAGTTTGGTCGGCGCAGAGCCGGCCTCCAAAGTGAGAACCGGAGTGAGGTCCTCAGAGTGAGGCGAAAGCAAGGTCCGGCGCCGCCCGGTTCCTC
>Ga0070695_100000373_pt1 | contig 22968 bp, 24 predicted proteins | sample KBSK1252metaG_FD_65471 | JGI IMG/M metagenome (GOLD analysis project Ga0070695, IMG submission 65471) | Corn, switchgrass and miscanthus rhizosphere microbial communities from Kellogg Biological Station, Michigan, USA - KBS K1-25-2 metaG | ecosystem: Host-associated > Plants > Roots >...
TCGAGGTTCTCCTGCCCGGGGTTCGCCACCAGCGGGCAGTTGTCCGAGAGGTCGGCCAGGGAGTCGTTGTCGTCGTCGGGGTCGCAGGCGTCGCCCAGCGCATCGTGGTCCGCGTTCTCCTGCCCGGGGTTCGCCACCAGCGGGCAGTTGTCCGCGAAGTCCGTCACGGTGTCGTTGTCGTCGTCGAGATCGCAGGCGTCTCCCAGGGTGTCCAGGTCGTTGTCGGCCTGGCTGGGGTTGGCCACGAGCGGGCAGTTGTCCGAGAGGTCGGCCACCGTGTCGTTGTCGTCGTCGGGATCGCAGACGTCGCCCAGGGCGTCGCCGTCGTTGTTCGCCTGGCTGGTATTGGCCGCGCTCACGCAGTTGTCGCAGGCGTCCCCCACCAGGTCGCCGTCGCCGTCGAGCTGGCTGTCGTTGGGCACGGCCATGCAGTTGTCGCAGGCGTCGCCGCGGGCGTCGTCGTCCTGGTTCGCCTGGTTCGCGTTGGCGAGCACCGAGCAGTTGTCGCAGGCGTCTCCCACCCAGTCGTGGTCGCCGTCGGGCTGGTTGGAGTTGGGGTTGACCGGGCAGTTGTCCCCCACGTCGGGCAGGGCATCGCCGTCGCTCTCCCGGTTCGCCGGGCTGCACGGGGTGGGCGGGTTGACGTCCCCGCCCTGCGGGTAGGTGGAGCCGGCGCGGCTGGAGCCGCAGCTGTTCTTGGCCGCCACCAGGTAATAGAAGGCGCGCCCCAGGGGGGGGATGGACGGATCGTCCGCCTGGGGAGCGGGGTCCTCGCTGGTCAGGCAGGTCATGGCGTTCGACCAGGCCTGCCCGGGGACGATGTCTCCGCGGTAGAGGTTCGAGGTGTGGCCCTGGCCGCCGCGGTTCCACTTGAGGCGCTCGGCGCCAGGGACCTTGGAGAGCCGGAGCCCGCTGGGCTCCCCCGGAACCACGCTCACCGCGCGGTTCAGCGGCGCGCAGTCCGAGGCATCGAGGGCGCCGTCGTTGTCGTCGTCAGGGTCGCTCGCGTCCGGGAGGCCGTCGCCGTCGAAGTCCGCTCCCGGGAGCTCGAAGGCGCCCATGTCCACCACGGCGGTGCCGTTCCCGTCGCCGTCCTGGACGCGCGCCGTGTTGTCGAGATCGTTCCCTCCCGCGTCCGCGTTGTCCCCCATGTCCACCGCCGGGCTTCCGGCCTGGACGCGCAGGTTGCGGTTCCCGGCCTGCCGGCTCACGTAGTTCGGGTTGGCGTTGATGTTGCCGTTCACGCCGATCACCTGGGCGTCGGTCTTGGCCCCGGCCACCTGGGTGGGCGTGCTCCCGTGAAAGTCGTTCTTCTTCAGCGTCGGATTCAGGTTCGGATGCAGGTAGGCGCCGCCCCCGCTCACGCTCGCCACGTTGAAGGTGATCAGGTTGTTCGAGAGCTTGAGCGTTCCCAGGTTGATGGTGGCGTCCAGGGAGACCCCAGCGCCGCCGGCCGCGGTATTGTCCGTGATCGTGTTGTTGACGATGTCGGACGTCGATTCCAGCGTGGCCACGCCGCCGCCTTCCTCGGACGAGTTCTGCTCGATGAGGTTGTTCTCGATGCGGGAGTTCGTGGGGTACGTGTACAGGAAGCCGGAGGTGACCCCACCGCCGAAGTCGGCCGAGTTGTTGCCCGTGATCTGGTTGCGTGTGACCACGGCGTGGGGCAGGGGCACGTTGGCATTGCTGTAGACGGCGAGGCCGCCCCCTCCCGCGTACTGGAAGGCCTTGGAGGCCGTCCCCGCCCGGTTGTTGCGGATCAGGTTCCCCTCGATGCGGGGGGCGCTGTTCTCATCCACGTAGATTCCGCCGCCCGTCGAGAAGTTGGGCCGGGAGTTCGTGCCCGCCGCGGAGTCGGCGACGTTCCCGTCGATCGTGTTCAGGGTGATCACGGGCCGGGAGGGCGTTCCCATGCTCGAGCCCACGTAGATCCCAGCACCGCGGAAGACGATGTCCGTCTCGACATTGCTCGGGTTGAGGGCGTTCCCGCTGATCGTGTTCCGGGTGATGGTGGGAGAGCTGTTGAGGACGAAGATGCCGCCGCCCGCCTGGGCATTGCAGCTCCCGCTGCACGTCTGCTTGATGCCGCGTCCGCCCGTGATCGTGAACCCCTCCAGGCGATCCGCGTTCGTGGACCCGCCCCCACCCGCGGCACTGGGGAAATAGACCGTCGCGCACGGCGTGGTCGTGGAGACCCCGCAGGCGGAGGTGATGCAGGGCTTGACCGCCGGGCTCGTGGCATTGATCGTCGTGAGCAGCGGCCCGTCCGTGGAGACCACGCTGATCCCCGCGAACATGCGAATGGCCTCGTTGTAGCTCCCCTGCCGCACCAGCACCGTGCCCGTGCCGTTGCCGGCACCGTGGACCGCGCAGATCGCGCCCTGGATGCTGCAATAGGGATTCGCGCTCGTCCCCGCGCCGGGGCAGGTGCTGTCGTCGTCGACGTAGGCGGTTTGCTGTGCCGCGGCCGCGGACCAAACGAACAGAGCGGCGGCGATCCCAAGCGCCGGGCGAAGAAGTCCCCGCATCCACCCCCCCAATCCTGGTGTTCACGAGCGAGTCGGCGCGCTCTTATACGGCGCGGTGTGGAGGACCGCAACCCCGTAAGTGACTGTATCTATGCGGGTTCTGTCGCTAAATCATCAGAAAATGCGGAAGCCGCAGACAAGAAAAAAGGCCGTCCTCCTGTTTGGGAGGACGGCCTTTCGCAGGACCTGAAAGACGAACGGAAAAGACTAGACGGGATCGGAAGGAGACTTGTGATGCCCCTTCTTCTTGCCGCGGCCCTTGTCCGTCCCGGGGTTCGGGAAGTCGGCCGGGCTCTGCGTCTGGTCGCCCGGGCTCGTGAGCTTCTTGCCGAACGTGGAGATGAACCCGTCGACCTGGCCGGAGTCGAAGGGAGTCGAAGGGCTGGAGGTCGTCACGGGAACGCCGAGCGCGCCACCGATCTGCACGACATCGCCCTCGGTGAGCGCCTTGTCCAGCGCCAGCGGCGGAAGAGCGATGCCCGCGGAGGTCAGGGCGGTCCGCGCCGAGACCGGATCCGAGGCCGACAGGCTCTTCGCCTTGGCAATCTCGACCAGGAAATCACCCACCGTCGCGCTCTTCGCGAGCGCCACACCACCGAAAAGCGCCGCGCCCAACAGGGCCGCCGCCGCCACGCCGAACCGCATCCTCATGGACATAACCCCTCCCCGCTGCGGGACCAAAGAATAGTAGAACGCTCGAACCGCGTGTCTTATACGCCCAATCTCCCAGCGTGCAACCAGTTTCACGCCGGGACCTTCTCGGGTCAAGAAGCCGGTGTCGCCGGCAAAACCTTTGGAGTTATCGTAATTTTCTGGATTTTCACGTCCTTCAAGGGCCGGAAGTAGGGCCGGGACCCCTGCTCGGTGCTGGGAAGCCGCGAGATCTTCCCCAGGACGTCCAGCCCGTCGGTCACCTGTCCCACCACCGTGGCCTGGCCGTTCATGGACGGTTCCGCGCGCAGCATCACGATGAACGAGGACCCGTTGGACGGCGGCGCCGCCCCCACGGGCCGCATGAGCACCGTCCCCGCCACGATGGGGAGCGAGGACTGCTCCTGCGGGAACAGGAAGGGTGCCCGCTCCACGTTGCTCTGGGCGGGATCCCCGGCCGCGACCAGCAGGTCGGCACGGACCTCGTGCACCAGCAGGCCGTCGTAGTACTTGAGGTTGGCGAGGTCCGTGAAGGCCTTGACGGCCAGGGGAGCCATCTTGGGGAAGAACTCGATGGTGAAGCTCCCCTCGGTGGTGTCCACCCGGGCCTGGTACTCCTTGCCGGCCTCCAGGCGCGGGATGAGCCGCATCTTCAGCGTGTTGGATTCCACGCCGTCGGCTTCCCAGCGCACGTCGAACTCTCCCGGCTGCCGCATCTCTGGATAGAGCTCGGCCAGATCCACGACCGTCCCGAAGAAGGCTTTCGAGGTGAGCTTGTCCGGGCGGGCCGGCTCCTGGGCGGTGGCGGTTCCGGTGGGTCGCAGGGTCGTTCCCCCCGTCCGGACCTCGAAGCCCTTCACCAGCGGGGTCTTGACCGGGTTTCCGGATGGGGTCGCGCCCTCGTTCCCCACGCTGATCCGGACCGGGAGGGGATCCCCCGCGTAGTAGTAGTTCTGGTTCAGCTCCAGGGTGGCCCGCACACCGCCCTTGGCCTTGTCCTTGTCTTTCTCGTCCTTGTTCTCGGCGACGGCGGGGGCGGCGAGCCACGCCGTCACGGCGCACAGCAGCCCCAGCCGGATGAGATTCTCGCGTCGCACGTGCATCCTCCGAGCGAAGGGCCCGCATTATGGGTTGCCGTCCTCTGCCGGTCAAATCGGGCCCCGGCGCGGAGTGCGGGCCCAGACCGCGACGCGGATCTCCTCCACCCCCAGGCGCCGAAGCTCGCGCGCGCAGGCGGCGGCGGTGGCCCCGGTGGTGAGGACGTCGTCCACCAGCAGCACGCAGCCGGGAAGGCGTCTGCGCGTGCGGGGGCGAAAGGCGCGCTCGAGGGAGCGGACCCGCCCGGCCGCCGTCAGGCGCTTGGCCGCAGCGCCGGAGGCCAGGCGGCGGCGGAGCGCCGGCACCAGCGGCAGCTCCAGTGCCGCGGCCACCGGGCGCGCGATCTCGCGGGCTGGATCGAAGCCCCGGCGGAGACGGACCAGGGGATGGGAGGGCACGGGAACCACCGCCCCGCAGCCGTCCGCGAACGCGCCGGCACGAAGCAGCGAGGCGAGCTGGGCACCCAGGAGCGGGAGGAGCTCCGGCCGACCTCGGAGCTTGGCGCCGAGCAGGAAGGTGCGCGCCACCGCGTCGTAGGCCACCGCGGGACGCACTCCCTGGAGGTCCGGTGGGCCGCCGTGCAGGAGGCAGCCGGCGCAGGGGATGCCTCCCGGAGCGAGGAGGTCCGACGTCCCGGTCGGCTCGCCGCAGCGCGGGCACGCGCCCGCCAGCGGTCGCAGCCTTCCCCAGCAGGCGAGGCAGGCGCCGCGCGCCTGACGGAGGTCGAGCGGGGTCCGGCAGACCAGGCAGTCGCTGGGCCAGGCGAGGTCGAGCAGCCCGCGCACCAGGGGGAGCGCGAAGGCGGGGACGCGCACGCGTGGGCTCTTCCGGGGAGGCGGGGGACGGGACTCAGCGCATCCAATCTGGCGCGGTGTACACGGGGGCGGGGGCCAGGCCCAGCTCCTCGTAGCTGATCTCCTCCCGGAAGTTCACCTCGACGGTGTTCCAGAGGCCGCAGGTGGGGCAGCGATCCGCCCACTCGGTGAGCGTCTCCCCGCAGCCGCGGCATCGATAGTCGAGCTGCACCAGCTCCATCTCCTTGATGACCTTGCGGTACTCGGTCGCGGCCAGCTGGGGATTCTTGCGGCGCTCGTGGATCCGGCCCAGCAGGTAGTGGAGCGTGGGAGCGTAGGAGGCCCGGCCCTCGAGCGACGACAGCACGGCCAGGGCGTCGTCCAGCATCTCCAGGCGGAAGTAGAGCTTCCCCAGGTAGAAGCGGGGGATGGTGTCCTTGCGCACGCCCGCGATGCAGCGCTTCAGGGCCTCGATGGCGGCCATGGGCTGCTCGCGCTCCAGGAAGTGCTCCTCCAGGACGGTGAGGAAGATGGGGGAGTTGGTGAGCTCGAAGCCGCGGTACCAGGTCTCCACCGCTTCCAGGTCCTTCCCCTCGCGGCGGAGCGCTTCCCCCAGCTTCACGTGCGCGGGGATGAACTTCGGCTCGTCCTTGCACAGCTTGCGCAGGGCGGCCACGGCGTCGCGCAGTCGGTCCTGCTCCAGGCGCGCCACCGCCATCTCGTAGCGGATCCCCAGCCCGATGGCGCGGTCCGCCTCCCCGACGCCGCCCAGAGCGTGCTTCTCCACGCGCTCGTGGGCCTCCAGCGCCTTGTCCCAGACCTGCTCCTTCATGTGCAGGAAGCGCAGCTTGCGCCAGGCGGTCACCGACTGCTTGTGAATGGCGAGGATCTTCCCCAGCAGCGCACGGGCGCGGTCGAGCTCGCCCTTGGCCTCGTGGTCCTCCACCAGCGCGTAGAGCGGCCGGGTGTCGTCCCCCTTCAGGTGGTGGGCCTTGGTGTGGTACTCCACGGCCTCGGCGTGCTTCCCCTGGGCGCGCAGCACCTCTCCGATCTTGAGGAGGGTGTTGAAGTGCCGGCTGTCCTGCTCCAGGGCGGCGCGGAAGTGAGCCAGCGCCTCGTCCTCCCTCCCCTCCACCACCGCGGCCAGACCCTGCGTGTACTGCTCCTCGATCTCGTCCTGGCGGCGGGACTGCTTCTTCCGACGTCGGCGGTCCATGAGCAGGCCCACCTCCCGCGACACGCCTGCCATGAACACGAGGAACGCGGACAGCAGCATGAGCAGGAGGACGACGTATCCCAGGGGCAGGCTCCCGCCGTCCTGTCCCAGCAGGAAGGGCTGGCGGAGGACTTCGCGATTGAGACGGAAGAGCACGGCCGTGGGATAGAGCACGGCGAGGGCGCCGAGGATGTACAGGAAAGTACGGAATCTCATGTCGGGCGCACCCGCAGGGGAGGGTAGTGCACGCTCCGGCGGAGGGTCAAGGCGAGCCCCGGTGGTAAGGAAGGCCGCGCCGGATGGAGAGCGCGCGGTAGAGCTGTTCCGCCACCAGCACGCGCACCAGCTCGTGGGGGAAGGTCAGGCGGGAGAGGGACCACCGCGCGTGCGCGCGATCCAGCAGCTCAGGAGGCAGCCCCAGCGGGCCTCCCACGGCGAGGCAGCCGGCGGGGGTGGCCCAGGCCTCGATGCGCTCGGCGAGCTCCTCGCTCGTCCACTGCGTGCCCCCCGGGTCCAGGGCGATCAGCTTCTCGCTCGGCTCCATCGCGTCGAGGAGAGCGCGGCCCTCCCGCTCCCGCACGTGCGCATCGCTGTAGCGGCTCCCCGCTCGCTCGCCGGGGACGCAGTCGCTCCGATAGTGCAGGCCCAGCCGCCTCAGGCGCCCGGCATAGTCGTCGTGCAGGAGAATGGCCGAGGGGTCGCGCGGCCGTCCCACCACGAGGAGGCGCAGCCTCACGCGACGCTGTTGCCGCCGCGTGCCCGCAGCTTCTCGTGGAGCGTCTTGCGGTGGATGCCGAGGATGCGGGCGGCGGCGCTCTTGTTCCCCCGCGTCCTGCGCAGCACCTCGTCGATGTAGGTCCGCTCCAGCTCGGCCAGCGTGGTGCCGGCGGTGGCGGCGGCACGCAGCCGGCCGGACGTGGTCGCCGAGAGCTGCGGCGGCAGGTCGGCCGCGGTCACCGCCTCGCCGCCGGCCAGCACGGCCGCCGACTCCACGGCGTGCCGGAGCTCGCGCACGTTCCCCGGCCAGTCGTAGGCGCGCAGCACGGCCAGGGCCTCCGGCGAGAGCCGGCGCGGCGGCAGCCCGTGGGTGGCCACCGCTTCCCCCAGGAAGAACTCCGCGAGCAACGGCACGTCCGCCGGGCGCTCGCGCAGAGGCGGCAGGTGCAGGCGCACCACGTTCATGCGGTAGTACAGATCCTCGCGCAGGCGGCCGGCCGCCAGCAGCACCTCCAGCGGCTCACGCGTGGAGGCGACGATCCTCACGTCCACCTCCAGCGTGAGCGTGCCGCCCAGCCGCTCGAACCGGCGCTGCTCGACGGCCCGCAGCACCTTCGCCTGCACGGCGGGGGCGAGCTCCTGGATCTCGTCCAGGTAGAGCGTCCCCCCGTGGGCCTGCTCGAAGCGCCCGGCGCGCTCGACGTGGGCATCGGTGAAGGCCCCGCGCTCGTGACCGAAGAGCTCGCTCTCCACCAGGTCCTGGGGGAGGTTGGCGCAGGACACCTCGACGAAGGGTCCCGGCCCCCGCGGGCTCCTCTCGTGGAGGAAGCGGGCCAGGTGATTCTTGCCGGTCCCGGTCTCGCCGGTGAGGAGGACCGAAGCCTGCGTTCCCGCGGCGCGCTGCGCCACCTCGAGGAGGGCGCGAAAGGCCGGATCGCGCGTGAGGAGCGCCGGCACGTCAGGCGGTGGCGGACGGGCTCCGGCGGGCGGGCCGCCGCTCGGCCGCCGCGGGCGACAGGCGGGGCGCATCTCCCCAGAGCCGCTCGAGCCCGTAGTAGGACCGGGTCTCGGGCGTGAACACATGGACCACGAAATCGAGGTAGTCCATGAGGATCCACTCGCCGGACCGCTTCCCTTCCACGTGGCCGGGCCGCCGTCCGTGCACCTCCCGGAGGCGCTGCTCGACGGCGTCGGCGATGGCCGCGGTCTGGCGTTCGGTGGAGCCGTGACAGATGACGAAAGCGTCGGTGACGTCGCTCAGGCCGCGGAGGTCGAGGATCGTGACGTCCTCGGCTTTCTTGTCGGTGGCGGCCTCGAGGCAGGTGGCAAGGCAGGCGGTCAGGTCGCTCAGGGGCGTCCCTCCATCACGTACAGCCCTTGATCGTGAATATAACGGGCGACCGCGGGGGGGACAAGCACATCGAGGGGGGCGCCCCGCCCCACGCATTGCCGCACCTGGCTGGAGGAGACCGGGCAGAGGGGGATCTCCAGGCGGAAGACGCGCCCTTCCGGAAGACGGGGCGTGTCGAGGAAGGGGGCGCCGGCGCCGGGCGCGAAGGGCACGGTCCGCAGGCGCGCCGCGAGGTCCGGATCGGGTGCGCCGGGGGGGATCGCCGACCCGGGGCGGTCCACCACCACGAGGTCGAACCGGCGCACCAGCGCCTCGGGCTCCCGCCACGTGCGCAGCTCCAGGAAGGCGTCCGCGCCCAGGATGAAGAGGGGGGTGTCCAGCGCACGGAGGCGGCGCAGCTCGGTGAGGGTGTCGATCGTGTAGGAAACGCCGCCGCGATCGAGCTCGGCCGTGGACACGGAGAGCCAGGGCTCGTCCTGCGCGGCCAGCCGGACCATGGCCAGCCGCTGGGCGGCGGGGCTGAGGCCGGGACGGCTCTTGTGGGGAGGGACAGCGGCGGGCACGAGCACGACCTCGGAGAGCGCGAAGGCGCGGCGCACGCAGCGCGCGGCGTGGAGATGACCGAGATGGATGGGGTCGAACGTGCCGCCCAGGACGCCGTAGGCGCTCATGCCGGAGGGAGCCGCATCAGCGCGTCCGCCACCGCGTCCAGCAGGTCGGGAAGCCCCCGGCCGGTGACGGCGGACACGGAGAAGCACGCCCGGCCCGTGCGCGCGGCGTGCTCACGCACGCGGACCGCGGGTTCCTCGTCCTGGAGCGCGTCGAGCTTGGTGAGGACGAGGATCTGCGGCTTCCCCGACAGCTCCGCCCGGTAGCGGGACAGCTCGCGATCGATGGTCCCGATGTCCAGCACGGGATCGCGACCGGGTGCCGTGGGATCCACGAGGTGGAGGAGCAGCCGGCACCGCTCGACGTGGCGCAGGAACCGGTGGCCCAGTCCAGCTCCCTGGTGGGCGCCCTCGATGAGTCCCGGGATGTCGGCGAGCACGAAGGGAGGCCGGTCGCGATGGGCCACCACCCCGAGCTGCGGGGTCAGGGTGGTGAAGGGATAGTCCGCGATCTTGGGCCGGGCGGCGGAGACGGCGGAGATCAGCGTGGATTTGCCGGCATTGGGGAGGCCGACCAGCCCCACGTCCGCGAGCAGCTTCAGCTCCAGGCGCAGGGTGCGCGTCTCGCCGGGCCGGCCCGGCTCGTGCCGGCGCGGCGCCCGATGGGTGGGTGTCGCGAAGTGCTGGTTCCCGCGCCCTCCGCCCCCGCCCCGGGCAGCCAGGAAACGGTCTCCCGGGTGCGCGAGGTCGGCCAGGACCTCCGACCCGTCCTCGCTGCGCACGAGCGTGCCCAGGGGAACGGGGACCGTGAGGTCCTCCCCCGAGCGGCCGGACTTCCGCGCGCCTTGCCCGTGCCGCCCCCGGTCCGCGTGGAAGTGGGACTTGTAGCGGAAGGCCAGCAGCGTGTTGGCCTGCTCGCTGGCGACCAGCCACACCGAGCCGCCGGATCCGCCGTCCCCTCCGTCGGGACCGCCGCGGGGGACGAACTTCTCCCGGCGGAAGGAGAGACACCCGTTCCCTCCGTCTCCTCCCGCCACGGAGATGGTGGCCTCGTCGACGAACATGGCGGGATCGCTCCTGCGGAGGCGGAGCGGAGGAGGGTCAGTCGGCGGGGAGGATGCTGACGAAGCGCCCCATGCGCCCGCGGTCCTGGAAGCGGACCTTGCCGGCGGCGAGGGCGAACAGCGTGTCGTCCTTGCCGCGGCCCACGTGACGCCCCGCCCGGATGGGGGTGCCGCGCTGGCGGACGAGGATCGTTCCTCCCTGCACCTGCTGTCCGTCGAAGGCCTTGACCCCCAGCCGCTGGGCGTTGGAGTCGCGGCCGTTCCTGGAGCTTCCGCCCGCTTTCTTGTGTGCCATCTACGCCTCGATCGCGTCGATCTTGACCGCCGTGTAGTCCTGGCGGTGACCCTGGTGCCGGCGGCTCGCGTTCTTCGTCTTCTTGTAGGTGTGGACGAGGACCTTCTTGGCGCGGTCGTTCTCCACCACGGTCCCCCGCACCCGTGCCCCGGGCACGTGGGGGGCTCCTACCTGCACCGCGTCGCCCTGCCCCACCAGGAGCACGCGCTCGAACACGACCGGGTCCCCGGCGCTCGCCGGGATGGACTCCACCCGGACGACTTCACCCACCTGGACGCGGTGCTGCTTCCCGCCGGTCTCGATCACGGCATACATCGGGATTCTCCTGCCCGGGAGCGCCGCACTCTAGACCACGGCGGAAAGAAGTGTCAAGGCGAGCGCGGGGGGCGGGCGCTTCAGCTCTTCCGCAGCTCCAGCAGCATCCGACGGATGGTGGCCTTCAAGGACTCGAACACCCCCACCCCCTGGGTGGCGACGGCCTCGAAGACGGGCTCGTCCCCCAGCCGGAGCGCCGCCGCCAGTGCCTTCGCGGGCATCGCCGTGGGGGTGTCGCGCTTGTTCAGCTGCAGGACGTAGGGAAGGCTGACCAGGTCGCGGGCGTGCTCCTGGAGGTTCTCCCGCAGGTTCCGCAGCGACTCGATGTTGGCCTCGTAGCGCGCCTCCTGCGAGTCCGCCACGAACACCACCCCGTCCACGCCCCTGAGGATGATCTTCCGGGAGGCGTCGTAGAAGACCTGTCCGGGGACGGTGTAGAGGTGGAACCGGGTGCGGAAGCCGCGGATGGTGCCGAGCTCCAGGGGCATGAAGTCGAAGAAGAGCGTGCGGTCGGACTCGGTGGCCAGGGAGATCAGCTTCCCCTTGTTGGGCTGGGCGCTGCGCTCGTAGATGTACTGGACGTTGGTGGTCTTCCCCCCCAGGCCCGGTCCGTAGTAGACGAGCTTGCAGTTGATCTCGCGCGCCGCGTAGTTGATGAAGGTCACGGGTGGCGCCGGCTCTCAGCTGAAGAGGGCGTCGATGTCTTCGTCGGTGATCTCGGCGAAGGGGGAGCTTCCCAGGGCCGAGGCCCGGCGCGCCTCGGCGCGCAGCACGATCTCCTCCACCACCGTCCCCAGCTCCGCGCTCGCCTTCTTCACCCGAAGGCGCACGAGCCCCAGGGAGGAGCGCTCGTCGAAGAGCACGACCAGGATGACGATCCCTCCGATGACGTTGATGTGCAGGTTGTCGTGCTCCCCCTCGTGGAAGAGGATGGAGAACTCCCGCTCGCCGATCAGCTTGGCCAGGCCGTCGGTGGCGGCCACGTTCCCGGCCGTCAGGGAAGCGAGGGAGGTGGGATCCACGCCCTCCAGCTCCCCGGCGGCCGCGATCTGCTGGCCATTCTTGTCCAGAAGGAACGCCAGGCGGGCGTTGGCGTCCTGGCGGAGTCGTTCCAGCGTCGCCATGAAGCGGACGTGGTCCTGCTCGAGGGTCACCAGGTCGGCGACGGCCATGGAGGTCCAATCTAGCTTCCGGCGCGCGCCCGGAGCAAGGCCGGTCAGTAGTCCCGGCGGCCCTCGAAGGCGCGGCGGAGCGTCAGGTCGTCCACCCACTCCAGGTCGCCCCCCGCCGGGAGCCCCTGCGCCAGCCGGGTGACCGGCACGTCCCTGTCCCGGAGCAGGCGCGCAAGGTAGACGGCGGTGGCCTCCCCCTCCACGTTGGGGTTGGTGGCGAGCACGACCTCGCGGGGGGGCTCGAGCCGGATGCGCTCCAGGAGCGCTCCGATGTGGAGATCGTCGGGACCCACGTCACGCAGGGGAGACAGCGCCCCTCCCAGGACGTGGTACACGCCCCCCCAGGCACCGGTGCGCTCGAAGGCGAACACGTCCGCCGGCTCCTCCACGACGCACAGGAGGCCGGGATCGCGGCGGGGATCCCGGCACACGTCGCACAGCTCCCCTTCGGACAGGTGGAAGCAGCGCCCGCAGGCGCGCACCCGCCGGCGCATCTCGAGCAGCGCCTCCGCCAGCGCCGACACCTCCTCCGCCTGCACCTTCAGGAGGTGCAGGGCGAGGCGCTGCGCGGTCTTGCGGCCGACCCCGGGGAGGCGCGACAGCTCGTGCACGGCGCGCTCGATGGGCGAGGCGGGAGCGGTCAACGCAGCCCCGGGATGTTGAGCCCGCCCGCCATCCCCTGGGTGAGCCGCTGGACCTCCTCGTCCACCTTGCGGGAGGCCTCGTTCACGGCGGCCACGATGAGGTCCTCCATGAGGCCGAGGTCGTCCGGGGTCACGGCGTCGGGAGAGAGCTTGAGCGCGAGCAGCTCCTTCTTCCCGTTCATCCGCGCGGACACCACACCGCCTCCGGCGGTTCCCTCCACCTCCAGGGTCTCCATGTCGGCCATCAGCTTGGACTGCATCTTCTGCAGGTCCTTCATCATCTTCCCGATGTTCATGCGTCGTCCTCCTGCCGCCCGGCCGGCACGGCGTCCGCCCGAACGTCCACCACCTGGGCCCCGAACTCGAAGAGAAGCTCGGCGACGGACGGCTCGCCGCGGATCCGGGAGAGCAGGGCGGCGCGGTCCTCCTCGCCCGGTGGCGCGTGCTCGGGACGGGGCGGGGTGGCCGGACCCGCCGGCGCCGGGGCGGGCGGGGTCTCCGGCCGTCCCGGCTGCGGCCGCGCCGGTGCGTCCTCCGCCAGCGCAAGGTGGATCGGCACCGGCCCTCCCGCCACCTGTGTCGCCGCCGCGCGCAAGGCGGCCATGGCCTCCGGTCGCTCGAGCTGGCGAAGGAAGGCGCTCCTCCCGGGAGCGAACGCGATGCGCACACCGTCCGGATCCCACCGCAGGGAGGCGGACTCGTCCAGGATCGCGTCGAGCATGGGGCGGACGGCGTGCACCGCGGCGCGGAACGCCGCCACGTCCCCCTGGGGGAGGCGCGGCGCGTTCACGACGGCGTCAGGCTCGGCCTTTTTTTTTTCGGGCAGGGGGCGGGGCAAGGCGGGGACGGCGGTCTGGGCCGGTGCCCCGCGGAGCAGCTCCTCGATGGGGAGGACCGCCCCCAGGTCGGCCAGCCGCAGCAGCGCGGCCTCGAAGAGGAACCGGGGCTGGCTCGATGCCTTCAGCCCAGGCTCGAGCTCGGACAGCATCTGGAACGCGCGCAGCAGGTCCTCGCGGGAGAGCGACTCCACCGCGGCCCGCAGCCGGACCATCTCGTCCGCCGGCCTGCCCGCGGTGGCGTCGCTGCCGGTGGCGCGCGCCAGCAGAAGGTCGCGCGTGGCACCCGTCAGCTCTCCCCAGAACTGGAGCAGGTCGTGACCTTCCTCCACCACGCGGTCGAGCACGGCCAGCATGCGCGCCGCATCCCGGGCCGCCAGGCCGGACAGCAGCTCCGCCAGGGGCTCCAGACCGACCGTCCCCAGCACCTCCAGGGCATCGGCGTCGGAGATGACGTCGCCGCAGAACGCTCGCAGGCGCTCCAGCAGGGTGAGCGCATCGCGCACCGAGCCCTCGCCGGCGCGTGCCACCCGGTCCAGGGTGGCGTCGGAGACCTGCAGATGCTCCTCGTCGCAGACGTGGCGCAGGTGGGCCACCACCTCGCGCGGCGGGATCCGGCGGAAGGCGAAGACCTGGCAGCGGGACACGATGGTGGGGAGGATCTTCTGCACCTCGGTGGTGGCCAACACGAACACCACCTGGGGCGGCGGCTCCTCGATCACCTTCAGGAGAGCGTTGGCGGAGTGCCGCGAGAGCATGTGGGCCTCGTCCAGGATGAGGACCTTGGTGCGGTCGCGGGCGGGCCCGAAGCTCAGGATCTCCTGCAGCTCGCGGATGTTCTCCACCTGGGTGCGGGTGGCGGCGTCCAGCTCGATGACGTCGAGGGACCGTCCCTCCCCGATCTCCAGGCAGGGGGCGCACTGGTTGCAGGGGGTGGGGGTGGGGCCCTTCTCGCAGTTCAGGCACTTCGCGAGCAGGCGCGCCACCGTGGTCTTCCCCGTCCCTCGCACGCCCGCGAACAGGTACGCATGCGCCAGGCGCCCCGAGGAGATGGCGTTCTTCAGGGTGCGCGCGGCGTGCTGCTGCCCGATCAGCTCCTCGAAGGACTTCGGGCGCCACTTGCGGGCGAGCACCTGGTACATGCGTCTCCTGACGGGCGGTGGGCCGGGCACCCTGAGGATGCCCGGCCCCCCATGATGGGGCCCAAGTTGGCCTGCGGCACCTGCGGCGGTCCGCTTACCGTTGCTCCCTTCCGGGCCTGGCGGGGTTCACGGGACCGCAGTGCACAGGACTCGGGCCCCGCAAGGTCGCGCGGGGCGGCAGGGGACTGGCGGAGAGAGTGGGATTCGAACCCACGGTACGGTTTCCCGCACACACGCTTTCCAAGCGTGCACCTTCAGCCACTCGGTCATCTCTCCGCTCGGAACGTTCGTGAGCGAAGGAGCACTCTAGCATGCGAGACGGGCGCCCCTTTCGCGCGATCAGGCTAGGAGAAAATGGCGGAGAGGGAGGGATTCGAACCCTCGTGCCTGCTCACGCAGACAAACCGCTTTCGAGGCGGCCCCGTTACGACCACTTCGGTACCTCTCCGGAATCCTCATCCTCCAGAGCGCCGTCCTCCGTCGCCCTGCCCGTGGCCCGCCGCTCCCGGAAGAAAGCGAGCAGCAGCTCGGCGGCCTCCTCCGCCAGGACTCCACCCGTCGTGGCGAACCGATGGTTGAAATCGGCACCCACGGCGCGCATCGCCTCCAGCCGCGCGATCCCGCCCGCCTTGGCGTCGGGGGCGCCGTACACCACGCGGGCGATCCTCGCATGGACCGCCGCTCCCAGGCACATCAGGCAGGGCTCGACCGTACTGTAGAGGACGGCACCCGACAGCCGATAGTTGCCGAGCTTGCTCCCGGCGTCCCGCAGGGCGAGGATCTCGGCGTGGGCCGTGGCGTCGCACTGCGCGACGGAGGCGTTGTGTCCCCGTCCCAGCACCTCGTCTCCGAGCACCACGAGGGCCCCGACGGGAACCTCGCCGGCGCGCCGCGCCTTCGCCGCCTCGTTCAGCGCCAGCCGCATGTACCGCTCGTCCCGGTCCATCTCGCCTCGCGTGCTCCGGGCGAGATGGTCGGACCGGAGGGACTCGAACCCCCGACCTACTGGTTCGTAGCCAGTCGCTCTATCCAGCTGAGCTACGGTCCGCCCGTTCCCTGAGCGCAGAAAGCCCGGAAAAGCCCATGCCTCAAAGAGATGCGGATGCTAGCATCGGCCATCCATAGGTGTCAACGAAGGCCGGATCCCCGTGTGCCGCGCCGCGGTTGCGCACCGGGGGGTCGAACCCTATATTTCGCCGCCCGAAAGTCCCGACAGCATGGATAGTCCGGCGGAGGGTAGGGCATGGTGGACCAAGGCGGCGGGGACCGGCGCTTCTTCACGACGTCGGAGGTCGCGCGCTACTGCGCGGTGACCAACGACGGCGTCCTGAAGTGGATCAAGTCCGGCAAGCTCAAGGCCTTCTCCACGCCGGGTGGGCACTACCGCATCAGCTCCGACGACTTCCGGGTGTTCCTGGAGAAGTACGAGATCCCGATCGACGAGAGCTTCTTCCGGGCACCCGCGCGCGGCCGCACCGTGCTCGTGGTGGACGACGAGCCGGACATCCGGGAGGTGGTGCGCCGGATCCTGGCCACCCTGGCGGTCGAGCTCCGGATCGAGGAGGCATCGGACGGCTACGAGGCGGGGATCAAGGTGGGGACCCTGCAGCCCGACCTCGTCATCATGGACGTGATGATGCCGAAGGTGGACGGCCTCTCCCTCTGCCGTTCCATCCGGGAGAATCCGGGCACACGCCACATCAAGGTGCTGGCGATCACCGCCTTCCCCGAGCAGGACAACATCAAGAAGATGTACGACGCCGGAGCGGATCTCTGCCTGATGAAGCCGCTCCAGTTCGATCATTTCCGGCTGGAGGTGCTGCGCCTGCTGGACGAGGGCGGCCGCGCCCACGCCACCGCCTGAGGCTCTAGCCTCGGGAGAGGATCCCCAGGCGCACGAGCAGGTCGACCAGGTCGTCCACGTCGGACAGCGCCATCCCCGGATCCACCGTGTACCTGTGCGCCAGCTCTCCGGCCACCTCGGCGGAGGAGCGGGACCCATCGCACAGCAGGTAGATCTCCCGAGCCGTCCGGTTGAGCACGTGGATCCGCATCCCGTCGGAGTCGCGGAACAGGCACTCGTCCCCCGCATCCCTGCCGAAGGCACCCGGCGCCGGTCTCGGGTTCACGAAGCGCTCCTCTCCGTCAGCCGTTCGATCAGGTCCACGGTCTCTGCGAACCTCCCCACGCGAACCTGGAAGCATTCCGCGGGACGCAGCGCCTGGGCCACGTCGAGCACGATGCCGGCGATGCCGTCGGCCCGTCCCTGGAGGAATCTGCTGCCCCGGCGCCGGTTGAGCAACTCCCGCGTCAGCAGCACCGCCGCCTCCCGGCGCTTGAGCGGGGAAGCCGAGGGTCGCTGGGTGAAGTCCGGCGGGCCCGACCAGGTGCGCTCACTGTAGAGAACGGCCTCGTCCTCCACCAGGGCGCCCAGGGCCTCGGTCGGCCCCTGCGCGTGTTCGACGCGCAGGCTCCAGCGCCGCTGCCCCCCGACCGTCTCGTCGGATTCCACGACCACGCCGGCGATGCCGGCCAGCGCCGACGCCAGGCGCGCGCCGTCCGCCGCCCGTGCCGCGAGGTGGAGGAAGCTCACGTCCGTCTCCGTGCCGGGCGCCCCCAGCACCACGACCGTGCGCAGGGGAGCGGGCTCCATCCGGAGCGCCTCCGGGAAGACCGCCCCGATGTCCACGAGCGCCTTCCCGAAGAGGCGAGGGGCCTCGCGCCGCTCCGCGAGCCGTCTCACCCCTTCCGGCAGGGGAGCCGTCCCTCCGGGGAGGACGGAGGCCGTCCTGGGGAACGGCCAGAGGGTGGCGGAGGAGAGGTCGAGCGGCGCGTAGTCGTCGCCGAGGAAGCCGAACCCTCGCTCGACGAGGGCCAGGGTGAGGGAGCTCTTCCCGTGGCCGGAGGGGCCGGCCAGCAGCAGTCCCCCGCCTCCGCGATCCACCAGCGCCGCGCCGTGGAAGACGGCCTGCGGCTCGGCGTGGAGGAGCACCGCGGCCAGGAAGCGCTGGTACAGGAGCATCTCCGCGTCGGGAGATCCCGGAGGGACCGTGACGCACAGATGAGGCGCCGGAGAGTTGGCCGGGATCTTGAAACGCGCGTACGCAGCGCCGATCGAGGAGACCACGTCGGTCGGTCCTTCCACACGGAGATCCACTCCCAGGACCCGGAAGCGCCCAATCATCGATGTCCTCCGGCGTGAGGCCGGAAGATAGGGGGGAAGTCCTTACCTGGCAAGAATGGACGGACAGGGCGGACACTTTTGAAAGAATCGAAGGTTTTCGGCCAATTCCGAAAAAGTTCAGAACGGATCGAACACGGACATCGCATTTCGTATTGGTTCGCAAGCGTTCACGAAGATATTGACACGCCGGAGAGGGCAGCGTATTTCTCGAGTGCCCCAGACAGTCCGGCACGGAGACGAGACGGAATGAAGCCCTCCTTCGCGACGCTGTGCTGCCTTCTCATGGCAGCGCCGGTTCTTGCGCAGGGCAACGCGCAGCCGCCGCCCCAAGATGACGCATCGCGTCAAGCTGCCGCGGCGAGCGCCGACTACGTCATCGGGGTGGAGGACGTGCTCTCGGTGTCGGTGTGGAAAGAGCCCGACCTGACCAAGAACGTCAATGTCCGCCCGGACGGGAAGATCTCCTTTCCCCTGGTCGGCGATTTGCAGGCCTCCGGGAAGACGCCCCGCCAGCTCTCGGCGACGCTCACGGAGGCGCTCGCCAAGTTCATCAAGGAGCCGATCGTCACGGTCACCGTGGAGCAGATCAACAACTTCAAGATCTACATGATCGGCGAGATAGGGGCACAGGGAGAGCTGACCCTGAAGCGCCGGACCCGGCTCTTGCAGGCGATCGCGCAGGCCGGCGGGCTGTCTCCCTACGCGAGCAAGAACATCGTGGTCGTCCGGGACGAGGGCGGCCGCGAGGTGCGCACGGAGATCGACTACCGCAAGGTGATCAGCGGCGAGCGGCCGGAGCTGAACATCTATCTCAAGCCGGGGGACACGATCATTGTTCCGTAGAGCTGGATACCTCCTCGCCTCGGCCGTGGGCGTCGCCTCCCTGGGGGCGCTCCACGCCCAAGAGCTTCCCCCGGCCGCCAAGCCGCCCGTGGACACCTCCGTCCCGGGAACGCAGCTCCGGTCCACGTTCCTGCCCACCGCCACCCTGAACGTTCACAGCAACGGCAACGTCAACGTGGTGGGGGAGGACAAGCAGTCGGCGGTGGGGGTGGGGGTGAGCCTGTCTCTGCCGCTGAACTGGATCAAGGAGCGCTCCTCCTGGTCCCTCAGCTACAGCACCGGCATGGAGGTGTACGGCAACGAGCACCACGATGCCGAGGACATCCCCCACCACCTGTCCATGTCCTACAACCGCACCGCCTCCCGCAAGGTGAGCTGGGGATTCAACCTCAACGGGTCGCGAAGCGAGCAGCAGCGGTTCGACACGACCCGACCCGAGCAGGTGACGACGCTCGTGCCCCGCACCGCCGTCACCCACGGCGGGGCCGGGTTCAGCCTCTCGCTGACGACCGGGGAGCGGAGCAGCGTCGCGATGTCGATCAGCGCCGGCCTGAACCGGTACGAGGACATCCCCCCCCAGGACCTGAACGGCAACGGGATCATCGACCCCACCGAGGACAACAACGGCAACGGGGTCCTGGATCCGCCCGAAGACGCCAACGGGAACAACGTCCTGGATCCAGGGGAGGACTTCAACGGGAACGGCATCCTCGACCCCGGAGAGGACGCGAACGGCAACGGCGTGCTCGACGCCGGCGAGCCCAGGGGCGCCCTTTTCTTCGACTCGACGTACGGGGGCGCCAACCTGGGCTGGAGCCTGACCGTTTCCGAGCGCACGACCATGGGCTTCGGCTACCAGTACAACCTGATCCGCTACCAGGACATCGGCGGGCCCCTTCCGGACGACCTGCTCAAGCCCCTGGACACGGACGTGCACAACCTCTACGTGAACGGCGCCAGGCGGTTCAGCCAGTACACCTCCGGGAACCTGCAGGTGGGTGTCCTGGTGGCCCAGCAGGACGCCTCCGACGATCGTGTGGAGCCCAGCCTCAGCGCCGGCCTGCAACGCCAGGTCAGCGAGCAGTCCTCCCTCTCCGTCGGCCTGCAGCAGAGCGCCGGGGCGGGGAGCGGACGGGGAGTGGCCACCCTGGACCGGGGGCTGTACGGCTCCTGGAACTGGAGCCGGCCCACGATGAGCTTCAACGTGGCCCTGGGGTTCTGGGACCGGGCCACCCTCATCTCGCCCTTCTCGCAGCAGGAAGGCAGCTCGACCACGTTCCAGATGTCGGAGAGCTTTGGCTACACGCCGGGGCAGCGGTTCTCCTACGGCGTCTTCCACAGCTTCCGCGATCAGCAGTCCGACGATCCCCTGCTGGAGGCCAAGGGCTACCACTCCGGTGGCCTCTTCGTGCGCTGGAATATCCGGGGAAGGAGCGCGCAACGTGTTGGGTAGCGTGTCCCAGATCAAGCCCTGGCTCGACGTCGCCTACCGGCGGCGGTACTGGATCCTCGTTCCGGCGCTCCTCGGGCTCGTGGCAGGGGCGGTGGTCCTGAGCCAGATGCCCAAGGTCTATCTCGCCGTGACCACGATCGTGTGGAAGCAGCAGACCATCCCCCAGGGGTACGTGCCGAACACCGTGAGCACGGGCGTCCTCGACCGGCTGGGCACGCTGAGCGGGGCCATGATGAGCCGGCCCTGGCTCGAGCCCTTGGCCCGCGAGCTCAAGATGATCAAGCCCGGCGCCAAGGAGCCCCAGATCGCCGCCGCCATCTGGAAGCTCCAGATGAAGGTGACGCCGGAGATCGATATCACCCGGCCTCCCCGCTTCTTCATGATCAAGGTGAAGGACGCCAACCCCGAGCTGGCGGCGTCGATCGCGAACAACCTGGCGACGAAGGTCGTGAATCAGAACACGAACATCCGCCTGAAGGAGGCGGAGGACGCCGTGGCCACGGCCAAGAAGTTCCGGGACGACCTCCAGAGCGAGCTGGACAAGAGGCAGGACGAGATCGCCCGCTACAAGTCGAACAAGCAATGGGAGCTCCCCGACCAGCTGGGGCCGAACATGCAGCTCTTGAACGGCGCCCAGATGCGGATCACCTCCATCGACAACGACATCCGGACGCTGAACGACAGGATCAACATCCTCAAGATGACCCCCGAGCCCCTGTCGGTCGCCCCCGGCACGGGGGGGGCTCCCATGGCGGATCCGGCCGTGGCGCGCTACGACCAGCTCAAGCGGGAGCTGGCCGATCTCCAGCTCCGCTACAACGACGCCCATCCCGACGTGGTCCGCAAGCGCGAGGAGCTGGCGCTGTGGGCCAAGGCCAACCCGCAGGTGCTGGCGCCCCCGGCCCCCCCTTCCACGGGCGATGCCGCTCCCAAGGGGCTCTCGCCCAACGAGCTCCAGGTCGTCCAGGCGCAGAACCAGATCAAGCAGCTGGAGGCGGCCAAGCAGAGTGCCGAGGCGCAGCTGGGAACCCTGCAGGGCCGCATCAATCAGGCGCCCACCCGGCAGCAGGAGATGGAGGCGCTGACGCGGGGCCTCGATCCTCTCCAGCAGCAGTTCAACGTCTGGGTGCAGCGCGTGACCGATGCCGAGCGGGCGCTGGAGCTGGAGAAGGCCAAGCAGGGCGAGCAGTTCGAGGTCCAGGACGTCGCGTACCCCCCGATGATCCCGTACAGCCCCGTTCCCTACCAGGTGATCCTGGCCGGGCTGGGCGTGGGATTGGCGCTGGGGGTCGGCATCTCCTTCCTCCTCGAGTTCCTGGACAACTCCGTGCGGTCGGAGGAGGAGTTCCTGACCGCGTTTCCCGAGCTCCCCCTCCTGGCGTCCATCCCGGATCTCGACCGGGCCGCCCGGAGCCGCCGCCGCAAGTCCTCCGGCCGACGCCGGGCCGCCTGATCCGACGGATCCTCACGGGAGCAACGACACAAGACATGTATACCCCCCCGAAGACGAAGGACAAAGCGAAGGACAAGCCGGGCGCGCTGTCGGCGGGCGTTCCGCTGGGCGCGATCATCCCCAGGGTCTTCACCGACGATTCGCGCCTGGTCGTCCAGAACACGCCCCGCTCCTCCTCTGCCGAGCGCTACCGCCGGCTCTGCGCCACGATCGAGCAGGCCACGCTCGAGGACGGGAAGTCGGTGCAGGTGCTGATCGTCACCAGCGCCGTGCCCCACGAGGGGAAGACCACCACCGTGCTCAACGTGGCCCTGGCCCTGGCCGAGAACCGGGACCGCCGCGTCCTCCTGGTGGACGGGGACCTCCGCCGCCCCTCCGTCTCCCGCTACCTCTCCCCCGCGCCCAAGCTCGGCATCTCCGAGGCCCTGACGGGCTCGGTGGACGTGGAGCACGCCCTCATCGAGCCCCGGAACTCGCGCCTGGTCGTCCTCCCCGCGGGCACGCCTCCCACGAACCCCCTGGAGCTGCTGCGGTCCGAGGACCTGGCCAACGTGTTCTCCATCCTCCGGCGCTCCTTCGACCTCATCCTCGTGGACACGCCGCCGGCGGTCCCCTTCGCCGACGCCTCCGTGATGGCCCCCCACGGGGACGCCGCCGTCCTCGTCGTGCGCTCGCGCACCACCGCCAAGCCCCTGGTCCACAAGGCGGTGGAGGCGCTGGGTGCCGTCCCCCTGCTGGGGGCCGTGCTCAACGACGTCACCCACACGCCGATCGACCGCTACTACTACCGCTACGACGCCTACGACCCCTACGCCTACGCCGACCGCATCGACGAGGAGAAGGAGTCCGCCTCGTGAGTCGTCTGAGGATCGCCGTGCTCGGAGGCGGCAACGGGATTTCCGCCGTGCTCGAGGGCTTCGCGCGCCTGGTGGGCGCCGGCTCGCCCCTGGAGGTGACGGCCGTGGTCGCCACTGCGGACGACGGCGGCAGCTCCGGGCGTCTGCGCCGGGACCGGGGCGGCCTGCCTCCCGGGGACCTGCGGACGTGCCTCCTGGCCCTGGCGGGTACGGGCGACCGGCCCTTCGCGCGCCTGTTCGCGCACCGCTACGACGGGGCGGGCGAGCTGGCCGGCCACGCCCTCGGAAACCTGATCCTCGCCGCCCTGGCCGACATGGAGGGCGGCTTCCTCCGCGGGATCGCCGTGGCCGAGGACCTGCTGGCGGCCAACGGACGCGTCCTCCCCGTGACCGAGGGAGAGGTGCGCCTCCTGGGCCGCTGCCGGGACGGCTCGCAGCTCACCGGGGAAGCGACGATCGGCCGGGCCACAGCGATCGAGGAGGTCTGGCTCGAACCAAAGGACGCTGACCCCTGCCCGGGAGTGCTGGCGGCCATCCGGGACGCCGACCTCGTGGTGGTGGGGCCGGGAAGCCTCTTCACCAGCATCCTGCCCGTCCTCTTGGTGGAAGGGGTGGCGGACGCCGTGCGTCGTGCGCGGGGCCGGCGTGTGCTGGTGGCCAACCTCATGTCCCAGCCCGGCGAGACCCTGGACATGCACCTGACCGACCACCTGCGCGCGCTCGACGCGCACGTGGGCCCCGGGCTCG
>Ga0070695_100000376_pt1 | contig 22956 bp, 21 predicted proteins | sample KBSK1252metaG_FD_65471 | JGI IMG/M metagenome (GOLD analysis project Ga0070695, IMG submission 65471) | Corn, switchgrass and miscanthus rhizosphere microbial communities from Kellogg Biological Station, Michigan, USA - KBS K1-25-2 metaG | ecosystem: Host-associated > Plants > Roots >...
GCACCCGCGTCCCAGGGGTTGCTGAATGTGGGGGCTCCAAGAAATCAAAGAGGCACCAACCATGAGGAGTGAAGACTGATGAAGATCCTGCCCCTCATTTGCCCTAGCTCTACGACGATCGACCTAACTGGACCGGCCTCCGCATGGGGTCTGATGCCTGGCAATGATTTCCGGTTCCTCAGCAGCGGGAAGGTGCCGATGAAATCGGACGTCTTTGTACCCGGGGGCCCCTCGTGCAAATGCCGGCTTCGAAGGTCGGGAACCCGCTTCCACTGAGGCGCTCTCGATGAGGCCGACCCACACGCTCGAGGGCACGAATCTACCCGGCGCAGGCTGCGTCGCCGATCAGGTCGCCGCGTCAGTTCCATAGCGAGGCGACCGGCGAGGGTCGGGCATGGCGATGGCGAACGTTTCAAGTGAGCGCGGTTGGATTCGAGGGCGAGCGTCTGCAAACCTGGACCAGCGCTTCTGGAACGCGCTGATTGCCGCCGGCCCGCCGCTCCTGTTCGGCTTGCGAATGTGGGCCTCCGTCTGTCTCGCGCTCTACGTTGCCTTCTGGCTGCAACTCGACAATGCCGACTGGGCGGGCACCACGGCCTTCATCGTGTCACAACCCCAACTTGGCGCCTCGCTGCGCAAGGGTTGGTACCGAATGATCGGCACCGTGGTCGGCGCCGCCATGGTCGTGGTGTTCACCGGCTTCTTTCCGCAGGACCGCGTGGCTTTTATGGTCGTGCTGGCGCTTTGGTGCGCCGTTTGCGCGTTCGGCTCCACAGTATTGCGCAACTTTGCCTCATACGCGGCAGCGCTAGCCGGCTACACCACCGTGATCGTCGCGGCCGATACCCTCGGTGCAACCGGAGGCCCGAGCCCGGACGTCTTCATGCTGGCCGTCATGCGTGCCAGCGAGATCTGCGTCGGCATCGTGTCCGCCGGTGTCGTACTTGCCGGGACCGACCTTGGCAGCGCGCGGCGGGGGCTAGCGGAGCTTGTTGCCGCCCTGGGGGCGGAGATTGCCGGTCGATTTAGTGTCATGCTGGCACGGGCGGGGGTTGGTGAACTGCCGCCAACGCAACCTGTGCGTCGCGAACTCACGCGTCGCGTGGTGGCGCTCGACCCGGTCATCGACCAGGCGCTCGGGGAGGCGAGCCAGCTCCGTTACCACTCGCGCATCCTGCAGCAGGCTTATCACGGCTTGTTCGCCTCGCTCGACGGTTGGCGCTGCGTTGCAACGCGGTTGGAGCTGTTGCCGCACGAGGTGGCGAGGAAGGAGGCCGCCGCCATCCGTCGCAACCTTCCGCCTGAGTTGCGACTAGCGACGGAGGCAGAGGGACCGGCGCGCTGGACGGATAATCCGGTAGGGCTCCAGCACGCCTGCGACGGAGCGGCCCGTAGCTTGCGCGCGTTCCCTGCCGACACCCCCTCGCTGCGGCTGCTTGCCGATCAGACGGCCAAGCTGTTGGGCGGTATTTCACAAGTCCTCGCCGGGCTCGCCTTGCTTGTTGACGCTCCTGGCCGATCTTACGAGCGCGATCGCGGCTTCAGACTGAGCGTGCCCGATTTCCTGCCGGCGCTCGTGAGCGCTGCACGGGCGTTTCTCGCGATTGGCGCGGTCGAGCTGTTGTGGATCGTGACGGCATGGCCGAGCGGGGCCGTGGCTATCCTATTCACTGCCGTTCTGGTGCTCCTGTTCTCGCCCAGAGGAGATGCCGCCTATGCCGGTGCTATCGCGTTTATGGTCGGTATGGTTGTTTGCATTGCGCTCACCGCAATCATCAAATTTGCCCTCCTGCCGGGACTAGAGACGTTCGCGGCCCTTTGCGCGGTGCTGGGTCTTTACCTCATCCCGGTCGGCTTTGGCCTGGCCCGCGCCCGGCAGCCCGCGGTACTGGGGGTCCTTACCGCGGTCGGCATAGGCTTTGTGCCCCTGCTCCAGCCTGCGAACCAGATGACCTACGACACCTCCCAATTCTACAACACGTCTTTGGCGCTCTTCGCTGGCAGCGCCGCTGCGGCGCTTGCATTTGCCCTGCTGCCGCCGCCGTCTCAGGCGCTACGGACACGGCGCCTCCTCGCCTTCGCGGTACGCGATCTGCGGCGGTGTGCGACCTCTCCCTCCCTGCCCGAGCAGGACGGCTGGGAAAGGCGCATGTATGGCCGGCTCGCCGCGTTGCCTGAGCAGACGGAGCCATTACAGCTTGGGCAACTGCTCGCTGCCTTCGCCGTTGGGAGCGAGGTGATCCGGCTGCGTCGCATCGCGCCGGCTCTCGAGCTTGGCTCTGCGCTCGACGCGGCACTCGCCGCGTTGGCGCGCGGCGACAGCACCACCATGCGATTATGGCTCGCCCGGCTCGACCACCAACTCGCCGCTCGGGGCGACTCTGAGGCGCAAGCCTCGCTCGCTCTGCGGGCGCGTGCAAGCATTCTCGCGCTAGCCGAAGCCTCGGCGCGGCACTCCGACTATTTCGATTCTGGAGCGAACGCATGAGGTTCACCGAGGTCAATCTGCTTGGGGTCTATGTGGCACCCATAAGCCTGCTGATGGTGGGGGCTTGGATTGCCACCGTCGCGCTGCGCTGGGCCGCCTCCCGCTACGGCTTGCTGCGCTATGTCTGGCATCCGGCGCTGTTCGTGTTCGCCATCTACCTGATCGTTCTCTCGTCGATTACGTTCGTTATCGCGCGGCTGACCTCGCTATGACTGAGCCCGGACCCCAACCGCACCAGGCCAGACCGCAAGGAGTGCCTCCTGGCGACGGCGCCGCCTCACCGGCTGGTCCTGTTCCCATCCGCACCGGCGAGGGGGCGAGCTGGGGTTGGGCAGGCCGGCCCCTCGGCCTCCTTCGGGTCTTGCTCACGCTGCTGGCGGTCGGGTGTGCCGCGCTGCTCACGTGGAGAACGTGGGACTTCTACATGGGAGCGCCCTGGACACGCGACGCTACCGTGCGTGCCTATGTGGTTACGATGGCGCCGGAGGTCGCCGGCCGCATTGTCAGCTTGCCGGTGGTCGACAACCAGTACGTGCGCAAGGGCGACCTGCTGGTGGAGATCGATCCTACCAACTACCGAATCGCCGTGAGTCAAGCGGAGGCAACGGTGCAGCAGATCGAGGCCAACGTGCAGAGCATCGACGCGCAGATCGCGGTGCAGCACGCCCAGATCGCGGCCAGCCAGGCACAGGTGGATCAGGCGCAAGCCGCGCTGGTGTTCGGCCAGCAGCAGGCAGCACGCTATAAGGACCTGGCGCAAAAAGGTGCCGGCACCGTGCAAAATGCGCAGCTGTGGACATCGCAGCAACGTCAGCAGGAAGCCGCGCTCAGGAGTGGAGAGGCGTCGCTCCAACTGGCTCAGCGACAAGTGGTAGCGCTGAATGCGCAGCGCCGTAGCGGTGAGGCCAATCTCGCGCAAGCCAAGGCTCAGCTGCACCAGGCGGAGGTGAATCTCGAGCGCACGCGCATTCTTTCCCCAGTGGACGGCTACGTGACGAACCTGCTGGCGCAGCTCGGCAACTACGTCAACGTTGGCGTCGTCGCCATCTCGGTGGTCAACGCCAACTCCTTCTGGGTCGACGGATATTTTGAGGAGACAATCCTTGCTCCTATCCGCGTTGGCGATGCAGCCCAGATCAAACTGATGGGCTACAGCCAGGTCCTACGTGGCCACGTCGACAGCATCGCCCGCGCGATCAACGTTTCGAACGCGCAGCCCAATGATCAAGGCGTTGCCACCGTAAACCCGATCTTCACCTGGGTGCGGCTGGCTCAGCGCATCCCTGTCCGCATTCATCTGGACAATGTCCCGCCGGATGTAATCCTGGCGGCGGGCATGACAGTTACCGTCGAGATCGACGCTCGCCACGTAGATCGGCGCAATGTCCTGTCCCGGAAATAACACTCAATATCCCGTCCTAGCCGCCGCCAAGAGTATGTTCTGCCTGATGGAAGAGGAGCCGCCCCATCAGGCGGGTCCGTCCCAGAAGTGTTCCCAAGGGTGGGTGGGATCGATACAGCGCTCTGGTTGGTCCGATGCTGTTCTTGGCGCGGCCCAGCATGGCGACAGGGAGCCGGAGTCTTGCGGATTGCTAGAACTGGTAGCCGGAGAACGGAGCAATGCCCCTCCCAATTGAAGCCTATGCCCTGATTGGGCGTCCGAAGCGCTCGCACGAACGGAGGCGTATTGGCGCCAATGGAGCGATCGTTGCCCCGAGGTCGGGCGTTGGAGCGCGGTCGTCAAACGCTCGCTCATCAGGCTGAAGGCTCTGACCTATGGCCCAACTGGCGGGATTGTTGCCGCTGCCACCTCATTGCCTGAGCACCTGGGTGGGGTGAGGAATTGGGATTATCGCTACTGCTGGCTGCGCGATGCGAGCTTCGCGCTGCTGGCTCTGATGCATTGGGATACTACGAGCAAGCGCGCGCGTGGCGCGACTGGGTGATCCGCGCTGTCGCGGGCGGCCCTCAACAGACCCAGATCAAGTACGGCGTGGGGGGTGAACGGGGGCTGCCGGAATTGGTCATCCCTTGGCTACCCGGGTACGAGAATCCAGCGCCCGTCCGGATTGGAAACGCCGCCCACCAGCAGCTTCAACTCGATGTCATTGGCGAGGCAATGGATGCAATGGCCATGGCGCACAAGTCAGGCATGGAAGAAACCGAGCGCGGTCGAGGCTTACGACCCGTCGTCTTGGATTATCTGGCCAGGATTTGGCGCGAGCCCGACGAGGGCATTTGGGAAATGCGCGGCGCGCGTCAGCACTTTGTTCATTCAAAAGTGATGGCCTGGGTGGCGTTCGACCGCGCAGCGATAGCGCTTTCCGCTGCGGGAGGGAGCGAGGAAGCCAGACGCTGGCGCGCGGTCGCCGATGACATTCATGGCGAAGTCTGCGCGCGCGGGTTTGACCCGGAGCTCGAAAGTTTTGTGCAGGCCTATGGGTCCAAGCGACTCGATGCAAGCCTGCTGTTGATCCCGCCTGTCGGCTTCCTTCCGGCAAACGATCGGCGCGTGCAGGGTACACTGCGAGCGATCGAGGACCGTCTGTTGATCGATGGCGAGTTCGTTCTGCGCTACGACACGGAACATCCCGGCGACGGGCTGTCGGCTGGAGAAGGCGCCTTTCTGGTCAGCAGCTTCTGGCTCGTCGACAATTACATCCTGCAGGGCCGACATGCGGATGCCAGCAAGCTATTCGAGCGACTATTGTCTCGCTGCAATGACGTTGGCCTACTCGCCGAAGAACTCGATCCGCAGTCCGGTCGGATGCTGGCAATTTTCCCCAGGCCTACAGCCATGTTGGTCTGATCAACTGCGCATTAAATCTGACACGCCAAGCGGGCCCGGCAGAGGAACGGGCCGAGCCGTGAGTACAACCAGATCGCTCGGCGCACTCACGGATCTGAGTGGCGCGACGGTAGTCATTGCAGAGGATGCAGGTCCCAAGAGAGGCACACAAGCATCAATACTTGGAGCTGCGATCAGTCCGCATTGACGGTGAATGAAGACGCCTGCAATCGATCCGGCAGCAAGCCGGCTTCGACAGCGCCGCCGATGCACACCCTACTGATAGGCGCCCAGCGCACCGCGCGCCTCGAAGCACCCTGAGCGATGACACACCAAGCCGTCGACGTTGCGGTCGGGTCATTGTTGCAATGCAATGGATCGCACGCGTTCAGAACGAAAATGGGCCGGAGCCCACTTTAGCTGACGGGGCCGTCGCTTCTCGAACGCATCCCGTCCCAACCCCACATTTCAGGGATAGGACAGAAGCGCCTCAATGACCCGTTCGACAATATCGCGGCTGCGGGCCTCAACGGCGACGAGTGCATTGGGTGGCGGTGTTCGCTCCGCGCCCGCCGCCAGCGCCGCGGGCCGCAAGTCGCAAAGCGTCATACCACGCGTGTGCGCTCCTCTCAGCTCGATCTCAACGCGGGCATGCGCATATTCGATTAACCCGGCATAAGCATAGGGTAGCACAGCACAGACATCGTGCATCGGGGCGATGGCGATGCCGGAGCGCTCACGCTGATTGGCCAGGTAGAAGTCGAGCAATTGGCCGATAACGTCGGCCACCTTGCGGCCCGACCCGCGCAGCCGCTCGATATCAGGTTGCTCGAGGCCAGTCATGCGGGTGATATTCAAACCTACCATACGAATCGGGATGCCGCTGGTGAAGACCGCCCAGGCGGCTTCTGGATCGCAGTGAATATTCCACTCCGCCGCTGCCGTGACGTTCCCATTGCCGGTCGACCCACCCATGATGGCGATCTCGGCGAGCCAGTGCTTCAGTCGCGGCTCGCGGCGGAGGGCCAGCGCGATATTCGTCTCCGGTCCGATCGTCGCCAGTACTAGCTCGCCTCGGTGGCGCGATGCCATGTCAATGATGAAATCTACGGCGTGCATGTCGACCGGTCGCCGGCTCGGTTCGGGTAGCGTGACGCCGTCAAGGCCGGTCGAGCCATGCACTTCAGCCGTGCCCGCGTTCGGCATAGCCAGCGGTTCGGCGCAACCGCGCGCCAGCGGCACCTCGATGCCACCCAGCTCGAGCACGGCCAGCGCGTTGCGCGTGGTGTTCTCTAGCTTGTTATTGCCATGCACGGTCGTGACACCGACAAGATCGAGATGCCGCGCCGCGAACAGCAGCGCGACGGCATCGTCGTGGCCAGGATCGCAGTCGATCAGGATTTTCCGCTTAGCCATTGAGGTTTATCCAGCATCAAATCGTTGCGATTGCGTCGGGAAGCTCGGTGTGGCGCCGACCAGCGCCATTCGCGCCACGTGCGCGGTGCATGGCAGGCTCTGGCCGACGGCTGGCAAGGCGGCAAGCTGAATAGCAGATCCATGCCGATGGTCGAACACCGTGATCTTGCATCACCTCCCGGGTACTGCCTTAATTGGTCGACAATGACAGGTTCCACACCGCCGATCGACCCTAGACATTTTCGATCTGCGCGTTAGAGAAGTTGCTCCCGATGTCCCTATCCTTCGATCAGCAGGTAACGTTTCTCTATGTCAAGGATCTTGAGAGAAGTGAGCGTTTCTACGGCGAAATGCTAGGGCTTGAGTTAGTTCTGAACCAAGGGCAAGCCCGCATTTACCGGGTCGGATGCGGTAACGCATTCCTCGGCATCTGCTTGAGTTCTGCGGTGCAGCAGGCGCCGCCGCCTGATCGAGCACCCCTTGGCGTCATCGTAACCTTTGTGACCGATGACGTTGACGGCGCCTATTCGGCGCTCCGTGCCAAAGGCATAGAGTTCGAGAAGAGACCAATGGTCAACACCACCTACAACATTTACAACTGCTTCTTTCGCGATCCAGACGGCTACTTACTTGAGATCCAGAAATTCCTTTCACCTGCCTGGCCACGCCAGCCGTCGTGCTGAGCCGTTGGTTGGCCGGCTGGCACGGCTCTGCCAGCCTCGGAAAAACTCATGTCGGTCAGCAAGCGCAAATTTCATCAGCGATGATAAGCGCAAGCGTTCGTTTGAGTGGAGCAACCCTGCAGTGGAGTCAAACCCTAGGTGATCGTTCGGGTGCTTCGTGTCGCGTTCCCCGCTTCCCACGGCGACCTCTCTTGAAAACGCCAATTTCGCTTACCTTCGCCCGCCGCGGCGTTTTGTCTTGAACCGCCCTCACTGCCGACCCCTAAGATGAGGGGGTAACCGGCAGGCTACGTTTCGGAGCGCCAGCTATGGAGTTGAATTTACTTCGTTCCGGATCCGCCACTCTCGAATACGAAATCGTCCAGGAGAAGGCCTCAGTACTCGGACGGCTGGGACGGCGGCTTGAGGGCGCGTTGGCGGCACTTGCCGCATGTCCGCGGACGGCCAGTTCCGATCGAAAAATTCGCGATGGTCTCGTCGAGCAGGCCGGATACGCGCTCTGGCTCTTCGTCGTGCAGCGCGAGGCGTGCGGTCTTAACGATAGCGTTCACGTCTTGCGGAACTACGGGGTGCCGAAGGAGGTGTATGCCCGCATGGGGCCGCTGGTCAGGCGGACATCCATCTCTCGAACACCATAAGGCGGCTGAGGAAGCGCCGGGCGCCAATGTCCTGCACTCGCCTGCCCGCGGGACTCGCCGTTGCAACAAAGCACGTTTCTTGCGAAGCTACGTCGCTAAGACAAAGGGGAAGCTGACATGTTCTCGCACGTCATGGTCGGGGCCAACGATATAGTTGCGTCTAAAAGGTTTTACGATGCTGTGCTCGGCGCCATTGGCGTCCCAGAGGGTAGAGGTGATCCGAAGGGCCGCGTCTTTTATCGCGCCAAGAGTGGAGTATTTGGAATTACCAAACCGATCGACGGTCAGGTGGCGACGCACGCCAACGGCGGTACCATCGGCTTCGCCTGCGACAGCCCTGAGAAGGTCAAGGCCTTCCATGATGCCGGCGTCGCGAACGGAGGCGAGAGCATCGAGGATCCTCCTGGTTGGCGAGAGGGCGCGGCAGGGAAGGTCTATCTCGCCTATCTGCGGGACCCGTTCGGCAACAAGGTTTGCGCGGTGCACCGCGGCTAATTTGATTGCTGAGCCGCGGTCGTCACGCGCTCGGCAACCCACAATCGCGACCATGTCAATATGGGCAGGCGGAGCCACGCGTAGCCTCCGCCATAGGCGATAAGGGGCATGCGTTCGGGCTAGACCGGCGTTGCTTCTACGCCGTCAACCGCTGGGTGATCGAACACTAGCTCCAGCCTCCGGCATGATCGCTGGTCAAGATCAATGTCTCGTTGGTCGTTTGTGTTGCTCGTGGATTTCCTCGGCGGGTGTTTGCTAATGCCTGACGCAAGACCACTCGGTTGGGCGCGGCGCGGGCAAGGTGTCCCAAACCATACCTCGTCGATGTCTGCAGGTGGATACTACGTTGTCCGTCAATGAGCGAAACCTCGAGTGAGGGTGCCAAAGGCGGATGGTCCGAGTGATCTGGAACCAGCCGCCGTTGACGATTTCCGCGCCCCGAAGCCGTGCCGCCATTGATAACAAGTCGGCCATTGAAACGGCTCAATCGACCGGACCGCCAAAGCAGGGGCAGAGCGATTTCGGCCACGACTAACGACTGCGAACGACAACTCCAGTTACACAGCCAAAATGCATGGCTCAAATCCGAAACGCTTCAAGCGGGAAGCGATCGGCTCCGCGCAACGAAGGAACTCACGGTCCGGTGCGTTGTTAATGTACCGGACCACTCACGGCGACCAACGATGGAGCGAAATATGCGGACCATTTGGCTTGCAAAACTCGCAGTGTTCGCGGGGCTCGTGTTATTGGCGGGCTCAGCCATCGCCCAGAATAAAGACGGCCAAGATCAAGGGCAGCTCAAGCAAATCAAGCTCACCGAAAAGCAGGTTCGGGATTTCATTTCGGCGCAGAAGCAACTCGCACCGCTGGCGAGCAAGCTCGAAAGCGCAGCCGACAAGCCGGACCCGGCGCTTCAACAGCAGATCGAGCAAATTGCCAAGAGCAACGGCTTTTCAACACTTGATGAGTTCGACGACGTGGCGGCCAATATTTCGTTGGTGCTTGCCGGGCTTGATCCTCAGTCGGGACAGTTTACGGAGCCTCCGGACCAGATCAAGAAAGAGATCGACGAACTCAAGCAAGACAAGCAAGTGTCCCAGAAGGATAAGGATCAGGTTCTCGCGCAAATGCAGGAGGCGTTGAAAAGAGCGGCGCCGTTGCAATTCAAAGAAAACGTTGCTGTGGTGAAGAAATACCAAAAAGAATTAGACGAAGTAACCCCTCAAGAAGCAGAGACGCAGGAGCCCGGCAAGAAATAGTGAGTTTGATCTGTAAAAAGCTGTGGCCGTGGAGCACACGGCTCTCTGTTCTGGCAGAAGCTGAGGGAGGAAATCGCGGGCTGCCCCCAACATGCCGTTGTGGGTCAACGACGGGCCTGGGACCGACGTGACGAGTGCGTCGCCCGTGCCTCAAAGAGCTGACGGATTGTTGCGTCGCCGAAAGTTCCCGCGTCGAGCCAGAGCGGGTTCGCCGCCGGGATTACACGCCAGAAGCGGGCGTGCCCGGGAGTTCGAGCGCGAGGGGTGCTCATGCCTGAACTTTGTGGAGAAGAAGCCAATCAGTGGCGCTCATGGTCCGGCGCGGCGCGCGGCCGAGCAGAGCGGATCGACTTTACAACCTGGCCACCAATCTTGAGAAACAACGTCGCGACCGGACTGGGCGAGCGTCCCTTGAGCGTTATCAGGCTAATCGGGCCGCGCGTGCTGCGAAGACGGACATCAACGGCTGTGAGCTGCGGGTGATCGTTTGGAATCGACAGCATCGCACTAGGATGGATGGCCAGGAATGGCCCGTTCGCAACCAATACGCTCAAGGCATAAGTCGACTGGGTGATGACCGTGGCCCGAGGCATGTCCAAGCCTTGCGCGGTGAATGCCTTTTTCATGACGTGAAAGAGGAAGCCCGTCGTTGGCGGCAACAGCCATGGCTCGTTCACGAGGTCGGCTAGCCGTACACGCCGCCGCCGGGCCCATTTGTTTCGCTTGCTGCATATGACTGAGAGCTCATCGTGGAACAGGGTGTCGACGTTGAGGTCTTCATGCATCACGAAGTCGGCAAGCCGGCTGATCACGAGTTCGATCTCGCGCTTATGCAAGGCGCGAAGGAGCATATCGGTTGCTCCGACCGTCAAGGCGAACGTCATGCGCGGGTGCTCGGGAACCAGGCGATTGAGGACTGCAGAAACGATCGCCGACATAGGTGGCGTCGTGCCGATCCGCAACTCTCCAACGGTTGGGTCGGCAAGCGATCCGATCTCGTTGATACCTTGCTGGATTTCATTGAAGATCACTTCGCTACGCTCGATAAGCACTTCGCCGTAAACGGTTGGTGTGACACCCTGCGAACTACGCTCCAGCAGGGGAACACCGAGTGCCTGTTCCATCTCCTGGATGGCGTAAGAGACGGCCGGCTGGGTGATTGCAAGGTCGACCGCGGCCTGCGCCATGCTTCCCGCCTTCGCTGCGGCGTGTAGGATCTGAAGATCGCGAAGCTTGAGGCGACGTCCGATGCGATCGGCAGGCAGCATCTCCTACTCTCCCTATGAGTGTGGCTTATATCGATATAAGAAGAACCAGAGTTCACTTATAGATCATCTCGAGGGATGTTGGCTTCGTCAAGGTTCGGTCTGACGGCCAAAAAGGGAGGCAGGCGATGATCAAAACCTGGACAGCGGTCGCAGCAGCCTTCGCATTGGGGATGCTCCCGCTTCCTTCCGCGCAAGCACGCGCCGAACAGCCGATCCGAATTGTCATACCCTATGCGGCAGGCGGGGTTGGCGATGCGGCGCTGCGCCTGATCGCCGAGTCCATGCGGATCGCGCTCGATCGGCCGGTCATCGTCGAAAACAAGGTGGGCGCGGGCGGTCGAATTGGGGTGCAAGCTGTTAAGGATGCGGCCGCCGACGGGAGTGTGCTGCTGTTCACGCCGATTGCGCCGATGGCCGTGTTCGAGCACGTCTACGACAAACTTGGATATGACCCAGTCGCCGATTTTGCACCGATCTCGCAGGTCGCCGAGTTTGATCTCGGCATTGCCGTGGGGACAGCCGTTCCGGCAACGTCCATTGGGGGCTTAATTGAGTGGCTCAAGGCGAATCCAAGCCAGGGCTCATATGGCAGTCCGGCAGCGGGTTCGCTGCCGCATTTTTTCGGGGTGCTTTTTGGCCGAAAGGCTGCGCTTGATCTACGTCACGTTGCCTACAAGGGCAGCGGCCCGGCCATTCCAGATCTTATTGGCGGTCATCTCCCGATCTATTTCAGCTCGGTTGAGGCGCTGGTGGAAACCCACCACAGCGGTCAAATCCGTATTCTCGCCACCTCTGGGCAAGACCGCCATTTCGCTCTGCCTGATGTGCCGACCTTCATCGAGGCTGGTTTTGACATCCGCGGTAGCGGTTGGTTCGGCATGTACGCACCCGCCAAGACGCCTCCTGAGACAGTCGCACGCCTGAACTCGGTGGTCGTTGCTGCCGTGCGTTCTCGGGAAATCAAGGACAAGCTTCTGAAATTCGGCTTGAAGCCAACTGGTACCACACCAGCGGAATTTGCCCGAATACAGAAGGCTGACTCAGACCTGTGGGGACCCATTATCAAGGCGTCTGGCTTCAAAACTGACTGACCGGCCTGCCCCGAACTTCGCCCACCCTCCTCACTCAACGGCCATGGCTACGACAGAAATCACCTTGATGGCGTTCTAGCTCTTCAACCCATTGAGACTGGGCGCCTATCTGCCCAAGGTCATTCGCGTTGCGAATAACACGCAAGGCGCGAAAGCCATCTCATACACGACGCCAACGACTCAACGGCCGCCTACGCCGTCGTCTTCGCCCCAAGCGCGACGTTCTACATCTTGCGGGCGCTGATTCGCTCTGACGCGCGTTGTACCTGTTCAGGGTGCACGGCATGCGATCGAGGCCGTGCCGCACACCCCAGAACTGCCCGCAGTGGGGGTATCAACGGCTGCCATTTGCCAAGGTCCAAGAGACCCCATCAGCTCCTCGATCACTGGCTCGCTGCATCGCCGAACCCGCCCGGCCCGCGTCAAATTCGATCATTCGCGGGCCGTTATTCCTCAACGGTCGGGCGCGGCGGCTGCACGTTCCTTGCCACCTATCCAGCCCCTTTCTAAAATGGTTAGCTACTTGGCCAACAAGATCGGATACCGCCGAAGTCAGGAAAGGGCAACCGCTGCCGACCCTTGAGGGTTGGCAGCCAAGGCTCAGCGAGCGAGCGCTTCGGTGGTGCCCCAAATAACAACGGTCGCCAGTGGAGGAAAACACATGCTCATCAGATCACCGATCGCGCGCGCAATCGCTGTCGCCGTAGGCGTCCTTGGCTCGGCTCCCTCGTTCGCCCAGGACAAGGTCGTGCGCGTCTGGCACACCGAGACCGAGCCGCAGACCATCAAGGCGTTCAACGACATCGCGCGGCGCTTTGAAGCCAAGAGTCCGGGCGTCAAGATCGAGGCGGAGGGTCTGGCCTGGGGCGACCTCGAGGGCAAGATCATGGCTGCGCTTGCCGCCGGCGCGCCGCCTGAGCTCTCGCACGGCCAACCCATCACTTGCACGGCCCTACAGGCGAAGGGGCTGCTCAATCCGCTCGACGATGTGGTGAAGGCCATCGGCGAGGCCAATATCTGGGATCAGGTGAAACGGGTGTGCAACGTCGACGGCAAGCAATTCGGCCTGGTTCACGCTGCCGGCACGTCTCTGCTCATTTATCGCAAGGATATGGCCGACAAGCTGGGCCTCAAGCCACCCAGAACCTGGACCGACCTGCTCGCCAACGCCAAGGCGCTCACCCAAGACACCAACAACGACGGAAAAGTCGATATCTACGGCATCACCGTTCCCGGCGACAACTTGTTCGTCAATATCATGTTGGGCGAGCTCATCAAGGCCAACGGTGGCGTGCTGTTCGACAAGGCTAACAAGCCACAACTCACCGACACGAAAATGATCGAGGTGCTTGAATTCTGGCGCGAGCTGGTCAAGTACGCTCCTCCCGGCTGGGAGGGGCACGGCTACCTGCAAACTTTTCAGAACCTCTACGGCCAGAAGGCCGCCATGATGTTCCAGGGCTACGGCCGTGGCGCCGGCATGATCGAGAAGTTTGCGCCCAGGGAGATGGCCAACGACCGGACCTTCGACGTGTGGGTCAAGCCGCACGGGCCGAGTGGCAACGCGCCGGCGGCACAGGTGGACGAAGAGCCGTGGATGCTGTTCAAGGCGGCAAGGAATCAGGCCGAGGCGGTCGAGTTCCTGAAGTTTTTTTACCAGGACGACAACTATCTTGAGTACATCCGTTCGGTGCCGATCCACTTCTTCCCGATCACCAAGTCGCTGCGCCAGTCCGCACCCTACAAGCAGACCGAAATGATCCAGCGTTGGAAGGGATGGCTGGACGCCCAGGAGCAGTATCTCGACAAGGACCAGGGCAAGCCGACGCTGGTGGTCGATTGGGCCGACATGACAGAGAAGCCCTACCTCATGGAGGTGCTGGGTTCCGGCATCCTCCGCGACATGGTGATGGACGTGGTCGTCGAGCAAATGGAGCCACAGAAGGCCGCAGCAAAGGCCCAGAAGCGGCTTGAGGATCTAATGCGCAGCAAGGGTTATTTAAAGGGCTGATGTCGTCGCCCGCGGACGCGAAAGGCTTTGACGGCAGACCGACCACGCTTGCAATAGCGCGGCCCCACGGAACGCCGCGCTTATCGGAGCGAGTAACCGGGGTGTTACTCGTGCTGCCGGCTCTGGCGCTTCTCCTCGCGTTGACGCTCTATCCAGTCGTCTATGGGGCCTGGATAAGTACGTTTAATAAGCATTCCTTCTTTCCGGAACAGACGTTCGTCGGGCTGAGCAACTATGCCTACGTGCTTACCGACGCTGAGTTTTGGGTGAGCGTGCGCCTCGGCACAATTTATGCGCTGTCCTCGATTGTGCTTCAGATTGTGGTGGGGGTCGCGGCTGCGCTCGTCGTCAACGAGCGGTTTCCGGGGCGCAACCTCGTGCGCTCGATCCTGATCTTTCCGTACGTCATTCCGACCGTGCTGGCGGTGATCCTTTGGAAATGGCTACTCAACAGCCAGTTCGGACTTGTCAACTTTTTGCTCGAGGATGCCGGAATCATCGACCGGCCGATCAGCTGGATGGGCAAGGACTGGATTATGGTGTCGCTGATCCTCGTCAGCGTGTGGCAATTCTTCCCGTTCGTGCTGCTGGGCGTGCTAGCTCGGCTGCAGTCCATTCCGGGCGAGCTCTACGAGGCGGCCGCGATCGACGGCGCCAATGCCGTGCAGCGTTTCGTGCACGTTACGCTACCGCAGTTGCAGGCGGTGCTCTTCATCGTCATCCTGCTGCGCTCTATCTGGATGTTCACGAAGTTCGACACGCCTTGGCTGATGATCCTGGGTGGGGGGGCTGAGACTTATATCCGCACGCTGCCGGTCTACACCTATCAGCGCACTTTCGCCTACTACGAGGCCGGCATTGGCGCCACTATGGCCGTCCTGATGTTTCTTATGCTGGCGGCGATCGCAGCCATCTACTTCCGCTTGTTCCGGCGCGAGGAGGCGCTATGAGCCGTGCGCGCGCCTGGCGCAGCAACTTGGTCCTCGTGCTGTTTGCGGCGGCGCTGCTCGTCGTCTTCGCCGGCTTCCCGTTCGCCTGGATGATCTCAACTGCGTTTAAGGAGTCGCGTGAGATCTTTGCCACGCCGCCTAGCTTTCTGCCGCGCAGCTTTACGCTCGATAACCTCCAGCGCCTGTTCGTCGAGACCAGGGCGCTCACCTACCTCAAGAACAGCATCGTCGTCTCGCTCTCGACCGTGGCGGTGACGATTGCCGTGGCGACACCCGCTGCCTACAGTCTAACGCGCTTCCGTTTTCCGGGTCGCGAGCAACTTGCCGGCACCATACTCTTCACCTACATGTTTTCGCCCATCATGATCATCGTGCCGTTCTACGTCATGATGAGGTTCCTCGGCCTCACCAACACACATTTGGGTCTTGTGCTCGCCTACACGGCCTTCTGCTTGCCTTTCAGTCTGTGGATGCTGCGCACCTTCTTCCAGAGTATCCCAATCGACATCGAGCAGGCGGCGATGGTAGACGGCGCCAATCGCGTCGAGACCGTGCTCTACGTCGTCCTGCCGCTGTCGCTGCCCGGTGTCCTCGCCACCTCGATTTTTACCTTCGTCCTGACTTGGAACGACTACATCTTTGCCCGCATTTTAATTAGTGCCGACGAGCTGAAAACCCTGCCGGTCGGCATCGCCGACCTCTACAACGCCTCCGTTGTCGACTGGGGAATGATCATGGCCGCGGGCCTGGTTATCCTCACCCCAGTGCTGGCGGTGTTCTTCCTCATCCAAAAGTACATGGTTGTCGGCTTGGGCGCTGGCGCCCTGAAGGGATGAAAGCCGCGAGGCCATAACTGCTCGTGGCTTGGGTAGTCGCGCAGTGCCGCGCCGCAACAGACGGCACTCTGCCGACCCAGTCCTAACCAGCTGGAACGGGCTTTCTTGCTCCTGAGGCATAGGCGATCCTCGTTGGTCATTCAAAAAGAGCCTCAACTGCCGGGTAGGCGATGGCGAGATCGATCCGAGCGGACACTACGCGGCGGACTGCGCTTCAATTGTGCGAGCAGACGTATGGGATAGGGGCAATGTGAAGCGAAGGATGGCCCCGCCACCGGGCCGGTTTTCCGCCCATATTCTGCCGCCGTACATCTCAACGATGGTCCGAGCAATCGACAGACCAAGTCCCGTACCGTGACCCTTTGTTGTGTAAAAGGCCTCAAAGATTTGATTCAAGTGCGCCGGCACAATCCCAATGCCGCAGTCAGAGACAGAAATTTCCACCGCAGACTCATCGACCAGGACGCTGTTGATCGACACTCTTTTCTGCGCGGATTGGCAGTCGCTCATGGCGTCAATTGCGTTCATTGCCAAGTTCAAAATCACTTGCTGCACTTGCACCCGATTGCCGCGAACGGGCAGGGGTCCATGCACGTTTGAGGAGCAGACCTCAATGCCCTTTTTTAAAGCCTCCGCGCCGACGATCTCTAAGGCGTCATGCATGACTTCGTTGAGGTCAAATTCCTGGAGTTCAGCGTCGTCCCTCTTCTTCAAGAGTCCTCGTAGATGGGAAACGATTCTTGCGGCCCGGCAGTCGTCTCGAATGATGTTGCCAAGCAAATCTTCGACCCGCCGCGTATTGGGCGGATTAGCTTTTAAATGCAGCATTGCCGCTTCCGCTGTGCACTGGATGGCGGCTAAAGGTTGATTGAGTTCGTGCGCAACAGAAGCCGACAGGGCCCCAGCGACCGCTGAACGGTTCAGATGGATAACCTCCATGAGGCGCCGGCGAAGCTCCAATTCCGCGATGCGGCGCCTGCGCCGCTCTAAAACCAACCCGGCAATCACCGCGGCTTGCGTCAGAAGAATTGCCGCCACGGCGGTAATGTGCCAGCGATACCGTTCCCACATGCTAGCTTCGCGAAATTGCACGATGCTCTCGCGCGGCAAGCTAGTCTCGGCGATATTCCATCGGCGGAGTTCCCGCCAGTCGTACACCGGCGCGCCGAAGACGACGGGGGGTGATTTGATCGCGGAAGGATTCTCGCCTTTCAGGATACGCAGCGCCACTTCAGCACCTTGTTGGCCCAATTTCTGGATCTGCATCAAGGGTCCTCCGATGATGCCGCGCCCCATCTCATAGTCGCCCATTCCGAACAAGGGAACGGATGCAACCTCGCGCATGGTCTCTAGCGCACGATCTTGCGAATAGGGGACACCAGCCGCATCCTCTGAAAGCAGAAACCAGAAAATTGTGGACCGCGGCGGCATTGCCGCAGCACGATTCAGCATGTCGTCAAACGTAAGGTCGTTGAACCATTCGATTTTCACGCGATCAGCGAACGGTTCGAAATCGCGATGCAGTTCTGAGGTCCAGTAGCGCTCAACGGGGGAATTGCCGACTACAACGGCGACATGGGTGGTATCGGGTCGCAGTCGCAGTATGTTAGTGAGATACGCCGGTAGATCGAGATCGAGTAAGACGGCTGTATCGTTGTGCAAAAGCGAACGGTTCGCGATGCGCCGCCGATCGGCTCCAAGGATCAGCATTGGGGTTTCAGGAAATAGTCGCTGCCGATTGCGTTGCATAAAGAATGCTGACGGCGCGCCAATCGGGACAATCAAATCGAGCCTGCGACCGCCAAGAAGCGCGCGAATGTATTCGACAAACGGGGTCTCGTCCTCGGGTGTTTTCACGCGGGCCGTATCAAGCGAGACCTCATATAGATCAATTGGCTCCTTGGATTTCTTGATGAGCTCCGGGCGAAAGCTTCCGGCCATGTCGCTCCACGGGGAGTAGGCGTGACCGAAAGCGTGAACCAGAAGCACACGGCGCGGTTCAACTGCCGACGCTTGAGAAATTCCGAACAAGAAAAAGCAGGTGCCAACCAATGTGGCCCGCAGGTAGACTGAAAGCCTACTAAAGCGCCACAATTTATTGACCATGGCGGGCGCCGATCTTTTTCCAAAACCTCGACTAGCGTAAGCGCCCCTCTGTACCGGCGCCCATGAGACGGTCGCCTTCACCGGTGGCGGCAGCACAGTTTGTTTGCTATCGGCTCGGGATCCGGTAACGTATTCCTTTGTCGAGGAGGCGAAATCGGTACTTACCCTGATAGTTTTGGAGAAGGCTTTGGAAACTCGCAGATTGGAAGAAGAGTCTTTGGCACGCAGGCGCGAGTTCGCCATCATCCGTAAGGGAGGTTGTGTGCGACGCCGGCAGAGACGGCTGTGGTCACAAGCGCGACATGGGTCCGTGGCGATGCAGATGGAAAACGGGGCGAGAGCAGGTTTTGAAAAGCCCGCACGTCATAATCGAACGGCATTGGGCAGGCTCCCTGTTCAAACGGTCGCCTCTGCGTCGTGCCGCTGGTAGCTCGTTGCTTTTGCGAAAAAACCGCGCTGGCCGCAGTTATCGGTCGAGCGCCGGGACGTTGAGCTTTGGCTTGCGTCAGGTTGCGCGGAGCAAAGTTCGCGCTCCGCGACGACGCCTGGAACTCAGGCAGCCCCCCAGTTTGGTGGTCGGAACGTGCTTGATTACCTCCGCTCGCGCTGGGCTGCTGACGTCGCCGTCCACAGCTTGTCGTAGCGGGGTGGATAATTGCTTGGCCTGAAACGCGTTCACATCCCGAATCACTTAAGGTCGCCTGCTGCAGTGACCAAGGGAGTGGCCCATGCGCGGCACGACACCGAGGATCCCAAAGCACGGTTCGAGCGGCGCAGTTGCGTATTCAACAGGCGCAACCCTGCTGGTGCCGGCCGGCGAAGACTAGCCGGCTAACTTCGTAAGCCGAGGGATAAGCTCCACGAAAGGTTTGGTATTTAAAATAGGCCTGACATGGCAACGACTCTCGTCGAGCAGATCGAGGAAATGCGCATCCGCATGCACGAGCAAGCTCGCAGCGAGCAGGACCTCGTCAAGGCGTTGGGGGAGGCCCTGAAACGTGCCGACGAGAGGTTGCTGGAAGCAGTCCGCAATGTTGCCTTTGAGCACGAGATGCGACGTGATGGGATCCTGCGCGAGTTGCAGGCGTTGGCAATGCGCGTGGGTGCCGTGCCGATATCGCGGGTGCAGGCCGCCCCGCTGCCGGATGCACCGCTCAACTTACCGAACTACGAGACCAATCGGCATCAGCGGCTCAGCTGGTGATGCTCAGGCCTCGCCTGTGCCTGGGGTCGGCAATTTCAAGCATATTTCACCGGGCTCTCTCGAGCGGAAGGCGTTCCCGCACCCCACACTGTGACGCCGGCCATGGATCAGGTCCTTGCGATCCGTCTTTGCGGTCGCGGTTACGAACGCCGGATCATCCACGCGCTGATCGTCCCAGGTGATCGATCAGTTGCCCATTTGAGTACATGCTCACCACCTCCCGGATAAACAGTGGCTTGGACATTTAGCCGTAGCTCGTGGTGGGTCGTCACGATTGCACAACCGCCCGGTCGCTGGGACCTTACGATCGGTCGCTGACCCGGCGGCAGGGCGCCGCGCCTACATTCCGACCTCGTCCAATTGCCGCGAGGATGGCGCCCAACCGCTTCTCCACTGCCCCGCGCATTCCCAGATGCGTGAAGACGTAAAGTTGCTCTTCTCTGATTGCATCGACGACTTTCGCAGCGACCAGGGAAGGGTTGATTCCGGACTCTATGCGTGCCGCTATCTGAGTGAAAAATGCCGCTGCCGCGCCTCCCGGCTCAATTGACTGCTTCGGACCGTACCGCGCCGGTCGATTGCGCTCTTGCCAGGATGCTGGTGCGAACGAATTCCGGGCAGAGCACGCTTACACCGATGCCATGAGGTTTGAGCTAGCATTGCTAGTCCCTCAGACATGCTGACGACCGCATGCTTAGGTCAAGCGAAGGCGCGAAACGATGGCGTAGTGGCAAATAAAATCACCGACGATCGACATGGACTGGTGAGGAAACCCAGCAATGCCAGATCGCGAACTGTCTTTTGCCCGGAGTTAATACTGGGCGACCATGACCCGCCATCGGTTTGTTCGCGTCACTCCCGAAACTGACGAACGACCTATAGCATCCGCCCCGTGTTCCCTAAGCGACTGTGATCAATGCGTGCGAAAGATAGAAAAACAGCGCGCACCCGAGCAACACCAAGAGCGCCGCCAGCGCCACATCAAGTTTCGATCCCGTGCCTGGCAGCTGACCAGGGTCGTCGATTTGCTTCGCGATTTGCAAGAAGCGGGCTCCCGCAATGGCGACCATGCCTGTCCCGACCAAAATCAGAGAGAGCCCTACTAGGTTTGCAAATTTCTGACCTGGTATCGAGAGCTGTCGGCCCGCCAAAGAGGGCGTTGCAACCTCGAGAAACACGTCGAATTTCTCCACCAAGAATCCAAAGGCCATAACAGCAATGGCCGTCCGCACCCAGGCAAGGAAGGTACGCTCATTAGCGGCGTGATCGCTGAAATTCCTGATCATAGGTGCTTAACCTTCTCTTCGGCGCCTTCGACGCTAACTAAGAATAGCGTGTCCATCGCATGTTTGGCAGGGTCATGCCGGGCAATGACAGCTGGTCTCGTTCAGATAGCCGGTGGCTCACTGCTAATCTTGCGACTGATCACCAGTGGGATTGGAAGCGGTGTCGTCGCAACAACCGTCAATTTCGCAATGAGCCTAGACGTCTTCTAGTCCTTTGCGGCTACTTTTATGCCTCGGTAGCGGTGTTGGATGCCGTGCTGGGACCTTCTTTCGCTTTGGTCCGCTTCTCCGCCCAGCCTGTGGGTGGAGGTCGCGGCCCTGATTCGGCTGAGATCATTCGCAGCGGCGGCATCAAGATCTTCCCTATTGGACGACCTGTCTTGGAAACGCTTGGCTATGCAGCCAAACGGTAGAGGAGCGTGCAGGCGGCGGTTGGTGCCAGCCACTATTGCAGGCGATACCCGCTTCAAGCCGATGCCCGAAATGGGTTAGTCCCGTGCTCGGGGAAGGGACGGCATCAGCACTGGAATAGCTTTTAGATCGTGTCGCATGATCGGCCGAGCCGGCGCGCGGCGAGCGACCTCCTTGAAGCCCGCACGCGCGAACGCCACGGCAGTACCCGTAAATGTGTTCGACGTACGGTTCGGTACATCGGTATCTATTGGATATGCTTCGAGCGCTGCAGCTCCCGCGCGCTTTGCAGCCTTCAAAGCCGCGAAGATCAGTTGTGTCATGACGCGTTGCCGGCGATAGCCCCTGCGCACGAAAAAGCACGAGATCGACCAGACTGGCAGTGCGTCCACGCGCTGGTACCACCACCTGCGGTCAAGCCAGGGTATGGCATCGCGCGGTGTGAGCTGGCACCAGCCAACCGCCAGCTTACCGTCGAAAGCAAGCAACCCCGGCGGGGAACCACTAGCGACGATGTTTCGTAGTGCCTGTTTGTTCTCCTCACGCCTTCCGCGGTAGGCGCCGCCAACTCTCCAATACATGCACCAGCAGCCGTTGCTAGCACCCCACTTGCCAAAAAGCTCTTCGAGCGCGGGCCACAGATCGGGCGTGACTGCCCGAACTGTAAATTTCGTGCCGGCATTTGTTCTTGGCATGTCGCCGAGGCTCTCATCCTCAGTCGAATTGATCAAGCCAAGGGTTTCGGCCGGAATAAAACAACCTGCCGAGATCTCGGTGGTGCCGCCAGCACGGGAGAAGGTCTTCGTATCCAGACATGCCCAAGCCGACGAGTTCGGAGCCATGTGCGTAAATGTCCGCAGATGCGTAATGGCGCCGAATGCCGCCGCCGGTCGGAGTGATCCGAAACCCCACGTCACCGGCCAGACGCAGTGCATCAGAAGGCGATTAGCGCCTGGAGTGTTCTTAAGGTATCTCCGGATAGGTCTCGCAAGAGGAACCAGGGAGGTCAACCTCTGGACACACTCTGATGCCTGCTGCTCGTCGCGTGCGCGGCTGGCAGTGAAGCGTGAAGCCATGCGAGGAGCCGTTGCAGCAGTCTTCCTCCTCGGCTTAGGCATGCAGGCTGCCGATACCTAGAAGCTGCCACCGAATGTACCAACCAATGAGCAGTTCGCTGGGAGACAACTACCTCTTTTTGTAGCTGGCCATAAAGGCTACCGCCGCCTCCTTGCCAGCGAGAGGCGAGCCTCGGAAACCAGGGGCACCTGAGGCGGCTGCGAACTAATGGGGAGCGGACGGTCAGTTGCCTCGCCGCTCGGCGTTATTGCATTGCGCCGCTTTGAACGATCCCTTCTCGACGGTCATTCGCGGATCTTGATGCCCGCCTCCGCGACGACGTTGCCCCAGTGCACAATCTGCGCCTTAAGAAAGGCACCGAACTCGGCGGCAGGACCGCCGGCGGGTTCGGCTGCGATGTTCGCGAACGCCTCGCGCACGCTTGGTTTCGCCAAGACCCTGTTAGTGGCTTTGTTCAGTTGGGCGATGACGTCGTCTGGTGTGCCGCTCTTCACGACCCAGCCGACAAAGTCTTGGATGACCAAATCCGGAAACCCCACTTCGACGACCGTGGGGACATCCTCCAGGGCCGGCATCCGTTTCGGCGCCGTGACGGCCAGCGCGCGCAATTTGCCGGCGGCGACCAGATCCAGTACGGGCAGTGGTGTGATGAATTGATAATGATTGGTGCCATTGATTAGATCGGCAATCGCCTGCGGCAGCGACCTGTAGGGGACGTGAGCCACTCGCACGCCGGTTTGCAGTTTGAACAGCTCGCCCGCGAGATGGGCCGGAGTGCCGAAGCCGCCGGACGAGAAGGTGTGCTTGTCCGGTTGACTTTTCAACAGCGCAACGAGTTCCGCCAGCGACTTGGCGGGGACTGAGGGGTTGACCACCAGAACGTGGTTGGCGGTCATAAGCTTGATAACCGGCGCGAAATCGGTGTCGAGCCGAAAACTCGCGTTGGACA
>Ga0070695_100000381_pt1 | contig 22893 bp, 29 predicted proteins | sample KBSK1252metaG_FD_65471 | JGI IMG/M metagenome (GOLD analysis project Ga0070695, IMG submission 65471) | Corn, switchgrass and miscanthus rhizosphere microbial communities from Kellogg Biological Station, Michigan, USA - KBS K1-25-2 metaG | ecosystem: Host-associated > Plants > Roots >...
CGATGTGCAGGAAGGGGCCCCCGAGTCCCGCATGGCGATGGAGCTCGGCAATGGGGGCATTTGCCGGCCTTGACGTGCTGCGCACAAAAACGTTATCGCGGGCGCGAAATCCCACGCCCACCCGTGCCCCGTACCTCTCCGCAACGGAAGCGAATTCCCGCACCGTCTTACGTGGAGAGAACCCCATGCGCTACCCCCTAGCGTTAGCCGCGGCCCTTGCCATGCAAGTTTCTGCCGCTCGCGCAGAGAGCATTGTCGCCTTGGTTGGCGAAGATATTCTGGCGACGATCGATAGCCAGACTGCGAAAACGACGAGCCTCGTCAAAATGGACGGCGTTGGCCCGGTTCTGGGGATCGATGTCCGTCCGGCCGACGGGCAGCTTTATGCACTAACGCGCGACGGCACGATCGCCACCATCGACCCCAACACCGGCAAGGCGACAGCCAAATCCAAGCTCGACAAATTGCCGCCGGAGGATTTTCAAATTGCCGTCGATTTCAACCCGGTCGCAGACAAGCTGCGGATTATTGGTGCAGACGGAACGAACCTTCGCGCCGATGTCGATAGCGGCAAAGTCACTGAGGACCAGTCTCTGCGCTTCGCGCCGAACGATCCCGCGGCCGGACGCACGCCGGCAATCGTTGCGGGCGCATATAGCAATTCAGTGAAGGGTACAAAGGAAACCACGCTTTACGACATTGATGTCCTCGGTGGTCTGTTTCGTCAAGCGCCGCCGAATGACGGCGTCCTAAACACCATTGCGACGATTGGTGTGAGTATTGATAAGATCGGCTTCGACATCCTCACCGATGCCGCGGGTACCAATACCGGCATGTTGGTCACGAACGGCAAGCTCTATATGCTGGATCTGACCACCGGCAAGGCCACGGTCGGCCGAAGCATCGCAGGGCTTCCCTCGGACGTGCGTGACATCGCGGTGTTGCCGTCTTCGCCGTCCAGAGCAGCTGCGAACATGATGGTGGGCGACGGCATGCGAACCGGCTCCGAGATGCCCTCGGGCTCTCCGCCGAAATCTATGTCCGGCAACCCGTCAAAACCCATGCAGATGGGCGCGATGGATTCCCCTAGGAACTCACAATATCGCGCTAACGATCGCATGCAGACGGGTGCCTACTCTGCTCCTAAGACCGTAAAAATGCGAGGTCCCCAGTGCCAAGAGCGTAGGGCGCAATACTGAAGATCCTGATTGCGGAGCACAGCCGGGCGGCGGCCCCTGACCGCACTCGAGCAAAACGGCAATCGCCGACTCCGAAAGCAGCCGGCGATTGCAAGTCTCTGAATGAGCCCCGCAGCACCCAGCCCACTTTCTTGAATCGATCACCAGGTCTGCTCGTCGGCCTTGGCCTGCCAGCAGTCCGAAGGACGCGAAGCGATCCCCCATGGCGCGGACTTGAAATTCCGGCATTGGCTTGCTGGCCACTGGTGTGGAGAGGTTTGGTTGCTGGTCTTTGGACCGCCACCATTGCGGGCCGCAAGGCCGCCACGAAGCGAAACCGACCGGATAGCATCGTCGCCCCTGCCGACCGGGAAACCGATGTTACCCATGGTGCGCCAACAACTGCCGGATTCCGGGGCTTCGTTTGGGCCTTCGCTCGGGCCGGGCGCATATTGGCTGCAAAAGGCGGTGGCATGAACTTGGTCGGCGCTTGCCGGCGGCTGCGCGCCGGACCTTCGGCATTGAGCGACTGCGACCCGAGCAGGAGACGGCGATGGTTGTCCTCCTTAGGGGACACGACGTGCTCGTGGCATTGCCAACCGGCTTCGGCAAGTCGCTAATCTACCAAGTTCCCGCAATGCTGCTCGAACGGCCAACAATTGTCGTCTCCCCGCTTGTTGCCCTGATGGCCGATCAGGAACGCGCGCTTAAGAGCCGAGGCGTTCCGGTCATCTTGCTGCACAGTCGACTGCGCACCGCCGAGCGTCGGGCCGCGCTCGAGAGGCTCGAAGACGGTGGTCGCCTTGTGGTCTTGACCACGCCCGAGACGCTCGAGTCGCGGGCCGCCGCATCACGCTTCGAGCGTGCTCGACCTGCGCTCCTGTGCGTGGACGAGGCCCACTGCATCTCGGAGTGGGGCTACGATTTCAGACCGTCCTACCTGCGGCTCGGCGCCGCCGGCGAGCGCTTGGGCACCACCGGTACTCGCACTCACAGCTACCGCGACGCCGCGCGTGCAAAAGGATATCGCCGAACGGTTGCGCTTGTGCGATCCACGCGTGCTGACCGCCCCGGCCCACCGCGCCAACCTTCGCTTGACGGTAGAAGTTGTGCGCGGGGCCGAGAAGTTCCGTACGACCGGCCGACGCATCCGGGGGCTGCTGCGTCGGGAATCATCTACTCGCCACTACCACTGCGGTCGATCAGCTCGCGGGGGCGCTCAGGCAAGGGGACATCCCGGTCGTGCGCTACCACGGCAAGATGCGTACCGCGGAACGGGCCGCGGCCCAGCATCTGTTCATGCAACGCTCTCGGCGTCTGATTATGGTTGCGACGAATGCCTTCGGCATGGGTATCGACAAACCAAATATCCGCTACATCCTTCACTACCACGCTCCCGGCGCGCTGGAGCAATACGTGCAAGAGATTGGACGCGCCGGACGCGACGGGCGACCGGCGCACTGTATACTTTTGTACGACCCGGCCGATCTTGAAATCCAGGAGCGGCTCCAGGTCTTGAATCGCCCCACACCGGCCGGCACCTGGAGCGCGTCGAGCGCGCGCTCAGCGCTTGTGCCACCGAGCAGCGCGCCCCGACAGCCGCCGCGCTCGCCTATTCTGCTGGCGTGCTATTGCGAATTTGCGAGGCTTTGCTGTCGGATCTCGAGCAGGCTGGCCTCATCGAGCGCGACCGGGAAAGCCGTATTGTCGTCGTATCGCTCAAGAATTTCGCTGCTGGCTCCCACGACCTGCTAGGAAAACTCAAAACTTTTCGCCACGAGGGTGAGCGAGCGCATTTATTCGAAGTTATTTCGGCGAGCCGCATCCCCCAGCTGCGGTACCTGTCACCGCTGCGGCGCCGACCGCGCTAAGGCAACACGTGCGGGACCGTCGCGACAGCACCATTCTGCACGCGCGGCACGCAGGCCCGACCGGCAGAAACGATCTCAACGGTGCGGTGCATGAGGCGAAGCCTCACGGCCTGGGCCGGTGCCAATCGCCGCTAGAAGTTGCGGGGCAACCGGCGGACGTTGATCACGGTTGGCGGCCGCGGTCTTGCGTCGCCTGCTTCGGACACGTGCAGAGGCTGCACGAGGGCACAGATCCACACCACTGCAACATAAGGTGCCGCCAGTGGCAAAAGCCCGAGGTTGCTGCCGAGCTTTCCTAGGATCGCGGTGGCAACTGCCGTCGCGCTCGCCGCAGCCACGGTCGCCAACCAGCCACACCGTACCGTCCCTCGCCGCAGCGCCAGCGCGGTCAGCGCAGGGCCAAAGCCATAAAGTCCAATCGAAATCAGCGACGGGGGAAAACCGATTCCGATCGCGGTGAGGGTACCACATGCGGCACCGAGCGCCGCCAGCGCGGCCGCGTGCCAATCGAACAGGGCCAATGCGATCAACACGCCAAGACCAACCCAAGGCGAGCTGGAAAACACGAGTTCCGCCAGCCCCGCGCCCCAGGCCAGGCTGGCGAAGATCACCAACTGTTCCCACGTCGCCGGCCAACCGACGGCTGGCAGCGGAGACGGCGTTGCCACACACCAGCTCAGCTGTGGGCAAATCAGCCAGACGGCGGCAAAGGCTAGGACGTACGGCATCACCAACACCGGTAGGCTCCAGATTGCCAGCGTGCGATGCATGGCTATTGTCAACACCGCCGCCAGCGCCGCCGCCGCCACGGCAAGCAATAATGTGGCCGCGTTAGGCGGAAAGAACGCACCCACCGCCATGGCGGCGAAATAGCCATTGAGCGCAATCAATCCGCCCTCAGTGAGTCTCTTCGATGCTGCAAGCGCGCGTCCGACCGCCTCAGCCAACAGCGCACCCATTACCCCAAGCACCCCAGCCAACAGGGAGCTAGCTGAGGCGACGGCCATAAACGCCAACCCGGTCCGGGCGTCGTTCACGAAAAATGTCTGGCCGGTCGCGCGCGCAATGCTCAGCAACCGAGCTCGAATGCAATTCTCAAATAGGCCATAACGATCCACTGCGGCCCGCCTTTTCGGTCCCGCCAAGTTCACCCAACATCACCACCAGATGTCCGGACCAGTGAGAATCCATTGGTCCATTGACAATGTGTGCCTACCCCACGCTAGCGAACGAGGGCACTCTGATCGAATGGCCACCACGGCGCCGTAACCCGCGGCGACCGCCGGCGACAACCACTGGCCATCACTTGGATCGAACACGTCCGCTTCCTCGCCCGTGACCATAACGACGACCTCGTGGTACACGAGGTCTTGGTCGATCCAGTTGAAGCTTCTCGGTTGCCCAGCCCAGCGCTGTCGCCAGTGAACCGTAGTCTCGGGACCAAACAACTGCATCACTTGCGCGCCGTAACACTCCGCCCCTTGCGCGCTCATAATGGCGCGAGCAAATGCGGAAAACACCCCACAATCTATGGCGGTCGCGCGTACCGCCTCGCACCATGCAATCGGCCAAGCGGTCGGTCCCCACTTGTAGCGTCGTGATAGGAAGGTCGGCGCGGCGATCCGAGACCCGTCGCTGTGGCGAAAGGCATAGGAGGCAGCCATCGCCTGCAACCAGGCGCGCGCCCCTGCGCAGCAAGGCGAACCATGATCAGTTAGCTGAGATGCAGGTTGCTCTAGCCACTCGCGGAATCGCTTTTTATCTGCCACGACCAAACTCATACGCCATGCTCCTGTTGTAGCCGCCTGCGTCACCAATCAGCAGCATGTTCCCCGGTTCGATGGTTTCAGGAAGCGCCAGGCTGCTGCCGATACGATCGTCCTCCATGCAGATCCGCCCGTAGATTTGGTGGCGACCGCGGCTGAGGCCTTGCCAGCCACCAGCAGGCGTCCGTAGCCAAATCGGATGCGGATAGGTGTTGGCAAGCGGTAGATCGGCGATGCACGCATCGACGATGGCGTCCTCAATACGACCTTTTGCGCGCCGTACTTCGAGCACGCGCGTCGCAAGCAGCATTGTCGGTTGCGTTAATGCTTTGCCCGGTTCGAACAGAACCCAACGCAAATGTGGCAGCGCTCCCTCCGCGGCGCGCAAAGCCGCATCGATGTCGAGCGTAAAGAAATCCTCCGGGTGCCAACCACCGCCAAGGTCCAGCACGGTCACTCGCCGTCCAGATCCGCACTCGATCGCGCGTGCCCAGACCAACACAGATTCAAATGCGTCCCACCATCTTGTGACGCCGATAGCGCTTGAGGCCATGTGAAAATGCACGCCGAACGCCACGCCGAGCTGGAGACCGCGCACCGCTCCAACAAGCGCATCAAAAGTGTCTGGCTCGTCGACGGAGATGCCGAAGCGCGACGGGATACTCGGTAGTTTCAATCGGGCGCCCACCACATTGGCAATGGTCGGATTGCAGGCGACCGCCTTCAATTCCTCGACCGAATCACAAAAGAGCGCATAAAGACCCTCAGGTGCGCGTGAATGAGGCCACCACTTGCCGGGACCGTTGAGCACAATCTCACCGGCGGAGAACCCGTCATACAGCGCGGTCTGCACCTCTGCCTGGCTGATGCATTCGGCCAGCAAACCATACCGGCGCGCGAGCGCGATGTACTCGGGGTATGGCGCGGTCTTGAGGCTATAGGCTCCGACGGGAATGGCGCGCCCTCCGGCAGCCCTGCTAATTCGGCGCGTCAGCCTGGCAAACAGCGCATCTGCAACGCGGGGTAGGAACACGCGGGCCGGCGTCTTGATGGCGACAAAGTCGATCTCATCGAGGTCGGCTCGCGTGTCGCCGTCCAATGCGAGCGGCGGCCGTGCCAGGAACCCTTGCGCATCGTTTGGTTGCTTCTCAAGCGCACGCAGCAGTTCGGGCAGCGCGGCGCCGTATTTGGAGGCGCTGACGAGTTCGCTGTCATCGGGTTCGGTGGCTAGCGGTAGGCCGATCTCGACGCGCACCGGTACCTCCGCCACGACGCGGGTGAACGAATCGCCGGTCGCCAGGGTTCGCGGCGGCGGCAATCCCTGGGCTCGGGCGAGCAGCTGCGCCGGCAAATTGAAGCCGGCAAGGGTGGCGCCATAGACCCACGCCGGAAAGCGCGGATTCCATTCGTTGAACCATCGCTTGGCGTCGCGATCTTTGAACAATTCGATCTCGGCACCGCCGGTCCAATCGAGCCTGCGCAGCAAGCCCTGGAGCGGCGTCAAGAGATACTCCGGCAGTGCAATCACCCGCCCCGCCCAGGTCTTTCCCTCCGCAGTCGTGAGGCGTTTCTCCATGTGAATCGCAGCCACAATCTCTCCCTTGTAGGCGGCAATGCATAACGATTCTTCTGTGGCCCGCACATGAGCCTGGAGGAACAACCTGGTCGTTTGCCAGCGGCGCTCCAAAGCATCACGTGCGCTCACGAGCGTCCGCCAATCGGCCACGAATATCGCGTCATGAAACGGTCCCTTGAGCCAGCATCGCCACGAATGACGACGACAGAACTCGTAGATCTCGGCATCACTACACTCGAGCGGCAGTGTCTCCGGTAACGCAAAAGGAAGGTGGTCGGTAAGCGATTGCGCGGGCTTGAGCGTAGGTTGCAGAGAGCTCAGCTTGGGTACGAGCAAGCGATCGTGACCGCCAATGACCTTTGCCAGCCAACGAATCTCGAGATCGAGCGTCGAGATGAAAAAGGCGCCATCGTCGAGGCGCGCGCGTATCTCTTTGGCGTGGGTATCACGATCGAGATACTCCCATGAGGGCAATAGCCAGATGGCATCGAATACCTCGTGATGAAGCCCCGAGCTACCGTGCCAATAGTCGACGCCAACCACTCGGGCATCCGGAAACCCCGCACGGATAGCCCGCGCCGTCCCCAAGCCGGCCGATGGACTTGGGCCGCAATAGAGGCCACTAACATAGACTGTCGTCATGCACCCGCTCCAACTCATTGCTAACATCAGTTGGATTACTTCGATCGGTCGACGTCAGCACGCGCGGCCCAGGCTATGACGTCGATTCCCATGCGCGAAATAACGCGCGACGCGTCAATCAAATCGAGGTGTTCGTTATTATTCGATACGCACTTGGCTGGCTGGCCAATTAATGCAGCAAACGTTGGAATGGAGATGGAAGTTCCCGACGTACATCGCTGCACGATCCGTGCGTTGACAACGTCGCCTATCGGTCCTCACCTTGGACGGGACTTTGGCGTTTGGTGTTCGGACGGGGCTTTGGAGTTTGGTGTTCGCTTCGACGATAACATTTCAGATTGTTTTTGTCGGCAGGATCGGAGCCTGAGAAACGGCTACCTGACGGCAAGCCGGCAACACGCTAGGCCTCGCGCGAGTCGGTGCCGTCGGGCCAAACGCACCCCTTGCAGCGCCGCGCCCCTTGGCGAGGGGCCAACTGCCGGCACGGAGCCTGTGTCGCCGCAATCCGCGTCGCGGCGGTCGCGCTCTTGGCTTTAGTGGTCCGTGCTTGTGGAAAGCTTCAAGGCGCAGCGCCCAGCGGTCGATGGCGGCGTGCCGCTGTTAAGGGCGTTGCCTCCATAAGCACAGGTCGCGGTCGTGTTGCAGCGCGGAGCCGAGCTACATCAACCATGCCGACTGATTAACCCCACCCGGCCCGCACATCAGGGTTTAGCCTGATGGTGCTGCCGGGATGGACGGGCAGGATGCGGATACCTGGTTCCATTTCACCGTCACCGGTTGGGTCGTGACCGTCACCGAATTGCAAAGACCAAAGCACCAAGCCACGGAAACTGACGGCATGGTGTTGATTGCAGGCGGTACCTTCCGCATGGGAGCGGACCGTCATTATCCGGAAGAGGCTCCAGAGCATCGCGTCATTGTTGACGAATTTTGGATCGACCGCACGCCGGTGACAAACGCTGAATTTCGCAGCTTCGTCAACGCCACGGGCTATGTCACATTCGCCGAGATTAAGCCGGACGCCAACGACTACCCTGGTGCTCTCCCCCATATGCTGAGGGCCGGTTCACTCGTCTTCGCACCACCGAAACAGCCGGTGGACCTGCGCGATTGGAGCCAATGGTGGGCGTTCAAGTTTGGCGCCAATTGGCGACATCCGTACGGACCGCGCAGCTCCATTAGCGGGCTCGATAACCACCCGGTCGTTCACGTCGCCTATCGTGACGCTGAAGCCTATGCCAAATGGGTTGGCAAGGCACTACCCACGGAAGCCGAGTGGGAATTCGCTGCTCGTGGCGGTCTCGACGGTGCGGAGTTTGCTTGGGGCGACGAGTTCACGCCCGCGGGCCGCCACATGGCCAACACCTGGCAGGGCACTTTTCCCCTGCAGAACCTGGCCGAAGACGGTTACCGGCGGACGTCTCCGGTCACCGCCTTCCCCGCCAATGGGTATGGCGTCTACGACATGATCGGCAACGTCTGGGAGTGGACGAGCGACTGGTGGTCGACAAGACACGAAGCCGACGCGGCAAAGCCGTGCTGCATTCCAAACAATCCGCGCGGCGGCGCCGAAGCCGCGAGCTACGATCCCTGTCAGCCGCACATCAAAATTCCGCGGAAGGTGTTGAAGGGCGGCTCGCATTTGTGCGCGCCAAATTACTGCCGCCGGTACCGGCCGGCCGCACGACACGCCGAGCCGGTCGATACCTCCACCAGCCACGTCGGGTTTCGCTGCATCGTTCGCAAAGGGAAACAGTAATGCCCTTAGCGATCGAGCAAGACAAAAATACCGCCAGCTCGCAGCATCGCAATCTTGATCGTCGCGGCATCGTCCTTAGCGACACCAGTCGGCGGCGGCAAGTACGCTTGGTGCTGGTGCGCGAAAGGTCGCGAGCTTCACCGTCTGCGATGTGACGGAGCCGATCACAACAGTGAATTGCGAACCAGGCCTGATGCGTACGGAACCGTACCGTTCCTATTAGGAGTTCGGATGGGTGGTATGAGCGCAGCCAACCTTCCCATCGCGCCGCCGATGACAAAAACCGACTCCTCGGCGCGAGACGGGATCCTTGAACTGAAGGTGCGCATCGGCAAATCGGTGCTCGAGCAGGATCACCTAGTCGAGAGCATGCTGATTGGCCTACTGGCAAACGGCAACCTCCTGATCGAGAGCCTGCCGGGCCTTGCCAAGACGCGCGCCGTCAAAACGCTCGCCAAGAATCTCGCCGCCGAGCTCTCGCGCGTGCAGTTTACGCCAGATCTGCTGCCATCGGACGTGACCGGTGCGGAAATCTACGTGCAAACTGCCAACGGCGGCCAATTCCAGTTTGCGAAAGGTCCGATCTTCGCCAATCTCGTACTGGCCGCGCGCCCGCCAAGGTACAGTCGGCGCTGCTGGAAGCTATGGAGGAGCGCCAGGTCACCGTCGCCGGCAAAACTTACAAAATGCCCGACCTGTTCATGGTGCTCGCAACCGAGAATCCGATCGAGCAGGAAGGTACCTACCCACTGCCAGAGGCGCAGCTCGACCGTTTCTTGATGCACGTCGTCATTACTTACCCCGACGAAGCAACAGAAGGCGAGATCATCAAGCTCAACCGTGCCGAGAACGCGCAAAAGCCAATGACGCATGCGGCTGAACCGCCACCCGGTACCCCAGCAAGCCGTTTTCGAGGCGCGCGCGGAGATCGACGGTATCTTCGTGTCCGAACTGGCGCAGCAATACATGGTTGACGTGATCTATGCCACGCGCTTCCCGAACCGCTACGGCGAGCCGCTCAGCGATTGGGTACAGATCGGTGCCAGTCCTCGCGGCAGCCTGGCGCTCGACCGCTGTGCGCGCGTGCGGGCTTGGCTGGACGGCCATGAGTTCGTCACGCCCGATCATGTGCGCGCTGTAATGCACGACTGTTTGCGGCATCGGTTGATCCTTAGCTACGAGGCGATTTCGCAGGGTGTCACCGCCGGCAGACCAGCCGTCGGCTCCTTGCCAGCGCGGCTCAATCCTATCGCCACAGCCGCCGCGGCGTGCCACCCTGGTCGTCCGATTGCACGCTAGGCGCCCGGTGCGATGGGTTTTGCTCAGGTCTTCGCCGGGGTCTTTCCTCGTCCCTTCTCGCGTCCCGCGCTGCTTGATGCCCGAAGCCCGCTGGCCACTGCAGTTAGCTTCTTATCGCGTGCGCAGAGCGGCAACGCCACCGGTGGCGATTCACAATGCACCCTTTACCATACCAAGTAGTCCTTGGGGCCTCGACGAGGCTGCGACAGCCAAGCAGCGTACGAGCGGTGCGTTCAGCTGTCCCCAGCGTCGCCGAGAAGGCGTCGTATTTCTTGCTGCTGTGCTTTGGCCTCTGCCGATCCGCTTCCGCCGCGCCCCGTGCTCAGGTTGGCAAGGCGCAGGGGCGTCGTGCCCCTCTTGTTTTTGGCGTGCCTATCGGCGCCACCGTCGAGCAGGGCCTTGACGGCAGCGGCGCAACGCGTACGCACGGCTCGGTGCAAAGGGGTGACGCCGCTGTTGTCCAATGCGTTTGGGTCGGCACCAGCCGCGACTAGGCAGGCGATAGTCGCCACTTGCGCCCGCGGGTCCCAGGCGCGCGAACCCGGCAAGCCGTCGGCGGCGTAGTGGAGGGGCTCGGCGCCGCGTCGATTTTTAGCGCGGACGTCGGCGCCGTGGCCGATCAGGCGCACGACGATCTCTTTTTGATAGGCGGCTGCGGCGATATGCAGCGCGGTATCGCCGGCATAGATGTAGTGTCCGATCTCACGCAGATAGTGCGCATGCGCTACCCGGTGGGTGGCGCCGTCCGCCGCACGCTCGCGCGCCAGCCCGGGCGTTGTCTCGAGCATTTCGGCAACAGCCATGCTCTGTCCGGCCGCGATCGCGCACACGAGCGCCCGCAATTGGCAATCACGGCGATCGGCCTGCGTCATTGTCACGGTTCCAAAACTCACCGGCGCGGCTCACGCCGGTGGCGACATCGCCGCTAGGCGACGATCGGTCGAGCGTCAGCAAACTACCGGGTACCTGACCTTTGCTGCGCCCCGGTTCGGGTGACGAAGGGCGGTCGCATCGACTTCATCATGGCGATAGTAAGCATTTGGGTCACCGATACCCCGCCTCGTCAAGGGAGAGAATGATCTCTAGGCCAGCATCCCTCGCACCAATGTCGCGATCACATTAAACTTGACTTATTTTGTCTAGAATACTCCCATGTCCGACCTTCCGATCCTCGGGCCTTGCACCCGCGACATTGGAGAACAGTCATGCCAGATCCTTTGCTGTCACCGCCGCGGCAGACATTGCCGCTCGCCGAGCGCGCCTTCGAACGCCTGCCGACGGAGCGCCCGCGACGTCTTGCCCTGTGGGAGATTGACGGCTCCTTGCAATGTTCAATTCTCGGCACCTGCCTTAGCGATCAGGACCTTCTCACCACCGTGCGCAAGCATCGCCTACACGTTGATCGCAATGCTCAAAGCTACGAAATCCACAGCTACTGCGTGCGTGCCGCCAGTGAGGATTGCGCACTTGCCCGTTCGCTCAACAAGCTACTGGAGCACAGATTTGCCGGCGCGATCCGCCTGCTGGGGCGGGCCAAAACCGACCAAGAGGTGCGTTTAGTGTGGGAGCGGTTCCGCGATGGTGGCCAGATAGCCGCTGGCTACTGGGCCGTCATGTCCCACACTCACATCCCCGCATCGTTCAAGACGCGCGTATTCGGCGAAGTGCATATGCTCTCGCATCTAAATGGCCATGGTGCCAGCCAGCTTGCCAATCGGCTCAAGCAGGCCGAGCATCGATGCGCCGATTTGGAGTCGCGCCTGCGCCGATCCGACACGGCTAAGGTCGAGGCCATTGCCGCACGTGATGCGGCCCGCGTGCACTCATCGCGCCAGGCATTGACAGATCAAGGCGAAGCTACCACGACCGTGCGGTGTCAGGCATCCGAGCCGGAACGCGCCCTTTGTCGTTTGCAGCGAAAGCTCGCAAAGTGCGAGCGCGCGCTCATCGTGGCGCGGGCGCGCGCTCGCCAGGCTGAGGCCCAACTGAGCGACCTTGCCGCAGCAAGGCCTACCGCGTGCAATCTGACTAGCCGCAACACTGACACAAGGCTCGCCTCGGACCATCGGCGCAGGTGTGCACCAACCTCACATCGCGTCCTCTATCTTGGAGGGCGCACGGCCATCGTTCCGCACCTGCGCACGGCGGCGGCGACACGGGTCGCGGCTTTTTTCCATCACGATGGAGGCATCGAGGATAGCCTGCACCGGATCGAGGAAATGATCGCCGGCTGCGACGCCGTCGTCTGTCCCGTCGACTGCGTCAGCCATGGTGCGTGCCGTATGGCTAAAGCCATCTGCCAGCGCCTCAACCGTCGATTTCTTCCCATCGCGACAGCGAGCCGCAGTGGCTTCGAGCGTGCGCTCGACCAGCTGCTGGCGACACAACAGGAGCGCGATGAGAACCTCGAATCAGAGCCTATGTGAATCACGCGGCGCGCTCGGAAAATGAGCGGCAAAGCGGCCTGCACCGCGACCATCTGACCACGCCTGGTCGGTCCGAGCGTGAGGGCCCGTCGCTCGACGGCGATTTAAAAACAGGTTTGCCCGCGTCACTGGCCCACGCCAGTCCGCGGCCCGCTGCCAAAGCCAAAGCATTTTGCCGATGGCCGCCTTTTTTTAGTGCATGATTTGAGATCAGAGGTCTATCGTCGCTGCGTTGCCGGCGGGTCGCCCCGCACGTCCTGCCGCAACGGGGGCCGGTCTCGCCCGCAGTGGGGCCGGTCCTCTCCTTTTTAAGAACCAGGGTGTGGCGAGCGAGGCGCCGCTGCAAAAAAAAATGCACCTCTGTGCTCCAGAGCACAGGGGGCTGATTTCCGCATCGCGTAAACATCCCATTGCCCACTGCGGGCGAGACCGGAGCTCCACGATATGGGCTGATCCGGTGCGGGACTTGGGGTGCGAGGACGACCTCGCACCCCAAGATGTGGTCCCCGGCGTCTTATGGCGCAAACTCGCGGTCGTGCGAGGGTGGATGGTCTGCAATTTCCTCAAGTCCCGCCGCATCCACAATGGTGATCTCGGTTCCGCTGATGGTGATCAATTTGGCGGACTTCAGCTCAGCAAGCTGCCGATTAACGTTCGGTCGGGTAGCTCCCAAATACTTTCCGAGCTCCTCTTGTGAAATGGTCAGCTGTAGCGAACCGCCCGCCGGCGCCGTGCGCCCATGCTGGCGCGCAAGCCTGAGCAGCCCCCTCGCCGTGCGCCACCGCATCTCCAATTTATTGTCTTCGATGATTGTCGCCGCCACGCGTATCTTCTCGCAAAGGCCGCGCAGAACGTCCAGCATTGCCGGCGGATGCGCGGTCAGCGTTGGTAGAAGATCGCGTGTGTAGAGAAAAAATATCTGGCACTCCTCCAGCGCAACGGCATCAGCCGCACGTTCCTTCCCGTCGAGCGCGGCGATCTCACCGAAAATTTCGCCCTCTCCGACATAGTGCAGCACGACCTCTTTGCCACCTATGTTGGTGTTGGCGAGTTTGACCCGCCCATCGATTGCAAACAGTAAGCTGTCGCCTGGATCTCCCCGTCGGTAAATGACGGTGCCCTTGGCAAAGTTTTTGATCTGACCCTTGCCGACGAGGGCGTCGAGCGCCGCAGCGGGAAGGCGACCCAGAAAGGTGCTGTTCGCCAAAAAGCTACGTATGGGGCGCAAATCAAGCGAAGACGCTGGCATGACCGATCACCCATTTTGTGAGCCGGACCAATCGTGCTCCTTTCAAACTCTAGCTGTTTGTGGTCACGGTGGCCGTGCGCGAGCAAACGGAACTTCTCCCTACTCTACGGCACGCACACGCCAGATGCACCCCTAAGGGCGCAGCCTACAGTTTGGCTTGGCCTTCTTATTGCACGTTTGCGAGCGCTTAACGTCGAGCGTGTTGGCGATGCCCTCGCCGGCATTGCGGTTCTGGTCACACTAGAGATCGCCCCAATTCCTCGCCTGGGAAAGTGAGGCTGGACATAGCCAGCCGCGATTTTGGGCGCCGCCGCCGAGCAAGGGGATCTGGCTAGCGATCGGGCGCCGGCGGCCGCAGCGGCCGTTGTTGCCCCTATTTCTCGCGCGCGAGAAGTCGACGCGCCTTGCTCAGTTCGGCGCGCGCCGCCCCGCTCAGTGCGGGGAATTCAAGTCCAAGATCTTGCAAAGATCTGACGATCGCGGCGGCCACAACAAGCCGTGTAAACCACTTGTGGTCCGCCGGAACCACGTACCAAGGAGCTTCGGGTGTGCTCGTGTTCCGAATCATGTCTTCGTAGGCCGCCGTGTATTGGTCCCATCGCCGGCGCTCTACGAGGTCACCCATAGAAAACTTCCAGTTCTTGGAAGATGTGTCGATGCGTTCGAGCAGCCGCCGCTTTTGTTCTGCTTTGGACATAGCCGCGTTCCGTTGCGACCCAGATACTTTTCATGCGCCCTAATATCCTTGAAGCGCCGTTTCCAGATAGCGCCGTCAATCAAGTCGGCAGGGAGCTTCTCACGCTCCAAAGCATGCTTGTGGACACGCACGACGAGGACCTCCTCGTAGTACGATCGATTAAAGATTCCAATCCTGCCGCGTTCTGGGAGCTGCTTGGATGAGCGCCAGAGGAAATCGTGATCATAATCTTCCTCACTCGGTTGCTTGAACGCGTGCACTTCGCATCTCTGGGGATTGATGCCAGACATGACGTGCTTGATGGCGCTATCCTTGCCTGCCGTATCCATCGCCTGAAAAATTACCAGCACCGACCAGCGATCCTGGGCGTAAAGACGCTCTTGCAGCTCCGACAACAGGTGGATGCCTTCCGCCAGCAGCTCCTTGGCCTCTTTTTTGTCGACGTCCAATCCGCAAGTGTCCGCCGGATCACATTTGGAAAGTCGAAACTTATTCGGTTTGTCGATACGGAAGCGATCGACGAAATTTACTAGTCGCATGTCACGCCTCCATCAGCGTTCCTCGCGAGTGGCTGGGCTGTCTACATACGGGGCTTGTAGTGAGCGTTAGCGGCAGGGGATAGTTCCAGCGTACCCTGCGCCAGCGTCGGACAGCGCGCGCGTGGGCTTCAGCGCGGTCGCATTAGCGAAGATAACCGCCAATCCCATCCCACAACAACTTTAGCGCTGTCACGGTAAGTAGACCGTAACAGGCCCTATAAAGCTGAAGCTGGTCGAGCCGCTGATGCAGCCTCCAACCAATCCAGACCCCCATAGGGACCATCGGTAGGCAAATTCCCATCAGTAGTATGACCCTGCTGCTCGGCTGCACGAGCAATAGCCAAGGGCCGGCCTTCACCGCGTTACCGACCGTGAAAAAGACGCTGGTAGTCCCGGCATAGACCTGTTTGGCCATGCCAAGCGGCAGCAAATACATGGCCAGCGGCGGTCCACCCGAATGTGCCACCATGGTCGTGACGCCCGAGCCGACCCCGGCCACGACCGCCTTTGCCATCGACCTGGGTCGGATCCTAACCTCACCCCCACTGCGAAACCACAGCAGCGTAAAGGCAAGAGTGATCAACGCCATGACAATGGCAACGGCGCGGGCATCGAGAATACGCAAGGCGACGTAGCCAAGGCCAATGCCAGCGATCAGCGCCGGCAGGAGAACCTTGAGGTCCGGCTTCGACCAGGTCGATGGTCTCCAGTACCACAGAGCGAATAGATCCATGGCAACGAACAACGGAGCGAGCAACGCACCCGCCGTAAAGGGGTCCATCACGAGCGAAAGCAAAGGGATGCCAATGATCGCAAAGCCACCGCCGAAGGCTCCCTTCATGAACGCGATGAGGAAGACTCCGGCCAGGGCCAGCAGGACTGTTGCGGCGCCAAGTTCCACAATGATACCCCTCAAGGTGGGTCTATCATTGCATAACATCTCGCCAGACAGGGGTTGGCCCATGTTGGGCCAACAGCATCAACCAACATCAGACGATCGATGCCGCAGCCTGCGTTTCGGCGGATGGTGCGCCGCTGCCAAAAAAGGCCGCCACCGGATCCAGCAAACGCCAACACGGCCCGACGCGGCACGAGGTCCCAACGCCGGAGGTCAGCTTAACCCCAGGTCAGCGCCGAGGGCGAACGAGGCCTCAGTAGCAATAATCCCAATAGCCTCTATTGCGGTAGGGATCGGACCAATACCAGCACAGATCGGGAGCGGGCCGGCGCGGGACGGCTCCAACGACGGCCACGGTAATCAGTGTACCCAAGGCAACACCTGCAACGATCCTGCCATAGTATGGCCGGCGCACCCATGGCCGCGCGTGCCAGTAGGGCCGTCCGCGCCACCCGTAGCGTGGGCCTCCACGCCAGTATTGAGCGGCGACCACAGAGGATTCGAGTTTCGCTGAGCGTCCATCGCCAAACACGGCCGCGTGGCCTTGGATTGGCTCCGACACGATTGCCGCCAGTGCAAATGCCAAACCGACGAGGCTCCTGCGCATCGCTTTTCCCTCCAATGTCTTGTGCCCGCTCGCCCCCACAACGATGAGGAACTTTGGCATTCCTAAGGCACCCGGGGGTCACGACATTTTCGGCAGTCACGCTCAAGGTCAGGGCGTTCCCCGGTTTGAAGGTTTCGACCCTGACGCGGCGGCGGCATTCAAGGCCTAGGGCGAATTAAGCGAAGTTTCGGGCGGGTCGGGGAAAGCGCTTTGCAACCCGCTCTCGGCGAATTCGAGGGCACAGATCCTGTGCCGTTGACCTGGTCGCCCAATCACTACGGCCCATCGCGCGCGATCCTTTCGCCAGGCGGTTGTCGGCCGAACTTAGCGGCGTTGGTCGAACGCAGCCGTTACTTTCGGAACTGCGGTCGATCGTTGCAAGCAGGGGCCTGGAGAGGGCGGCAGTCTCTGCAGTGGGCGGCAGTCGACTGTCGCACCAGGGTTTCTTGCACATAGCCGAAGCGTTCCCTTCGCCAGCGCGCAACCAGCAGACCCCACGGAGTGCAACCCCATCTGATGGAACGTTGCTCGCCCCCAGAGCCGTTGACGCAATCCGGAACAGCGCTCCGTCCGGCTCGGTGCGATGGGCCGAGCAATGGCCATCACCGGGGCCGGCGAGTGATTGATCGCGTTGCCAGTTCGCCAAATCGGGCTGATGGAAACCAACAGCCATGGCGAGAAGCGGCAAGGCCGTTTCGCGGTGCAAGCAGATGGAACTTCGGGCGCTGCTGGGCTAGATTTTGGGCGACGAGCAAAGGAGGGGAACACCATGGTTGAGACAACGATCTTGGTCGTGGCTGGCAAAAAGCTGCCGATGCCGCGATTGTTCAAAAGGGTGCTCCAAGTCGCGATTGCCGTGGCGCTCACGGCGGGGGTGTTTTTCGTCATGATTGTCGGCAACGGCTTTCTGCTAGGCCGCGGGGCATCCTTTCAGGCCGGCTTGAACCTCTGGCTTACCTTCATCAGGCGGCCCGACATTCTCACAACCATGGTGCTGACCGCATTTGTGACCGTGCTCTTTGTCTATTGGCAGCGAAATCAAGAGCGCCGAGCCGGTGCACCAAGCCGACCGACGGTTCCAGCCTCTCGCTAGTGGTCACGGATCTGGGCGGCAACGATATCTCGTCTAGCGCGCGCAGAAAGCGACGCCGGCGCGTCATTCGCATCATTCGTCGAGGGCGCGCCTCGCCCGTACGGGACATCTGCGGTGTCGACTTTGCCCGGAAGCGGTGCTGTTGCCATGCAATGACGCGGGTTGGCTTGGGCCGGGCACAAGGCCGCTCGCAAATCCGATCATCTAATCCCCCAGCGCTCAACCGGTCCAAGCGTGCCAGTTGCATCGTCGACGGTCACCTGGATCCCGCAACCTTTCGTGGCCGTCTTTGCGATCCATGTGATCCGGCCCTCGATGCGTCGCATGCTCAGCATGCCCAGCGTTGCATCGATATGGGCGGCCTGCACCGCCGCGGCGACCAGCGCACGCACCTGTTCGTGGCTCAGGCGTGGTTTCGGGCGGGAGGGACCGAACAGGCGCCGATAAAACGACCTCAACATCCCTTTTGGGTCCTCCGATTACCTCTCAGGGCCGAACAAAGTTAACCCAAAGACGGCGCGCAACAAGCGAAGTGCTCCCGGCGGGAGCGAAGCTCGATCGGATCGTCGTTACTTCGGCGATCACGTAGAATTGAGGCGCAGCGGTGCCAACGCGCGGCCCGCAGTTAACAACGTCGCGGGATCGTCGCACCGGTGCCGCCGATCGGGCAAACCGGGCAAACTGTTGGTCGCGCTGCCTGGCCCAGCGAGGATCTGCCGCGCAAAGCCGGGCGATGGGCTTGCCCTTTGTTGGCGCTGGACGATCATCGATGGCCTCTGCCGACGCACCGTTTCCGGTCAACTTAGCAGCGCCGCCGATCGGACGGGATATACCCGCCACCTTGACACCGGTGAGCCTAAACCGGATTCGTTGATCCGATGCAGATCGTTCCGTGGCTCAACGCCGTGTTGTCGATGCACGGCCGAGGTGGATCCGTCCAAACTGACATGACCGGTGCCGATAGGACCTGTAGGCTCATTGACCATGTCGACATCGATCCTATCGCCTAAACGGACGGCCACCACGTCCTTCATGGACGCGGCCGCCGCTTGCGAACGGCTTGAGCAAATCTACGCGCGCAACACGGCGTTTCTGCGTGAACGATTCGAGGCCTATGCGGAGGGCAAGCCCCCCAAATTGCGGGTCCGGGCGACCTATCCCTTTGTGCGCATTACCACGACCACCCATGCACGGGTCGACTCGCGCCTCTCCTACGGTTTCGTTGCCGGCCCTGGCGTGCACGAAACATCGGTCACGCGACCCGATCTCTTTCGCGGTTATCTAACGGAGCAGATCGGGCTCCTCATCCAAAACCACGGTGTACCCGTCGAGATCGGGGAATCGGAGGAGCCTATCCCGATCCACTTCGCCTATCGCCGAAACATCAGCCTGGCCGCGAGTTTCACGTCTCGCGAACAACCGCTGCGCGACCTATTTGACACGCCAAATCTGGCCGCCATGGATGACGCCATCGTCGACGGCACCATGCGCCGTAGCCCCGGAATGCCGGAACCCCTGGCCTTGTTCCGAGCCGCCAGGATCGACTACTCATTGCACCGCCTCTATCACTACACGGGCACCGATCCCGAGTACTTCCAAAACTTCGTTATTTTCACCAACTATCAGTTCTACGTCGATGCCTTTGCGCAGATGTGTCGCGAGCGCATGGTCGCGGGCGATCCCGCCGGGGAGGCATTCGTAGAACCGGGCAACTTGGTGACCCAGAACGCCCGCCTCGGCAAGCCCGCTGCGTCGGCTACGCGGCCCGATCGCCTGCCACAGATGCCGGCATTTCATCTGGTCGAACCGGATGGCGGCGGAATTAGCGTCGTCAATATCGGCACTGGCCCCTCCAACGCGCGCAATATCACCGACCATATCGCCGTCTTGCGACCGCACGCGTGGCTGATGCTTGGCCACTGTGCAGGGCTCCGCAACACGCAAAAACTTGGCGACTATGTGCTGGCGCATGGCTACGTGCGCGAGGACCATGTGCTCGACGATGAGTTACCGATCTGGGTGCCCGTACCTGCACTTGCCGAAATGCAGGTGGCGCTCGAACGATCGGTTGCGGAAGTCACCGGACTTACGGGCTTCGAGCTGAAGCGAATCATGCGCACCGGCACGGTGGCAAGCGTCGACAATCGCAATTGGGAACTCGCCGATCACGATACGATTATTCGGCGCTTGTCACAGTCGCGTGCCATTGCGCTCGATATGGAATCGGCCGCCATTGCCGCAAACGGTTTCCGCTTTCGGGTGCCCTACGGCACGCTGCTGTGCATTTCCGATAAGCCTCTGCACGGGGAAATCAAGTTGGCGGGAATGGCCGGCGAATTCTACCGCCAGCGCGTCAAGCAGCATCTCGAGATTGGGCTGAGGGCCCTCAAGCATTTGAGCACGCAGGAGCGCGAGCGCCTCCACTCCCGAAAGCTTAGAAGCTTCACCGAAGTCGCATTTCAATAGTAAGGCCGGCAAGTCCGTCGACGACAGAAAACCGGCCCGTCAAGCACCAATTCACCTTCACGCCGGCGCTTTCCTTGCGGGTTGAATGTGAATCGGAGGTCGAGCTCGATCGCCCGTTTGCCGCGCTCGCTGCCGGCGGCAAGGTGATGATGAGCCGCTCGATGCCTATCCCTTCAGCAAGCGGTTCGGCTGGCTTGCCGATAAGTGACTATCAATGCACATGAACTCGCGGCCATTCAGCGAGAAGCGCGCCTGCTTTACGGAGCCCTCCTTGCCGGGTCCACCTGCACCATAGCGCTCGATGCTCCGAAGCGCCGAATTCCTGAGCAAGGATACATACCAAGTCACGGCTGCCCCGGCCTGACCCTCGAACATCAGGACCGGCGTAGCGGCGGCATCGGCTCGACGAGCTGCGCATTTTGCTCGAACCGCTTGTCGAGCTTGCTGAGTTGGCTCGAGAAGCCCAACGCCGACATCTTGGTGAATTCTTCATCGTGCATTGGCTCGAGCGTGACCACCATGCGCACGCTATGGCCTGAGGCAAAAAAGTCGACTTTCATTGTGCTGTCGTACGGTTTGACGCCCGGCAGAAAATCGATCACGTGGGCGATGACGAGCTGCTCGTGTGGTTTGACCTCGACAAACCTGGCGCGTGTGACGTGCGAAGGAGCCTACCCATTCGCCGCATCGCCTCGATCATCTCGGGCGCGTCGGCAATCATGTCATAATGCAACCTACCGCCCACGCGCACCTCAAGGGAGTGAACTTTCACCTGGAACCCTTCGGGCCCCCACCACGACTCGAAGCCCTTCTTGGTGGTCCATAGCGCCCATAGCTCCTCTGCCTGGGCTTTGTAAGTCCGTTCGATTACCACCCTCGCTCGGACGGCAGCTGTGGTCTTGTGATCGCTCATGAGCGGCTCTCCTGCTTTTTGCCTCTGCGGCTCCTTTGTTGTTGCTCGAGGGCCAAGCCAAACCGATCGAGGCGAGCTGCCCACAAGATGCGGTACTGCGCCAGCCACGCCTCCAGCTGGCGAAAGGGCTCGGGCCTGAGCGAGTAGAGGCGGCGCTGTCCGTCCGGTCGCACCGACACGAAACCGGCATCGTGGAGGATGCGCAGATGCCGAGAGACCCCGGACTGATGGATCCTGGCTTGCCTGACAATGTCATTGACCGGTTTCTCGCCATCGCGAAGGGCCTCGACGACAAGGCGGCGCGTCGGATCGGCCAGCGCCTGAAAGACATCTATATGCATAATAGTGTATATGTATATAGATACATAAATTGCGTGTCCAGTCTCCATCCTTTATGCCGAGTTTGAGTGCTTCGTTCATCCCCAGCTTGAGTGGCCCCATGAATCGCTCGGATCTGACGCTGTGCCTGATCACCGACGAAGTATCCCCATCGCTCGACGAAGGGCTCGCCTTTGCCCGCACTGAAAACATTGGCACCATCGATCTACGTATGATCGATGGACGCAACGTGTTGGCGCTAACGCGCCATCAGCTCGCCGATGCCGCACAACGCGTGCGGGCCGCCGGGCTGTCAGTGTCCTGCCTATGCACGCCCCTCCTGAAATGGGCTCCTCCCGGCAAGACCGCGCAAGGCAAGGGCGATCAATTCGGATTTGAGTTAGGCGGACGGGCGCCCAGCACGCTTTATGCCCACGCCTTCCAGGCCGCGGAAATCTTGGGCGCCCGCAACCTGCGCGTCTTCAGTTATTTGACCTACGACGGCTACCAGGTCGTTGATTTGCGTGACCCGATCGACGAGCTGCTGGCGCTGGCGGCAAAATTTGACATGAAAGTTCACGTGGAAAATGAGGGCGTCTGCAACATCAAGAATTTCGCCGAACTCGAAGCCCTGATGCTCGCATACCGACACCCGCGGCTCAGGGCGTTGCCAGATATCGCCAATGCCTATCGGCAGAGCGTGTCGCCGTCCGCCTCGGATCTGGCGCGACTGCTGCCTTTCACTGACATTTTGCACTGTAAGGACTACGCCAACGCAGCGGGCCGCTTCGTTGCCCTCGGTGAGGGCGATATTCCGTTCGCACAACTATTTGCCGCAACATTACCTGCACACACGGCGCCCTTGACATTGACGATTGAGACCCATGCGCCAGCGCAGCCGGCCGCCACGACGCAGCGCTCGTTGTTTGGCTTGCGTCAGCTGATCGATAATCTTGCGCTTCCTTGACCCACCGGCCCCGTATTCCGGCAGTCGCACCGGAACCCGGCAATCGCACCGAGGCCCAGCAAAAATCGATGCCAATCTAGGCCAAGGGCGATGGGTGCCTTCAATTGTCAAGAGACGGCTGCGGGCTTGCCGGTGTTGCAGATTCCGCAGCGTCCTTTTCCCTGCACCGTCCGTCCCCGCACCGTCCGTCCCCGCACCGTCCGTCCCCGCATAGTCTTTCCGAACCTTTCCGAACTGCGGTCCGAAACGCTGCCGACGCGCCGCGGTCCCGGCGGAGCGGGGCCTGCCACGCTCAAGCCAAATCCGTCCACCGCCGTCCTGTCGACCCTGCCCTACGAGAACGGCAGTTCGAGAACGGTGCGCCATCCTTCCTCGATGATGATTCTGCCAGCGCCGAGGCTGGCGCCATTCTCGGCATCCTGAGCCGCGAGTTCGCGTCCGCGCCGTGTGGCTTCTTTGGCTGCTTGCGCAATGTCGATTAGCTCGACACCCTCCCGGTCGAACACTGTTACATCGCCGCGCCTGACGTGAAAGAAGTAACGGGGCATCTCGACAGGCAAACGCCGCGCGGCCGTATTTGATCCCGACGCGGCCGGCACCACCAAGCAGGGGCTTTGTCATGTCTGCGC